>Ga0209426_1000151_pt1 | contig 106321 bp, 107 predicted proteins | sample Deesub1362B_J571_FD_187697 | JGI IMG/M metagenome (GOLD analysis project Ga0209426, IMG submission 187697) | Deep oceanic, basalt-hosted subsurface ecosystem from Juan de Fuca Ridge flank, Pacific Ocean, CORK Borehole 1362B_J2.571 (SPAdes)... ... | reverse complement strand
TCGTGGCGTCCACCCCGAACGCCGTGGCGACCGCCTTCCTCGATTGACCTTCATCCAACACACGCCGCACCACCTCGGCTCGACTGTGCGCTGTCAGACGGGCATTCTTGTGCACGTTCATCCGGTCCTCTCCCGAGACTCTGTCGCTTCGCAACCACAGCTTCTCGGGTCCGGACCGGATGGACAACCTATTGAGAGCTCACATCTAGGCGATCGACGGTTGGGCGCGGCGTTCGAGCGCCAGGGAGAAGCCCGCCAGCGCCAGGGCCGACAGCGGCACGGCGGCGGCGATCAGCGGGATGGCGGAGAGGCCTGGGCCGTGGGCGATGACCGCCCCGCCCAGCCAGGCGCCGAAGGCGTTGCCGAGGTTGAAGGCGGCGATGTTCAGGCTGGAGGCCAGGCCCTGGCCCGCGCCGCCGGCCTGGCTCAGCACCCGCATCTGCAGCGGCGCGACGGTGGCGAAGGCGGCCGCGCCCAGCAGGAAGGCGGCGATCACCGCGCCGACCTGGCTGTGAAAAGCCAGGGCCGAGCCGGCCATGACCAGGGTCAGCGCCGCCAGGGTCCCGACCAGGGCGGCGTTCAGGCCCTTGTCGGCCCAGCGTCCGCCGACCAGATTGCCGCCGACCAGCCCCGCGCCGAACACGAGCAGGATCGGCGAGACGGCGGCCTTCGAGAAGCCGGCCAGCTCTGTCAGGATCGGCTGGATATAGGTGAAGACCGCGAACACGCCGCCGAAGCCGAGGACGGTCATCAGCAGGCCAAGCTGCACCTGCGGCCGGGCCAGCACGGCGAACTCCTCGCGCAGGGGCGCCGGCTCGACCTTGTCCTGGGCGGCGGGAACCAGCGCGGCCAGGACCACGAAGGCCAGGGCGCCGACGCCGGCCACGGCCCAGAAGGCCATCCGCCAGCCGAAGGCCAGGCCCAGCCAGGCGCCGAACGGCACGCCCAGCAGGGTGGCGATGGTCAGGCCCGTGAACATGATCGAGATCGCCGAGGCCTTGCGCTCCGGCGCGACCAGCGAGACGGCGACCAGCGAGCCGACGCCGAAGAAGGTGCCGTGGGCCAGGGCCGTGACCAGCCGGGCGGCCATCAGGACGCCGTAGGTCGGGGCGATCGCCGCCAGGGCGTTGCCGACCGTGAAGATCGCCATCAGCACCAGCAGGGTGGTCTTGCGCGGCAGTCGGCGGGTCAGAAGGGTCAGGATCGGCGCGCCGACGAAGACGCCCAGCGCGTAGCCGGTCATCAGCAGGCCGGCCATGGGGATCGAGACGCCGAGATCGGCGGAGACCTGCAGCAGCAGCCCCATGATGATGAATTCGGTGACGCCGATGCCGAAGGCGCCGACGGTCAGGGCATAGAGGGCGATAGGCATGACGGCCGGCTCCATTGATGTCAGGCGGTCAGATAGCGCCGCGCGCGTCTGTGAATTAGATTGCGGCCAGGAACTTCACTTGTGATTTGAGGGCACGATGGCGCGCCAGGAGATCAATCGTTCGGGCGAGATGGAGGTCTTCGCCCGCGTGGTCGAGGCGGGCGGCTTCACGGCCGCCGCCAAGGCCATGGGCATGACCCCGTCGGCTGTCAGCAAGCTGGTGGCGCGGCTGGAGGCTCGGCTGGGCTCGCGGCTGGTGAACCGCTCGACGCGCAAGCTGCGACTGACGGCCGAGGGCCTGACCTTCCATGAGCGCGCCCTGCGGGTGCTGGCCGACCTGGACGAGGCCGAGCGGTCGGTGGCGGCCTGCGCGGTCCCCCGAGGACGGCTGCGGATCAATTCCAATGTGCCGTTCGGCCTGCATCACCTGTTGCCCCTGATCCCGAGGTTCACGGTCCTGCATCCGGAGGTGCAGGTCGACGTGACCCTGACGGACCAGGTCATCGATCTCTTGGACGAACGCGCGGAAGTGGCGATCCGCGTCGGGCCCCTGCGGCCCTCGCAACTGGTGGCCAAGAAGCTGGGCGACAGCCGCACCGTCCTGGTGGCTTCGCCGGACTATCTGGCGCGGCGCGGGACGCCGCGGCATCCCGACGACCTGGCGGGCCACGACCTGATCACCTTCAACTTCTCGCGCCAGTGCGACGAGTGGCCGTTTCTGATCGATGGCGAGCGGGCGTACTATCCGGCGCACGGTCGGGCCATGGTCGGGGACGGCGAGTGCGCGACCCACCTGGCCCTGGCCGGGCAGGGGATCACCAAGCTGGGCATCTTCCACATCGTCGACCATATCCGGGCCGGGCGCCTGGTTCCGGTGCTGGACGACTTCAATTCGGGGGAGCTCGAGACGATCAGCGCCGTCTATGTCGGCCACGCGGGCCCGCTGCCGGCGCGGGTGCGGGCCTTCATCGACTTCCTGGCGGCGGAGGTCGATGTCGACTGGCCGATGGCGCGGGCGGTGGCTTAGCGCCCCCTCCGTCTCGCCGCGTATCCGCGGCGATCCACCTCCCCCTTTGCAAGGGGGAGGAGATTGGTTCTCCTCCCTCGCGAAGCGGGGGAGGTGTCGCGGCGCGGATACGCGCCGTGACGGAGGGGGCGCTAAAGGTCTACCCCGCTCTACGCGCCCAGCATCACCTCGGCGATTTGCACGGCGTTCAGGGCCGCGCCCTTGCGCAGATTGTCACCGACCACGAACAGGGCCAGGCCATGCGCGACGGTCGGGTCCGGACGGATGCGGCCGACGAACACCGGGTCCTGTCCGGTGGCCGCCAGCGGGTTGGGGACGTCGTCCAGCACGACGCCCGGCGCGTCCGCTAGCAGCGACGCGGCCTCGGCGGCCGAGATCGGCCGCTCGAACTCGGCGTTGATCGACAGCGAGTGGCCGGTGAAGACCGGCACGCGCACGCAGGTGCCGCTGACCGGCAGGCCGGGGATCTCGAGGATCTTGCGGCTCTCGTCGCGCAGCTTGACCTCCTCCTCGGTATAGCCGTCCTCGACCACGCGGTAGTTCAGCGGCACGACGTTGTAGGCCAACGGGACGGCCCACTTCACCGGCGCGGGCAGAGGCGCGGCGTCGGGCGAGCGGGCCAGGCCTTCCAAGTCGCCGTCCAGGCCGGCGTTCAGCTGGCCGGACAGCACCTGGATGCCCGCCACGCCCGCGCCCGAGGCGGCCTGGTAGGTGCTGACGGTCAGGCGCTTGAGGCCCGCCTTGTCGTGCAGGGGCTTCAGCACCGGCATGGCGGCCATGGTGGTGCAGTTGGGATTGGCGACGATGCCCTTTTTGATGCTCTTCAGGGCGTGCGGATTGACCTCGGCCACCACCAGCGGGACGTCGGGATCGCCGCGCCAGGCCGAGCTGTTGTCGATCACCACGGCCCCGGCCGCCGCCGCGCGCGGAGCCAGCTCCAGCGACGTCCCGCCGCCGGCCGAGAAGAACACGATGTCGAGGCCCGCGAAGTCGGCGGTCGAGGCGTCCTCGACGACCACCGTCTGGCCCTTGAAGTCGATCTTGGTCCCGGCCGAGCGGGCCGAGGCGAACAGGCGCAGCTCGGCCAGCGGGAAGTCCCGCTCGGCCAGCAGCTCGCGCATCATGCCGCCGACCAAACCGGTGGCGCCGACGACGCCGACGCGGGGCGGATGGGATCGGGAAAACTTGAAGTGCATAGCAAGGCGTCTCCTGGTGATGCGGAGGCGCGGGAGCTTCAAGGATCTCGTGGTCGAGAGAGCCGCCCCGCGCATCGGCGGGGCTGACTTCGGATGCTGGCTAGTTCGCGCACGCACCCGACGACGCCCCGCCGCGGCGGGTCGTTTTCGGGCTAATAATCGTGATGGCGCGGACTTGCATCGGCAGCGCTTCTAGCGGGCCGGCGCGGCCGCGTAAAGCCGGCGACGCGAAAGCCGTCATTGGCCGGGTGACTTCGCGCCGAATTTGTCGGAGCTTTAGCGCCCGCGAAGCGCTCTAGGATCTTCGACGATGGAGCGGTCGCCCGCCGCCCCGACCACGCCCTGGGAAACTCAAGCATGAAGCTCGCCAAACTCGCCCTGCTGACGACGCTGGCGTCGGCGACGGCCGTCCACGCCCAGACCAATCTCGGCGCGCAGGCCCCCGAGGCCTCCCTGCCGTTCACCGTGACCCAGGTCGCCACGTTCAACCAGCCGTGGCGCATCGCCTTCCTGCCAGACGGCCGGATGCTGATCACCGAAAAGCCCGGCGCGCTGTGGCTGGTGACCCAGGCGGGCGCGAAGACCGCCGTGGCCCATGCGCCGCCCGTGCTGGCCGAGGGGCAGGGCGGTCTGCTGGGGGTCTTCCTGTCGCCCCACTACGCGACCGACCACGCCGTCTACCTGACCTATGCCGAGCCAGGCGACGGCGGCTCCAGCCTGGCCCTGGCGCGGGCGACCCTGTCCCTGAAGGGCGGCAAGCCCAGCCTGGACGGGCTGAAGGTGATCTGGCGCGACGGCGGACGCGGCGACGGCGGCCAGTTCGGCGCCCAGGTCGCGTTCTCGCCCGACGGCAAGTTCCTGTACCTCACGGTCGGCGAGCGTCAGCGCTTCACGCCGGCTCAGGATCCCAACTCGCCGCTGGGCAAGATCCTGCGCCTGACTCTCGACGGCAAGCCGGCCCCGGGCAATCCGATGGCGGGCAAGACCGGCGCGACCAGCGTGCCGATCATCGATCCCCCGACCGACACCGAAGCGGCCAAGACCGCGCCGGTGGTCCGGACCTACACGTTCCCGGGGCCGAACCTGACGCCGGCCGAGACCTGGAGCACCGGCCATCGCACGCCCTACGGCCTGGCCTTCGCCCCGGACGGCCGGCTGTGGGAGGTCGAGCACGGCCCCCGGGGCGGCGACGAGCTGAACCTGATCCAGCCGGGCAAGAACTATGGCTGGCCGCTGGTCTCCTACGCGGTCAACTACAACGGCGTGCCGATCCCCAGCCCCGACACGCGGCCGGACCTGGAAAAGCCGGTTCTGTACTGGACGCCGGTGATCGCGCCGGGGAACCTGATGTTCTATCACGGCAAGATGTTCCCCCAGTGGGAAGGCTCGGCCTTCGTCAGCGGTCTGGGGTCCAAGTCGCTGAACCGCATCGTCGTCAACGGCGCCACGGCCACGGGCGCCGAACGCTGGAAGCTCGGCCACCGCATCCGCGACGTCGAGGTCGCGCCGGACGGGGCGCTGTGGCTCCTGGAGGACTCGACGAAGGGCGGCCTGTTCCGGCTGACGCCGAAGTAGGGGGCATTGAGCGCCCCCTCCGTCCCGTCGCCGCTCGCGCGACGCGGGTGAGGAGGAAGCCGCCATCTCCTCCCCCGCGCGCGGGGGAGGTGGATCGATGTGAATACGCATCGAGACGGAGGGGGCGCTAGGCCCGTCGTTCGCGGGGAGAAGGGCTCTCTTTGGGGGACGAGCTGGGGTCGGGGACCGCTCCCGCCAGAGCTTAGCCGTCTATGCGGGCGACCAACTCGAATTCCTCGCACCAGAGCATCATCTCCGGAGAGAAAGCGCCGTTGCGTCGGAAGTAGTCCTCGTGGGCGGCGCGCCAGTCGTCCAGGGAGAGATCTCCTTCGCCTTCCTTCCGCGCGAACTCGGCGCTGACATCCATGAACCGGCTCTGAAACAGCTTCACGGTGCGCAAGACGGCGCGAGGGGTTCCGTGACGATCGCAGGCGACCATGAGCTTTCCCACGGTCGTCATCTGCCCAAGTGTCGCGTCCCAGCATGTGGCTGTCTTTCGACCGGCCAGAACCAAGGCCAGGAGGCTGTCGGCGAGGTCTCCGCCATCGCCGAAGCTGAACCGCTCCAGGCCTTCAATATCGTGTTCGCGAAGGATCGAGGTCATCACGTCACGCTAATGATGGACGCGGGGATTCACCACCGTGTCTCGCTTCTCTCGCGCCTCCCCCGATGCGCCCAATCGCCCTCGGCCCTCGAAGATCCCAGCTCAATCAGACCAAAAGAGCCTCCAGCGCCTTCTGAACCATCCAGCACTCATCCGCGTCTAAGGCCGCGTCGGCGCGCGCTAGCTGAGCCTGGGTTTCGTCGCTGATAAGCCAGGTTCGGGTCAGCGATCGCTCGATCGTCGAGACGTTGTCCCAGAAGGGCGGCGCGGGTCGGCCGTCCTCTTCAGCCGCCAGCCAGCTTAGGACGAAGCTGGCCAGACCGTGAGCGGCGGCTAAGGACGTCGCTGAGCGCCAGGCTTCCCGATGCGCGCGGGTTTCGCCGAGCAGTATGGCCAAGCCAGCGAGCCAGTCTTCCGCTTCAAGCCCAAGTTCCCGTGTCGCCAGTGATGACGAGAAGGCGGCCTGGAAGACCGCCTCGACGGAGGCCTGCTGGGTGGGAGGCCATGTTCGCCAGTCCGCCTGCCGGAGCTTCTCGGCGATGATAGCGGGCTCTGCGCCCACCCAGCTAGGATCGCGCACGGCCAGTTCGAGGATACGCGGCAGGAAGTGCTGGTAGTCGCGCGTTGTGCCGACGGTCGTGATCGCCCAGCCCGAATAAGGGCCGATGTCGGCATCCGCCAGGTCCCGCAGCGGGCGGTGGGTCAGGGTCTGGTGAATGGCTTTGGCGTCTCGCAGCGGCGAGGCTTCGAGTTTTCTTGGCGGAGGGGCGTCCGCGAAGGCGGCATAGGCCTCATCCAGGGCCGCGGCGAGGGCGGTTGGAAAAGTCATGTCTGCGCCCCCAACCGCTCCCACCCGTCAAAGAACGGGAACCGCTCCGCCCAGAACGCCGCCAGCCGCGGGTCCGCGTCCACCCGCTTCACCACCTCGCTCATGCGCGGCGCCGCCTCGTAGAACCGCACCCGTCTCGGGCCCCAGCGACTCAGCACCGTGACGTAGAGGTCCAGCATCGTCATCTCGTCGCCCAGCAGGTAGGTTCCCGGCGTGATCTGACTCTCCATCATCCGCCAGCAGTCGACGATCCGGTCCTTGATCGCCGCCTTCGCGCGCGCCTGTAGCGCCGGGTCATCGCCGACCAGCCGCGCCGGCGCGTCGCTGATCCAGTAGAGCGCGTAGATCGAGGCCGAGATGAAGCTCATCCAGCGCAGGAACGGGCCTCGGGCCGGATCATCGATCCCTGGGGCGAGGCGCGCCTCCGGATAGCGATCGGCCAACCAGATCAGGATGGCGGCGCTTTCGGTGATCGTCTCGCCGTCCGGCGTGACCAGCGCGGGAATTTGCTTAAGGGGATTGATCGCGGCGACCTTGGCGGCCTCCGCCTCGCCGCGCCAGGTCGGGGCCTCGACCACCTCAAAAGGCAATCCGATCAAGGTCATGGCCGCCTCGATCGGCACGCCGCCCGAGCCGACGGCGCTGAAAATCGTAAACGGCTTTTTCACGATTCATCCCCTATCTTGTGGGTGGGGCCCATTGTCACACTAGATGTGGTGGGGCACTCTTAGGCGTGCGTCGGGCGGTCGCCTGCCGTAACCTCTTCTAACCCGTCCGCTCGATTCTCGCTCCGAGGCCCTGTCATGTCCGCTCCGTCGTCGCTGATCCTGCCTGGCCTGATGACCCCCTCGGGCGGCTACAAGCCGTTCCGCTATCCCTGGGCCTACGACTTCTGGAAGAAGCAGCAGCAGGTCCACTGGATGCCGGAAGAGGTGCCGCTGGGCGAGGACCTCAAGGACTGGGCCGTCAAGCTGAACGACAAGGAACGGAACCTGCTGACGCAGATCTTCCGCTTCTTCACCCAGTCCGACGTCGAGGTGCAGGACAACTACATGGAGCGCTACGGTCGGGTGTTCAAACCGACCGAAGTGAAGATGATGCTGGCCTCGTTCGCGAACATGGAGACGATCCATATCGCGGCCTACGCCCTGCTGCTCGAGACCATCGGGATGCCCGAGACCGAGTTCTCGGCTTTCATGGAATACGAGGCCATGAAGGCCAAGCACGACTACATGCAGACCTTCGGCGTCGAGACCAACGCCGACATCTGCCGCACCCTGGCCATGTTCGGCGGCTTCACGGAAGGGCTGCAGCTCTTCGCCTCGTTCGCGATGCTGATGAACTTCCCGCGCTTCAACAAGATGAAGGGCATGGGCCAGATCGTCTCGTGGTCGATCCGCGACGAGAGCCTGCACTGCGACGGCGTGATCAAGCTGTACCACGCGTTCAACAAGGAAACGAACGCGGTGACCAAGGCCGTGGCCGACGACATCGTCGACTGCTGCAAGCACGTCGTGGGCCTGGAGGACAAGTTCATCGACCTGGCCTTCGAGGCCGGCGAGGTCCAGGGCATGACGCCCGACGACATTAAGGCCTATATCCGCTTCGTCGCCGACTGGCGCCTGCGCCAGCTGCAGCTGCCCGAGGTCTACGGCATCAAGGAAAACCCGCTGCCGTGGCTGCAGGCCCTGCTGTCGGGCGTCGAGCACGCCAACTTCTTCGAGGCCCGCGCCACCGAATACTCCAAGGCCGCCACCAAGGGCTCGTGGCACGGCACCGATGGCGTGTGGACCAGCTTCGACGAGATGATGAAGAAGCGCACCGACCAGACGCTGCCGGCCGAATAGGGCGGCTTTAGCGCGCGCGAAGAGGGCGGGTCCGCGAGGGCCCGCCTTTTTGCTTTCGGGGTCGGGCCCGAGCGCGGCCTTGGCGCCGCCCCGCTTTGGACACAACGACAGGTTCCATTTCGCGCCCAGCGGTTGGGGGCGAGGGGATGGTTCTGGCCAGACGGGCGCGGGGGGCCGCGATCGCGACGCTTTCGCTGGCGCTGCATGGCGTCGTGCTGCTCTGGCTGGCCTGGCCAAGATCCGTCGACCTGGTCGCCAACGGCCCGGACCTGTCGTCGATGACGGTCGAGATGACCCGCCCCCCTTCGGCCGCGCGGGCTTCTCCGAGGCGGACGCCCGCGAGAGCCGCCGCCGCCCCGGCGCCGATCGTGGCGCCATCTTCGACGGCGATCGCGAAGGCGACGGAAGCGAGCATCCCGCCGGCGCCGGAGGTCGCCGCTCCGCCGGACGCGGCGCGCCTGAGGGCCGCTCTACGCGCCGGCGTCGGCTGCGCCCGCGTCGCGTCTCGTTCGCGCGAGGAGCGCGAGGCCTGCGAGGAACGGCTCGGCGCGGTCGCCGCCGACGGCCCCCGCTACGCCGCGCCGATGGATCCGGAGAAGCGGGCCTATTACGACGAGCTCGCCGCGGCCGGACCGTCCGGTCGATCCCGTGACGCCACCAGGGCCGGCGGCGCGATCCCTGGCGCCTTGCAGGTCCTGAAATGCTCGGTGACCTTCGGAGCCGGCGCGAAGGAGAAGGACCGCCAGGGCATGGTGCGCCTGGGCAAGACCCCTTGCTACATCCCGCTGCAAGGCAGCTTCTTCACGCCCGAGGCCGGCGTCCACAAGCGGTAGTGACCGTGTCGCCTCGGCGGCCTAGTAAGGAGCGCACGGTCGGAGTTTTCTTTATGAGCCCCAAAGTCGCCCTGATTGGCCCCGGCGCCATCGGCGGAACCCTGGCGGCTTGGTTGGCCCAGCGGGGGGACCTGGACCTGACCGTCTGCGCGCGTACCCCGTTTGAGACCCTGACCGTCGAAACGCCTGACGGCGAGATCTCGGCCCGGCCTAAGATCGCGACCTCGCCGCGGGACCTGTCGCCGGTCGACTGGGTGCTCGTGGCGACGAAGGCCTATGACGATGCCGGCGCCGCGCCCTGGCTGGCCGCGCTGGTGGGACCACGGACGCGCGTGGCGGTGATCCGCAACGGCGTCGAGCACCGCGAAGCGTTCGCCGGCCGGGTCGACGCCGCCAATCTCCTGCCGGTGATCGTCGACTTCCCGGCCGAACGGTCCGCGCCCGGCGTGTTCCGCCAGCGACGCTACGGCTGGATCCGGGTTCCCGAAAGCGAGGCGGGCAAGGCCTTCGCCGCGTTGTTCGCCGGCTGTCCCATCGACGTGGGGACGACGGACGACTTCGTGTCGGTCGCTTGGCGCAAGCTGGCGCTGAACGCGGCCGGGGCGGTCAACGCCATGACGCTGAAGCCCTCGGGCGTCGCCCACGATCCTGGCGCGGCCCAGGTGATGAAGGCCCTGGTCGCGGAGTGCGTGGCGGTGGGCCGGGCCGAGGGCGCCACCCTGGCCGATGACCTCGGCGATCAGGTCGTGAACGGCTATCGCGCCGGGCCCTCTGACTTGGTCAACTCACTGCTGGCCGATCGTCAGGCGGGCCGGCCGATGGAATTGGACGCCCGCAACGGCGTCATTGTCCGCAGGGGCGCGGCGCACGGCATCCCGACGCCGGCCAATGCGATGATCGTGGCCTTGCTGAACGCGGCGGCGGGCTGAGCCCTACGGCTGGTACTTCTTCGGGATCGCCTTGATCTCGTCGGGCGTCAGCTTGGTGATCGCCTTGGCGCGGATGGGGACGGCGAAGCCCATGCCGTCCGAGACCCGCAGGTCCAGGTCCAGCGGCTGGCAGATGCTGTCGCTGCCGCGCACCACCGACACGAGGTGGCTGCCCGGCCAGGTCAGCTGGTTGGAGCCCCAGGCCAGGTCGACGCGATAGACGTCCCGGCCGCGCACCTTCATGTAGAGCGTGTTCTTGTCCGGGGCGGTCCAGCCGCGCCAGTCGGACAGGTAGAAGCATTGGCGGGCGGGCTTGGCCGGCGCCGGAGCGGCGTCCTGGGCCGAGGCGGCCAGACCCGAGAGGCCCGCGATGGCGAGCCCGATCAGCGCGGCGCGCGCGGAGTGGGTGATCTTGCTCATGACACGTCGTCCTTCAAAGCCCCCAACGCTTGAGATTGGCCCTGGGCGAGGCGGAGTCAAGCGCGCGGCGTACAGAAAGAACTATACACGAAAACGGCCCGCCCCTCGACGGAAAGGCGGGCCGTTGGCGGCGTATCTCAAGGACGGGTGTCAGGCCTTGGCGGGCTCGGCCGGAGCCGGGTCCAGCTCGCCTTCCCACTTGGCGACCACGGCGGCGGCGACGCTGTTGCCGACGACGTTGGTGGCGCTGCGGCCCATGTCCAGCAGGTGGTCGACGCCGAGCACCAGCGCGATCCAGCCCTCGGGCAGGCCGAAATAGGTCAGGGTGGCCATGATCACCACCAGCGAGGCGCGCGGCACGCCGGCCATGCCCTTGGACGTGACCATCAGCAGCAGCAGCATCGAGGCCTGTTGCTCGACGGTCAGGTGGACGCCGTGCACCGCCGTGATGAACAGGGTGGCGAAGGTGCAGTACATCATCGAGCCGTCGAGATTGAACGAATAGCCCAGCGGCAGGACGAAGCTGACGATCTTGCGGCGCACGCCCAGGGTGGGCAGGCCATCCAGCAGGCGCGGATAGGCCGCTTCGGAGCTGGCGGTCGAGAAGGCCAGTAGGGCCGGCGTGCGGATGAAGCCGAACAGCGGGATGGCGCGGCGGCCCAGGAAGGCCAGGGCGGCCAGGAACAGCAGCAGCCACAGCGTGCCCAGGCCCGCGTAGAAGGCGCCGATGAACTTGGCGTAGACGCCGATGATCGACAGGCCTTCCTTGGCGACGGTGTTGGCCAGGGCGCCGAAGATGGCCAGCGGGGCCAGCGACATCACGAAGCCCGTGACCTTCAGCATGATCGAGGCGGCCTGCTCGGTCACCTGCATGACGGCCGGGGCCTTGTTGTCCAGGGTGGCGACGGCGGTGCCGACGAACACCGAGAAGACGACGATCTGCAGGATCTCGTTCTTGGCCATGGCCTCGAACAGCGAGGCCGGGATCAGGTGGTCGATGAAGCTCTTGATCGTGAAGGCGCCCTCGGCCGACGGCGGCGCGCCGGCCCCGGCGGCTTCCTTCAGGACCACGCCATGGGCCGGGTCCAGCAGATGGAACATGCCGATGCCGATCAGCAGGGACAGGATCGAGGCGACGATGAACCAGGAGAGGGCCTTGACGCCGACGCGCCCGACGGCGGCGGCGTCCTCCATGTGGGCGATGCCGGCCACCAGGGTGGTGAAGACCAGCGGCGCGATGATCATCTTGATCAGGCGCAGGAAGACATAGGGCAGCAGCGAGGCCAACTCGGCCGCCTTCTTGGCGCCGGCCGCGTCGAGATACTGGTTGCACCCCCAGCCGACCGCGACGCCCAGCACCATGGCCAGGACGATCAGAAAGGCGAAACGTTTATTCATGGATCCCCCTGGCGCCCTCTGCTGGGCGTCGACGGCGTACTGGTGGTCGGAAGGATCGACGCGCGACAGCGCCCGCGCCGCCATTCGCGCCTTCCTTGAGCATTTCCGCCCTTGTGGCGGACGAAAGCGGGTTCGTCCATGCCTGTTGAGGCGGCGACGCCGGGCCAGGGCGAGCCAGGCCGGCGAAATGGGCTCATAATTCCAGAGACGCGGGACCGCCGGACGCCCTCATCTGACACTAAGTAAGAAGTTTTTCTACTTCGTGGGGCCGGTGTCTCGCCAATGTCGTGAAACGTCGCTATAAGGCCGCATGTCAAACCAAGAAAAAGCAATCGCCGTCGTCGAACGGCTCAATGACGAATACGAACGCGCCGTCGGCGCTCTCCGCGACGCCCTCCGCGCCTATCTCGAAAACGGAACCCGGCCCGACCCGCAAGCGCGGTTCGATGGCAGCTTCGCCTATCCCGAGCTGAGGCTGACCTACGATCCGGAAGCCCTGCCGCCCAAGCTGGCCCGGTCCTACGCCCGCGTCAGCCGGCCCGGCGTCTACGCCACCACCGTCACCAAGCCGGCCCAGTTCAAGGACTATCTGGTCGAGCAGCTGACCCTTCTGATGGACGACTTCGACGTCGAGATCGAGATCGAGCGCTCGCGGCAGGAAATCCCCTATCCCTACGTGCTGGACGCCTCGATCGACCTGAACCAGGCCGACGTCCGCAGCGAGGATATCGCCCGCTTCTTCCCGACGACGGACCTGGCCTTCATCGGCGACGAGATCGCCGACGGCGTCTGGAGCCCGGCGCTGGAGGAGACCCATCCGCTGTCGCTGTTCGACGGCCTGCGCACCGACTTCTCGCTGGCCCGTCTGAAGCACTACACCGGCGCGCCGGCCGAGGACGTGCAGCAGTTCATTCTGTTCACGAACTATCATCGCTATGTCGACGAGTTCGTGCGCTGGGGCATCGAACAGCTGAAGGCGGACGGCAGCCCCTATACCGCCCTGTCCTGCTCGGGCGGCCTGACCATCACCGCCAACACGGCCAATCCGGAACTGGCGGTGGCCGAGTCGACCTGGCGCAAGCACCAGATGCCGGCCTACCACCTGATGGCCCCGGGCGGCGCGGGTGTGACCCTGGTCAATATCGGGGTCGGTCCGTCCAACGCCAAGACGATCTGCGATCACCTGGCGGTGCTGCGGCCGCAGGCCTGGCTGATGATCGGCCACTGCGGCGGCCTGCGCGACACCCAGACCATCGGCGACTACGTCCTGGCTCACGCCTATCTGCGCGACGACCACGTCTTGGACGCGGTGCTGCCGCCCGAGATCCCGGTCCCCTCGATCGCCGAGGTGCAGCGCGCCCTCTACGACGCGGCCAAGGCGATCAGCGGCGACAGTGGCGGCGAACTGAAGAAGCGCCTGCGCACCGGCACGGTCGTCACCACCGACGACCGCAACTGGGAACTTCGCCACAGCCTGTCGGCCCTGCGCTTCAACCAGAGCCGGGCCGTGGCGATCGACATGGAAAGCGCGACCATCGCCGCCCAGGGCTATCGCTTCAGGGTGCCCTACGGGACGCTGCTCTGCGTGTCGGACAAGCCGCTGCACGGCGAGATCAAGCTGCCCGGCCAGGCCAACGCCTTCTACGAGCGCGCCATCAGCCAGCACCTGCAGATCGGCATCCTGACCTGCAAGCTGCTGCACGCCGAGGGCCCGAACCTGCACTCGCGGAAACTGCGGGCGTTCGACGAACCGCCGTTCCGGTAAGCTCGGCACAGGCCCCCGCCTGACCTGCTGACGCAGGTCTGTCCGCCCCCAAGCGGGGCGGAGAGGGCGCCGCCGCCCACCCTTTCTCCTCCCCCTCTTGGGGGAGGGGGACCGGCGAAGCCGGTGGAGGGGGGCTAACGCGGCCCTACCCCTCCGCCCAGCTCTTGATCAGCTGGTGCGCGATGGCCAGGGGCGGGGGGGCGAACAGGCCTTCCAGCTCGCCCTTGATCAGCTGGGCCGCCTCTTCCTTCGAGAACCAACGCACCTCTTCCAGCTCGGTCTGGTCGGGCGCGGCGTCGCCGCCGTCGACATCGGCCGTCAGGCCCATCATCAGCGACGAGGGCCAGGGCCAGGGCTGGCTGGAGTGATAGCGGACCGCGACAGCGGTCAGCCCCGCCTCTTCCTTGAGCTCGCGGGCGCAGGCTTCCTCGATGGTCTCGCCCGGCTCGAGGAAGCCGGCCAGGGCCGAGAACATGCCCTTGGGCCAGGCCGCCTGGCGTCCCAGCAGGCATTTGCCCTCGTGCAGGGCCAGCATGATCACCACCGGGTCGGTGCGCGGGAAGTGCTCGGCCTCGCAGGCCGGGCAGACGCGTTTCCAGCCGCCGTCGGCGACCTCGCTCTTCTGGCCGCAGTTGCTGCACCAGCGGTGGCGGCGGCGCCATTCGAACATCGACTTGGCGGTGGCCAGGATGCCGGCGTCGGCCGGCGGCATGGCGGCGGCCACGCCCCGCAGCTCCTCGAACCGGCCCAGGCCTTGCAATGGCCCCTCGGACGGATCGGCGGCCGTGTCGATGTCGACGGCGAAGACCGCGATGTCCTTCCAGAGGCCGAGGAACAGCAGCCGCTCATGGCCGCCGGCCAGGTCCTGGGCCAGGTCGGCGCGCAGATAGGCGATCTGCACGCCCTTCGGCTTGCCGTCGTCGCCCAGCAGGTCCTCGACCAGGGGCTTGCCGTTCCACAGCGCGACCGCCAGCGACTCGGGGTCGGCCAGCTTCTCGGCCAGCCAGGCCTCGTCGCCGCGGCGCTCGCTGGCGCGGTTCAGGGGGTTGCCGGCGAAGGTGTTGGTGATGATCGAGAGGGACATACGGCGTGTCTAGCGCGACCGTGTTTGTTCGTCACGACGTCGCATGAACGTCATGCGGCTTGCATCCGTCGCGATGAGTCGCGATATAGGCCTCGGAGATCGGCGCGGACGGAAGCCTCGCCAACCTGGTCAGGGCCGAGAGGCAGCAGCCACAACGAGATCACCTCTGGGTCGCTGTCCGGTCTCCACCTTCCCTTTCCCCTAAATCTGTCAGCGGATGCGCGCGCGAACGGGCGTGAGGCTTTTGCTGCGTGCTCCGCCCTACTACACTCCGCGCCATGGCCGACCACGACGACCTCTCGACCGATTCCGCGCCGCCGTGGGATGAGGCTCCCGCTGAACGCGACGAGAACACCGCCGACATCTTCGGCGACGCGCCCGCGCCCGTCCCCGTGTCGCGCCCCGTCGTCCAGGATCCGCCGCCCGAAACCGGCGACGCCTATACCGTGCTGGCGCGGAAGTACCGCCCGCGCACCTTCGAGGACCTGATCGGCCAGGAGGCCATGGTCCGAACCCTGGCCAACGCCTTCGCGACCGGCCGCATCGCCCACGCCTTCATGCTCACCGGCGTGCGGGGGGTCGGCAAGACCACGACCGCGCGCCTGCTGGCCCGCGCGCTGAACTACGAGACCGACACGGTCAAGGGCCCCTCGGTCGACCTGACCACCGAGGGCTATCACTGCCGCGCCATCATCGAGGGCCGGCACATGGACGTGCTGGAGCTCGACGCCGCCAGCCGCACCAAGGTCGACGAGATGCGCGAGCTCCTGGACGGCGTGCGCTACGCCCCGGTCGAGGCGCGCTACAAGGTCTACATCATCGACGAAGTGCACATGCTTTCGACGGCGGCGTTCAACGCGCTGCTGAAGACGCTGGAAGAGCCGCCGCCGCACGCCAAGTTCATCTTCGCCACCACCGAGATCCGCAAGGTGCCGGTGACGATCCTGTCGCGCACCCAGCGCTTCGACCTGCGCCGGGTCGAGCCCGACGTGCTGGTCAAGCACTTCGACCGCATCTCGGCCAAGGAGGGGGCGCGGATCGAGATGGACGCCCTGGCCCTGATCGCCCGCGCGGCCGAGGGCTCGGTGCGCGATGGCCTGTCGCTGCTTGACCAGGCCATCGTCCAGACCGATCGGGGGGCCACGGTCACCGCCGCGGTGGTCCGCGACATGCTGGGCCTGGCCGACCGCGGCCAGACCATCGCCCTGTTCGAGAACGTCATGGCCGGCAAGACCAAGGACGCGCTGGAGGGTTTCCGCGCCCTTTGGGGCTTCGGCGCCGATCCGGCGGTGGTGATGCTCGACGTCCTGGACCACTGCCACGGCGCGGCGGTGTCGAAGGCCCTGGGGCCCGACGCCCTGTCGATGCCCAAGGAGCAGGCCGCGCGCCTGGCCGCGATCGGCGCGCACACTTCGGCCGGCACGCTGTCGCGCCTGTGGCAGATGCTGCTCAAGGCCCACGAGGAAGTGCGCCGCGCGCCCGACGCCATGGCCGCCGCCGAGATGGCCCTGATCCGCCTGTGCTACGCCGCCGACCTGCCCGGTCCGGAGGAGGCGCTGAAGGCCCTGCGCGACGGCCAGCCGCCCGGCGGACTGGGCGGCGGCGGTCCTTCCGGCGGCGCGATCGGCGGCGGGGCGGGCGGGGCGACCGCCTCGGCCCAGGCGCCGATGACCCTGGCCGCGCCCGGCGCCCAGGCCATGCCGGTCCTGGCCTCGTTCGACGACGTCATGGCCCTGATCGCCGCCAAGCGCGACATCGGCCTGCGGCTGGACGTCGAGCAGTATGTCCGCCCGATCAGCTGCCGCCCCGGCGCGATCACCTTCGAGGCCGCGCCCGGCGCGCCCGGCAACCTCGCCGGACGCCTGGTGCGCTTCCTGAAGGAGCATACCGGCCAGCCCTGGCTGGTCGCGGCCGAGGGCGGCGGCGGGGCCGAGAGCCTGATGGAGCGCCAGAAGCGCGAGGAGCGCGAGGCGCTGGAGGCGATCAAGGCCGACCCGTTCGTCGCCTCGGTGCTGGCGGCCTTCCCCGGCGCCGAGATCGTCGAGATCCGCAAGATCCTCACCCCCGAGGCGCCGCCGCTGGAGCCGGACGAGGAAGAGGGATAAGGCCCTTCCCCCTTGATGGGGGAAGGGTTTGGGATGGGGGTGACTGCTGAGGTGGCCGCCATGCGCTGCATCAACCGCCGCGTCACCCCACCCCTACCCCTCCCCATCAAGGGGAGGGGAATTCGAATCGTTGGAGATTGAGACCATGAAAGACCTCGGCGGCCTGATGAAGCAGGCCCAGGCCATGCAGCAGAAACTGGCGGACGCCCAGGCGCGCCTGGCCGAGACGACCGTCGACGGCACGTCGGGCGGCGGAATGGTCACCGTCACGCTGATGGGCAATGGCGAGCTCGTCCGCGTTCTGATGGACGAGAGCCTGGTTCAGCCGGGCGAGGGCGAGGTGATCGCCGACCTGATCATCGCCGCCCACGCCGACGCCAAGAAGAAGCTCGACGCCAAGCAGGCCCAGCTGATGCAGGAGGCCGCCGGCCCGATGGCGGGCCTGATGGGCGGCCTGCCGGGGATGAAGTTCTAGAATAGAAGCCGAGAGGAGGGTGGTGATGCGGAGTCTGAGTTTCGCCGGGATCGGAGTGATCCTCGTCGTCATCGTCGCCCTCCTGGTGGGCTGGCCCAGCTACAATGTCTACGCCGCGCGCAAGCATGGCGAGGCCGAGCTCGCCCGCGCCAGTCAGAACCGTCAGGTGCGCGTGCAGGAAGCCTTGGCCAAGTACGAGGCCGCCGACTACGACGCCAAGGCCGAGATTCGCCGGGCCCAGGGCGTGGCGGCCGCGAACAAGATCATCGCCGAGAGCCTCGGCGGTCCCGAGGGCTATCTGCGCTGGCGCTATATCGAGATGCTGCAAGAAACCTCGGCCCAGGGTGGCCACCAGGTGATCTACATCCCGACCGAGGCCGGCCTGCCGATTCTGGAAGCCGGCCGCCGCGCCCAGCCCCTGCCACGTCCCGACGCGGACAAGAAGAAGGACTGATGGCCGCCTCCGCCGGACCCGAGATCGAGCGCCTGATCGCCCTGCTGTCGAAGCTGCCGGGGCTGGGGCCGCGCTCGGGCCGTCGCGCGGCCCTGGCGCTGCTCAAGAAGCGCGACACCCTGCTGGCGCCGCTGGCCGCCGCCATGGCCGAGGCCCAGGCCAAGGTTCGCGCCTGCTCCGTCTGCGGATCGTTCGACACCACCGATCCCTGCGCGATCTGCGCCGACGCCACGCGGGACGCGCGCCTGCTGTGCGTGGTCGAGGAGGTCGGATCGGTGTGGGCCATGGAGCGCGGCGGTTCGTTCAAGGGCCGCTACCACGTGCTGGGCGGCCTGCTGTCGGCGCTGGACGGCGTCGGCCCCGACAGCTTGCGGATCGGCGAGCTGGCCGCCCGGGTCGCGGACGGGGCGGTGGCCGAGGTGATCCTGGCCCTGCCGGCCACGGTCGACGGCCAGACGACCGCCCACTACATCGCCGACCGCCTGGCGGCGACTCAAGTACCGGTGACCATGCTGGCCCGCGGCGTGCCCGTCGGTGGCGACCTCGACTGGCTGGACGACGGCACCATCGCCCAGGCGCTGAGGGCCCGACGGCCGGCTTGAACCATGCAGTCTTCAGATCTTCCGCTTTTTGCCGGCGCTGAGCGTCTGTTCTTCCTGGATGTTTCCGGACTCAAGCCCATCGGGCCTTATAATTTCGCGGTCCACTCAGGGGGCAAGGCCTGTCTCCTTCCGCCGCCGGCCGCCTTCACCATTGAGCGCCATAGCGGTGAAATAGTGCTTTGGCATTGGACGGCCGCCGGCGAGCCGCAAACCCACTCTCATCCTGATGGCGTCGAGGAGGCCTTCTTGTTGGTGAGCGATATCTTCGGCGCAGATGCGAAAGGTTGGATCCGCGTTGACTGATCACGGGGTTTATGGACTCGGCGACTCCGGCTAGGAACGGAGCATGAACTTCTCCGACCCGTTCCTGATCCTGGCCATCGTTCTCGCCCTGGCGGCTCTGGTCTGCGCCCTGTGGGCGATCGCCGCCCAGCGTCGCGCCGCCAAGGCCGAGCTCGACGCCTGGCAGGCCGGCGAGCGGATGCGGATGCTGGAGGAGCAGGCCCAGACCCAGGGCGAGTTGATCCGCGCCCAGGCCGACAAGATGGCGACCATGACCGCCAACACCGTCGCCGAGGCCCTGATCAAGCGCACGGAGGAAACCTTCCGCAGCCGCGAGACCCTGGCCCAGCAGCGGATCGAGGCCCAGCTGAAGCCGGTGGCCGAGACCCTGGCCAAGTTCGAGGCCCAGGTCACCGCCGTCGAGAAGGCCCGCGCCGAGGAGACCGGCGGCCTCAAGGCCCAGATCGCGCAACTGCTGGAGGCCTCCACCGCCACCCAGGCCGAGGCCCGCAAGCTGTCGGCCGCCCTGCGGCGCGGGGCGGGGGTGCAGGGCCGATGGGGCGAGCAGACCCTGCGCAACGTGCTGGAGGCCGCCGGCCTCAACAGCCGCTTCGATTTCCAGGAGCAGTTCAGCGTCGACAGCGAGGAGGGCCGCCGACGGCCCGACGTCACCGTCACCCTGCCGGGCGGCGGCGTGTTCGTGATCGACGCCAAGTGCTCCCTGAACGCCTTCCTGGAGGCCCAGGACGCCACCGACGAGGCGCTGCGCGAAGCGGCCCTGGTGCGTCACGCCGCCAGCGTCCGCGCCCACATGCAGGGCCTGTCGTCCAAGGCCTATTGGGACCAGTTCGCCAGCGTCGGCTCGCCCGATTTCGTGGCCATGTTCGTGCCCGGCGACGGCTTCCTGGCCGTGGCCCTGGACCGCCTGCCCGACCTGATGACCGAGGCCATGGAGCGCAAGGTGGTGCTGGTCACGCCGACCACCCTGTTCGCCCTCTGCAAGGCGGTGGCCTATGGCTGGCGGGCCGAGGACCAGGCCAAGAACGCCGCCCGCATCGTCGAGGTCGGCCGCGAGCTCTACAAGCGCGTCTCGGTCATGGGCGCCCACGCCGGCGCCATGGGCAAGGCCCTGGAAAACGCGGTGGGCAAGTACAACCAGTTCGTCGGCTCGCTGGAGAGCCAGGTGCTGACCCAGGCCCGGCGCTTCGAGGAGCTGTCGGTCGACCACGAGGGCAAGGAGATCGCCGAGCCGGCGGCCATCGATCAGGGCGTGCGGCCGCTGACCAAGCTGGCCGCCTCGGCGGGGGAGCGGCAATCTCCCACCTTGACGCTCGGAAATGAGACGCCTACCTGACCTTGGTCATGGCCATCCGTCGCATCCTCACCGTCGATAACGCCGCCGACATGGCGGTCCTGAAGAAGATTTCCACGCCCGTGGAGGCCGTCACCGACGACCTGCGCGCGCTGATGGACGACATGCTGGAGACGATGTACGACGCCCCCGGCATCGGCTTGGCCGCCGTGCAGATCGGCGAGCCGATCCGCGTCATCGTCATGGATCTGGCCCGCGAGGGCGAGGAGCCGGCCCCGCGCTACTTCGTCAATCCCGAGATCCTGTCGCGCTCGGAAGAGGTGCTGGGCTACGAGGAAGGCTGCCTGTCGGTGCCGGAGTATTTCGACGAGGTAGAGCGCCCGTCGAAGGTGACGATCCGCTACATGAACTACCAGGGCGAGACGGTCGTCGAGGAGGCCGAGGGCCTGTTCGCCGTCTGCATCCAGCACGAGATGGATCACCTGGAAGGCGTCCTCTTCATCGACCACCTCTCGCGCCTGCGCCGCGACCGGGCGATCACCAAGGTCAAGAAGGCGCGCCGGGCGGCCTAACGGCCGCCCAGAGCGTCCGATAGATGACAGGACTTTCCGGCCTTGAGGTTCTCAAGGCCGATGACGTCCAGGACGTTGTCCTCGCCCTGCTCGGCATAGTCGCCGATCACCTCGACATAGACCGGCGCCTTCAGCGTCTTCAGCCTCTGGCGCAGTCCGGCGACAGGCTGCGCGCGCTCGCCCTTGCGGTCCCGCAGCACATAGCGGTTCTGGACGAGGTCGCAGCGGGTCAGAACGACCGCGCCCTTCTCGAGCGCGACCGTACCGACATAAAGATCCTGGGCTTGGGCCGCGCCGCCCGCCAGCAGGACGGCGGCGGCCAGCCCGCCGATGAGGTGTTGGCTTCGCATGGCGTCAGCCCGCGAGGTCGATGCGGTAGCTGCAGCCGGCCAGGGTCTTGCCCGGATGGGAGGCGACCGTCGAGACGTTCAGCGCGACCCGCGTCCTGAAGGTCATGCCGGTCTTGTCGTCCCGCTCTGATACGGCGGAGATCTCGCGCTCGCCGAGGAACTTACTTGGCGTGTCGACAGTCGCCTTGACGTCCAGGGATTTGGCCAGCGGATGCGGATCGGCTTCGTCGAGGATGGCCAGGGGACCCGAGCTCGCGAAGGCTATCTGCCGCGTCTGGCGATCGAACACGGTCAGCGGCGCCTTCAGCGTGAAGATCCTGAGCATGGGATTGGCGGACTCGGTTTCCGACAGTCCAAACCTCGCCAGCGCGGCCCGACTGTCGTCTCCCGCGATCCAGAAGGCCAGGGCGTTATATTGCGCGGGCTGATAGGTGCGGCACTCGATCAGCTTGGCCAGGTCGATCGTCGCGGGATCGAAGTCGGACTCCTCGGCGATCGCGACCATCGGTGAAAGACAGGCGGCGCCCAGGGTCGCCACGCACAACAAAGTCCTCATTTAAATCCCCGAAACGGCTCTGCGTGACCGGTAACCGCTCCGCATGGTGAAGGTTCCAGAAAGAACGCCGGTTCGTCTCTGTCGGCGCGCTGGGCGCTGGAGGAGGTCGGCCAGCCCTATGACGCGCGGCCGGCGTTCCAGCGCGCCTTCGTCGGCCAGTTGTCGGTATTCGAAGGCGAGTCGAACGGCTAGCGCGTCCGGCCGGTTTCGCTGTCGTAGGGCGTCCCGTCGCGCCGCCGGTAGGCCGTCTCCCCATCCCGCAGAACCAGATCGATATCCGGATAGTCGCAGCCGTCCTGGTCCGGCCGCCGCGAGCCGATCTCCAGCAGCAGGGCGTCCCGATCCGAGCGGTTCTGGAAACAGTGCCCATTGGCCACCCCGGCCTTGAAGCCCGCGCAGTCGCCGGCCCGCAGCACCGTCTCGCCGTCATTCTCGACCAGCACGACCTCGCCCTCGACCACCCAGGTGAACTCGTCCTCGGCCGTGTGCCAGTGGCGCTGGCTAGACCAGACGCCGGGCGCCAGGCGCAGCAGGTTGACGCCGAACTGATCGAGCCCGACGGCGTCGCCCAGCTTGATCCGATGGCGCTGGCGGCAAGGTTCGTTGAACGGCGCGGGATAGGCCGTGCCGATCCGGGTCGGGGCGGCGGAGAGGTCGATCTTGGGCATGGGGCGGCTCTGCGTTGCGTCGGGCGGGAGGGAAGCCTAAAGCCAGGATCATGACCAGTCCCGCGCCCGCCACTGTCAGCATCGATCCCGCCAATCTCGACCCCGTCGCGCTCGCCCAGGCCCTGATCCGTCGGCCTTCGGTGACGCCGGCCGACGCGGGCGCGATGGACACGCTGCAGCGCCAGCTGGAAGCCCTGGGCTTTGCCTGCCGCCGGATGAAGTTCGGCGAGATCGAGAACCTCTACGCCCGGCGCGGGACGGCGCGGCCGAACCTGTGCTTCGCGGGCCATACCGACGTGGTGCCGGTCGGCGACGACGCGGCCTGGACCGCCGGTCCGTTCGAGGCCGAGATCAAGGACGGGATCCTCTATGGCCGGGGCGCGGTCGACATGAAGTCGGCGATCGCCGCCTTCGTCGCCGCCGTGGCCAAGATCCCCGCGCATCCCGGCTCGATCAGCTTCCTGATCACCGGCGACGAGGAGGGCGTGGCCGAGGACGGCACGGTCAAGGTGGTCGAGGCCCTGGCCGCCGAGGGCGAGATCATCGACCACTGCATCGTCGGCGAGCCGACCTCGGCGAACCTGTTGGGCGACATGGTCAAGATCGGCCGGCGCGGCAGCATCAACGCCTGGATCGCCGTCGACGGCCGCCAGGGCCACGTGGCCTATCCGCATCGCGCCGCCAATCCGATCCCGGTGCTGGTCGACATCCTGTCTCGGCTGCAGAGCCGGGTGCTGGACGAGGGTTATACCGGTTTCCAGCCGTCGAACCTGGAGGTGACCACGATCGACGTCGGCAACGCCGCCACCAACGTCATCCCCGCCTCCGCCAAGGCGCGCCTCAATATCCGCTTCAACCCGGCCCACAAGGGCAAGGACCTGGCCGCCTGGATCGAGGCCGAATGCCGCGCGGCTGCGGAAGGCTTCTCGGGCCGCGTCGAGGTCTTGAGCAAGATCAGCGGGGAGGCCTTCCTGACCGAGCCGGGCGCCTTCACCGACGTCATCGTCGCGGCCGTCGCCGACGCCACGGGCCGCGCGCCCGAGCTGTCGACCACCGGCGGCACCAGCGACGCCCGCTTCATCCGCGCCCTATGCCCCGTCGTCGAGTTCGGTCTGGTCGGCTCGACCATGCACCAGGTCGACGAGCGGGTTCCGGTCGAGGAGATCCGCCAGCTGGCGGTCGCCTACGAGGCGCTGATCAACCGCTATTTCGCGGCCTTCGCCTGATGGGACGGGCCGTCCTGGCGAGCTGGCCCTTCTGGGCCCTGGCCTCGGCGGTCTTCGCGGCCCTGACCGCGATCCTGGCCAAGATCGGCGTCGAGGGCGTCGGCTCGAACCTCGCCACCCTGGTGAGGACGGTGGTGATCCTGGCCTTCGCGGCCTTGATCGTCACGGTGTCGGGCGAGTGGCGCGGGGCGGGCGAGATCGGCCGGCGGTCCTGGCTGTTCCTGGTGCTGTCGGGCCTGGCCACCGGGGCCTCGTGGCTCTGCTATTTCCGCGCCCTGAAGATCGGCGAGGCGGCCAAGGTCGCGCCGATCGACAAGCTCAGCGTCGTGTTCGTGGCGATCATCGCGGCGGTCTTCCTCGGCGAGAAGCTGTCGCCGGCGAACTGGCTGGGCGTGGCCCTGATCGCCGCCGGGGCGGTGCTGGTGGCCGTAAGGGTCTGAGGGGGCGGGTCGGATGAAAGCACTTTCGATCCCCGATGTGCTGGCCGAGGTGGCCGTGCTGGTGAAGCCGCACTTCGGCAAGGGGCGGCCGGCCGACTACATCCCGTCCCTGGCCGCCGTGCCGGGCGGCAAGTTCGGCATGGCGGTGCGAACGGTCGACGGCGGCGAGCACGTCATCGGCGACGCCGACGAGGGCTTCTCGGTCCAGAGCATCACCAAGGTCTTCGCCCTGGGCCTGGCGCTGAACCGCATCGGCGACGAGATCTGGACGCGGGTCGGCAAGGAGCCGTCGGGGACGCCGTTCAACCATCTGTCGCTGCTGGAGGTCGAGGATGGCGTGCCGCGCAATCCGTTCATCAACGCCGGGGCGATGGCGGTCGTCGACGTGCTGATGAAGGTGACGAAGGATCCGGCCGCCCTGGTCCGCGACTTCGCCGGCTTTCTCTGCGGCGAGCGGCTGGAGATCGATCCGACGGTGGCGGCGTCGGAGCTGGCCAACGCCTGGCAGAACCGCGCCATCGCCAGCCTGATGCGCGGCCAGGGCACGATCGAGCACGACCCCGAGGCGGTGGTCGCCGCCTATTGCCGCCAATGCGCCCTGACCATGAGCTGTCGCCAGCTGGCCCGGGCCTTCCTGCCCCTGGCGGCGGGCGGCTTCTCGCCGGTGGCGCAGGAGACGATCTTCCCCGAGCGCCTGACCCGGCGGCTGAACGCCCTGCTGCTGACCTGCGGCATCTATGACAGCGTCGGCAACTTCGCCTACCGCGTCGGCCTGCCCGCCAAGAGCGGCGTCGGCGGCGGCGTCGTGGCGGTGATCCCGGGCAAGGCGACGGTGGCGGTGTGGTCGCCGGAGCTCGACCGGTTCGGAACGTCGGTCGTCGGCACGGCGGCGCTGGAGGCTTTCAGTCAGATCACCAATTGCTCGGTGCTGTGATCGCCTTGACGTTGAGCGTTGCCGGTGGCCACTCTTTTCGGAAAAGGAGGCTGTCTTGATCGCAGCGTTCGTTCTCGCCGCTCAGGTCGCTGTCACACCCATACCCGTGACATTGGACCGATTGGTTGCGACGCCTGACAAGTTCGCGGGCGCGCGCGTCAAGCTTACCGGTCAGATCGACGCCTGCCTGGGCCTGTCCTGCAAGCTCTGCCCTACGACCGCGAAACTTGGGAAGGCTTATCCCAGTTCTTGCTTGGGCATCGAATTCGCGCGCACCCAGCCCAAGGTGAGCTATTCGGACGTCGTCCTGACCGGGCGGTTCGATCCCGCCTGCCTTCGCGGAGCTTGCCTTGATAATGAGACGGTGCTGACAGACGTCGTGGTCGAGGCGGTGCTTCGCGAGCGGCGGTAGCGTCGCGGGGGCGGCGTTCGTTGCTGTAGATCCTCCCCCTCGTGGGGGAGGTGGCGCGAAGCGCCGGAGGGGGTAGTCACCGCCACGCCTGCCGCTTCCCCCTCCGTCGCCGCTACGCGTCGACACCTCCCCCGCTAGGGGGAGGAGCTGTGGGACCGTACCCCACGCCCACCAGATAGAGCCCATCCGCCGGCGCCACGGGCCCGCACTCACGCCGGTCCTTCGCCTCCAGGGCGGCCTTGACGTCGTCCGGCGTCCAGCGCCCCGCCCCGACCTCGACCAGGGTGCCGGTCATCGAGCGCACCTGGCGGTGCAAGAAGGATCGCGCCTCGAAGTCGAGATGGATCTCCTCGCCGACCCGGCGCACGCGGGCGACGTCCAGCGTCTTCACCGGGCTCTTGGACTGGCAGTGCATGTCGCGGAACGTCGTGAAGTCATGCAGGCCGACCAGGTGCTGGGCGGCGGCGTGCATGGCCTCGTGGTCGAGATCCTTCTTCATGTGCCAAACCTTGCCCTTGTCCAGGGCCGGAGGGGCGCGGCGGTTCAGGATCCGGTAGAGATAGCGGCGCTCGTTGGCCGAGAACCGCGCGTGCCAGCCGTCTTCCGCGACCTGCGCCTCTAGGATCGAGACCGCCTCGCGGGTCAGGTGGGCGTTCAGGGCGTTGAACACGGTCTGGGCCGGCCAGTCCTTCTCCAGGTCCACATGCACGACCTGGCCGGTGGCGTGGACGCCGGTGTCGGTGCGGCCAGCGGCGGCGATGCGCACGTCCTGGCCGCTGAAGGCCTTCACCGCCGCCTCGATCGCGCCCTGCACCGACGGTAGCGCGGCCTGGGCCTGGAAGCCGGCATAGGGGCGGCCGTCATACTCGACGAGGAGGCGGTAGCGGGGCATCTAAGAACAGTCACCTAGGGCAGGACAAAAATGGCACTCATCACCGCTTTCCAGCGCAAGAGCCAATCAAACGGCCAACTGCAACGCACGCACGTTGTCGGCCACTACAAAGTTTTCAGCCACGATGGCCAGAGCAAGGTTCTACAGATCGATACGCTTGGTTCGGAGAGCCGGGAAATTCCAGGCAAGGTCAGCCAAACAATTCAGCTGTCCGAAGGTAGCGCAAAGGCGCTTTGGACAATCCTTGGACGCGAGTTCGGCTTCAAGGCCTAAGCCTGGATCGTCCCGGCCGGAATCGGGAAGCCGCGCGTGAAGACCTCGGCGTCCTGGGCGCCCTTGCCCTCGCGCTGGGCCTTCAGCAGGCGCACCGCGCCCTCTCCGCAGGCGATCAGCAGGGCGTCGTCCAGGGCCTGGCCGGGCGGACCTCCGGCATCCTCGACCCGCGACAACAGGGCCTTCACGCGGACAAGACCCTTGTCCGACGGCGCCTCGAACCAGGCGCCGGGGAACGGCGACAGGCCGCGAATGTGGCGGTCGACCTCGGCGGCCGGACGGGTCCAGTCGATGCGGGCCTCGGCCGACTTGATCTTCTTGGCGTAGGTCACGCCCGCTTCGGCCTGGGGCGTCTCGCGCGCCGCGCCGCGTTCGATGGCGGCCAGGGCGACCGGCAGCAGGCGCGCGCCGACGGCGGCCAGCTTGTCATGCAGGGTGGCGGCGGTGTCGTCGGCGGCGATGACGACCTGCTCGGACATCAGGATCGGCCCCTCGTCCAGACCCTCGCTCATCCGCATGACCTGGACGCCGGTCACGGGGTCGCCGGCCATGATCGCCCGCTGGATCGGGGCGGCGCCGCGCCAGCGCGGCAGCAGGCTGGCGTGCAGGTTGAAGCAGCCGTGAACCGGAGCGTCGAGCACGTCCCTAACCAGGATCTGGCCGAAGGCGACGACGACGGCGGCGTCCAGATCGAGCGCCTTGAACGCCTCGATCTCTTCGGCGGTCTTCATCGAGACCGGCGTGCGGACCGGGAGGCCCAGGCCTTCGGCGAAGGCGTGGACTGGCGAGGGCTTCAAGTCCTGGCCGCGCCCGCGCGGCGCCGGCGGCTGGGAATAGACACAGGCGATCTCGTGGCCGGAGGCGACCAGTTCGGCCAGGCAGGTGACGGCGAAGTCGGGGGTGCCGAGGAAGGCGATGCGCATGGCGGGGGTTTAGACGCCTTGGCGGCTTCGCGCAAAGCCGAGTCGGAACCTGGGCCGTGGGCGCTTCGTTAAGAAGCCGACTCATTAGGGAGCCAGACCATGCGTTCCATTCCGTTCTTCGCCGCCTGCGCCGTGGCCCTCGCGCTGGGCGCCTGCTCGCAGGAGCACGCCGACAAGGTCAAGGACGGCGCCAAGGCCGCCGCCTCCGACATCAAGGACGCCGCCCACACCATCGCCAACGATCCGGACGTCAAGGAAGCCGGCGCGGCGATCAAGGAAAGCGCCAAGGACACCGCCGCCGACCTGAAGGAAGCCGCCGGCGAAGCCACCGACAAGGCCCAGGACCTCGGCGAAAAGGCCGGCGACAAGGCCAAGGAAGCCGGCGCCGACCTCAAGCGCGACGCCAAGAAGGGCGCGGCGGAGAGCAAGAAGCAGCTGAACGAGGCGACGAAGTAGGATCGGCGTCACCTGGGCCATATTGACTTGGTCTCGCGAGTGAGCGATAGGTTGAGCTCATCGGTTCTTATTTTGTTCTATTGACGCGCGGAATCGAGAGGATTCAACTCCGATTCGGAGATTGATTGTGCCTTCAGCTTCAGTTCAATTCGATCGGGAGAAGTTCAAGGAGGCGATCCTCCTGTTGGCTTCCTACTGCCCGGCGGAAGAGCTGGGCAACGTGAAGCTCCACAAGATTCTCTACTTCGCGGACATGATGAATTTCCTTGAAGAAGGAAGGCCTCTCACCGGGGTGGAATATCTCAAGCAAAAATTCGGACCGACAGCGCGGCATTTAACATCCGCTGTCGAGGAGTTGGCGCGGGAAGGTCGTCTATCGGTCCGCGAGGCCGAGTATCACGGTTTCTACAAAAAGGATTACTCACCAACCGCGCCGTTCATGCCGACCCGTCTATCCCAACGCGAGCAGAACCTGTTGCGGGAGGTCGCGGATTTCGTGCGCGGAAAGACGGCGAAGCAGATCAGCGAAATTAGCCACAACGCCGCTTGGGAAGCCGCCGAGCTTGGCGAAACCATACCTTATTTCACGGCGCTCCAACTCGTCCCTGTTGAAGTCACGGACGCCGATAGGGCATGGGCTTTGGAAACGGCAAAAGCTCATGCGGGTGCGAGACCCTTCTGATCGGCCGCCTTTCTCGATTGGCCATTCGGAGCTTTTCGAGGAGGCGGTCTTCGCTTTGCAGCGACAGTTCCCCTTTATCGATGAGGGCGTGCAGAATCTCGAATGGATGTTGCGCAGATCGCCCTTTGGAAACGAAAGATGTCCCGCTTTCGAGGGGCGGGACATCTTCATTGTGGCGTCGCCGCGCACCCCGCGAGCGCCTAGCTTCCGGGTGCTCTACGAGATCGTGGAGAGACGCGTCTATCTGTGGCACCTGTCGGTGCGAGACGCCTAGTCATCCACAAGGTCGTTGATCGACGTTTTCCTCCGCCGAACGGACGGCCTATGCTGGCCGCCGCGCGGTGAGGGCTATCGATGGGGCGATCGGCTATTGTCCTGGGCGGGACCGGCCAGATCGGCCGCGCCGTGATCGATCGCCTGCTGGCGGGCGGTTGGACCGTGACCAGCGTGGCGCGGGCGGTCCCGAAGGCGGGACAGGCCGGCGTTCGTTACACGGCTTGCCCCCGGCAGGATCGCCAAGCTCTGCGGCGGGTGATCGGCGAGGGCGCCGACGCCCTGATCGACATCACCGCCTATGACGCCGACGATGGCCGCCAGCTCCTGGACCTGGGGAACGATGTCGGCGCTTTGGTCGTGATCTCGTCGGCTAGCGTCTATCGCGACGGTCGGGGGCGAACGCTGGACGAGGCGGCGACCCATGGCTTTCCGGAATTGCCCGATCCGATCCCCGAGGATCAGCCGACCGTCGCGCCGGGACCGGAGACCTATTCGACCCGTAAGGTCGCGCTGGAACGCGTGCTGCTGGACCATGCGTCCTGTCCCGTGACGGTGTTGCGGCCCTGCGCCATCCACGGGTTGGGATCACGGCATCCCCGCGAGTGGTGGTTCGTCAAGCGGATGCTGGATAATCGCCCGCTGATCCCGCTGGCCTTCGCGGGGCGCAGCCGGTTTCACACCACCTCGACGCTGAACATCGCTGAGCTGGTCGCCGCCGCCCTGGAGCGGCCGGGATCACGCGTGCTCAACATCGCCGATCCGGTCGCCCCGACGGTGGCGGAGATCGGCGCGACCATTGGGAGGGCGATGAGCTATCAGGGGCGGCTCATCGGCCTGGAAGAAGGCGGCTTTCCGAAAGGGGTGGGGCGCACCCCGTGGTCGACGCCGCGTCCCTTCGTCCTTGACACGCGCGCGGCCCGGAACCTTGGGTATGAGCCGGTCGCCGACTACGCGGCGACGGCGGGCGCGATCAGCGCGGACTTGATCGAACGCGCCAAGGGAGGGGACTGGCGCGAGGTCTTTCCGATCCTGGCCGCCTATCCCTACGACCAGTTCGACTATGCGGCGGAGGACCGCGCCCTGGGGTCGGGCCCGTAGCGGTTCGTCCTCTTCTGACCGGGGAGGATGGCGACCTCGATCCAGAACCACATCCAGAGGATGAGCGCGGGCAGCATCAGCAGGCCGGCGAAGGCCGCCGTATGGTTCGACCTCGCAAGAGGCTCGGCGAAGCCCGCCAGAGCGCCGGGCGTTATCAAGAAGAGCAGCAGCCACCGGACGCTCTTGTCCCGATCCTGAAGCCGGCGGACGATCACGCTGAATGCGGCCGCCAGGAGGGGAAATATGAGGGCGAACGGAATGGCGCCCAGCCACCCTCCGGCGGAGGTCGCCAGCGCGGTGACGCTGACGACAGCGGCTGCGGCCAAGCCCAGCCGGACCTGGAACCGCCAGTATTCCAAGACCGAGAGGCGTCCGGTCAGCGTGAAATATCTGCTCAATCCACCCATCGGTCGTCCCCGTTCCGCGGGGACAACCTTAGGGCTGCGCCCGAGCCTCGCCTAGTCCCGCAGCAGGTCGTTGATGCTGGTCTTCGACCGAGTCTGGGCGTCGACCGTCTTGACGATCACGGCGCAGTACAGGCTGGGGCCGCCGTGCGGGTCGGGCAGGCTGCCGGGGACCACGACGCTGTAGGGCGGCACCTTGCCGATGTGCACGGCGCCGGTCTTGCGGTCGACGATCTTGGTCGAGGCGCTGATGAACACGCCCATCGACAGCACGCTGCCTTGGCCCACGACCACGCCCTCGACCACTTCCGAGCGGGCGCCGATGAAGCAGTCGTCCTCGATGATGGTCGGATTGGCCTGCAGGGGCTCCAGCACGCCGCCGATGCCGACGCCGCCCGACAGGTGGACGTTCTTGCCGATCTGTGCGCAGGAGCCGACCGTCACCCAGGTGTCGACCATCGTGCCCTCGTCGACATAGCCGCCGATGTTCACGAACGAGGGCATCAGGATCACGTTCTTGCCGATGTGGGCGCCGCGGCGGACGATGGCGCCGGGCACCGCGCGGAAGCCGCCGGCCTCGAACTGCGGGGCGTCCCAGCCGTCGAACTTGTTCGGCACCTTGTCCCACCAGGGACCGACGCCGCCGCCCAGCGTGCCGGCGCGCATGACGGTGTTGGGGTTCAGGCGGAACGACAGCAGCACGGCCTTCTTCAGCCACTGGTGCGTGACCCATTCGCCGTCGATCTTCTCCGAGACGCGGGCCTTGCCGCTGTCGAGCAGCAGCAGCGCCTCGTCGACGGCGGTGCGGACCGGGCCGGTGGTGGCGGCCGAGACCTCGGCGCGGGCTTCCCAGGCGGCTTCGATCTCGGTCTGGAGGTCCGAAAGGCTGACGGTGGTCATGGCGGGCTTCCTTGCAGGCGGGCCGCGTCTAGGAACGCGGCGAGGTCGTGGGTGCGATGATGGACGTGTTCGGAGGTCGAGGCGGCCGCGTGGGCGCCGACCAGGACCGTGGTCATGCCCAGCCGGGCGGCGGGGACGAGGTTCTTCTCGCTGTCCTCGAAGAAGGCCGTCATCGGCGGATCGATCGCGTGCAGCTTGCAGATCTTGTCGAAGGTCGCCAGCGCCGGCTTGGGCACATAGTCGGCCGTCTCGATCGCGAACACGTCCGAGAACAGGTCGCGCAGGTTCAGGTGGGTCAGAACGCGCTCGGCGTGGCCCAGCGAGCCGTTGGTGAAGATCAGCCGCCGGCCCGGCAGGCGCGCGATCGCCGCGCGCAGCGCCGGGTCCGGCGTCAGCCGGTCCATCGAGACGTCGTGCACCTCGTCGAGGAACGCCTTCGGCTCGATGCCATGGTGGGTCATCAGGCCGGCCAGGGTGGTGCCGTGCGCCTTGAAGTATTCATGCTGCAGCGCGCGGGCCTCGTCGCGGGGCAGGCCGGTCTCGCGCGCCACGAAGTCGGTCATGCGCTGTTCGATCAGCAGCATGAACTGGCTTTCCAGCGGGTAGAGCGTGTTGTCGAGGTCGAACAGCCAGGTGTCGACGTGGGAAAGGTCGGCCGACATCAGTGTCTCTTCCCTCGCGCGGCGGCGGGGCGGATCATCGAGAGATCAGCGTGCCCGCGCCGTGCTCGCTGAACAGCTCGACCAGCATCGCGTGCGGGCGGCGGCCGTCCAGGATGACGACGGCCTCGACCCCGGCCTCGATCGCGTGGATCGCGTTCTCCAGCTTGGGGATCATGCCGCCGGTGGCCACGCCCGTGGCGATCAGTTCGCGGGCCTGATCGACGGTCATCTCGCGGATCAGCTCGCCCTCGCCGTCGAGCACGCCCTTGATGTCGGTCAGCATCAGCATACGCTTGGCCTTCAGGGCGCCGGCCAGCGCGCCGGCCACGGTGTCGGCGTTGATGTTGAAGGTCTCGCCCTGCGACGAGACGCCGATCGGCGCGACCACGGGGATGTAGTCGAGCTCCGAGCGGATCAGGGCCTCGATCAGCTGCGGGTCGACCTTGGTCGGCTCGCCCACGAAGCCCAGGTCGACGACCTGTTCGATGTTGCTGTCCGGATCCTTCTTGGTGCGCGTCACCTTCTCGGCGGTGATCAGGCGGGCGTCTTTGCCGGACAGGCCCACGCCGCGCACGTCGGCCTCGGCGCCGGCCTGGGTGATCCAGTTGGCGATTTCCTTGTTGATCGCCCCGGAGAGGACCATCTCGGCCACCTCCATGGTGGCCTCGTCCGTGACGCGCAGGCCGTCGACGAAGGTCGACTTGACCCCGGCCTTGTCCAGCATCCGGCTGATCTGCGGACCGCCGCCGTGCACGACCACCGGGTGGACGCCCAGCAGCTTCAGCAGCACCGCGTCGGCGGCGAAGACCTTGGCCACGTCCTCCTGGCCCATGGCGTGGCCGCCGTATTTGATCACGACCGTTTCGCGGTCGTAGATCTGGATAAAGGGCAGGGCCTCGGCCAGGGTCTTGGCGGTGGCCCAGCCGGCTTCCTCGGCGACTTCGGTCAAGGGCTCGGTCCCTCAGGCAAGAATTGGGATGCGAAATAGGCGGCGGCCTCGATAGCGGACCCCGTCCCCCCTGTCACCTAAAAGGGGGTTCAGCCGGCGCGGTCGAGCCGCCATTTCATGACCAGCACCGTCGCCGACATCGCCAGGCTGGCGATGTTCGACGCCACCACCGGCCAAGCCTGGATCAAAAGTCCGTAGACGATCCAGCAGGTAAAGCCGGTCACCGTCACCAGATAGGTGCGCAGCGAGACGGACGAGGCGTCCTTCTCGCGATGAATTTTGGCGATCTGCGGCGCGAAACTGGTGATCGACAGCAGGGCCGCGAGGGTTCCGATCACGGCGGGCGCCGAGAGCGTCATGCGCTCTTCGACAGCGGCTGGTCGAGACCCCACAGTTGGGCGTAGCGCGGGGCCAGGGTCAGGCCGACGGGCGGCAGGCCCGGCGCCCGGCCTTCCGTCAGGCAGCAGGCCAGATAGGCCAGGGCGGTCTTCACGCCGTGCTCGGAATAGGGCTTGCCGATCACGCCGCACGCCCCGGCGAAGTCTTCCGGAAGGCGCTTGACGTTGGCGGTCATGAACAGCGCGGTCCCGCCGCAATCCTCGTGGATCCGGCGCGCGACGTCGATGCCGGTGGGGCCATCGCTGAGGTGGACGTCGATCAAAGCGAGGTCGGGACGCAGCCTCGCGGCGAGATCGACCGCCTCGTCGGCGCTCATGGCGCAGCCGAGGGCGTGGCAACCCACCTCCTCGACCAGATATTCGAGTTCGATCGCCAGGAGCATCTCGTCCTCGACAATCAGAACATCGAGCGCCTTGCCGCTCATCCTCACGCCTATCCTGGTCAGTGCGCCCCATTCACGGGCAGCAGAACGACGACACGCGTTCCCGGTTCCGCGTCCGTCGTCTCGCCGCGCGCCTTCAGTTGCTGGCACAGCAGTTGGACGATGGTCAGGCCGAACCCGGAAACGGGCGATGTCTTATCGATTCCAACGCCGTCGTCGGTGATTTCGATCCGGAAGTCCCCGTTTTCGCGACGAACGCCGACGAAGATCCGGCCGCCGCGTCCCTCCGGAAAGCCGTGGCGCAGGGCGTTGGTCAGCAGCTCATTGACGACCAACGCCAGGGGCGCGGCCTTGGCGGCGGGAATGTCCACCCGCTCCAGGTCCAATTGCATCTCGATGTCGTCGCGCTGGATGGAGCCCATCAGGTCGGCGACCAGGTCGCGGATGAACGCCGAGACGTCGAAGCGCTCGACGTCCTCGCTCTGGAAGAGGCGGCGGTGGACCGTGGCGATGGCGTTGACGCGGCCCAACATGCCCTTCAGCGAGGCCTTGACGTTGGGGTCGGCGACGCGGCGGTTCTGCAGCAGCAGCAGGCTGGAGATGAGCTGCAGGTTGTTCTTCACCCGGTGGTCGACCTCGTGCAGCAGCACGGTCTTCTGCTCCAGGGCCTGGGTCAGTTCGCGCGTGCGCGCCTCGACCTCGTGCCGCAGGTCGTCGCTGCGGTCGCGGGCCCGAAGCTCGATGACCTTCCGGTCGCTGACGTCCAGCTGGGAGCCGAAGAAATAAACGATGTCGCCGGCGTCGTTGCGCACCGGCGAAAGATAGAGCGCGTTCCAGAAGGTCGAGCCGTCCTTGCGGTAGTTCAGCAGGTCGACCGAGGCGTCCTCGCCGGCGGCGACCGCCGCGCGCAGCGTCTCGATCGCCTTCGGATCGGTGTTCGGACCTTGCAGGAAGCGGCAATTGCGCCCGATGACTTCGTCGCGGCCATAGCCGGTCAGCCTGAGAAAGGCGTCGTTGGCGAAGATGATCGGGTTCTCGGCCTGGGAGGGGTCGGTGACGATCATCGCCATGCGCGTGGCGCGGATCGCCGCCGCGAAGGGATCGTCGATATTATGCTCGGCGGCCAGTCGAGCCCCGGCCCGCCGTGATTCCTCGTAGTCGTTCAAAGCCTGGCTCCCACCACCCCGTGGACGCTGAACGTATGGCCAAGATGTCGAGTTCCCAACATAGCGCACACGCGAAAACGGCGGGAGTCCGGTCAGGACTCCCGCCATCGACGCGGCGGAAACGGGGAGGCGAGCCCGCCGCGCTGTCCGAGGGATCTCCAGGCTTCCCGGTCCGGAGGCCCCTCGAAGGCTGACTATTTGGGCTGGTAGATGCGGTCGAACACGCCGCCGTCGGCGAAGTGCGTGGCTTGGGCCTTCTTCCAGCCGCCGAAGGTGTCGTCGATCGTTACCAGCGGGATCGACTTGAAGCTGGCGGCGTACTTGGCCGCGACCTGCGGGTTGCGCGGGCGATAGTGGTTCTTGGCGATGATCTCCTGGGCCAGCGGGCTGTACAGGAAGTTCAGATAGCCCTCGGCGATGGTCCGGGTCTTGTGGCGGTCGACGTTCTTGTCGACCAGGGCCACCGGCGGCTCGGCCAGGATCGACAGGCTGGGATAGACGATGTCGAACTTGCCCGGCAGCTCCTCCTGGGCGAGGTAGGCCTCGTTCTCCCAGGCCAGCAGCACGTCGCCCAGACCGCGCTGGGTGAAGCTGGTGGTCGCGCCCCGCGCCCCGGTGTCCAGCACGGGCACGTGCTCGAACAGGGCCTTCAGATAGGCCTCGGCCTTGGCGGGGCTTCCGCCCGGCTGCTTCAGGGCCCAGGCCCAGGCGGCCAGATAGTTCCAACGAGCGCCGCCAGAGGTCTTCGGGTTGGGGGTGATCACGTCGATGCCCGGCTTGATCAGGTCCGGCCAGTCCTTGATCTTCCAGGGATTGCCCTTGCGGACCAGGAACACGATCGTCGAGGTGTAAGGGGTCGAGTTCTGCGGCAGGCGCGACTGCCAGTTGGCCGGCAGTAGCTTGGCCTTGGCCGCGATCTCGTCGATGTCATAGGCCAGCGCCAGGGTGACGACGTCGGCCTGCAGGCCGTCGATCACCGAGCGGGCCTGCTTGCCCGAGCCGCCATGGCTCTGGTTGATCACCAGGGTCTGGCCGACCTTTTCCTTCCAGTACTTGGCGTAGGCGGCGTTGATATCCTTGTAGAGCTCGCGCGTCGGGTCGTAACTGACGTTCAGCAGGGTGATCGGCTTGTTGGCCTGGGCGTGGGCCTGGCCCGCCAGCAGGGCGGGGCTCGCCAGGGCCGCCGCGCCGGCGCCGGCGGCGGCCAGCAGACCGCGGCGGGTCGGAACCTTGAGGGTGTCGCTCATGGGACGATCCTTTCTGGGGGACGGGTCGGGCGGCGTTACGGTCTAGAACGCGTATTGGCTGCGCAGGTTGATCACATGGTAGTCTTGGCTGAGCGGCGTGGCGCCGCCGGCCGGATCCAGACGGTTGATCGAGACGTCCAGATAGTCGAGCGAGAACTTGGTGACCGTGTTCGGGAACCAGTTGATCCCCACGCTGGAGATCTTCTGCTCGCCGCCCCGGACGCGGTCGGCGGCCAGCACGGCGTTCTCGTGATAGTTCAGGTCGGAGACGGAATAGCGCGCCGCCAGTTCGAAGGCGCCCCACTGGCCTTTCTTGGGATCGAAGGGCTTGTCGATCGCCGGGCCGTCGAAGGCGAAGTTGCTCGGGCTGTACTTGCGCGCCTCGCCGGTCAGCACCAGGCCGCCTTCGACGTACCAGGCCTTGAACTTCGGATTGGTCACGCCGACGCCGGCGTTGCGGCGGTCGATGGCCAGGTCGAAATACTCGCCCTGGATCAGCAGGTTCTTCTTCTGGAAGGCCAGCTCGCCGCCGAAGTGGCGGGCGCCGGTCGCGTCGATCGCCCCGGTGCTGATCAGCTGCGTGCCGTCCACCCGCAGTTCCGGACGGTCGGACAGCGTGACCGGATAGGCGCCGCCGATCGCGGTCTGGGCCGGCGTGACCACCTTGCTGGCGTTGACGCCGACATGGACCAGCCAGTCATAGCCCTTGAACGGCACATAGACCGCCCGGGCCACATAGCCGATCTGCTCGTCGAAGGTCTGGGGATCGCCGGCCTTGGCGCCGGTGACGGCCGCCGAAAGCAGATACCGCTCGCCCACCACCTGGCCCTGCAAGCCGATCCGCTTGTCGGCGGCGGCCAGGCCGCGCGACAGCTCGGTGGGCGAGGGGCGTTCGGGGAACAGCGAGCCGTTGGTCGAGGCCACGTCCTCGAGGCCGACATTGGGCGCGAAGGCCCCGACCCGGACCTTGAAGGGGGCGTAGTTGTACTGGAGCCAAAGCTCCTGCAACGTGCCCGACCCGTCGGTCCCGGCGCCGCCGAAGTCCAGCAGGACGCTGTACTCGAAGTTCTTGTAGAGCTTGCCGTCGACGCCCAGGCGCGCGCGGCGGAAGTTGGTGCCGTTGTTCAGGTCGCGGCCGTTGCCGATCACGGCGGGCAGGCCCTTGTCCTGGTAGTATTGAGCGGCGTCCAGCTGCATCACCGCGTGGATGTTGGCGCTGAAGGCGCCGTCGCCCGAAGCGATGCTGGGCTTGCCGCCGGCGACACTGACCGTGGTGGCGCTCTGGGTCGCGCGGACGTCCTTGAGGCTGGCGGCGGTGGCGGCCTTCAGGTCGTTGACCTGCTGCTGCAGGGCCTGAAGCTGAGCCTCCAGGGCGGCGATGCGGGCGGCGGCCTCCTCGGGCGATGGCGCCGTCTGGGCTGCGGCGGCCCCGGCCGTGGCCAGCAGCGAAACGCCGGCGATCAGCGCGGCGCGGAAGGCGGTTCGGATGGTTCGCATGTCTATCCCCTCTCGGCGCCGCCAAGGCGGGCCGACCTGCCAGGTCAGGGAAGACGATAATTCCTAGTTCTGGAATGGAGTTTTAGAAAAGCCGACCTTGAGTTTTTCTGGGGGCCACGCTGGAGCGTCGCGGAAGACGCAGGAATTTTCACCGAGAATCAAAGGCTTGATTCTCGGCGGCAAAAAGCCGCCGCGGTCGTCCGCGACGGCTTTTCCCCATTCTTCGAAGCTCTGGTCGGGCGTAGAGCCCGTTAGAACATCGCCCGGCCGGCGAAGCGCAGATTGTAGCGGTGCTGCTTCTTGGTGGCCTCGACGCCGCCTTCCAGCGCCAGATACGACATCGGCGTGCCGGCCCGCAGGGCGAAGCCGGCGGTCAGGGCGCCGTTCCGATCGTTCATCGGCGTGATCGTGAACGGATTGCCGTTCTTGAACGCCGCGACCGTGTCGCCCAGCTCGCCCGCCAGGGTCTGGCGATAGCCGACGCGGATTTCCGGACGCCACCAGACGGTCTTGCCGAAATCGGCGCCCAGCACCACGCCCAGCTCGCCGCTGAGGTTGCTGGAGCTGCGCTTGTCGACGGTGAGGTCGAAGCTGTTGGCGGGGTTGGCCACGGCGACGCCGTCGGTGAAGGCGACATCGCCGCCTTCCACCCGCTTGCCTTCATCCAGATAGACGTAGTCGAGGCGCGCTTCGGGACGGGCGAAGAAGCGCCCGAACTTCTGCTCGTAGGCCGCGCCGGCGAAGGCGTTGGCGGTCAGGCCGTTCCAGTCGGCGCTGTTGCGGATGTTCTCGTCGGCGAAGCCGTTGCCGTTGAGATCCGGCGCGATGAAGCTGCGGTGACCGTTGAAGAAGCCGTAGCCCACGCCGCCGCCGGCGTTGAACCGCCAGCCGCCGATCGACCGGCGCCAGTAGGCCCCGCCCTGCACGAACGACGCCTTGGTGTGCTCGCCGACCTTGGCGACGTTGTCGTGCTCTTCGATGCTGGCATAGGCCAGGGTCAGGCCCAGCGCGCCGCCCGCGTCGCCCATGGCTTCGTAGCCGGCGACGAAGCCGAACGCCGAGGCCTTGTAGCCGATCGTATCGGCGTTGGTGTCCTGGCGGGTCAGGGTGTTGATTTCCTGGACCCACAGGCTGTCGGGACCGTAGCGGTCGCCCGGATCGGGGCGCTGCATGGTGGCGGCCGAGATCTGCTGGTTGACCGCCTGCAGGGCGTTGAACACGCCCGCGCCCGTGTCCGGCAGCATCTGATCGTAGAGGTCGCGGAAGCCGTCGCGGGTGCTCTGGTTCAGGAAGGCGTTGGCCAGCTTGCCGTCGGCGCCCAGGGCGGCGAACACCGCGTCATAGGCCGAGGTCTCTTCGCGGTTGAAGCCGATCTCGGCGGCCGTGCGGCGGCGGACGTCGATATAGACGTTGTTGGCGTCGGCGCGGCTGCTGGCGACATAAAGGTACGGCGACTGGGCCAGCAGGCCGGTGCCGATGTTGCCGATGTTCAGGTTATTGCCCTGGATCACCGTAAAGCTGGTCGGCGCCTTGACGATATTGGCCAGGCGGATGCCCAGCTCGGCGCCGTCGGCGATATTCACCGGGCCCGAGACGATCAGTTTGGTGTTGGTTCCGGCCGCGGGATCGGCCGAGAACAGCAGGTGGCTGCTGGAGCCCATCGACAGGCTGTTCACGCGCAGGGTGTCGGTGTTCAGGATGCCCAGGCTGCCGTTCGCGACCGAGATGCTGACGCCGCCGGCGTTGGTCAGGTTGCCCACCACGCTGGCGCCGCCGTCGATCGACAGGCTGTCCTGGCCCGAGCCGAACGCGATCGAACCGACCAGCGTGCCGCTCCAGATGTTGACGGTGTCGTTGCCGTTCCCGAGCAGGATGTCGCCGACGATGCTGGGCGCGGCGGTCGTGGCCGTGCTGGTCGAACTGGTGGTGGTGTCGGTGCTGGGATAGGTGGTGGTCGAGGTGTAGTTGGCCGGTCCCGATTGGGTGATCGTCACGCCTTGGTTGTTGGCGCGCAGATCCATCGCGATGGTCCGGCCCGACGTGGTCGCGGCGGGGCTCGGCACGGTGCCGTCGGCCTTGAAGGACGGGGCGGTGACCGCGGCCTTGATCGTGCCGGTGTTGGTGATGCTGGTCAGCGTTCCGGCCTGGTCGAGGATCGCGACCGCGTCGCCGGTCTCGCCCGTGCGGGTGGCCGAGATCGTGCCGATATTGCTCAGCGTGTTGACGTTCGCCCCGGACTCCAGCACCAGGCCGCGCGCGGTGGCCGTGACGCCCGATCCGGCGAACGAGGCGGAGGTCGAGGTGATCGTGCCGCGGTTCAGGAACTGGCCGATCGTCCCGCCGGACTGGACGTCCACGGCGGTGGAATTGGCTTCGTAGCTGGAAGCGGCGATCTGGCCGTCGTTGCGCGCGCCGCCCGTGAGGGTGGTCGAGTAACCGCCGCCCGCGCCGATCTGCAGGCCGGTGGCCGCCACGCCGTTATAGACGCCCGTGCCGGTGATCGTGCCCTTGGCGACCAGGCCATAGGCCAGGTCGCCGGTACCGACCGCGCCCAGGGTGACATTCTGGCTGGTCGAACCGATCAGCAGGGCCGGCGCGCCGCTGAACGACGAGATGCTGGACGTGCCCGTCGAGCTGGAGGTCACCGTGGTGACGGTGGTGTTGCCGTCCGTGCCGACGGCGGTCGAGTAGTTGGCGCCCTGCAACAGGACGCCGCCCGTGACGTTGCCCGCGACGCGGACGGCCGGGCCGCCCTGCAGCAGGTCGTCGGCGCCCAGTTTGTTCAAGGCGTCCAGGGTGGTCGGGCGGGTGGTGTAGCGATAGCCGGTCGCGCTGACCGAACCTTGCAGGACCATGGCGCCGTTGACGTTCGCGTCGATGGCCTGGGCCACGGAGTTGGCGCCCTGCACGGTGACCGAGCCGCCCAGCGTCACCTTGCCGGTGATCGGCGACGTGACGCGGACGCCGTAGCCGTTGTCGCCTGTGACGCTGATCGTGCCCAGATTGGTCAGGTTGCCAACCACCGGACCGCCGATCAGCATCCCGGCCGAATTGTTGCCGTGGATCGTGATCGTGCCGGCCGAGTCGTTGACGATGTCGCCGGTATGGGTCCCGGCGTTGGTCACCTGGATGCCGATCCGGTTGGTCCCTTGGGCGAACGGGCCGTCCAGGTTGCCGTCGTTGTTGGTGTCGGTGGGCGTATAGTCCTCGCCCAGCGAGATCGTGGCCGAGTTGGTCACCGTGCCGGTGTGACCGCCGATCACCAGGACGCCGACGCTGTTGTCGAGGTTGTTGGTCGACAGCGTGCCCTGGTTGGTGACCAGGTTGTTGCTGTCCAGGGTGACGATCGGGCCGGCCGTGGTCGGCTTGATCGAGCCGTCGGACGTGATCTTCACGTCGTCCGCCGCCGAGCCCGTGGCCGTGCTGGTCGCGATCGGCGTCGTGCGCGCGTTGGTAACCTGGGTCTCCGCCGACGCGGCGAAACCCATGGCCAGGAGAGGAGCGGCCGCGACCGTCGCGACCAGGACCTTGCGCTGCATTCCGAACGAAACCCCATGAGAACCGGCGCCATTAATGCGTGTCACGATGCGGCGAAATTGCGGTGAGTCCCGCTCGCGAAACGTACTAAGGCGCCAACCGTCTATCGCATGGCATGGCGGGGCGCCATATCTGGTTCTACGAATCGCCTCTCGCTTGAAACAGTGAGTTCCAGACATGCCGCCGGCGCAGACGCCCCCGGACGCCCCCGATCACCGTGTCGCGAGCGCGTTCTGGCCCGTATTGATCGGGCCCGGAGCCATATTGGGCCTGGCCGTGGTCGGCATGGCCCAGCCCGCGCCCGCCCTGGTCGCCGCCGTCGTCTCGGGCGCGGCGGCGCTGGCCTTGTCGCGGCCGAGACGACGGGCCCGCGTTCCCTCGCCGATTCCCGGCGCGGTCCCCGCCGTCGCCGCCGAGAGCGGCCCGCCGTTCGTCGCCATCCTGGACCGCTTGCCCGATCCGCTGATGGTCATCGCGGCCGAGGAGGCCGATGACCTGACTGGCCGACGCTTTTTGTTCGCCAACGCCGCCGCCCGCGATCTCTTCAAGATCCAGCGCCAGGGCGCGCTGCTGGTGACGGCGGTCCGCAATCCGCGCGTGCTGGAAGCGGTCGACGAGGCTCTGTTCGGCAATGTCGAGGGCGTGGTCGAGTTCGAGACCGGCGGGGCGCAGGGACGCTCCTGGCTGGCCCACGCGCGTCCGCTGAAGGACGCGCCCGGCCGCTCGCGCCTGGCCCTGCTGGCCCTGCGTGACGAGACCGACGCCCGGCGCAGCGAGCGGACCCGCGCCGACTTCCTGGCCAACGCCAGCCACGAGCTGCGGACCCCTCTGGCCTCGCTGTCGGGCTTCATTGAAACCCTCCGTGGCCACGCCAAGGACGATCCGGGCGCGCGCGACAAGTTCCTGGGCATCATGCTGGCCCAGGCCGAACGCATGTCGCGGCTGATCGACGATCTGATGAGCCTGTCGCGCATCGAGCTCAACGAGCACATCGCGCCTCTGGGCCGGGTGGATATGGCCATGGCCGCCATCGACGTGATCGACGCCCTGGCGCCTCAGGCCCGCGAGAAGGGCGTGACGTTCGATCCCGTCCTGCCGCCGCGCGGCGGCGCCGTGGTCGACGGCGACCGCGATCAGATCATCCAGGTGATCCAGAACCTCGTCGACAACGCCATCAAGTACACGCCCGAGCATGGCGTCATCCGCGTGGAGATCTTCCCGGGGCTGTCGGCCGAGGCCGCGGCGGCGGCGCGCGATCCCGCCGCCTCGCGCCTGTCGCTGCTGACGCCGGATCACGACGCGGGCGAACGCTACGCCGTCCTGCGTGTCACCGACAGGGGCCCCGGCCTGGCGCGCGAGCACCTGCCGCGCCTGACCGAGCGCTTCTATCGCGTCGAAGGCCAGAAGAGCGGCGAGCGCTCCGGCACGGGTCTGGGTCTGGCCATCGTCAAGCACATCATGAATCGCCACCGGGGCGGCCTGACGGTCGAAAGCGTGCAGGGCGAGGGCGCGACGTTCGGCGTCTACCTGCCCATGGCCAAGGTCGGCGCGGAGCCCGCGCCCGCCCCGCCGCCGGCCGCGCCCGCCGAGGCCTAGAAGGCGGGATCAGCGCAAGAACAGCCGGCGCCTTCGGACAATGAGGATCCGAAAACGGTCAGTTCTCTCCCCGGCGGACGGCGCCGTTAACCCCAAGGATTTAGGGTGTCGTCAAACTGTAATTAAATCGTCGCATAAGGTCCGCGCCGGGCTGTCACTAGCGGTCCGAGGAAAGACGCGCGTGGGGCGCGGACTTCGGACCCTCGCCGAACCGATGCTGACCTGGCTTTCGTTTCTCGTTCTGGTGTTTTCCAGCCTGGCCTTGATGGGCGCCCGTCGCGGCGCTCTCGGGGACGGCCGCCAGACCGCGTTCGACGGCGAGCGCCTCGGCGGCGCGGCGTTCCTGGCCAAGCTGGTCAAGCGCGACCGGATCGAAGAGATATTCATCAATCGGCGCGGCCCGCGCGCCCTGGACCCCATCACCGGCCGCTTCGGCTGATCCGGGAGGAAGCAAACATGACCGAGCATACCGTCAAATCCTACGGCGAAGAGCTGGCGCACCTGACCGCCGAGGTCACGCGCATGGGCGGTCTGGCCGAGGCCCAGGTCGCCGACTCCATCGAGGCCATCGCGCGCCGCGACGGCCCCCTCGCCCAGGCGGTGGTCGGCGGCGACGAGCGTCTCGACGCGCTGCAGACCGACATCGAGCGCAAGGCGTTCCGCCTGATCGCCCTGCGGCAGCCGATGGCCATGGACCTGCGCCACGCCGTCGCCGCCCTGAAGATCTCGATGAGCCTGGAACGCTGCGGCGACATGGCCAAGAACATCGCCAAGCGAGCGCTGATCCTGACCGAGGCCGACCCGATGACCGCCCTGACCCGCTCGATCGAGCGCATGGGCCGCTTGGTGCAAAGCCGTCTGAAGGACGTGCTGGACGCCTACACCACCTCCGACCTGCAGCGCGCCATCGGCGTGTGGACGCGCGACGAGGAGGTCGACGAGCACTACAATTCGATCTTCCGCGAACTGCTGACCTACATGATGGCCGACCCCCGGACCATCAACGCGTGCGCCCACCTGCTGTTCGTGGCCAAGAACCTCGAGCGCATCGGCGACCACGCCACCAACATCGCCGAGATCATCCATTTCGAACTGACCGGCGAAGAGCTGGTTTCGCAGCGTCCGAAGCTGGACGCGATCGCTCAATAACTCCTCGCGAGGCGGCCTGAAGTGACTCCTTACGTTCTGGTGGTCGAAGACGAAGACGCTCTGGCCACTCTTCTGCACTACAACCTCGACAAGGAAGGCTATCGCGTCGGCGTCGCCGGTGACGGCGAGGAAGCGCTGATCATGGCCAACGAGCGGGCCCCGGACCTGGTCATCCTGGACTGGATGCTGCCCAAGGTCTCGGGGATCGAGGTCTGCCGCCGCCTGCGCGGCCGGGCCGAGACCCGCAACGTGCCGATCATCATGCTGACGGCGCGCGGCGAGGAAACCGACCGCATCCGCGGCCTGGACACGGGCGCCGACGACTATGTCGTCAAGCCGTTCTCGATGGTCGAGCTGACCGCCCGCGTCCGCGCGGTGCTGCGTCGGATCCGTCCCGGCCTGGCCGACGACCGCATCACGGTCGGCGACATCGTCATCGACCGGGTGGCTCACCGCGTGAAGCGGAGCGGCAAGGAGATCCACCTGGGTCCGACCGAGTTCCGCCTGCTGGACTATCTGATGCAGCATCCGGGCCGGGTGTTCAGCCGCGAGCAGCTGCTGGACGCGGTCTGGGGCTCGGACGTCTATGTCGAGGCGCGCACGGTCGACGTGCACATCGGCCGTCTGCGCAAGGCGCTGAACGGCACGGCCGATGGCGACCCGATCCGCACCGTGCGGTCGGCGGGCTATTCGCTGGATCTCGACGCGGCTTAAAGCATCGCGCGGACCGGCGCCTGCCGCGCCGGAAGGCGCTCCGGATCGATTTTTGAACGACGCTCCGACGGGGCTGAACCGCGCGCCGCTCGTCGGCGCGCGGTTTTTCGTGCTGGCGCGAAGAGCGCGACCACCGAACCGAAAGGCGTTCTCGCGAGGAAAACGCGATTTCGCCCAAGGATGGTGAGGCAGAATGTCGCTATCTCGTGAGTTGTTTGATTCACCGCCGGTTAACCGTCCGCGGCCGAACCTCTTCAAGTATTTTCGCGTAAATCGCCCTCTCGGCTTCAGTTTTACGTGATTTGTCTTGAGTGGTCGTTCCGAAGGTATGTGCACCGGAAGAAACAAATTCCGATGTGAAATCGAGGTTTCTCAAAGTCTGGCGAAACATAGCTACGGAAAATCCGCTCCCGTGTCTTTGCACGAATGTTAGATAGCTCGATCTCTAGGAGGTCGCGATGACTTCATTCGGCTGTTCTTCGTTTCTGCAACAGGGTTAATAATGGGCCGGAGCCTTCCATGCGCATGACGATCAAGCTCAAACTCGCCCTGACCTTCGGGGCGCTCATCCTGATGATGGCCGCCGCCACCTTGTTCGGCGTGCGCCAGTTGGGGGACCTCAACAGCGACCAGAAGGCCATGGTCGAGGGACCGGTGGCGCAACTCCAGCGCAGCCAGGCCTTGGGGATGGCGCTGCTTCAGGTGGTGCGCGCTCAAAAGAACATGGCCCTGGCCGATGACGCCGAGGAGCTGAAGAGCCAGAACGCCAAGGCGATCGACAACAAGCATAAGGTCGCCACGCTGCTCGAAGCGGGCCTTTCCCACGCCTCGCCCACTGGCAAGCCGAAATGGGAGGCCCTGGCCAGCGACTGGGCGACCTTCGCCGAGATTGACGAGGCCATGCGTCGCGACATGATGGAGGGGCGGCGCGACCAGGCGATCGTCCAGATGCGGACCACCCAGCGTCAGATCACAAATCGCATCACGGCGACGGTCGAGGCCCTGACGGACGTCAACGAGAAGCTGCTGGCCTCGACCACCGCCGAAAGCGACCGAGCCTACGCCACGTCGCGCAACACGCTGATGAGCGTGATCGCCGTCTCGGTTCTGCTGGCGCTCGGGGCGGGGGTCTGGGTCGCCCGGACCATCGCGCGGGGCTTCGCCCAGATCGGCGGCCTGGCCAACGCCGTGGCCCTGGGCGATCTGGATCAGACCGTGACCGTCACCACCAATGACGAGATCAAGGATCTGGTCGAGACGGTCAATCGCATGACCGCCAATCTCCGCGCCACGGCCAGCCTGGCCGACCAAGTCGCCGCCGGCGACCTGAGCGTCGAGATCAAGCCTTTGTCCGAAAAGGACATTCTGGGCAAGTCGCTGAAGGGGATGGTCGCCAATCTTCGCCAGACGGCGGCGCTGGCCGACAAGGTGTCGGAAGGCGACCTGACCGTCCAGGCCAAGCCCCTGTCGGACAAGGACGTCATGGGGCTGGCCCTGCAACGGATGATCGACCGTCTGCGCGGCGTGGTGTCCGACGCCCTGGTCGCCTCCGAGAATGTCTCCGACGGCAGCCAGGAGCTGTCCTCGGCCTCGGAGCAGGTCAGCCAAGGCGCGACCGAGCAGGCCGCCTCGGCCGAGGAGGCCTCGGCCTCGATGGAGGAGATGGCCGCCAACATCAAGCAGAACGCCGACAACGCCGCCCAGACCGAGAAGATCGCCCGCCAGTCCGCGCAGGACGCCGAGGTGTCGGGCAAGGCGGTCGCCCAGGCCGTGGAGGCCATGCGGACCATCGCCGAGAAGATCACCATCGTTCAGGAGATCGCGCGTCAGACGGATCTTCTGGCCCTGAACGCGGCCGTCGAGGCGGCGCGGGCCGGCGAGCACGGTCGCGGCTTCGCGGTCGTCGCTTCCGAGGTGCGCAAGCTGGCCGAGCGCAGCCAGACCGCCGCCGCCGAGATCAGCGCGGTGTCCGCCGACACGGTCAAGGCCGCGCAGTCGGCCGGCGAGATGCTGGCCAATCTGGTGCCGGACATCCGCAAGACCGCCGAACTGGTCGCCGAGATCAGCGCCGCCTGCCGCGAGCAGGACGTCGGCGCCAGCCAGATCAACGAAGCCCTGCAGCAGCTCGATAAGGTGACCCAGCAAAACGCCAGCGGGTCGGAACAGATGTCGGCGACCTCCGAGGAGCTGGCCGCCCAGGCCGAGGAGCTGCGGACGTCCATCGCCTTCTTCCGCATCGACGGCGTCGACAGCCGCGCCATTGCCCGACCGCCCGCCAAGCGTCCCGCTCAGCCCGCTCGCAAGTCGGGCGGCCGCGCGCCCGTCGCCGCCCAGCAGGCCCGCGCCAAGGGTTTCGCCCTCGACATGACCCAGGGCGGACCGGACCCGGACGACGCCGACTTCCGAGAGTACGCCGCCTGAGAGGGCGCGGCGCGGGTCCGGCCTTGACCCGCGCCGCCGCGCGCGCCACACCCCGCGCTCATGGAAAAGCTGACCATCCTCCTCGTCGGGTCCGGCGGGCGCGAGCACGCCCTGGCCTGGAAGATCGCCCAGTCGCCGCTGTGCGGCCGCCTCGTCGCCGCCCCCGGCAATACCGGGATCGAAGCGGTGGCCGAGCTGAGGAACGTCAAGGCGACCGACGCCGACGGCCTCGTGGCTCTGGCCCAGGAGATCGGCGCGGACCTGGTGGTGGTCGGCCCGGAATCGGCGCTGGAGGTCGGCCTGGCCGACAAGCTGGCCGTGGTCGGGATCCCCTGTTTCGGCGGCAGCCAGCGCGCCGCCCAGCTGGAAACCTCCAAGGCCTTCACCAAGGACTTCTGCCGCCGCCACGGCCTGCCGACGGCGGCCTACGGCGTGTTCGAGGACGCGGCCTCGGCCGGCGCTTTCCTGGATACGCTGACGGCGCCGTTCGTGATCAAGGCCGACGGCTTGGCGGCCGGCAAGGGCGTGGTCATCGCCGCGACCCGCGCCGAGGCCGACGCCGCCGTGCTCGACATGCTGGGCGGCCGCTTCGGCACGGCCGGGGCCCGCGTGGTGATCGAGGAGTTCATGCACGGCGAGGAGGCCTCGCTGTTCGCCATTTGCGACGGCGAGACGGCCGTGTTCTTCGGCGCCGCCCAGGACCACAAGCGCGCCTATGATGGCGACGAGGGCCCCAACACCGGCGGCATGGGCGCCTATTCGCCGCCCCCGGCGCTGACTCCCGCGCTCATCGACCAGGCCTGGCGCGAGCTGATCCTGCCGACCGTCCGAGGCATGGCCGCCGAGGGCAATCCTTACGTCGGCGTGCTCTATGCCGGGCTGATGCTGACGCCCGCCGGGCCGAAGCTGGTGGAATACAACGCTCGCTTCGGCGACCCGGAGTGCCAGACCCTGATGCCGCGTCTGGCCAGCGACATCGTCCCGATCCTGCTGGCCGCGGCCCGGGGCGACCTGGCCTCGGTCGAGCCCCCCCAGTGGCGCGACGAGGCGTCGATCTGCGTGGTTCTGGCCGCCGAGGGCTATCCGGACGCCCCCCGGGTCGGCGGGCTGATCACCGGCGCCGAGGCCGATTTCGGAGACGCGGTGGTGGTCTTCCACGCGGGCGCGACCCGCGACGCCGAGGGGAGCCTGCGCGCCTCGGGCGGCCGGGTGCTGAACGTCTGCGCCCGGGGCGCCACCCTGCGCGACGCCCGCGACGCGGCCTATGCGGCGCTGGGGACCATCGGCCTGGAAGGCGGGTTCCATCGCCGCGACATCGGCTGGCGCGCGCTGTCGAAATAAGCCCGCGCTCTTCCGTTGCGAGAGGGTTGCCTAGGGCGCTTCACCCTCTAAACTCCGCGTTTAAACAAGCGTTGGGGAGATCGCGCCATGACGGACGCCGCCGAACAGTCCGCCCAGGACATGAACTCGGGCACCAAGCCGGTCGACCCGCGCCACGCGATCGACGAGACCAGGCTGGCGGCTTGGCTGGAGGCGAACGTCGAGGGCTATGCCGGCCCGCTGGAGGTGCGCCAGTTCAAGGGCGGCCAGTCCAACCCGACCTACCAACTGGTGACGCCCGCCAAGAAGTACGTCCTGCGCCGCAAGCCGCCGGGCAAGCTGCTGCCCAGCGCCCACGCCGTCGATCGCGAGTTCAAGGTGATCTCGGGCCTGAACAAGGCCAGCTTCCCGGTCGCCAAGGCCTATGCCCTGTGCATGGACGAGGACGTGATCGGCACGATCTTTTACGTGATGGACAATGTCGAGGGCCGGATCCTGTGGGACGGGACCTTGCCGGACTATCAGCCCGCCGAGCGTCGGGCGATCTACGAGGCCGAGATCGACACCCTGGCGGCGCTGCATAATGTCGACTATGCCGCCGTCGGCCTGTCGGATTTCGGCAAGCCCGGCAACTATTTCGCCCGCCAGATCGATCGCTGGACCAAGCAGTACAAGGCCAGCGAAACCAAGACCATCGAGGAGATGGACCGGCTGATGGACTGGCTGCCCCGGACCGTGCCGGCCGATGACCAGACCTCGATCGTTCATGGCGACTACCGTCTCGACAACATGATCCTGCACGCCACCGAGCCGCGCGTGGTGGCGGTGCTGGACTGGGAGCTGTCGACCCTGGGCAATCCGCTGGCCGACTTCAGCTATTTCCTGATGAACTGGGTGATGCCGTCCGATCAGCGCGGCGGGCTTTCGGAGATCAAGGACCTGGAGGCCTACGGCATCCCGACCATTCCGCAGGCGGTCGAGCGCTATTGCAAGGCCACCGGCCGCGACGGCCTGCCGGAGCTGGACTGGTACTTCTCGTACAACCTCTTCCGACTGGCCGGCATCTGCCAGGGCATCGTCGGACGGGTGCGCGACGGCACCGCCGCCAGCGCCCACGCCCAGCTGATGGAGGCTCGCGTGCCGGTCCTGGCCAAGGGCGCCTGGGACTTCGCGCGCAAGGCGGGCGCCTGAGGCGCCTAGAGCCCTTTCCGATCTGATTGATCCAATCAGATCGGATAAAAAGGGCTCTAAATCAAAAGTTTAGAGCATTTTTCGATCCGATAACCGTTTCACACTTATCGGAAAATGCTCTAATCTAGGCGCGCGCGAACCGGGCGCGGTAGGCGCCGGGCGTGGTCGCGAAATGACGCCGGAAGTGGTGGCGTAACGCCGGCGCGCCCAGGCCGACGGCCCGCGCGACGTCGTCTATGCCGGCGACGGTCGTCTCCAGGAGGTCCCGCGCCCGGTTCAAGCGCTCGGCCAGCAGCCAGCGGGCGGGCGTCGCGCCGGTGGCCGCCTCGAACCGCCGCAGGAAGGTCCGCTCGCTCATGCCCGCCGCCTTGGCCAAGGCCTTGAGGGTATGGTCGCCGGCTAGGTCGGCGCGCATCCGGTCCAGGATGGGGCTCAGGCGCGGCGCCTCGTGGGGAACCGGGACGGGCCGCTGGACGAACTGGGCCTGACCGCCGTCGCGGTGCGGCGGCACGACCAGCCGGCGGGCCACGGCGTTCGCCGCCTCGGGACCGAAATCGCGCCGGATCAGGTGCAGGCCCAGGTCGATGCCCGCCGCGCTGCCGGCCGAGGTCAGCAGGTCGCCCTCGTCGACATAGAGCACGTCCGGCTCGACCGCGATCGCCGGATGGCGCTCGCGCAGGGCCTGGGCGTAGCGCCAGTGGGTTGTGGCCCGCCGGCCGTCCAGCAGGCCGCTGGCCGCCAGCACGAAGACGCCGGAGCAGATCGACATCAGCCGCGCGCCCGCCGCGTGCGCCGCGCGCAGGGCCTCGATCAGCGGCGCGGGCACGGGCGCGTCCAGGCCGCGCCAGCCGGGCGCGACGATGACGCTGGCCTGGCTCAGAAGCTCCAGCCCGCCGTCGGCGGCGATCCGCACCCCGCCCAGACCCCGCAGCGCGCCCGGCTCCGCGGCGGCGGTGGCGAAGCGGTACCAGCCGGGGCCCATCTCCGGGCGGGGCAGGCCGAATAGCTCGACGGTCACGCCATATTCGAAGGTGCACAGGCCGTCATAGGCCAGGGCCACGACGAGGGGACGCTCCGGGGGATGCGTGTTTGGCATGATCTTTACGGTCGATGTCGATTTCGCCAGCTAACGCCGGGGGCCGCTCTCGGGCAAGTCTGTCGGCGTCATCAACGGAGGCCGAAATGAGCGTCGTATCCGAAATCCCCGCCGCGCCGTCCCGGGACGCCGCCGCCCACTTCGCCGCCCGCCTGTCGCTGGAGACCGACTGCGCCGACGTCGCCGAGGCCCTGCGGGGCGGCGAGCCTGACTTCGTTCTGCTGCACGTGGTGGGCCAGCCGGAGGCCTATGCCCGCCGCCACGTGCCCGGCGCCATCCACCTGCGCCACGCCGAGATGACCGCCGAGCGGATGGCGGCCTGGCCGCGAGACACCTTGTTCGTCGTCTATTGCGCCGGCCCGCACTGCAACGGCGCCGACCGCGCGGCGCTGAAGCTGGCCCGGCTGGGCCGGCCGGTGAAGCTGATGATCGGCGGGATCACCGGCTGGGCCGACGAAGGCCTGCCGTTCGCGGAGGGCGCCGAGCCGGGGCGGCTCTAGATAAAGCGCGGATTGGCCTTGCGCAGGCCTTCGTTGGCCAGGGCGTCGGCGCGTTCGTTCAGCGGATGACCGGCGTGCCCCTTGACCCAGCGCCAGTCGACGTCGTGCCGCTCGCGCGCGGCGTCGAGACGCTTCCAGAGGTCGTCGTTCTTGACCGGGCTCTTGTCGGCGGTCTTCCAGCCGCGCGCCTTCCAGCCCCGGATCCACTCCTGGATGCCCTTCATCACGTACTGGCTGTCGGTGTGCAGCTCGACCTTGCAGGGGCGGTTCAGCAGCTCCAGCGCCTGGATCGCGGCCATCAGCTCCATGCGGTTGTTGGTCGTCCCCGCTTCGCCGCCGCTGATTTCCTTCTTCTTGTCGCCGTAGAACAGGATGGCGCCCCAGCCGCCCGGGCCCGGATTCCCCTTGCAGGCGCCGTCCGTGTAGATCGTGACCTTGGGCGTCATCAGAACAGCACGAGGCCTTCGCGATGGACGGCCAGCTTGCGCTCGTACTCCAGCGGATCCTTCGGCTTGACCAGGGCGCCGGCCGGCGTCGCGCCCCAGTCGGCCAGGCGGGTCAGGAAGAAGCGCAGCGCCGCGCCGCGCGCCAGGATCGGCAGGGCTTCCTTCTCGGCCGGGCTCAGCGGCCGTCGACGCTCGTAGCCGTTCAGCAGGGCCTTGGCGGCGGTGATGTTGAAGCTGCCGTCGGGCTCGAAGCACCAGGCGTTCAGCATCACCGCGACGTCGTAGGCGTAGGCGTCCTCGCAGGCGAAGTAGAAGTCGATCGTCGCGGCGAATCTGCCGTCCGGCTTGAAGAAGACGTTGTCGGGGAAATAGTCGGCGTGGATCGTCCCGGCGGGCAGGTTGCGCGGCCACATCAGGGCCAGTTGCGCCAGGTCGTTGTCGATCGTCGCCGCCAGACCCGGCTTCAGGTCGTCGGCGGCCTTGCGGTGCTTGGCGAAGAACGGCGACCAGGACGCCTGGCCCAGGTCGTTGGCGCGGCGGCCGGGATAGCCTTCGCCGGCCAGGTGCAGCCAGGCCAGGCCCTCGCCGGCCTCTCGGCAGTGGGCGGCCGTGGGCCGGCGCACCGACAGGCCCGGCAGGAACTCGACGATGGCGGCCGCCTTGCCGCGCAGGGTCGACAGGGTGGCGCCCTGTCGGGTCGGGATCGGCCGGGCGCTGGGATAGCCCCGATCGGCCAGCCAGGTCAGCAGGTTCAGGAAATAGGGCAGGTCCTCGGCCTTCACCCGCCGCTCGTAGACCGTCAGGATATAACGGCCCTTCTCGGTTTCCAGCAGGAAATTCGAGTTCTCCGTGCCCTCGGCGATGCCCTTGAACGCCAGCGGCGCGCCCAGGTCATAGCCTCGCAGGAAGGCTTCGAGTTCTTCGTCGGTGATGTCGGTATAGACGGCCATGACGCGGGGATGCGGGAGCGGGCGCTGGCGGTCAAGGGGGGAGGGCGTCGGCATACGGCGCGAGCGGGTCTCCGGCGCTTTGTCACGCAACCTTCCTCGCGGAAGAGAGCCATCCTTACATCTCACGGCGAGACGACCGCGGGGCTGATCAGGTCACTCAAGGACGACGCTGGGCGTCGCCGCGCGCGGTCGCCGGAGGCGAGCCTTGACTGACCTGCTCAGCCCCGCACGCTGCAGCCTCCAAGAGATGTAGGGATCGCACCCGACCGGTGGTCGGCTTTCGGACCGTTGCGGACCTCGAGGATACGTCTCAAGGTCACGCAATGAAAGCGCTCAGCGTTGCCGTTCTCGCCACCACGATAAGCTCTTCGGGGGCCATCGCCGCGCCCGTTGATGGCTGCGGTTTGCCAAGTGTGAGGTACATGGGAGAGCTGCAATCGATCCTCAGCCGGAGAGCGGTAGAGGTCGTGAACAGGGCTTCTCGTCTCAAAACTGGCCACGATCCCCGCTTAGAGCAGTTAGTCGCGCCCTCTGCCGAGTTCTCGCTCGGCGCTGGCGACGTGGGCCGGCCGCTTGGAAAGGGGGTGAACGGTGCTCGCGCCCTCGCGCTTGAAATGCGCGCCGATACTTTCCGGTACTTGGGCTGGAATTATATTCCCACGCCGGTGGACGCATTGTGCGGCCCCCACAAGGTCGAGGTTGAGTTCACCGATACCCCCGGAAAGAACGTCTACCCGGTGACGTTTACGTTCCAGAAGGGCCAGATAGTAAGCGCCGCAGGGTGGTCTCGAACTTTTGAGACAGGCACGCTCGATCCCGTTGGAAAGTAGACGGTCGGTCGGAGCGCCACCTCCGCTTCTCACCCTAAGCCGTCAGCAGCCTCGGCAGCTTGAACGTGATCGTCTCCCGCGCCTCGACCAGTTCCTCGACGGTCGTGTCGAACCGCGCCGAGATCGCGTTGATGACCCCCTGCACCAGGTCCTCGGGAGCCGAGGCGCCGGCCGTCAGGCCCACGCGCGACACGCCGTCGAACCAGGTCCAGTCGATCCCCGCCGCGTCGTCGATCAGATGGGCGGCGGAGGCGCCGGCCTTCAGGCCAACTTCCTTCAGGCGCACCGAATTGGACGAGTTCCGCGACCCGACCACCAGCACCAGCTCGGTCCGCTCGGCCAGGCGCCTGACCGCGTCCTGGCGGTTCGTCGTGGCGTAGCAGATGTCTTCCTTGTGCGGCGCGGCGATGCCGGGGAAGCGTTCGCGCAGCAGGGCCACCATGTCCGCCGTGTCGTCGACCGACAGCGTGGTCTGGGTCAGGAAGGCGACGTTGGCGGCGTCCTTGGGCTCCCAGGCGGCGGCGTCCTTGAGGTCCTCGATCAGGGTGACCGCGCCCTCGGGCAGCTGGCCCATGGTCCCGATGACCTCCGGATGGCCGGCGTGGCCGATCAAGACGATCTCGCGGCCGGCGTCGTAATGCTTCTGCGCCTCGACATGGACCTTGGAGACCAGCGGGCAGGTGGCGTCCAGATAGATCATCTGGCGCGATTGGGCCTCGGCGGGCACCGACTTGGGCACGCCATGGGCCGAGAACACGACCGGGCGGTCGTCGGGGGCCTCGGACAGTTCCTCGATGAACACCGCGCCCAGGGCCTTCAGCCGGTCGACCACGTGGCGGTTATGGACGATCTCGTGGCGCACATAGACCGGGGCGCCGAACTTCTCGACGGCGCGCTCGACGATCTGGATGGCGCGATCGACCCCGGCGCAGAAGCCGCGCGGGCTAGCCAGGACGAGCGAGATCGGGCGGCGGACGGGCGCGGGGGCGTTCATGGCGCGGAACCTAGTGGGTCCGGCCGCCGGGCGCCAGGAGTCTGCGTCGTTGCGACGTCACGCATATGCCTTTATCAGGCTGCATGACGCCGATGGGCTCCCATGGTCCCGCTTGGCTCCTTTTTTCTCGAACCGGACGTTTCATGCGCCGCACCTTCACGCTCGCCCTCAGCGCCCTGATGGCCGTTTCGCTCGCCGCGACGGCGACGACTGTTCACGCCCAGCGGGGCGGGCGCGGCGGTCCGAGCAGCGGGCAGGGCGACGACGACGAGGCCGGCAAGAAGAAGAAGCGCGACGAGGAGTGGAACCAGCCCAAGGCGCCGCTGCCCCAGCTGCGCAACGCCGGCCCCTGCCCCTATGTGAAGGTGCTGTACGACGCCAGCCGCTATATCGAGTTCGCGGGCGGCAAGGAATCGGCGTCCCAGGCCGGCTTCACCGGCGAGATCCAGAACATTTCCTCGGGCTGCGCCTACAAGAGCGACGAGCCGATCAAGATCCGCGTCGAGCTGCTGTTCCAGCTGGGCCGCGGCCCTAAGGCCGAGGGCGAGAAGCACGACTATCGCTACTGGGTGGCCGTGACCGAGCGGAACCAGTCGGTGATCGCCAAGGAATATTTCGACCTGCCGGTGACCTTCGCCCCCGGCCAGGACCGCACCTACGCCCGCGACACCATCGAGCAGATCACCATTCCGCGCGCCGACGCCAAGGTCAGCGGCGGCAATTTCGAGGTGCTGATCGGCTTCGACGTGACGCCGGAAATGGCCGCCTTCAACCGTGAGGGCAAGCGCTTCCGCGTCAACGCCGGCCAGACCGCCCAAGCCCAGCAGGCCGGGCAAGCGGGTCAAACCCAAGCAGGGACTTCCACCAAGCAATGAACGATTTGAAGCGGTCCCTGAGCGAGGCGGCCGCGGCCGCTTTCCAGGCCGCCGGACTGCCTCCCGAGTTCGGACGCGTCACGGCCTCCGACCGGCCCGACCTGGCCGATTTCCAATGCAATGGCGCCCTGGCGGCGGCCAAGAGCGCCAAGCGCAATCCGCGCGAAATCGCCGTTCAGGTGGTCGACATCCTGAAGGGCGACCCGCGCCTGGCCTCGGTGGAGATCGCCGGCGTCGGCTTCATCAACATGCGCGTCAGCGACGAGGCCCTGTCGGCTCGCGTCCGCGAGATCGCCGCCGACGAGCGCGTCGGCGCCCAGCTGCTGGAGCGGCCGCGCCGCGTGCTGGTCGACTATGCCGGCCCCAACGTGGCCAAGCCGATGCACGTGGGCCACCTGCGCGCCTCGATCATCGGCGAGTCGGTCAAGCGCCTCTATCGCTTCCGGGGCGACGACGTGGTGGGCGACGCCCACTTCGGCGACTGGGGCTTCCAGATGGGGCTGCTGATCAGCGCCATCATGGACGAGGACGCCTTCATCAACGCCCTGATGGAGAAGCTGCCGGAGGCCCCGCGCGGCTTCTCGGCCGCCGATGAAGCCAAGGTGATGGCCGAGTTCGAGAGCCGGATCACCCTGGCCGATCTCGACCGCATCTATCCGGCCGCCTCGATCCGCCAGAAGGAAGACCCGGCCTTCAAGGAGCGGGCCCGCAAGGCCACGGCCGAGCTGCAGAACGGCCGCTTCGGCTATCGCCTGCTGTGGCGTCACTTCGTCAAGGTCAGCCGCGTGGCGCTGGAGCGCGAGTTCCACGCCCTGGGCGTCGACTTCGACCTCTGGAAGGGCGAAAGCGACGTCAACGACCTGATCGAGCCGATGGTCCGTCAGCTGGAGGACAAGGGTCTGCTGGTCGAGGACCAGGGCGCCCGCATCGTCCGCGTGGCCCGCGAGGGCGACAAGCACGACGTGCCGCCGCTGCTGGTGGTGTCGTCGGAAGGCTCGGCCATGTACGGCACGACGGACCTCGCCACCATCCTGGACCGTCGCAAGTCGTTCGACCCGCACCTGATCCTCTATTGCGTGGACCAGCGTCAGGCCCTGCACTTCGAGACCGTGTTCCGCGCCGCCTATCTGGCCGGCTACGCCGCCGAGGGCGCGCTGGAGCATATCGGCTTCGGCACCATGAACGGCACGGACGGCAAGCCCTTCAAGACCCGCGCCGGCGGCGTTCTGAAGCTGCACGACCTGATCGAGATGGCCCGCGAGAAGGCCCGCGAGCGCCTGCGCGAAGCCGGCCTGGGCGCCGAGCTCTCCGAGGAGCAGTTCGAGGACACCGCCCACAAGGTCGGCGTCGCGGCCCTGAAGTTCGCCGACCTGCAGAACTTCCGCGGCACGTCCTACGTGTTCGACCTCGACCGTTTCACCAGCTTCGAGGGCAAGACCGGCCCCTACCTGCTGTACCAGTCGGTGCGCATCAAGAGCGTGCTGCGTCGGGCGGCCGAGGCCGGCGCCACGGCGGGCCGGATCGTGATCCACGAGCCCGCCGAGCGGGACCTGGCCATGCTACTCGACGCCTTCGAGGGCGCGCTGAGCGAGGCCTACGACAAGAAGGCGCCGAACTTCGTGGCCGAGCACGCCTACAAGCTGGCCCAGGCCTTCTCGAAGTTCTACGCCGCCTGCCCGATCGTCAGCGCCGACACCGAAGACCTCCGCGCCTCCCGCCTGTCGCTGGCGCAGACCACCCTGCGCCAGCTGGAACTGGCCCTGGACCTGCTGGGCATCGAAGCGCCGGAGCGGATGTAGTCTCTGGCCCCTTCCCCTAGCGGGGAAGGGGGTAGGGATGGGGCCGCTGGCGCTGAGCCTGCCTATTCGGAGCGCACACCCCCACCCCCGGCCCCTCCCCGCAAGGGGGAGGGGAGATCAGCGTTGCAATCCTCCATTACCCGCCCGACAGTCCCGCCGCTTCGCGTGTGTCGGGAGGGGTCATGAAGTCGTCCGTGGTCGTCAGTTTGTTGGCGAGTGTCTGCGTCAGCGCCATCGCCGCGCCGGCCTGGGCGGAGAAGGTCAAGCCCCAGATCGACAAGTTCGCCGAGCTGACCGCCGGCCTCGAGCGCAAGGACGGCCTGGTCCCGGTGTTCGTCGACCGCAAGGACAACCGCGTCTACCTGCTGCTGCCCAAACCGGGCGCGGACGGGATCGCCGGGCGGTATCTCTACCAGACCTATCTGCGGGCCGGCCTGGGCTCGAACCCGACGGGGCTGGACCGTTCGGCGCCGGGTGACACCCAGATCATCGCGTTCCGCAAGGTGGGCGGCAAGGTCGTCGCCCAGTTCGAGAACTGGGGCTTTTCGGCCGCGCGCGGCTCGGCCGACGAGCGCGAAGCGGTCGCCGAGTCCTTCCCGATCTCCAGCGTGTGGTCCAACATCGTCGAGGCGCAAGGCCCGGACGGCCGCCTGCTGGTCGACGTCACCACCTTCCTGACCCGCGACGCCCAGGGGATCGCCAAGACCCTCAAGCGCAGCAAGCAGGGCGACTTCCGCTTGAACGACGGCCTCTCCTACGCCGACACCGGCGAGGTGAACGTCTTTCCCCGGAACGTCGAGCTGGAGGCGGTCGAGACCTTCGTCGGCGACGATCCGGGGGGCGAGGTGCGCGGCATCGTTCCCGACCCGCGCAATGTCACATTGGTGCTGCACCACTCGCTGGTGGCCCTGCCGGAGCCGGGCTTCGTCCCGCGCCAGAACGATCCGCGCGTCGGGGTCATCGACCACGTGGTGGCCGACTATTCCGCGCCGCTGAGCGAGCCGATCGTCTATCGGCTGGCCCATCGCTTCCGCCTGGAGAAGACCGATCCCGCCGCCGCCCGCTCGCCGGTCAAGAAGCCGATCGTCTTCTACGTCGACCGCGCCGCGCCCGAGCCGGTGCGCTCGGCGCTGATCGAGGGCGGTCGCTGGTGGAACCAGGCGTTCGAGGCCGCAGGCTTCATCGACGCCTTCCGGGTCGAGGTGCTGCCCGAGGGCGTCAGTCCGCTGGACGCGCGATACAACGTCGTCAATTGGGTGCACCGCCAGACGCGCGGCTGGTCCTACGGCCACGAGGTCGTCGACCCGCGCACGGGCGAGATCGTCAAGGGCGACGTTCTGCTGGGCTCGCAGCGCATCCGCCAGGACCGGCTGATCTTCGAGGGGCTGGAAGGCGCCGACAAGACCGGCAAGGGCGGGCCTAACGACCCGATCCAGATCTCCCTGGCGCGCCTGCGCCAGCTGGCCACGCACGAGATCGGCCACTCGATCGGTCTGCAGCACAATTTCGCCGCCAGCACCTATGGCGGCCGCGCCTCGGTGATGGACTATCCGGCGCCGAAGATCGCGATCAAGGACGGCCAGCTGGACTTCTCCGACGCCTATGCGCGCGGCGTGGGCGTCTGGGACCGGTTCGTGATCGACTGGCTGTACGCGCCCGCCCCGGCGGGGAGCGACGAGAAGGCCTGGCTGAAGGCCAAGGCCGACAAGAGCCAGGCCGACGGCCTGCGCTATGTCTCTGACGAGGACGCCCGCGCGGCCGACACGCCCCATCCGCTGGGCGCGGTATGGGACAACGGCTCCGATCCAGTGGCCGAGCTGGAACACGTGATGGCGGTGCGCAAGATCGCGCTCGATCGCTTCGGCCTGGGCAATCTGCCCAAGGGCGCCTCGGTGGCCGACCTGAGGCGGGTCATCGCGCCGATCTACATCTTCCAGCGCTATCAGGTCGACGCGACGGCCAAGCTGGTCGGCGGGGTCGACTTCACCTACGGCGCCGAGGGCGACGGCCACGAGGCCTCCAGGATCGTGCCGGCCGATCGCCAGGCCGCCGCCATCGACGCCCTGCTGCGGACCCTCGCGCCGACGGCGCTGGATCTTTCCGACAAGACCCTGGACCTGCTGAGCTCGGGCCAGTCGCAATCGACCGACCACGCCTACGAGATCGAGACCCTGGGCCAGGGACCGGTCTTCGATCTGCCCGCCGCCGCCGAGGTGGCCGCCGATCTGGTCTGGAGCGACCTGTTCGCCGCGGCGCGCCTGAACCGCCTGGTCGAGGCCAAGCGCCGCGATCCGGCCCAGCCGGGCGTCGACGGCCTGCTGGATAAGGCCCTGGCCTTCGTCGCCTTCGACGGCAAGGCGACGGGCCGGCAGGCCGAGCTGGCGCGGCGCGTCCGCCAGCGTCTGGTGACCAGCTTGGCCCAGACCCTGGCCGACCGGGACCTTTCGCCGACCGCCGCCGCCGTGATCCGCGCCCGCCTTTCCGAGTGGGGCAAGGGGCTGAAGACCCTGACGCCAGGCGACGCGGCCGATCGCGCCCAGGCCTTGGTGCTGGCCGGGGTGGTCTCGGACCCGAGCGGCGGGCGCCTCGCGGCCCTGGTCGCCGACGGCAAGGGCAAGGTCGCCGTTCCGCCCGGTCCGCCGATCGGGGAGGACGACTGGTTCGGCGACCTGGCGCTTTAGGCCCGCTCCAGGTCCTTCAGCACGCCCAGCAGGTCCTCGACGCCGCCGCGCTCGAGATATTGCTGGGCTGCCAGCACGAGGCGCAGCTGTTTGGCCAGCAGGGCCAGTTGGCGATGCTGATTCTCGGTGGCGCGAAGGGCGGTCTCGGCCTCCAACGCCTCGGCTTCGGCCAGCAGCTTGCGAACCTCGGCCAGGGTCTTCTCGTTCTGGACGCCGGCCTTGCGGAGATACTCCTTGAGGCTGGCCAGGCCTTCGGCGGCCAGCGCCTTGGCCTCGTCGCGGACGGTGGTCTGGGCGACGGGATCGGCGATGGCGTCCAACACACGACCCAGGGCGTCGTTGAGCTTTCCCGCCAGAGTGACGCGGGCCTCTACCTCCAGCGGGGGCAGTCGCCGAGCGTCGATCAGCCCTGGAAGGTTGCTACCATCGGGCGCTTTGCGCCGAGTCTCGACGAAGACGTTGATGATGAAGCGCGTGGCGACGACCGCCTGCTCCGATTTGACGACGGTAGCGGCCATGACCACGCCGTGCTCGGTGAAGGCGTAAGGGCGGTGACGGCGGCCGCCGCGGCCCGCGTTTGAGGTCACAAAATGTGACCTCAAAGATTCAACCTCCTTCGCGGTGAGCTGGAAGGCAAAGCCGTCGAACTTGGCCGCGTTACGGCGTAGCTGTTGGTTCAGGTGCTTGGTTTCTATGCCGAAAAGGCGCGCCACATCCGAGTCGAGCACGATCGGAAGACCCCGGGCTTCAAGCACCTCCAACGTTTCGTCCGGGATTGGCTCGGTCATGTTCGCCCTTTGAGGTCGTAAAACGCGAGGTTAAACTTTGAGCATGTTCTCCTATTGTTCGCAATCGCCGGGCGCGACGCCACCTCCGTCGTTGACTCGCGTCCCCGCCTCGCCCTAAGAGCCCAGGACCCCAGCGGGAGACATCGGGATTCGCTCCCGAGGCCGAAGGCGCAACCGCCCCGGAAACGCTCAGGCAAAAGGACCGCTCGGGTTTAGGAACGCTGGAAAGTAGCCGTCCGACAAGGCGGCTCGCCGAAGGAGCAAGGCTGACCCCAAGCAGCAGAGGGGGAAGGCCGGAATCTCTCAGGTCAAAGGGACAGCGGGGGCGACTTGCCGGCGGACGCCGGTCCCGTCGCCGACCCCGCTTGGAGCCCAGTCCTTGTCCGAAGATCTCAAGAAGACCCCGCTGTACGACGCCCACGTCGCCGCCGGCGCGCGCATGGTTCCGTTCGCGGGCTATTCCATGCCGGTGCAGTACAAGGACGGGGTGCTGAAGGAGCACCTCTGGACCCGCGAGCACGCCGGCCTGTTCGACGTCTCGCACATGGGCCAGGCGCGCTTGCGCGGCGAAAACCCGGCCAAGAGCTTCGAGAAGGTCGTTTCGGCCGACTATCAGGGCCTCAAGCCTGGCAAGCAGCGCTACGGCGTGCTGCTGAACGCCGGGGGCGGGATCATCGACGACCTGATGACCGCGCGTCCGGACGACGACGGCCTGTTCGTGGTGGTCAACGGCGCCTGCAAGGACAACGACTACGCCATCATCGCCCGCGAGCTGGCCGGCGAGGCCACGGTGACCCGCCTGGAGGACCGCGCGCTGCTGGCGCTGCAAGGTCCCGAGGCCGCCGCCGTGCTGGCCGCCCACGTCCCCGAAGCCGCCGAAATGGTGTTCATGGACGCCAAGGCCCTGACCGCCTTCGGCGTCGACGCCATCGTGTCGCGCTCGGGCTACACTGGCGAGGACGGCTACGAGATCTCGGTCCCGGCCGACGCCGCCGAGCGCGTCTGGAACACCCTGCTGGCCGACGAACGCGTCAAGCCGATCGGCCTGGGCGCTCGCGACAGCCTGCGCCTGGAAGCCGGCCTGCCGCTCTATGGCCACGACCTGGACGAGACCGTCTCGCCGATCGAGGCCGGCCTGAACTTCGCCGTCGGCAAGTCGCGCCGCGAGGCCGGCGACTACCTCGGCGCGGATCGCATCGCCAAGGAACTGGGCGGCGAGCTCACGCGCGTCCGCGTGAACCTGAAGGTCCTGGAAGGCGCTCCGGCCCGCGAAGGCGCCGAGATCGCCGACGAGGCCGGCGCCGTGATCGGCAAGGTGACCAGCGGCGGCTTCGCCCCCAGCCTGGGCTATCCCATCGCCATCGGTTTCGTCCCGCCGGCCCATGCCGCGATCGGAACCCCGTTGAAGGTCATCGTTCGCGGGAAGCCCGCCGCCGCCGAGGTGGTCGCCAGCCCGTTCGTTCCCAACCGCTACGTCCGCAAACTCTAAATCAAGGGACTCACCAGGATGCGTTTCACCAAGGATCACGAGTGGGTCGTCGTCGAGGGCGACGTGGCCACCGTCGGCATCACCGCCTACGCCGCCGAGCAACTGGGCGATGTGGTGTTCGTGGAAGTCCCCGAGGCCGGCAAGACCGTCAAGCAAGGCGACCAGCTGGCCGTCGTCGAAAGCGTCAAGGCCGCCTCGGACGTCTACGCCCCGGTGTCGGGTGACGTCGTCGAGGGCAACGCCGAGCTGTCGGACGCCCCGGAAACCGTCAACGCCCTGCCGGAAAGCGGCGGCTGGTTCGCCAAGATCAAGCTCGCCAACCCGGCCGAGGTCGACGCCCTGATGGACCGCGACGCCTACGAAGCCTACCTGGGCACTCTGTAAGAACCTCCCCCCTTGATGGGGGAAGGCCAGGGGCGGGGGTGACCCCGCCGCCCTAGCCACCCCATCCCCACCCTTCCCCTAAGAGGGAAGGGAGCAGGACAGAAACATGCGCTACCTCCCCCTGACCCCCGAAGATCGCGCCGAGATGCTCGGCGTGATCGGCGTCAAGTCGATCGACGACCTGTTCGTCGACGTGCCGGCCTCGGCCCGCCGCGACGCGCCCGTCGACCTGCCGCGCTTCGCCGGCGAGCTCGACGTCGAGCGCGAGATGACGGCCCTGGCCCGTCGCAACCGCTCGGCGGGGGAGGGGCCGTTCTTCTGCGGGGCCGGCGCCTATCGCCACCACGTGCCGGCCACGGTCGACCACATCATCCAGCGGTCGGAGTTCCTGACCAGCTACACGCCCTATCAGCCGGAAATCGCCCAGGGCACCTTGCAGGTCCTGTTCGAGTTCCAGACCCAGGTCGCGGCCCTGACCGGCATGGAGGTCGCCAACGCCTCGCTCTATGACGGCTCGACCGGCGCGGCCGAGGCCGTGATGATGGCCCACCGCGTCACCCGCCGGAGCAAGGCGGTGATGTCGGGCGGCGTCCATCCGCACTATGTCGGCGCGATCGAGACCCTGGCTCACGCCGCTGGCGTCGAGACAGCCCGGATGCCGGCGGCCATCGACGCCGAGGACGCGGTGATCGCCGCGATCGACGCCGACACCGCCTGCGTCGTCGTCCAGACCCCGAACGTGTTCGGCACGGTCACCGACGTCAGCAAGATCGCCGAGGCGGCCCACGCCGCCGGCGCCCTGCTGATCGTCGTCACGACCGAAGCGGTCTCGTATGGCCTCTTGAAGTCGCCCGGCGAGATGGGCGCCGACATCGCAGTGGCCGAGGGCCAGTCGATCGGCAACGGCCTGAACTTCGGCGGCCCCTATGTCGGCCTGTTCGCCTGCAAGGAAAAGTTCGTCCGCCAGATGCCGGGCCGCCTGTGCGGCGAGACGGTCGACGCCGACGGCAAGCGCGGCTTCGTGCTGACGCTCTCGACCCGCGAGCAGCACATCCGCCGCGACAAGGCGACGTCGAACATCTGCACCAACAGCGGCCTCTGCGCCCTGGCGTTCTCGATCCACATGAGCCTGCTGGGCGAGGTGGGACTGCGCAAGCTGGCCGCGCTTAATCACCAGAAGGCCCTGGCCCTGCGCGACGCCCTGGCGGCCGTGCCCGGCTATGAGATCCTGACGCCGCGCTTCTTCAACGAGTTCGCGGTCCGTGTCCCGGGCAACGCGGCCGAACTGGTCGAGACCCTGGCCAGCCACGGCGCGCTGTTTGGCGTGCCGTTCTCGCGCCTCGACGCCGGGGCGGGCATGGACGACGTGCTGCTGGTCGCCGCCACCGAGACGACGCTGGACGTCGACATCACTTTCCTGACCAAGCTGCTGACCAAGGTGGTGGGCCAATGAGCATGAACAACGTCGGCCGCCCCACGCGCCCCGAAACCGCCAACGACGCTGGCGGCCATGAAACCCTGACCGGCGGTCGCGGCCTACTGCAGGACGAAGCCCTGATCTTCGAGCTGAACGGCTGGACCAAGACCGGGGTCGACCTGCCGGACGCCGCCGCGCCGTCGAGCGACCTGGCCGGCCTGCTGCGGTCCGAGCCGATCGGCCTGCCAGGCCTCTCCGAGCCCGAAGCCGTGCGCCACTATGTGCGCCTGTCGCAGAAAAACCACGCGATCGACCTAGCGCTCTATCCGCTGGGCTCGTGCACGATGAAGCACAACCCGCGCCTGAACGAGAAGATGGCGCGTCTGCCGGGCTTCTCTGACATCCACCCGCTGCAGCCGCAGTCGACCGTGCAGGGCGCCCTGCAGCTGATGGACCGCCTGGCCCACTGGCTGAAGACCCTGACCGGGATGCCCGCCGTCGCCCTGTCGCCCAAGGCCGGCGCGCACGGGGAACTCTGCGGCCTGCTGGCCATCCGGGCGGCCCACGAGGCGGCCGGCAATGGTCACCGCAAGACCGTGCTGGCCCCGACCAGCGCCCACGGCACCAACCCGGCCACGGCGGCCTTCGTCGGCTACACCGTCGTCGAGATCGCCCAGACCGAGGACGGCCGCGTCGACCTGAAGGACCTGGAGGCCAAGCTCGGCGACCACGTGGCCGCCATCATGGTCACCAACCCCAACACCTGCGGCCTGTTCGAGCGCGACGTCGTCGAGATCGCCCGACTGACCCACGCGGCCGGGGCCTATTTCTACTGCGACGGCGCCAACTTCAACGCCATCGTCGGCCGGGTGCGCCCGGGCGACCTGGGCGTCGACGCCATGCACATCAACCTGCACAAGACCTTCTCGACGCCGCACGGCGGCGGCGGTCCGGGCGCGGGTCCGGTGGTGCTGTCGGAAGCCCTGGCCCCGTTCGCCCCCACCCCGTGGCTGGTCCATGACGCGGGCGGCTTCTCGCTGGTCGAGCACGCCGGCGAGGCGGGGGCGGAAACCGCCTTCGGCCGGATGAGCGCCTTCCACGGCCAGATGGGCATGTACGTCCGCGCCTATGCCTACATGCTGAGCCACGGCGCCGACGGCCTGCGCCAGGTCGCCGAGGACGCGGTTTTGAACGCCAACTACGTCAAGGCCCGCCTGAACGACGTGATGAGCCCGGCCTTCCCGGACGGTCCGTGCATGCACGAGGCGCTGTTCGACGACAGCTGGCTGGAAGGCACGGGGGTGACCACGCTCGACTTCGCCAAGGCGATGATCGACGAGGGCTTTCACCCGATGACCATGTACTTCCCGCTGGTCGTCCACGGCGCGATGCTGATCGAGCCGACGGAAACCGAGAGCAAGCAGGAGCTGGACCGCTTCATCGAAGCGCTTCGGGCCCTGGCCGGCGCGGCCAAGGCGGGAGACGCGGAACGCTTCAAGGGCGCGCCGTTCCACGCGCCGCTGCGGCGTCTCGACGAGACCTTGGCGGCCCGCAAGCCTCGGTTGAGGTGGAAACCTGTGGCCGAGGCGCCACTGGCGGCTGAATAGCATTCTCCATACCCCCGGTGCGACCGGAGGGCGCCTTTACGGCGCCCTCTCGGGTCCACATATCGAGGATGCGCGTCGGGTGATCTGGCTGTTCCAGGGAGCAAGCGAAGCGCCAGCCCGTTTTGTCCGTCCGATGACCGCCCTTTCGTTCGCCTCGCCGCGCGTCCGCCGCTCCGCCGATGACCTGGCGGCGCGTGTTCTGCGTCTATTGCTGGTGGCGCTGGGCGCGCTGATCGTCGTGGCGGGCTTCCTGATCGCGCCCCTGCCCGGACCGATGGGGCTGCCGGTCGTGGTGATCGGCCTGATGCTGATCCTGCGCAACTCGTTCAAGGCGCGGAAGCATTTCGTCCGCTTCCAGCACGCCCATCCCAAGCTGGTCTTCCCGATCCGCCGGCTGCTGCGCCGCGAGCCCGAGGTGGTCGCCGTGGCCTGGCAGCAGACGCTGCGGGTCGAGCGCGTCGTGGCGCCGCGCCGGTGGCGGGTCGCCGCCCGCTGGCGCCGGTCGTTCAAACGGCGCGCGGCGCAGCGAGGCCAGCGGTGAACGTCGCGGCCTCGACCATGGACGACATCAAGCACAGACTGCGGCGCCGGGCGCGCCTGGCCCTGCTGCTGCGGGAATCGGCCGCGCGCGCGTTCCGCTGGATCGCCATCGGCTTCGGCGCGCTGATCATCCTGGCCGGCGCGGTGCTGACGCCCTTGCCTGGACACCTGGGCCTGCCGCTGCTGGTCATCGGCCTGATGATCGTGCTGCGCTACTCGTTCCAGGCCCGCAAGACGTTCATCCGCTGGCAGAAACGTCACCCCAAGCTGGTCTTCCCGATCCGCCGCCTGATGCGCCGCGAGCCAGAAGTGCTGCTGGTCGTCTGGCAGCAGATGCTCCGCACCGAGAAGATGGTCCTCCGCCGCGCCCGCTGGCGCCTGCTGGTCAAGACCCGCAAGCGCGTGAAGATGTACGTGGCGCGGAAGATGGCGAAGGCGGGGTAGGGGCCAGAGCGGCCGTTCTCAAAAGCCCTACACACCGATCTCCCCGGCGAACGCTGGGGCCCAGATTCATCCGGAGCGGCTGGGGATGATGCGCCATCGCGCGGCGAGAACGGAAGAAGCTCGCGGGCTCATCTGGGTCCCGGCATTGGCTTCGCCGCACTGACGTGTCGCCGGGAAGGTCGGATTTTGGGATGCGGTCGAAGGACTATCTTCGACCCTGAGCGGACCTCTGGCTATCTGCCTATGGGCAAGTATCCGTTCACCAAAAGGCCGCGATCGGTCAGCTCCATTGGGTACTTCCCCAATGCGCTAATGACCCGCTCTACTGCATCGATGTCTTGGTTGACGCGCCGTTTTGGAAAGGTGCGGCTCCCCCGGTCGTACTCGGCGACACGAGGAAAGAGCATCCACTCGATGGACCGCAGAGGGATTGGGCCGAATGCGATAGTGTCCACCCACGGGCGCGGAACATGAAGGCCGACCGGCACGCTTGTCACGGTTTCAGTGGCCCCACCTACAAACTTGATGATGCACTGGCGAAGTTCGAGATCAGTCTGATCAAGGGCTGCGAGGAGCTTTCTCCATTTCGTATCGGACATGAGCGAAGCGCGCGTGTTCTCGGCGACAACGCGCCCTTCGCGGTCAAGCTCTTCGCGCCCGTGTGTTGACATCGGATCAAGTCCCTTTCAGCAATGATAGCTGCGGGCGCGCGAACGGCCAATGTCGGCTCCCCACCCCGAGCCAACATTCCGAAATCCCGCTCACCCGCGCCCAAGGAAAAAGGCGCGGACCTTGCGATCCGCGCCCTTCCTTTTGTCTACCCGTGACGCCGGCCGCTATTGCAGCTTGGCGCCCAGCTGGCTGATGGCCGCGTCGGCGAGCGGGTCGCTCGCGGCGCCGGCCAGGCGGGCGGCCAGGACGGCCTCGGCGGCCTGGGCGGCGAGGTCCACCGCGGCGGCCTTGACGTCGGCGGCGGCCTGGGCCTCGGCCTGGGCGATCTTGCGTTCGGCCATCTCGGCGCGGCGCTTGATCTGCTCCTCGAGCTTTTCCTTGGCTTCCACGGCCAGACGCTGGGCGTCGGCCTTGGCGGCTTCCAACATGCCCGCGGCCTGGCGCTCGGCTTCCTCGCGCTGGGCCTTGACGTCCGCGAGCAGGGCCTGGGCCTCTTCCCGCAGCTGCTGGGCTTCGTCGAGCTCGGCCTTGATCTTGGCCGCGTAGCCGTCCAGGGCGCCGAACAGCGCGCCCGGCAGGACCTTCAGGAAGACCAGCAGGCCGAAGAAAATCACCAGGGCGACCAGAACCCAGAATTCCGGGTTCGACAGGCTGAACAGGGATTCGTGTTCCATCTTCAGCCCCTTAAGCCAGCGCCGACTTCAGCTCGGCGGCCGTGGCCGCCTTGCCGGTCAGCTTCTCGACGATCGCGCCGGCGGTGTCCTGGGCCACGTCGCGGACGTGGCTCATGGCCTGGTCGCGGGCGGTCTGGATCGAAGCCTCGGCCGCGGCCAGCTTCTCGGCCAGCACGGCCTCTTCCTTGGCCTGACGCTCGGCGGCTTCGGCCGAGGCCTTGGCCTTGGCGTCCGCGGCGGTCTTCTGGGCCTTGGCGCGCGCCTCGGCGACCTCGGCGGCGGCCGCGCGAGCCTGGGCCTCGGCCTCGTCCTTCATGCGACGGGCGTCGGCGATGTCGCCGGCGATCTTGGCGCCGCGTTCCTCGATCGCGCCGCTGACGCGGGGCAGCAGCCCCTTCGACAGCACCGTGTAGAGCACGGCGAAGATGAGCAGCAGCCAAACGATCTGGCCGCCCCAGTGCTCGAACTGCAGCTGCGGAAGGCCGCCGCTTTCGTGCTTCTGGGGCGCTCCCGTCGTCTCGACCGTGCCTTGATGTTCCGTCGCCATGGGCGAAGGCGCCTCTCAGCTAGAGCGTTGTCCCGGCGGAGCGAAAGCGCCCGGCGCCAGGACGACGCGAGAATATGACGAGATCCGGGGCGCGCGCCCTCCGAGGGAAGGCGCGCGCCCCGGGGATGGGATTACGAGAACAGGATCAGGAAGGCGATGACGAGGGCGAAGATGCCCAGGGCTTCCGTCAGAGCCATGCCCAGGAACAGCATCGGGCGCTCTTGAGCGGCGGCCGTCGGGTTGCGCAGGGCGCCTTGGAAGTAGTTGCCGAACATCACGCCCAGGCCAACGCCCGCGCCGATCATGCCGAGCATGGCCAGACCAGCGCCGATGTACTTAGCAGCAGCAGCGTCCATGATTGAGACTCCTTGAGAAGGGTATGTAGGTTGAAAGACTAGAGGGTGATCAGTGGCTGTCGAGGTGCAGCACGTCGTTGAGATAGACGCAGGCAAGCACCGCGAACACGAAGGCCTGAAGGAAGGCCACCATGAACTCGAGGGCCGTCAGGGCGACGACGGAGGTGAGGGCCAGGGCCGAACCGGCCCAGCCCAGGACGCCGAGACCGCCCAGGGCGATCACGAAGCCGGCGAAGATCTTGAGCACCACGTGGCCGCCCAGCATGTTGCCGAACAGACGAAGGCCCAGGGTGATCGGACGGATCAGGAACGAGATGATCTCGATCGGCGTCAGCAGGATGTACAGCGGCCACGGCACGCCCGACGGGAAGAACAGCTTGAAGAACTTGAAGCCGTTCTTGGCGAAGCCGACGATCACCACGGTGGCGATGACCATCAGGCCCAGGGTCAGGGTCACGGCCAGCTGCGAGGTCGAGGTGAAGACCAGGAACATGCCCTGCATGTTCATGAACAGCACGAAGGCGAAGAGGGTGAAGACGAACGGCAGGAACTTCTTGCCGTCGTGGCCCATGATCGACTCGGCCAGGCCGTCGACCAGCCCGTACAGCATCTCGCCCACCGCCTGCAGACGGCCCGGCACCACGGCGCGGCGCGCGGCCAGGGCGTAGAAGCCCATGACCAGCAGCGAGGCCGAGATCATCGCGGCCACCGAGTTGGTGATCGACAGGTCGATAGCGCCCAGGCCGGGAACGGTCACGGTGGGCAGTTCCACGATCTTCTGGATCTGGAACTGGTGCATCGGATCGGCCATCGGCCCTAGTCTCTCTTCTGCTTGGGGACGGTTGACCCGTCTCCCGTGTGTCCGTCGTCGGTCCCTTGCGAGGTGGCCGCCGACGCCTGCGCGCTCATTTTCGTCGCCTTGCGGACGACGGAGAAAATCGCGAGTCCCAGACCGATCAGCAGGCCGCCGACCATGCCCCAGGGGCTCGTATGGACGTAGTGGTCGAGAAGCCAGCCGAAGCCAAGACCCACCAGCACGCCCCCGATCATGTCCGCCAGCAGACGGTAGCCGTCCTGCTGGGCCCTTTCGGTCGCCGCTTTCGCGGGCTTTTCCGCCGCCTTCCTCGCCTCGAACGCGTCGAGCCGAGCGTCGAGGCTGCTTAGAGCCTTGTCGTTCGGTTCGTCGGCCTTGGGCATGGGAAGCGGCAGGTCCGAAAACGCCGCGGACGCGCCTAAACGAGGCGCTTTTCCGGCCGGCTTGATCGGCGCGGAACCTATAGACCTCGCCGCGGTGCGTCAAGGTGAGCGCTTCAGAGGGCAAGTGACGGTATTACTTAAGGATTTCGGCCGTGGCTTCAAGGAGGGGCAAAACCGTCTCCTTTTCCGCCTTTTCGCCGCTACGGAAACCGCTCGCCTCTATTTCGGCGCGATCCCTCGATCCTGGGCGCCGGGCCCTACCGCGAGCGGGAACCCGACCCTATCTGATGTGTGTTCTTTATACGCCGCCTCCCCTAGGCAAGAGGCGGCGAAGCCCGATCACGCATTGATTTTTTCGCCAATCTGGGTTTAAGAGCCGCCGCCTCCAAACAACACGAAGATTCATGTCGCACCTGAAGAACACCGGATTCGCCGATCGTATTTCCGCCCAACAGGAAGCCAAGAAGGCGATGCTGGCCAAGTTCAAGCCAAAGCCCGCCGTCCAGGACCCTGATTTCGACAAGCGTGAGGAGCTGCGCGCCGCCGAACTGGAAGCCGTCCGCGCCGCCCGCGCCGAAGCCAAGGAAAAGGCCCGCCTCGAAGCCCTCGCCCGCGAGGAAGAGCTGATGGCCGCCAAGCGCGCCGAGCGCAAGGAGCGCAAGGCCCTCGAAGCCGCCGAGATGCGGGTTCGCAAGGAAGAAAAGGCCAAGGAGCGCGAAGAGCTCCGCGCCCTGGGCAAGACGACCAACAGCAAGCAGTCCCGCGCCCACCAGTGGGCCAGCCTGCTGGGCTAAAAGACGAGGGGTCCTTCGGGGCCCCTTTTTCTTTGCTTGAAAAGGCGATCCGCGCGATGAGCCGTCCATGGTTCATCTCGACGTCATCGCTGGCCTGTTCGTGGTCGCGGCCTTGGCCGGCGCGCTGGACGCCATCGCCGGCGGCGGCGGTCTCGTGACCCTGCCGGCCCTGCTGCTGGCGGGTCTGTCGCCGGTGCAGGCCCTGGGCACCAACAAGCTGCAGGGGGCGGTCAGCGCCATTTCCTCGACCAGCGCCTTCGCCCGGCGCGGGCTGATCGACTGGAAGTCCGCCTTGCCGGTCGCGCTGGCCGCCGCCGTGGCGGGTCTGTGCGGCGCGCTGTGCGCCAGCCTGTTGTCCCCTCAGCTGCTGCGCGCCGTCGTGCCCATCCTGCTGATCGGCATCGCGCTCTATTTCGGCTTCTCCCGCGCGCTCAAGAGCGAGGATGTCGCGCCGCGCCTGGCGCTGATCCCGTTCGCCTGTTTCGTCGCGCCCCTGGTCGGCTTCTACGACGGGATCTTCGGACCCGGCGCCGGCGCCTTCTACATGGTGGCGATCGTCACCCTGCTGGGCTACGGCGTGCTAAGGGCCACCGCCCACACCAAGCTGGCCAACGCCGCCAGCAATCTGGGCAGTCTGTCCCTGTTCGTCCTGAAGGGCGTGGTCATCTGGCCGGTGGGCCTGGCCATGGCGCTGGGAGCGTTCATCGGGGCCCAGGTGGGCTCGAGGCTCGCCATGCGCTTTGGACCCAGGCTGATCCGGCCGCTGCTGGTGGTGATCTCGTGCGCCATGGCGGTGAAGCTGCTGGCCGATCCGGCCAATCCGATCAGGCGGGCGGTGGGCTTCTAAGTCGCTGAGCGCCCCCTCCGTCACGCCGCGTATCCGCAGCGCGCCACCTCCCCCGTTTCACGGGTGAGGAGGAACCGCGCTCCTCTCCTCCCACGCAAAGCGGGGGAGGTGGATCGGCGCGGATACGCGACGAGACGGAGGGGGGCGGTCGGCTTCTAAGCCGCGACCAGCTTTTCGGCCGTGCTCAGGTCCACGCTGACCAGCTGGCTCACGCCGCGCTCGGCCATGGTGACGCCGAACAGGCGGTCCATGCGGCTCATGGTCACCGGATTGTGGGTGATGGCGATGAAGCGCGTCTGGGTGCGGCGGCGCATCTCGTCCAGCATGTTGCAGTAGCGATCGACATTGGCGTCATCGAGCGGCGCGTCGACTTCGTCCAGCACGCAGATCGGGGCCGGATTGGCCAGGAACACGCCGAAGATCAGGGCGCTGGCGGTCAGGGCCTGCTCGCCGCCGCTCATCAGGCTCATGCTGGCCATGCGCTTGCCGGGCGGGCAGGCGAAGATCTCCAGGCCCGCCTCCAGAGGGTCTTCGCTCTCGATCAGCTTCAGCTCGGCCTGACCGCCGCCGAACAGGGCCTGGAAGAGGGTCTGGAAATTGGCGTTGATGACGTCGAAGGCGGCCAGAAGCCGTTCACGGCCCTCGGCGTTCAGCTCCTCGATGCCGGCTCGCAGCTTGGTCACCGCGCCCGACAGGTCGGCGCGTTCGGTGCGCATGGTCTCCAGGCGCCCGGCGTATTCCTGGGCCTCCTCCTCGGCGCGCAGGTTGACCGGCCCGATCGCGTCGCGTTCGCGTTCCAGGGCGAACAGGTGGGCTTCGACGCCGGCCGCGTCCTTGGGCACGGCCACGGCCTCGCCGGCGACGTGGCGGCCCAGCTCTTCCGGCTCCATGCGGGCCTGCTCGCGGATGGCGGCGGCGACCTCGGCGAAGCGCTGACGGGCGCCGTCCAGGTGGGCGACCAGCGCCGCGCGCGTCTCGCGGGCCTCGCCGGCCGCCTGTTCGGTCGCGCGGGCGGCGCGGTCGGCGGTGATCCGGTTGGTCTCGGCGGCCTCCAGGGCGTCGCTGGCCTTGGCGCGGCGGGCCTCGGCGGCGGCGAACTGGTCCAGCAGGACCACGAGTCGCTCTTGCAGGACGGCCGGCGCCTCGCGGGCGGCTTCCAGCGCGGCGGCGGCCTTGACACGATCGCCTTCGAGGGCGTCGGCGCGCTTGGCGGCGGTCTCGGCGCGTCGGGCCCAATCGCCGCGATCGCGCTCCAGGCTTTCCAGCCGGCGCTGGCGGCCGGCGCGTTCGCGGGTCTCGACATCCAGGGCCGTGCGGGCGGCGCTGGCCGCCTCGCGCGCCTGGGCCGAGGCCTGGCGGGCCTCCGCCAGCTGCGGTCGCAGGTCGCCCGAGGTCTGGGCGGCGGCGTGGGCTTCGCGGGCCTCCGCCAGGGCCGCGTCGGCCTCGGTCTTCTCGGCCTCGAAGCGGGCGATGGTGTCGTCCAGCGACTGGGCGCGCGCGGCCCGCAGCGCCTGTTCGCGTTCCAGCTTGGCGACCTGCTCGCGCGCGCCGTTCAGCAGCCGCTCGGCGTCCGGCGGGCCGCGCCGCCGGTCGCGCAGCAGCTCCTCGACGGCGCGCATCCGGTCGACGGCGGCCTTCAAGGCGGCGGCGGTGGCGTCGGCGCGCGGCGCCAGGACATCGATCTCGGCCTCGACCTCGGCCAGGCGCGTGCGCTGCTCCAGGCGGATCGCGGCGGGCTTGGGCGCGTCGGCGCGGGCCACGAAGCCGTCCCAGCGCCAGAGGTCGCCCTCGCGGGAGACCAGGCGCATCCCCGGCTTGAGGTCTTTCTGCAACAGGTCGCCGTCGGCGCGCGCCACCACGGCCACATGCGAGAGGCGGGCGGCCAGGGCGGTCGGCGCCTTGACCAGCGGGGCCAGCGGCTCGGCGCCCTCCGGCCAGACCGGCGCGGACGCCTCGGCTCCGCCCCAGTAGGACGGCGCCTTGGCGTCCAGGGCCGCGTCCAGGTCGTCGCCCAGCGCCGCCGCCAGGGCCGCGCCATAGCCCTTGTCGGGCGAGACGCTGTCCAGCGCCGGGGCGTGGCCGCTCTTGGCGCGCGGCGCGGTCAGCTGGGCCAGGCCTCGGGCTTCGGTGCGCAGGCGGCCCAGCTGATCCTCGACATTGCGGGCCAGCTGCCGGGCCTGGGCCTCCTGCTCGGCGGCCTTGACGCGTTCGGCCTCGGCTTCCTCCAGCGCCGCGCGGGCGGCGGCCAGGGCGGCCTCGGCGTTGGCGAAGCGCTGGCGGGCGTCGGCGGCGGCGGGATCGATCTCGGGACCGATCGCCGCCCGCTCGGCCTTGGCCTGGTCGAGGGCGCGGTTCGTGCGATTGGCGCGGGCCTCGGCCTCGGCGAGGCGCGTGGCGGCGGCGCGGCCTTGAGCCTCCTCGGCGGCGACCCGGGCGGCCAGGGTTTCGACGGCGGCCTCGGCGGCGGCGCGAGCTTCCTCGGCGGCTTGCGCGGCGGCGGCCAGTTCGGGACCCCGCTCGGGCGCGGCGGCGACCAGGGCGCGGACCTCCTCAAGCTCCGCGTCGATCCGCGACAGCGCGGTGGCGGCGTCGTCCTTGGCCTGGCTCTCGCGCGCCCGATCGGCGTCGATGCGGTCAAGATCGGTCCTCAGGCGCTCGAACTCGGCGGCGGCGGCCTCGGCCTCGCGCTCGGCGCGATCCTTCTGGATGGCCAGCTGGCCGAGGACCGCCTGGGCGATCGTCGCCTCCTCGCGCAGCGGCGGCATCGCGGCCTCGGCCTCGGTGATCGCCACCTGGGCGGCGGCGCTGGCGCGGGCGGTGTCCTCGACCAGCCGCGCGGCCTCGGTGGCCTCCCGTTGGGTGCGCTCCAGCGTGTCGCGGGCCTCGGTCCAGCGGGTGTAGAGCACCGCCCCTTGGACGGCGCGGATCTCGGCCGACAGGCGCTTGTACTTCTCGGCCTGGCGGGCTTCGCGGCGCAGGCGGTTCAGGGCGGTCTCAAGCTCGCGGGCCACGTCCTCCAGCCGGGCGAGATTGGCCTCGGCGGCGCGCAGCCGCAGCTCGGCCTCGTGGCGGCGAGTGTGCAGGCCCGAGACGCCGGCGGCCTCTTCCAGGATGCGGCGGCGGTTCTGCGGCTTGGCGCCGATCAGCTCGCTGATCTGGCCCTGGCGGACCAGGGCCGGCGAGTTGGCCCCCGTCGAGGCGTCGGCGAACAACAGCTGTACGTCGCGGGCCCGCACCTCGCGGCCGTTGATCTTGTAGGTCGAGCCGGCTCCGCGATCGATGCGGCGGATCACCTCCAGCACCGGGTCGTCGTTGAACTGGGCCGGGGCGGTGCGGTCGGAATTGTCGATGGTCAGGGCGACGTCGGCGTGGTTGCGCGGCGGGCGGCCGCCGCTGCCGGCGAAGATCACGTCGTCCATGCCGCCGGCGCGCATCGCCTTGGCCGAGTTGGCGCCCATCACCCAGCGCAGGGCTTCCAGCAGGTTCGACTTGCCGCAGCCGTTCGGGCCGACGATCCCCGTCAGCCCCGGCTCGATCCGGAACTCGGTCGGCTCGACGAAGGACTTGAAGCCCGAAAGGCGAAGGCGCTGGAACTGCATGAGGCCCTCCCCGGCGGGGCCTAGCCCTTCTTCGCGGCGGCGGCGGCGAAGGCCTTGGACAGGCCGGCGAACTCGAAGTCGCCGAGATATTCCGCGCCGTTCACGAAGAAGGTGGGCGTGTGCTCGATGTTCTGCTCATTCATCGCCCGGGCGAAGCGGTCGTTGACGCCCTTCAGCGCCACGGGATCGGCCAGGGCGTCGCTGAACTGCTTGTCGGTCAGGCCGTATTGCTTGCCGATCGCCTCCAGGCCCTCGAACAGATGCTCGCTGTCGTAGATCGCCTGCTGCTTCTCGAAGATGGTGGTCAGCACCTCGAAGTACTTGCCCGGGACGCGGCGCGCCAGGATGAAGCCGGCGGCGGCGAACTCGTTGGGCGGGGTCAGGAATTCGCGGAACACCAGCCGCACCTTGCCCGTATCGATGAACGCCTTGCGAACCGACGGCAGCACCGTCGTCCACCAGTGGGCGCAGTGCGGACAGCTGGCCGAGGCGTAGACCACGAACTGCACCGGCGCCTTGGGCGAGCCCAGGACCATGTCGCCGGGCAGCGGCGGCAGGTGAGCGGCGCGCGCCAGCTCGGGGGCGGCCGCGACGGCGAGGCCGGACAGGAGAAGCGCGCGCCGGTCCATTATTTCGAGGCGTCCGCGATGGCCGCGTCCAGCTGGGCCAGGGTCTGTTCACCGCCCTCATCGCCGCCCAGGCGCTTGCCGTTGACCACGAAGGTCGGCGTGCCCTGGACGTTGTTGTCCTTCATCATCTTCTCGATGCGCTCGGCCGACTTGGCGGCGTTGTCGTCGCTGAGGCAAGCGGTGAACTGGGCCTCGTTCATGCCGGCGGCCTGGGCGATGGTCAGCAGCTCGCCGCGGATGTCGCCGCTGGTGAAGATGTTCCGCTGGGCGCGGTACAGGGCCTCGGTGACCTGGAAGTACTTATCCTTGCCGGCGCAGCGGGCCAGCATGGCGCCGGCGTTGGCCAGGCGCGGCTCGCCGGTCAGGGCCTCGCGATAGACATAGTTGATCTTGCCCGTGTCGATGTACTTGGCCTTGAAGGCCGGGAACACCTCGGCGTTCCAGCTGGCGCAGTGCGGGCAGGCGACCGAGGCGTACTCGATGACCGTGACCTTGGCGTTCGGATTGCCCAGGGTCATGTCCTCGGCGGTGACCTTGCCGCCCTTGGGGCCGCAGGCAACGAGCGCGCCTAGCGAGGCGGTGAGGGCGACGGCGGTCAGGATCCGGCGGGTCAGGGGACGCATGGTCGATGGTTTCCTCGAAACGAGAACGGCGAAGTTTAAAGGCGATTCCTAGGTCCCCAAAGGGGGCCCGCGAAAAGGGCGTCGATAAGGCTCCGCAACAGCGTGATCGTGGCGGCGTTGTCAATCGGATCGTCGGACCGGCGGCTCAGGTCTGGTCGCGCAGCACGCCTCGGCCCAGCTTCATCAGGGCGTCCTTCAGCGCGCCGTCGGGCTGGTCGGCCAGGCTGTCGGCGAGCTGCTTCTCCAGCGCCGCGTCCAGCGGCGGCTTGCGGCGGGGGCGCGGGGGCGCGGCGGCGACGGGCGCCTGGATCGGGCCCTGGACGATGCGCAGGCGCGTGACCACGCCCTTGCCCAGCAGCATGTCGAGGCGGGCGGTGATCTGCGGGGCCTGGTGCTGGATCAGCGAGGCCACCGGGCCGTCGACCCGCAGCTCCAGCGCCCCGCCCTGGCCGCCTCGGCCCTTGATGATCCGGACGGGCTCGGTGCGGCGGGCCAGCGTGTCGCCGACGATCTCGCGCCAGCGGGCCTGAAGCGCGGCCGGACCCTGACCGAAGCGGGTCTCGAGATCCTTCAGCAACGGCGCCAGGCTCTTGCCGGCCGGCGGCGGCGGGCGGCGCTGCGGTTTGGTCCGCTTGGCGCGGAGGATCGCGATCGCTTCTTCGGGCGTGGGCAGAGGGCGGCGCATGGACGAAAGCTAGCATGAGGGCGGCCCTTCGCGGTAGGCGAGGGGGCATGAAGAACCGCGACGCCCTCCGTTCGGCCCTGCTGGCCTGGTACGACCGCCAGGCGCGGACTCTGGCCTGGCGCGTCTCGCCGGCCGACCGCCGCGCCGGCGTCCGCGCCGATCCCTACCGCGTCTGGCTGTCGGAGGTGATGCTGCAGCAGACCACCGTGCCGCACGCCACGCCGTACTTCCTGAGCTTCATCCAGCGTTGGCCGACCGTATCGGACCTGGCGGCCGTCGACGACGGCGACCTGATGGCCGCCTGGGCGGGGCTGGGCTACTACGCCCGCGCCCGCAACCTGCTGGCCTGCGCCCGCGCCGTGGCCGGCCTGCACGGCGGGGTCTTTCCGGACACCGAGGAGGGCCTGCGCGCCCTGCCCGGCGTCGGGGCCTATACCGCCGCCGCCGTGGCCGCGATCGCCTTCGACCGGCCGGCCAATGTCGTCGACGGCAATGTCGAGCGGGTGATGTCGCGGCTGTTCGCGGTCGAGACCCCGTTGCCGGACGCCAAGCCGGAACTCAAGTCGCTGGCGGGCGACCTCGTCACCGGCGAGCGTCCCGGCGACTGGGCTCAGGCGCTGATGGATCTCGGAGCGACGGTGTGCAAGCCGAAGAGCCCACTGTGCGACCGCTGCCCGGTTTCGGCCTGGTGCGCGGCGTTCAAGGGCGGCGCGCCCGAGACCTATCCGAGGAAGACCAGGAAGGCCGACCGCCCGCGTCGTCACGGCGTCGCCTATGTCCTGACGCGCGGGGACGCGGTCGCCCTGGTCCGCCGTCCGCCCAAGGGCCTGCTGGGCGGGATGCTGGGCCTGCCGACCAGCGACTGGCGGGCCGAGGCCTATACCGACGCCGAGTCGGTCGCCGCCGCGCCGGTCGCCGCGTCCTGGCGCGACCTGGGCGCGGTCGAGCACGTCTTCACGCACTTTTCGCTCACGCTGCGGGTGTTCGCCGCCGAGGGCGCGAACGCGGGCGACTTCGTCTGGACCCCGCGTGAGGGGCTGGGCGCCCTGCCCAGCGTGTTCCTGAAAGCGGCGCGGGCGGCCGAGCGGCTGCTCTAACGAAGCCTTGGCGGGCAGGCGATCCGCCGAGCGGATCAGCCGAAGGGTCTTCCCGGGACCCTCCGACCGTCGATTACGCCGACGCCTTTCCCACAAGGTGTTCAGTTCATGCCCGCCCGCACCTGGGCGCGCAGCACGTCGATCGGGGCCAGGCCCGCGTCGGTCTTGAAGTGCCAGTAGGTCCAGCCGTTGCAGGCCGGGGCGCTCTGCACGAGCGCGCCGATCTTGTGGATCGAGCCCGACAGGTCGCCGACTGTGATCGAGCCGTCCGGACGCACCTTGGCCACGTGCGTGCCCTTGGCGCAGTAGAGGGTGTCGCCCGGCGACAAGAGGCCTGCCTCGACGATCGTGCCGAACGGCACGCGCGGTTCGGCGCGCTTCGACCCCATGACCTCCAGGTCCTCGGGGGCGATCGGCGTGACCTTGGCGATGCGGGCCTTGGCGTGGTCGAGGTATTCGGCCTCGCGCTCGATGCCGATGAACTTGCGGCCCAGGCGCTTGGCGGCCGCGCCGGTGGTGCCGACGCCGAAGAACGGGTCCAGGATCACGTCGCCCGGCTTGGTGGTCGACAGGATCACCCGGTAGAGCAGGGCTTCGGGCTTCTGGGTCGGGTGCGCCTTCTGGCCGTCGGCGCCCTTGACGCGCTCCTCGCCGGTGCACAGCGGGATGGTCCAGTCCGAGCGCATCTGCACCTCGTCATTGGCCATCTTCAGCGCGTCGTAGTTGAAGGTGTAGCGCTTGGCGTTCTGGCTCTTCGACGCCCAGATCAGGGTCTCGTGGGCGTTGGCGAAGCGGGTGCCCTTGAAGTTCGGCATCGGGTTGGATTTGCGCCAGACGATGTCGTTGAGGATCCAGAAGCCCAGGTCCTGAATGGCGACGCCGACCCGGAAGATGTTGTGATAGCTGCCGATCACCCAGATCGCGCCGTCGTCCTTCAAGACGCGGCGGGCGGCCTTCAGCCATTCGCGGGTGAACTTGTCGTAGGCGGCGAAGCTCTCGAACTGGTCCCAGTGGTCGTCGACTGCGTCGACCTTGGAATTGTCGGGGCGCAGCAGGTCGCCGCCTAGCTGAAGATTATAGGGCGGATCGGCGAAGATCAGGTCGACCGACTTTTCCGGAAGGGCGTTCATCTGCTCGATGCAGTCGCCCAGGATGATGGTTTCCGGCCCGTACTTCATGGTCCCGATCCTCAAGAAACAGAACGGAATCATGAGTCTTGCTGGTAAATGCGTCGTCACCAGACGTGGTTAGCGGCGCGTTAACCCGCTGTTTTGAGTCCGATCAGACTCAAAATCTTCGAGCGATCAAAGATCTAGCTCGGCATTGACGGCCAGCTCGCCGGCCAGGGCGGCCTTGACCGGCGCCCAGCCCAGGCGGTGGATCGGCGAGGGGCCCAGTCGGCGCAGACCCTCGACGTGGATCGGCGCGTGGTAGCCCTTGTGGCCGGCGAAGCCGTAGCCGGGATAGAGGGCGTCGGCCTCGATCATGATCCGGTCGCGGGCCTCCTTGGCCAGGATCGAGGCGGCGGCGACCGAGCACGACAGGCTGTCGCCCTTGACCACCGTCTTCACCGGACAGGGCAGTTTGAAGGCGTAGTTGCCGTCGACCAGGGCGAAGGCCGGCGTCACCGCCAGCCCCTCGACCGCCCGCCGCATGGCCAGGCCGGCGGCGTGCAGGATGTTGAGCTCGGCGATCTCCTGGATCGAGGCCATGCCGACGCACCAGGCGATGGCGACGGCCTTGATCTCTTCCTCCAGGGCCGCGCGAGCCTTGGCCGAGAGCTTCTTGGAGTCGTTCAGCCCCTTGGGCACGCGATCGGGGTCCAGGATCACCGCGCCGGCGCTGACCGGCCCCGCCCAGGGGCCGCGCCCGGCCTCGTCCACCCCGCAGACCGGTCCCTGTCCGCAGGCCAGCTCCAGTATCATGTCCGGTCCGGTCGCCATGGCCGCTGTTTAGGCGTGTTCGCGGGCGCGGGGAAGCGGCTCGAAGCGGAAGGTCGGAAGGGGCTGGGCCTGGGCGTCGACGCCTTGAGGCTTGGAAAACCGGGCGGAAGGCGGTTTAGAGAAGGGCATGTCCTTCGCCTCGCACGTCCTGCCGGTGGTCTGGCTGATCGCCGGCGTCCTGGCGCTCAGCTTCGTCATCCGGCCCAGCCCGCGCCTGCCGATCTTCGCCACGCGCGGACGGTCGCTTATGGTGCTGGGCGCGCTGGGCGTCGTGGCGCTGGTGGTCGGCCTGCTGACGCCGAAGGCGCCGTCGCCGTCGCCGCGTCCGGTCGCCCCGCCGCCCGCACCGACAAGCCCTCTGGTCGCCGATCGCGCCGCCGTCCAGGCGCGGCCCCAGGCCTATCTGACCCTCGAAAGCGTCACCGCCTTTCGCAAGGCCGACGGCGCGGTGCTGCTGACCGGGGCGGTGGTCAACACGACGGCCTTTCCGATCCGCGACACGCGCCTGAGCTGCCGGATGGCCAAGGGCGCGGCGGCGGCCGGGACCGTCGGCGCGACGGTGGCGGACGCGATCCCGCCCGGCGGCCGACTGATCTTTGCCGCTGTCAACCTGGGCAAGGCCGCCGCCCCCTGGGATCGCCAGACCTGCGAGATCGCCGAGGCGAAGGCCGACTAGGTTTAGCGGCTCTAAGACACCTCGCCCGGATCGGCGGCCGAGGCGCCGTTCTTCAGCTCCAGCCAGTCCTGGAACGGCAGGTCGTAGACGCGGTCGAAGAACTCGGCCTGGAAGCGGAAGGGCAGGTTGGCGTCGCTGTTCCACAGCATGACGATCCCGGTCCGCGTCGCCGGGTCGAACATCATGGTCGAGCGGTAGCCGGAGACGCCGCCGCTGTGACCGACCAGGCGGTGGCCCTTGTAGGTGAAGCTCCTCATGCCCAGGCCATAGCCGGCGTTCTTCAGCTGACGGGCGATCGGCAGGCGGCCATAGGGCGCCATGGTGGCGACGCGGGGGCGCTGGACGTCGCTCAGCACCGAGGGCGACAGCACGTCGGGCCGCAGGCCCATCTGGGCCTGCATCCACAGGGCCAGGTCGACGATGGTCGAATTGACCCCGGCCGCGGCGGGCAGGCGGTAATAGGCGTCGGACAGCGGCAGGACGTGGCCCTGGCGATGGGGCTTGGCCCAGCTCTTCGCCCCGGTCAGGCCGCCCTGGCCGATCGAGGCGCCGATCATGCCCAGCGGCTTGAACAGGCGCTCTTCCACCGTCTGGGCGTAGGGCTGGTGGGTGCGGTCCTGGATCACCTCGGTGATCGTGTCGAAGGCGATGTTTTGATAGGTGTGGCAGGCCCCCGGCGGACACACCGTATGCAGGGTCGCCAGCGAGCGGCGGATGGTCGCCGGGTCCTCGCCGTCCTCCAGCCGGCCGTCGAAGGCGTTCTTGCCCAGGCCCGTCCGCTGCGACAGCAGTTGTTCGATGGTCAGGCTGTTCTGGGCGTCACCCGGCAGGCGCAGGCTGGTGTCAAACCCGCCCAGGGTGTCGGTCAGCGAGAACAGACGCTCGGAGGCCAGGCGCGCGGCCAGGGTCGCCGACACCGTCTTCGACAGCGAGGCCCAGCGGAAGACCGTCTCGGAATCGACCGGCCGGCCGTCCTGGCTGGCGGTGACGCCATAGCCCTTCACGAACGACAATCGCCCGTCCTCGACGACCGCCACGGCTAGGCCGGTCATCGACGGATCGGTCATCATGACCTTGAACCGGGCGTCCAGGGCCTTGTAGCCGATCTTGCCGTGCCAGTCTGACGGCGCGGTCGGCAGCGGCTGGGCCGGTTCGCCCACCGCCAGCGGCGCCACGGGGCGCGAGGGCTTGGGGTGGATCGACAGCGCCACGCCGGCGATAGCGGCGACGACCAGGACGCTGACCACGCCCCATTTCAAATGCGGCTTCCAGGCCTGGAGCAGGCTTCCCGGTTCAGGCACGAAGGATGGGCTTTCTCGTCGACACGCAAATCACCAGAGCGCGTTGGGTCCAAGTGCGCGCGGTTAAACCGCTCGAACGCGCTCTAAACTGATTCAGAGCCTATTACCGGCGGCCTGTGTCGGCGAGGCAAACGGCGAAAGCCGCGCGCCGTCCTCCCGCGCGCGACGCCGGCCTCAATCGGGGCGCTTGGCTAGGGCGCCGCACGCCTCGTGCCGGAAACAGGTCACCAGGTGGTCGTTGACCAGCCCCGTCGCCTGCATGAAGGCATAGACGATCACCGGGCCGCAGAACTTGAAGCCCTTGGCCTTCAGGGCCTTGGACATCTCCACGGCGAGCGGCGTCTGGGCGGGGACCTCGCCGGCCCGCCAGCGGTTCTGGATCGGCGCGCCGCCGACCATGTCCCACAGGAACCGGCCGAAGTCCTCGCCGCGCTCGCGCATGTCCAGATAGATCCGCGCGCCGGCGATGGTCGCGTCGATCTTGCCGTTCGAGCGGATGATGCCGGCGTCGGCCATCAGCCGGGCCCGGTCGGCGTCGCCGAAACGGGCGACCTTTTCCGGATCGAAGTCGGCGAAGGCGGCGCGGAAGGCCTCGCGCTTGCGCAGAATGGTGATCCACGACAGGCCGGCCTGAAAGCCGTCCAGGACCAGCTTTTCCCACAGGGCGCGGCTGTCCCACTCGGGCACGCCCCACTCGTGGTCGTGATAGGCCTCGTAGAACGGGTCCCCGTTCATGCCCTTCCAGGTGCAGCGCGTATGCTCGGTCATGCGGCGACGCTAGCAGAACTTTTCGGGAACAAAAGCCCCTAATCGAGCCAGTCCGGCCGCTCGACGCGCACCGGGCGGCCGTCGGCGGTCAGGTCGGCGTCCGCGATGCGGTCCAGGCGCAGGAGCGCCATGGCGCGGCCGTCGCGGCCGGCCAGCACCTCGCCCGCGCGCAGCGCGCCGGCCAGCACCTCGGTGCCGAAGGTCGGGGCGGGGCCGTCGAAGACGATCGGCATCATCCGGTTCTTGATGGTCCCGCGCCGCTTCATCCGGCTGGTGGTCTCCTGGCCGACGAAGCAGCCCTTTTTGAAGTCGATGCCGGCCAGGAGATCGAAGTTCGCCTCGATCGGATAGGTCGTCTCGCTGCCCCAGTCGGCCGGACCCGGGACGCCCAGGGCCAGGCGGTGGGTCTCGTAGGCGTGCTCGTCGGCGTTGGCCTCCCGCGCGCCATAGGCCCGCGCGCCGAGGGTCGGCAGGCGGGGATCGGCGTAGAGGTCCTCGCCCGCGACCTTGCCGCCGAACAGGGCGAAGACCGGCGTGTCCACGGCGTCCAGCGTCACCTTGGCCCGCAGGCGGTACATCGACAGGCGTCGCAGGATCGCGTCGCGATCGGCGGCGGCGACGTCCAGCAGGGCGCCGTCCTCGGTTCCGGCGATGAACAGGTCGTGGAGCAGCTTGCCTTGCGGCGTCAGCAGGGCGCCAAAGCGCAGCTCGCCCGGGGCCAGGGTCTCGACCTCCTGGGTCAGCAGTCCTTGCAAGAAACTCCGCCAGTCTGGACCGGAGACGGCGATGACGGCGCGAGAGGCGAGATGGGCGACGGCGATGCTCATGACGGCGATATAGTCCCGGCCTCGCGCGGCCGCCATGTCCGGAGTCGCCGCGACGTTCGGTCGCGGAAAGCCCAAAGCTCAACCGTTAACGTGGGATGCGCCGACTCAAGGAGCGGCCTATAGATGGACCGATGACACAGCGGGCCTTCCCGATTCTCTTCATCACGGCGACGCGCATCGGTGACGCGGTGCTCTCGTCCGGCCTGATCAAAATGCTGGCCGATCAGATCCCCAACGCGCGCTTCACGATCGTCGCCGGGCCCCTGGCCGCGCCGCTGTTCGCCCACGTGCCGGGCTTGGACCGCGTGATCGTGATGGAGAAGGGCAAGGGCAAGGGCCACTGGTTCAAGCTGTGGAACCAGGTGCGCCATCGGAAATGGGGCCTGATCGTCGACCTGCGGGGGTCGGGCACGGCGCTGTTCCTGCGCCGCGAGAAGCGGGCGATCTGGAAGAAGACGCCGGGCGAGCCGGTCCACAAGGTGATCGACGCGGCCCGCACTCTCAAGCTGGATGGCGATCCGCCGCCGCCGCACCTCTACATCACGCCCGAGGTCCAGGCCCTGGCCGACGACCTCTTGAAGGGCGGGGAGGGGCCGATTCTGGCCATGGGGCCGGCCTCGAACTGGATCGGCAAGATCTGGCCGATCGAGCGCTTCATCCAGACCGCCGCCCAGCTGCTGGACCGCGACGGCCCGATGGCGGGCGGGCGTCTCTTGATCCTGGGCGGCCCCGAGGATTCCCGGATGGTCGAGGAGCTGCGCATGGCCACCGCGCGCGGCCGCTGCATCGACCTGACGGGCAAGGTCGACCTGCTGACCGCCTATGCCTGCCTCAAGCGCGCGCGCCTGTTCATCGGCAACGACTCGGGCCTGATGCATATCGCCGCCGCCGCGGGGACCCCGACCGTCGGCCTGTTCGGTCCCTCGGACGAGCGCCGCTACGGGCCGTGGGGCGAGCACGCCCTCGCCGTGCGGGGGCCGAGAAGCTTCGATCAGTTCCTGGCCATCGACCCCGACCTCTCCCAGACCATCCGCCACATGAGCGACCTGCCGGTGGCGACGGTGGTCCGGGCGGCCAAGGACCTGCTCGCCCGCACCGCGCCTCTCGAGGCGGTGATCGCCGAAGCGCCGTCCGAGGAAGCCCTCTTCGAGGAACCGATGATCGAGGCGCTTGAAGACACGGGCCCCGCCGCCGCTCATCCCGGCGAAAGCGGGGACCCGAGCTGAGCGTGACGGCTTCGCGCGGCTGATCCGGCTGGCCCCACTGACGTCCCCGCTTTCGCCAGGATCGGCGGATATTTGTTGCGATGGGTGAAGGCCGGTCCTACGACCGCCCAAACCTTCGCGAGGAGCCGTCCCATGACCCAGACCTTCGACCTGATCGTGCGCGGCGGCGAGGTGGTGAACCACGCGGGCCGGGGCCATGCCGACATCGGCGTGCGAAACGGCAAGATCGTCGCGATCGGCGACCTGTCCCAGGCCTCGGCGGGCGAGGTCTTCGACGCCTCGGGCCTGACCGTGCTGCCCGGCGTGATCGACAGCCAGGTCCACTTCCGCGAGCCGGGGCTGGAGTGGAAGGAAGACCTGGAAAGCGGTTCGCGCGGCGCGGCCCTGGGCGGGGTCACCGCCGTCTTCGAGATGCCCAACACCGAGCCGACGACCACCGATCCGGACGCCCTGGCCGACAAGCTGGCGCGCGCCAAGGGCCGGATGCACACCGACCACGCCTTCTATGTCGGCGGCACCCACGAGAACGCCACCTTCCTGGGCGAACTCGAACGGCTCCCGGGCTGCTGCGGCATCAAGGTGTTCATGGGCGCCTCGACCGGCTCGCTGCTCGTGCAGGACGACGAGGGCGTCGAGAACGTGCTCCGCCATGTGAACCGCCGCGCGGCCTTCCACTCCGAGGACGAGTACCGCCTGGCCGAGCGCCGGAGCCTGGCGCGTCCCGGCGACTGGACCAGCCACCCCGAGGTGCGCGACGCCCAGGCCGCCCTGCAATCGACCCACCGCCTGGTCCGCATCGCCAAGAGTCTGGGCAAGCGCATCCACGTGCTGCACGTCACGACCAAGGAAGAGATCGACTTCCTGGCCCAGAACAAGGACGTCGCCTCGGTCGAGGTCACGCCCCAGCACCTGACCCTGGTCGCGCCGGAAGCCTATGAGCGCCTCAAGGGCTTCGCCCAGATGAACCCGCCGATCCGCTCGGCCGACCACGTGGCGGGGATCTGGCGCGGGATCGACACCGGCGTCGCCGACGTGCTGGGCTCCGACCATGCCCCGCACACCCGCGAGGAGAAGGCCCGGCCCTATCCGGCCTCGCCGTCGGGCATGCCCGGCGTCCAGACCCTGGTGCCGATCATGCTGACCCACGTGGTCGACGGGAAGCTGACCCTGGAGCGCTTCGTCGACCTGACCAGCCATGGCGTCAACCGCGTCTTCGGCCTGGCCGACAAGGGCCGCATCGCCGAGGGCTTCGACGCCGACTTCACCATCGTCGACATGAAGGCCCGCCGCGTCATCACCCATGACTGGATGGCCACCCGCTCGGGCTGGACCCCGTTCGACGGCTTCGAGGCCAAGGCCTGGCCCAAGGCGACCATCGTGCGCGGGATCGTCGTCATGCGCGACGACGAGGTCATCGCCGAAGGCCGCGGCGAGCCGGTGCGCTTCCTGGAGACCCTGGCGGGGTAGAGCGCTCCGGCCCTTAGTCCTCGCTCGGGTCCAGCAGCTTGTGGGCGTGGATGATGAAATAGCGGGCGTGGGCGTTGTCGACGGTGGCCTGCGCCTTGGCCTTCCAGGCCTTGTGGGCTTCTTCGTAGTTCGGGAACGCGCCGACGAACTCGACCTTCGACAGGTCGCGGAACTCGTTGCCGGCGACTTCCTTCAGTTCACCGCCGACGACGATATGGAGCAGCTGCTTATCGGGCATTTGGAGCAAGGTTCCTGCGAGGAATTGGTTTTATGGCAGCTCGATATGCCCGACACGTGACAGGATCAACGGGTGAAGCGCCTTATTGGCGCAAACGAGGCTGGGAACCAGGGGAACGGGACGATTATAGGCGAATTCCCGGCCCTTGTGGTCGGTGAGCAGCGCCCCGGCCTGGCGCCGGATCAGGTCGGCGGCGGCCAGATCCCACTCGCTCTTGGGCGACAGGGCGATGGCCGCGTCGAAGTGGCCGGAGGCGACCAGGCACACCCGGTAGGCGATGGAGTTGCGAGTCTCGACCCGCATGTCCGGCCAGGGCTCGGGCCAGGCGGGATGGGCGAACATCTTGGCGTCGCCCAGCATGGCCGCGCCGAACAACCGGTTGGTCGCGCTGGGAGCGATCGGCGCGCCGTTCAGGGTGGCGGGCGTCTCGGCCGTGGCGGCGTAGGTCTCGTCCAGGGCGGGCGCGTGGACGACGGCGGCGACGGGCTTGCCGTTCTCGACCACGGCGATCGAGACCGCGAACCAGGGCTTGCCCTTCATGAAGGCCACCGTGCCGTCGATCGGGTCGACCACGAACTGGCGCGTCGTGGCCAGGCGAGCGGGATCGTCGGCGGTTTCCTCCGACAGCCAGCCGTAGCCCGGCCGCGCGGCGGTCAGCTCCGTCCTCAATAGGGTGTCGACGGCCAGATCGGCGTCGGTGACGGGCGAGCCGCCTTCCTTGGACCAGATCTTCAAGCCGCCTTCGCGCGCGCCGAGCGCCAACTCGCCGGCCTCCCGCGCGGCCGCGATGATCAGGTCCAGGTCGTTCATTTGCCCGCGATCGCCAGGGCGTCGACCAGGATCGACGGGCTGTTGCTGGCGCCCCGGAACTCAAGGTCCGATCCCGGAATCAGGCGGGCATAGATGTCGATCAGGTTGCCGGCGACGGTGATCTCGGTGACCGGGCCGGTGCTTTCGCCGTTCTCGAACCAGTAGCCCGAGCAGCCCACCGACCAGTCGCCGGTGTTGCCGTTCAGCGAAGGCCCGAACATCGAGGTGACGACGAGGCCGGTTCCGGCGTCCTTCATCAGGCCGGCCAGATCCTTCTCGCCCGGCTGGAGCGTCAGGTTGTGGGTCGAGACGCCGGAAGGGCCCGCCAAGCCGCGCGAGGCATGGCCGGTGGTGACCAGGCCCAGCTGCTTGGCCGAGCTGGTGTTCAGCAGCCAGGTGGTCAGGACGCCGTCGTCGATCAGGGCGCGGGCCTGTGTCTCCACGCCTTCGTCATCGAACGGCGCCGAACCCAGGCCGCGAACCCGGTGCGGGTCCTCCAGCAAATTGATCCCCCTGCCGAAGATCGGCTGGCCCAGCTTGTCCTTCAGGAACGAGGTCCCGCGGGCGATCGACGGGCCGGAGATGGCGCCCAGCAGCGGGCCGATCAGGCTCATGGCCAGGCGGTTCTCGAAGATCACCGGCGCGGTGGTCGAGGCGATCTTGCGCGGGTTCAGGCGGGCCACGGCCTGGCGGCCGGCCTCCATGCCGATGTCGCCGGCGGCCGGCAGGTCGCCGAAATGGCGGGTCGAGCGGCCCTCGCCGCCGCGCTCCATGCCCGCGCCCTCTCCAGCGATGGCCGAGGCCGAGACGGAATGGCCGGTGGCGGCGTGAGTCCCGCTGAAGCCCTCGCTGGTCGCCAGGGTCCAGCGCGACGATGACCAGGTGGCCGAGCCGCCGTCGGAATTGGTCACGCCCTTGACCGCGCGCGCGTGCTCTTCGGCCGTGCGGGCCTGGCTCTCCAGGGTCTCGGCCGACGGCTCGTAGGGATCGATCAGGTCGAGGTTGGGAAACGGGCCGCGCGCCAGGCGCTCGGGCGGCGCCAGGCTGGCATAGGGGTCTTCCGGCGCCAGACGGGCCATGGCCACGGCGCGCTCGATCAGCTTGGCGCGGGCCTCTGCCGAGATGTCGGAGCCGGAGACGGTGGCGCTGCGAGCCCCGATGAAGACGCGCAGGCCCAGATCGCGGGCCTCCTCGCGCTCGACCTCCTCCAGATCGCCGAGGCGGACCGAGACGGAGAGGGATTGGCGCTCGGCGAAAACGGCCTCGGCCGCGTCGGCCCCGGCCTTGCGCGCGGCGGCGACCACGTCATGCAGCAGATTATCGTCCATGCGGTCTTATGGACGACCGCCCCCCGGAGGGGCAAGCGCTACCCGATCGCCGACAACAACAGGGCCACGCCCGCGAAGATGTAGGCCAGCCAGGTGGCGACCATGCCCACCGCGCGCGGGATCGAGGCGCCGCCGCTGTTGGAGAGGCCGATGGCGTGGAGCACGCGGCCGGCGAACAGCAGCAGGCCGACGACGTGGATGGCCAGCGGCGCGGCGCCGGTCACGGCCAGCACGGCCAGGGCGGCGATACCGGCCGGCACATATTCGGCGGCGTTTCCAAAGGCGCGGATGGCGCGGGCCAGTTCCGGAATGCCCTCGTCGCCCAGGGCGACCTTGTGCTTCTGGCGCAGGCGCACGACCAGCATCGACAGCGCCAGCAGCAGGAAAAGATGCAGGCCGGCCCACAGCGCCGCCGCGTGGCCGGAAGTGATCGTGTCCATGTCGTCGAAAGCCTTGGTCTGTCGCTTCCGCCGCCGCGCGGAAAGGCGGCATATGAGCCCTTCCGCCGGACGTCGGCAACCTGGTCCTACCTATCGCGCGATTTCGCGGGCGATGGGATAGAGCAGGTAGTGGTCGTCGTAGAAGGGCGTGCGCTCGTAGAACCAGGCCAGGCGCGCCTCGGGATCGGCGGCGAACGCGGGTTCCGCCGCCAGCCTGGCCTCGAACGCGGCCTTCAGCGTCGGGTCGGCCGCCATCATCGCCTCGGCCAGCGGGGCGATGGCGTAGGGCTCGATATATTCCACCCGGCTCAGCACCTCGGGGACCATGCCCCAGGCGAAGACGCTCTCGCTGGACTGGGGCTCGAGCAGCAGCACGACTAGATCGCCCAGCGGCTGGTCGGTCGACACGCGCGCCGAGCCCTTGGGAAAGGTCCAGGCGCGGGTCTCGGTCGCGACCTGGTCGACGCTGACCTGAACGTGACCCTCGTTGGCGCGATCCGCCAGCTTGGGGTCGATCAGCCGGATCATCTCGACCTCGACCGTCCTGTCCTCGGCCAGGATTTCCAGCGCCACGCCATGCAGCGCCAGGCGCTCGATGATGTCGGCCCGGTAGCTCGGCACGTAGTAGGCGGCCGGGCGCTCCAGGATCAGCGACGGCTTGGAGCCGTGGAAAGGAAGGCTCCAGATCTCGGGATCGGCCTCGCCCAGCCAGCGCACTTCCTTCCGGCCCGAGGCGAGGCTGTCATAGTGTTCGTATTTGACCCCCTTGAAGGCGCGCCTGTAGGCCGGCGCGTCGTCGGGGACGAAGTTGGTCGGGATCTCGGCCGGACGCAGGGCGCTGTCTTCGGCGATGGCGGCCCGCAGGTCGCCGCCCCGTTCGGCCAGCAGCCTCAGCGCCGTCTCGATGAACACATAGGTCCCCAGGACGCGCTGGGCGTGGGGCTTGAGGCTGTGGTTCTCGATCAGGATGGTCGGGACGTGAGCAGCCGCGCCCCAGCCGTTCGAGAAGCGCTCGCCCAGGCCGCCGTCGTTGAGTCCGGCCTTGGGATCGCGCTCGTCGACGCCGAACACCAGTTCGCCCGGGATGTGGCCCTCGGCCTCCAGGCTCGCGTTCATGGCCGGCTTGAACACGTCGTCCAGCCAATGGGCGATGGCTGGCGAGCGGCACCAGACGCCGTTCTCGCCGTTGAAGCCGTAGGTGACGTCATACTGGTAGTCCATGCCGTCGGTCACATGGACGTCGACATAGAGATCGGCCCGGTACTTGGCCTGCAGGCGCTTCAGCGCCCGCATCTCCGGCTGGTCCAGCTTCATGAAGTCGCGATTGAGGTTCTGGTTGGTCGCCGTGTTGCGCCAGCCCTGGATGCGCGGCCCGCGCTGGTTGGGGCGCGAATAGGGGCCCGAGCGCTCGTGGCCGTCGACCGACAGGATCGGGATCAGGACGAGGTTGACCTTGTCGAGCAGGCCGTCCTTGCCGTGAAACGCCATGTCCCGCAGCAGCATCATGCCGGCGTCCTTGCCGTCGATCTCGCCGGGGTGGATGCCGCACTGAACCAGCAGCAGCGGCTTCTTCGGATCGAGAATCGCGCCGTCCTTGCTGGCGATGACCGCGTAGATCTCACGCCCCTGCGGCGAGGTCCCGAAGGGCTCGATCCGGACCAGGTCGGACGCGGCCTCCAGCCGGTCGAACCAGGCTCGCGTGTCGACATAGTTCGGCGAGAAATCATGCTCGCCGTCGGCCTCGAACGGCGTCACCCACGGATCGGAAGCGTCGCGGAGAAGCGCTTGGCTGGCGCCCTGCCAGGGCAGGGCGGGCGGCAGGAAGGGTTGGTCCCAGGCGGCTTTGATCGGGGCCATGCTCGTACTCGCTATCTGACTTAGAATCGTTTCCAGATCGGCTTACCATCCCCCGGCAGGCCGAGCCGCGCCCACTTCTCGCTGACCGCGTCGATCACTGCCTGGTCCATCCGGATCTCCTGGCCCCATTCGCGCTTGGTCTCGGGCGGCCACTTGTCGGTGGCGTCGAGGCCGATCTTGGAGCCGAGGCCGCTCTCGGGCGAGGCGAAGTCCAGATAGTCGATCGGGGTGTGCTCGATCACCGTGATGTCCCGCGCCGGGTCCATCTTGGTGCTGATCGCCCACATCACGTCCTTCCAGTCGCGGGCGTTGATGTCGTGGTCCACGACGATCACCCACTTGGTGTACATGAACTGGCGCAGATAGCTCCACACGCCCAGCATCACGCGCTTGGCGTGGCCCGGATAGGCCTTCTTCATCGACACCACGGCGATGCGGTAGCTGCAGCCCTCGGGCGGCAGCCAGAAGTCGACGATCTCGGGGAACTGCTGGCGGATCAGCGGGATGAACACCTCGTTGAGCGCCTCGCCCAGCACCGAGGGCTCGTCCGGCGGACGGCCGGTGAAGGTGGTCAGATAGATCGGGTCCTTCCTCATGGTGATCGCCGTCACCTGGAAGACCGGGAATTTCTCGACGCTGTTGTAGTAGCCGGTGTGGTCGCCGTAGGGGCCCTCGTCGGCGAATTCGTCCAGCAGGACGTGACCCTCGATGACGATCTCGGCGTGGGCCGGCACCATCAGCGGCACGGTCTTGGCGGGCACGAGATCGACCTTGGCGCCGCGCAGCAGGCCGGCGAACTGGTATTCCGACAGGGTGTCGGGCACCGGCGTTACGGCCGCCAGGATGGTGCCCGGATCGGCGCCCAGGACGGCGCAGGCGGGCAGGGGCTCGCGGGTTCCCGACTTTTTGTGGCGAGCGTAGTGCTGGGCGCCGCCGCGATGCGCCAGCCAGCGCATGATGCAGCGGTCCTTGCCCAAGACCTGCATCCGGTAGATGCCGAGGTTGAAGTCGTCCTCGCGGTCCTTGCCGGGGCCCTTGGTCACGACCAGCGGCCAGGTGATCAGCGGCGCGGGCTCGCCCGGCCAGCAGGTCTGGACCGGCAGTTTGGAGAGGTCGATCTGGTCGCCGGTCAGGACGACCTCCTGCACGGGGGCCTTCTTCACTGTCCCGGGCCGCATCGACATGACCGTCTTGGCCAGCGGCAGCATGTCGAGGGCGTCCTTGATCCCTTTCGGCGGCTGGGGCTGGCGCAGGAAGGCCAGCAGCTCGCCGACCTCGCGCAGCTCGCCGGCGGTCTCGCGCGGCTCGCCGCCCAGGGTGACGCCCATGGCCACGCGCTTGACCGTGCCGAACAGGTTGGCCAGCGCCGGCATCGACGAGCGCGAGCCGTCGGGCAGCAGCACGTTCTCGAACAGCACTGCGGGGCCGCCCGTCGCCAGCAGGCGCGTCTGGATCTCGGTCATTTCGAGCACGCTGGAGACGGGTTCCTTGACCCGGACCAGCTCGCCCTTGGCCTCCAGGACGTCGATGAACTCGCGAAGGGATCGGTAGGCCATGGGGACTCCTGGGAACGGGCGGAACCTAAACCGGGCGGTTCGAGAACTGAACCCCAACTCCCGCTTTCCCCGGCGAATACCGGGGCCCAGATTCACCCCTTGAGGTTGGGGTTTTCGCGACCAATGTCGCGACGATCCGGCGGCGCTCGTGGGTTCGATCTGGGCCCCGGCGTTCGCCGGGGAAATCGGAAAGAGCTTATGCCGATACGGCCAGGTCGTCGGCGTGGATCATCGGACCTTCGGTGAAGCCCAGTTCCGCCTCGATGGCGTCCGAGCGCAGGCCGGCGATGCGTTGGGCGTCGGCGCTGTCATAGCGGACGATGCCGCGGGCGACCTCGCGGCCGGTCTCGTCGCGGACGCGGACGGCGTCGCCCTTGTCGAACGGACCCTCGATGGCGCGCACGCCGGCCGACAGCAGGCTCTTGCCGGCCTCCAGGGCCTTGACGGCGCCGGCGTCGACCGTGACCCAGCCCTGGGGCGCCAGCGAGCCGGCGATCCACGCCTTGTAGGCGGCGGCGGGGCTCGCGGCGGCTTCGATCAAGGTCGCCTTGTCGCCGTCGGCGATGGCGGCCAGCGGACGCGGACGCGAGCCCAGCGTGATCAGGGTGGCGCAGCCGGCGGCGCGGGCGATGCGGGCCGCGGCGATCTTGGTGGCCATGCCGCCGGTGCCGACGCCCGCGGCGGCGTTGGCCCCCTCGGCCATGCCGGCGATCTCGGCGGTGATCTCCGAGACCAGCGGGATATGCGCGGCCTTGGGGTTCTTGCGCGGGTCGGCGGTGTAGAGGCCGTCGATGTCCGACAGCAGCACCAGCAGGTCGGCGCCGGCCATCTGGGCCACGCGCGCGGCCAGGCGGTCGTTGTCGCCGTAGCGAATTTCCTCGGTGACGACCGTGTCGTTCTCGTTGACCACCGGGACGACGCCGAGGCCCATCAAGGTCTCGGTCGTGGCGCGCGCGTTCAGCCAGCGGCGACGCATCTCGGTGTCATCGCGGGTCAGCAGGATCTGGGCGACGCTCGTCCCATGCGGCTCGAAGGCCTCTTCCCAGGCGCGCATCAGAAGGCTTTGGCCGGCGGCGGCCGCCGCCTGCTTCTCGGGCAAAGTCGTCTTGCGGCCGGTCAGGCCCAGGCGCCGGCGGCCCAGAGCCACCGCGCCGGACGAGACCACCAGCACCTGCTTGCCGGCGTCGCGCAAGGCGGCGGCGTCAGCGCAGAAGGCCCGCAGCCAGGCGTGGTTGGCCGCGCCCGTCTCGGCGTCGACCAGCAGGGCGGACCCCACCTTGAAGACGATGCGTCGGGCCGCCTTGAACGCCTCGCTGGCGTGGCTCACGGGGTCCAGCCCCCGGGGGTCTCGTCGACATGATCCTCGTCGTCGTCGATCTCTTCCTCGAGGTCGCCGCGACGGATGCGGACCTGCTTGTATGCGGCGCGCAGCAGCTCGGTGACGCCCTTGCCCGATACGCCCGAGACCAGGCGCGGCTTGACGCCCGCCACGGCTTCCAGCTCGGCGACCTTTTCGGCGAGGGTTTCCTCGTCGAGGGCGTCGATCTTGTTCAGCGCCAGGATCTCGGACTTGTCGGCCAGCTCGTCGCCATAGGCTTCCAGCTCGCCGCGGATCGTGGTCCAGGCGCCGGCGACGTCCTCCTGGGTGGCGTCCACCAGGTGGATCAGCACCGCCGACCGCTCGACGTGGCCCAGGAAGCGGGTGCCCAGGCCCGCGCCCTCGCTGGCGCCTTCGATTAGGCCGGGGATGTCGGCCAGCACGAAGCGCTCGCTGCTCGACAGGTCCACGACGCCCAGGTTCGGGGTCAGGGTGGTGAACGGGTAGTCGGCGATCTTGGGCTTGGCGGCGCTGGCGGCGGCCAGGAAGGTCGACTTGCCGGCGTTGGGCAGGCCCACGAGGCCGACGTCGGCGATCAGTTTCAGCCGCAGCCAGATCCAGCGCTCCTCGCCCTCCTGACCGGGATTGGCGTATTTCGGCGCCTGGTTGACCGGACCCTTGAAGTGCAGGTTGCCCCAGCCGCCGTTGCCGCCCTTGGCCAGCAGCAGGCGCGCGCCCGCGTGGTCGAGGTCGGCGATCAGGGTCTCCTTGTCCTCCTCGAGCACCTCGGTGCCCACGGGCACCTTCAGCACCACGTCCTCGCCGGCGGCGCCGTGGCGCGCGCGGCCCATGCCGTGCACGCCGGTGCCGGCCTTGAAGTGCTGCTGGTAGCGATAGTCGATCAGGGTGTTGAGGCCTTCCACGGCCTCGATCCACACGTCGCCGCCGCGGCCGCCATCGCCGCCGTCCGGGCCGCCGTACTCGATATACTTCTCGCGGCGGAACGACACCGACCCGCCGCCGCCGTTACCCGAGCGGATATAGATCTTGCATTGGTCCAAGAATTTCATGCGGCCCTTTTGTCCCAAGGCGTCCCGCGCGTCGAGCCAAAACGCCCGGCCCCAGGCGCGCCGCCGTGACGTTACGCCGCTGGGGGGCTTCGCGAAAAGCCGGGCGGCCGCTCCGAAATCGTGACGAAATGTTAAAGTCCGTGATGCGACAAAGTGTCTTGGCAGCAAACCGCCACGTTCATCTATGGCGGAGCAGGAGGCTGACCTTGGCGACCGCGGAAGAGGGCGTGGCGATGCTGGAGGCGGATCTGCGGGATCTGTCGACGCAGGAGCTTTGCCGTAAGTATGGCGCGGAGGCTTCGACGCACCGCAATATCTTGATCAGTCGGGGGACCGGCGTCGCCCCGCAGTGGCGCGACTTCAAGACCTTTCTCGGCGAGGTCGGGCTCAGGCCTTCGGGCGACCACAGCCTGGTCCTGCTCAATCGCTACGAACGCACCTACGGTCCCGGCCGCGCCAAGTGGATGACCGCCGAGGAACAGGCCGCCCACGAAGTCGAATTCGACCGCCTGCGCGCCGAAAAGCAGCGCGAGGAGCAGCTGGAGGCGCATAACGCCGCCGCGATCAAGCGGGCCAGCGCGCCGGGCGCCCCGTCGTTCGGGCAGTTCACGCCGCTCGCGGGCCGTCCCGCGCCGTTCACGGAGGTGGCCAAGCGTCTGGCGATTCCGGTCAGCGCCCTCTCCAAGGCCATGCCGGCGGGCGGCAGCGCCGACGAGCTGGTCAAGCGCGCCGCCGTCTCCAGCGAGCTGATCAACGAGCAAGCCACCTGGCTGCCGCCGGATCCCGCCAAGAAGGCCGGCTTCTTCGAGGCCTACCGCATCTGGCATCTGCAGGTGCAGCCCCAGTTCGGCCGCGCCGCGACCCCGACCTTCCTGTTTCTCTACATCGCCCTGCCGGTCATGAAGCAGTGCCGCGACGAGCTGATGGATCTGGACCTCTGGAACCCGCTGGGTCAGCGAGCCCTGAACGCCCGCGACAACCACATCGCCTGGAAGAAATACACAGAGTTCATGCCGCGCGCTCAGGTGGCGATGATGGAGATCCCGATCTACGCCACCTATTCGCTGCTGAGCGACCTCGACGCCCTGTGCGAGCGGATCCTCACGGCCGAGAAGCGCTTCCGCGAGGGGCCGCAGAAGGTGATCCACACGCACCGGGCGGCTTGATCACGCCAGCCAGACCATCATCCGCGTCGCCGCGGGCTCGCCACGCGCGATCGACGGCTTGTGCTCGACGACGCCGGTGTAGAGGAAGCCGGCCTTGATCAGCACGCGGCCCGAGGCGGTGTTGTCGGCGAAGTGGCCGGCGGTGACGTAGCGCTTCTTCCAGGTCGCGCGGGCCCAGTCGAGCGCGCCCTTGGCCGCCTCGGTGGCGTAGCCTCGGCCCCAGTAGGGCCGGCCGATCCAATATCCCATCTCCACCTGGCCATCGAGGTGGGTGAACATTCCGACCACCCCGATCAGGCCCTCGTCCGCCAGTTCGATCGCGAAGGTGTTGTCGCGCGACCGGTCCTGGGTTCCGCAGCGGGCCACGAAGTCCTCGGCGTGAGCCCGGGTATAGGGCGAGGGCATCCGCGTCGTCATCCGCGCGACGTCATGGTCGACGCAGAAGGCGGCCACGCGCTCGACGTCATGGCGACGCGGCGCGCGCAGCGTCAGCCGCTCGGTCTCGATGACGGGTCTTTGTTCGATGACGCACATCGGCGCCTCCCAGAGTTCCGGTCCCTTCTCGTCGGAGACCGTGACGCCGCCATGGCGAAGCTTTCGATTTTCGTGGCGGCGACGAGACAAAACAAAAGCGGGGAGCCCGGCGTTCCGGACTCCCCGCTAGAGATCGTCTGTCCGGATCGTCTTCTGTGTGAGAAGCACGATCCCGAAGAACTCTGGTTCGTGCTTACTCGGCCGGCTGAGCGGCCGGGGTCACGGTCACGTAGGTGCGGTTGTGCTTCTTGGTCACGAAGCCCACCGCGCCCTGCACGAGCGCGAAGAGGGTGTGATCCTTGCCCATGCCCACGCCCGAACCCGGGTAGAACTTGGTGCCGCGTTGGCGCACGAGGATGTTGCCGGCGAGAACCTTCTCGCCGCCGAACTTCTTCACGCCAAGGCGCTTCGACTCTGAGTCGCGGCCGTTGCTGGACGAACCGCCAGATTTTTTGTGAGCCATCTTGCTCTCCTATCCTCTGGGGGCGTCGCCTTAGGCTTCGCCGTCTTCCGTCTTGGCGGCCTTCTTAGGGGCGGCCTTCTTCTTCGGCGCTTCGGCCACGGCGTCGGCGTGTTCGACGACTTCAGCCGTCACCACCGGGTTCGCCTTGGTCGCCTTCTTCACGACCGGGGTCGCTTCGACGGCGGCCGGAACCGTGAACGGCACGGCGGCGTCGCCCAGACCGCGAGCGCGGGCGTCCAGGATGACCTTCGGAGTCAGGTCGATCGACCCTTCCCACTTGGCTTCCTTGCCGGCGCCGGCGACCGACGTGACGCGCACGACCGATTCCAGCTGGCGGTGGCCGCGGGTGCGGCGATAGCCCTGGCGACGGATCTTCTTGAAGATCTTCACCTTCTCACCCTTGCGGGTTTCGATGAGCGTGCCGGAGACGACAGCGCCGTCCACGGTGGGGGCGCCGACCGTCACGGCCTCGCCTTCGCCAAGCATCAGGACTTCACCGAAGGCCACGGCCGCGCCGGGTTCACCTTCGAGCTTTTCGACAACCAGCAGGTCGCCGGCTTGAACCCGGTACTGCTTGCCGCCGGTTTTGATCACCGCGTACATAGGTTTAGCGCCTTAAAAACGTGCGTTCGCAAAATAGGGAACGCCCGCTCGGAAACCCGGCGGGCGAAGAGGGCGCGACTTATACAGTCACGGGCCTTGGAGTCAACGCCGAAGCCGCCGATTCCCAGCCGCCCCCCGAATTGGTGCTTCGGAGCCCTGGCGTGTTACTTTATAACACGCTATAGAGCGTCCGTGAACCCAACGCTCTTCGCCCCCATCGCCGCCACGGGCTTCGCGGTGGCCTTCCTGCACGCGGCGCTGCCGACGCACTGGTTGCCGTTCGTCCTGGTCGGGCGCGGCCAGCAATGGTCGACGGGCAAGACGCTGAGCGTCACGGTCCTGGCGGGCCTGGGCCATGTCGCCTTCACGATCATGCTGGGCGTCGTGCTGGTCGGCGCCGGTCTGGCCGTGCAACCGCGCCTGGGCGACATGTTCGGCTGGCTGGTCGGCGGGCTGATGACGCTGCTGGGCGTCTTCTATCTATGGCGCGGACGTCACGCGCACGCGCATAGCCATGGCGAGGACAAGGTGATCCACCGGCGCTACGCCTCGGATCGCGCCGCGATCATCGCCCTGGTCGCGCTGCTGACCCTGTCGCCCTGCGAGGCCTTCCTGCCCGTCTATTTGGCCGGCATGAAGCACGGCTGGACCGGCTTCATGGCGCTCAGCACCGTTCTGATGGCGGCCACCGCCACGGGGATGCTGCTGTTCACGACCCTGAGCCTGCTGGGCGTGCGGCGCCTGGGCCTGGACAGGATCGCTCGCTACGAGTCGGCGATCCTGGGCGTGGCCTTGATCGCCATGGGCATGGGCGTCGCCTTCCTGGAGCTCTAGCTGGAATTCCAGAAGGTGTTCCGCTTGGCGTTTCGAGCGCTTACATAGCGGGTATGACCCAAGAAACGTCCTCGGCCGCCTCCGGCAAGATCCCCGTCACCGTGCTGACCGGCTATCTCGGCGCCGGCAAGACCACGCTCCTGAACCGCATCCTCACCGAGGCGCACGGCAAGCGCTACGCCGTGATCGTCAACGAGTTCGGCGAGGTCGGCATCGACAACGACCTGGTGGTCGGCGCCGACGAGGAAGTGTTCGAGATGAACAACGGCTGCGTCTGCTGCACGGTGCGCGGCGACCTGATCCGCGTCCTCCAGGGCCTGATGAAGAGGAAGGGCGGCTTCGACGCCATCATTGTCGAGACCACGGGGCTGGCCGATCCTGGCCCGGTGGCCCAGACCTTCTTCGTCGACGAGGACGTCAAGGCCCGCACCGCGCTCGATTCGGTCACCGCCGTGGTCGACGCTAAGCACATCATGCTGCGGCTGGGCGACAGCAAGGAGGCCGTCGAGCAGATCGCCTTCGCCGACCAGATCGTGCTGAACAAGACCGACCTGGTCTCGGAAGACGACCTGCGCCACGTCGAAGCCCGCATCCGCCGGATCAATCCGCTGGCGCCGATCCATCGCGCCCAGCGTTCGAACGTTCCGCTGGACGCCATTCTGGGCAAGCACAGCTTCGACCTGGAGCGGATCGCCGAGCTGGAGCCGGACTTCCTCAATCCGGCCCATGGCGAGCCGGGCCATGTGCATGACGAGCACTGCGGCCACGACCATCATCATCATGACCACGATCACAGTCATGATCACCACCACCACCATCATCATGATCACGATCATGGCCACGCCAGCGCGATCCACGACGACGGCGTCAAGGGGATCTCCCTGACGCTGGACAAGCCCGTCGACGGCCAGAAGATCACCGCCTGGCTCAACGATCTGCTGGCGACCCGCGGCCCCGACATCCTTCGCGCCAAGGGCATCATCGACGTCAAGGGCGAGAACAAGCGCCTGGTCTTCCAGGCCGTGCACATGATCCTGGAGGGCGACTTCCAGCGGGAATGGACCGACAAGGACAAGCGCTACAGCCGCATGGTCTTCATCGGCCGCGACCTCGACGAGGCCGAACTGCGCCGGGGCTTCGAAGCCACGGCGGCCTGATCACTAGAGCCTGTCCGCTTCAAATGGAATCATTCGAAGCGGACAGGCTCTAGAGTCCAATATTGAGAGCGCGTTCGAGCGGTTTAACCGCTCACACTTAAACCTAACGCGCTCTAGCGCGCCCTTCCTTCGCGGGAGGGGCGGCTTTCGGGCCGATGACCAGACCAACAAAAAGCCCCGGAACCGGGGTTCCGGGGCTTTCGTGTTCTTGGCTGTCGCCGAGGATCCTTAGTGGATGTCCTCGTTGATCAGGCCGACCTTGAACCAACCCGAGGTCTGCAGCTGGTTCAGCACGCCCATGAAGTCGGCGTACTGCACGTCGGCGTCGGCGCGGATCATGATGCGCTGATCGTCCTTCGGGCCGGCTTGGCCGTTGGCGGCGAACTTCGCGGTCAGATCGCCTTCCAGATTGTCCAGGCTGGTCTGCTTTTCGGCGATGAAGATCGCGCCCGACTTCTGGATCGAGATGAACACCGGCTCCTTCGGCTTCGGCGCGTTCGGGGGCGGCGGAACCGCCGGGGGCAGATCGATCTTGATCGAGGTCACGGCCATCGGCACGGCGACCATGAAGATGATCAGCAGAACCAGCAGGATGTCCACGAAGGGCGTGACGTTGATTTCGGAATTCTGGCCGAGCGAGTAACGGCCACCGCCGCCGCCAGCAAGTTTAGCCGCCATAGCCTGACTGTCTCCCAAAGGCCGCGCCTTCGCGCGCGCCTGAAATGTCGTTACCGAGCCACGTCTGGCGCAGACGGGCGCGGAAGTAAAGCCCGACGACGCGCCGCGATGGCAACCCCTTTTCGACTCTTTTTGGATGAACGCCGTTCTGATGGGCGCCGCGCGCGCGTTCGGCTCGCGCGCGGCGCGAAATGGGCGGGATTGGCGGGGTTTTGGAAAGAGTCTGGCCGTCGCGGCCTCGGCGCCTTATCTCGCGCGCATGATCTTTTCTTTCGACGCCTTCGTCACCGACGCCCTGTTCGACCGCGCTGGCCGGGCCGCCTTCGCCCTGGGCGACGGCACCGTGCGCCTGCGAACCGACGAGGGATTCGTCACGGTCGAGGCCCATAGCGGTCCCCAGATGGGCGGCTTAGGGGGCGGGGCCGTTCTGGCCGCCGCCGTCCATCCCAGCGGGCTGGGCATCGTCACGGGCGGCGACGACGGCCGCGTGGTCTGGAGCCGCATCGACCAGGGCGAGGTCATCGCCACGGTGATCGCCGAGCTGAAGGGCAAGTGGATCGAGCACGTGGCGACCAGCGCGGCCTCGGGCCTGATCGCCTTCACGGCCGGCAGGGAGGTCCATGTCCGCGACGCCGCCGACCCGGCCTTCGCGCGGGTGTTCGCGCATGAAAAGACGGTGTCGGGCCTGGCCTTCGAGCCCAAGGGCCGCCGCCTGGCCAGCGCCACCTATGGGGGGGCCCAGCTGTGGTACGCGCGGATCGCCGACCAGAAGCCGACCCTGCTGAAGTGGGCCGGCAGCCACATCGCCGCGGCCTTCAGCCCCGACGGCAAGTTCCTGATCTCGTCGATGCAGGAGAATCAGCTGCACGGCTGGCGGCTGTCGGACGGCAAGGACATGCGGATGGGCGGCTATCCGGCCAAGATCAAGAGCCTGGCCTTCTTCGACAAGGGCAATCTGCTGGCCACGGCCGGGGCCTCGGGCGCGGTCATCTGGCCGTTCGCCGGCGCCAACGGCCCGATGGGCAAGGAAGCCGCCGAGATCGGCTTCTCGCGCGATTCGATGGTGGTCCGCGTGGCGGGGATCGACGCCCAACCGGTGTGCCTGGCCGGCCAGGACAACGGCAAGATCTGGGCCGCCCACATGCGCAACGGCCGCATCGAGACCCTGAAGGCCGAGAAGGGCGCCCCGATCAGCGCCCTCTCCACCAGCGCCGACGGCAAGTTCTTCGCCTGGGGCGACGAGAACGGCGAGGCGGGCGTGCTGGAGATCCCGGACCTGAGCGGTCCCCGCCAGTTCGCGGGGTGAAGTCATACGCCGAACTTCCCGGCGAATGCCGGGATCCAGATGGAAAGGCGCCGCGCCCTTCCAATCAGACCCCGCGCTTTGGCATCCGGGCCCCGGCATTCGCCCCGGAAATCGGAAGTGAGACTTTAAAACCCCTTCATCTCCGCCCACTCCTCGAACGGCGCCCGTCGCGAACGGAAGTTGTTCACCGGCGCGTCCGCGTCGCGGTAGCCCAGGGCCATGCCGGAGAACAGCATGTGGCCCTCGGGCAGGCCGACATGCTCGTCGACCAGCTTGTTGTAGTGCGACCAGAACTCCTGCGGGCAGGTGTCCAGGCCGCGCTCGACGGCCAGCAGCATGAAGGTCTGCATCAGCATCCCGACGTCGCTCCACTGCGGCGGACCGCAACGGCGGTCGATCGAGAAGAACAGCTGCACTGGCGCGCCGAAGCCCTGGCCGTTGTTGGCGAACCATTGCAGGCGCGCCAGCTTGTCCTCGCGTGGGATGCCCAGCGCCCCGTACATGTCCTCGCCGACCTGGAAGCGGCGCGAGCGCAAAGGCTCCCAAAGATTGGCCGGATAGACGTCGTATTCGGTGGGGTCGGGCGAGGCGGCGCGGATCAGCATGGCGGCCTTCAGGGCCTCCAGCGGCGCGCCGGCGACCACCTGCACGCGCCAGGGCTGGAGGTTGCCGCCTGACGGCGCGCGGGCGGCGGCTTCCAGGAGCTCGCGGATCAGGGCCGGATCGACCGGATCGGGCTTGAAGGCCCGCACCGACATGCGGCGGTTGACGGCGTCGATCACGTCCATCGAAGGCTCCCTTAACCCTGTGCTCTTATGCCCGCGACAGCGGCGGCCGCTCTGGTTAGCATCCGTCCGCAGCGTAAAGACAAGCAGGACTTCGAGGGGCGTTTCGTGCGGCGGCTTCTGCGTAACATCGCGCTGGCTTTGTTCATCGTCCTGGTGGCGGGACCGATCGCGACCGTGCTGCTCTATCGCTTCATCCCGCCGCCGGTGACGCCGCTGATGGTGATCCGGGCGATCGAGGGGCGGGGGCTGGATCACCGCTGGCGCGGCATCCGCAAGGTCGCTCCGGCCCTGCCGCGCGCCCTGATCGCCGCCGAGGACGCCCGCTTCTGCGAGCATCACGGCTTCGACTTCGACGCCCTGCAGAAGGCCTATGAGAACAACGAGGCCGGCAAGAAAATTCGCGGCGGTTCGACGATCAGTCAGCAGACCGCCAAGAACGTCTTCCTGTGGCCGGGCCGCTCGTATGTCCGCAAAGGGCTGGAGGCCTGGTTCACGGTGCTGATCGAGACGCTGTGGGGCAAGCAGCGGATCATGGAGGTCTACATGAACTCGATCGAGTTCGGCTCGGGTATCTATGGCGCCCAGGCGGCCTCGCAGCGCTATTTCGGCGTCGACGCCGACAAGCTGACGCCGGCCCAGGCCTCGCGCCTGGCGGCGATCCTGCCCAGCCCGCTGAAATGGAACGCCGTCAAGCCGGGGCGCTACGTCGCCAAGCGCAGCCAGAAGATCGGCAAGGCCTCTGGCGCGGTGCGCCGTGACGGCCTGGCCGACTGCGTGACGGATTAGAGGGGGAGACGTCTCATGCGGATAGCGCCCGGACCGACGCTGGAGACACCGCGCCTGATCCTGCGGCCGACCGCCGCCGCCGACCTGGACGGCTGGGCCGAGATGATGGCCGACGAGACGGCGGCGCGTCACATCGGCGGGACCCAGTCGCGCGCGGCGGCCTGGCGGGGCATGGCGTCGGTGGCCGGCGCCTGGGCCTTGAGCGGCTTTAGCATGTTCTCGGTGATCGAAAAGGCGAGCGGCGCCTGGGTGGGCCGCGTCGGGCCCTGGGTTCCGGAGGGCTGGCCGGGGACCGAGATCGGTTGGGGCCTGCACCCCTCGGCCTGGGGCAAGGGCTATGCCGTCGAGGCCGCCGAGGCGAGCATGGACTGGGCTGTCGACCACCTGGGATGGACCGACATCATCCACTGCATCGATCCGCTGAACACGCCGTCTCAGAAGGTGGCCCAGCGGCTGGGGGCGACCAACCGAGGCCCGGGCTGGCTGCCGCCGCCCTATGAAGCCAGCAAGGTGGAGTTCTGGGGGCAGACGGCCGAGCAGTGGCGCGCGCGGCGGAGCGGACGGAGACTCCAGGTCACGGAACCCGAGACGGATCGAGGCTGATTCAAGTCTCTTGGGACGGGAGGTTTGAAGCGCGAGAACGTTCCCGCCTTCAGCGGCCTCCTCTATCGCTAGCGAACCTCGTTGACTGCCTCTTCAACAAGTTCGAGGGCTTTCGAGCCGTCGCAACACCATACACAAGCGCGCCGAGGACTATCTCGCCAAGCTTCGCGAAGCCTCCGCCGCCAAGTGTGTGTTATTCCCGCTCGCCGGTTGACCTTTCTAGTCAATCGATTAGTTGAGGCGCGACGGGGCGGGGTGATGGATGGCGCGGACCAAGGGCGGAGACATGGGGCAGGAGCGGCGCGACTCGCGCTTGGCGCTGCTCGACGCGACGGCCAGCCTTCTGTCGGAGCGGTCGACGATCGAGGTCTCGCTGAGCGAGATCGCCAAGACCTCGGGCCTGAACTCCGCGCTGATCAAATACTATTTCGGCGGCAAGGAAGGGCTGTTGCTGGCTCTGCTGGAACGCGTGGCCGAGCGCTCGATGGCCGATCTGGCCAATCTGGTCGCCATGGAGATCCCGGCCGAGCAGAAGCTGCGCATCCATATCGGCGGCATCATCAACACCTATTACCGCTCGCCGTATCTGAACCGCCTGATCAACTACATGATCGCGCGCGGCGACCCCGCCTCGAGCCAGAAGGTGGCGAAGATCTTCGTCGAGCCGATGGTCGCGGCGTATCGGGCCATGGTCGCCCAGGGCGTGGCCGAGGGCGCGTTCCGGCCCATAGACCCGGGGATGCTATACTACAGCGTCGTCGGAGCCTGCGAGCACGTCTTCTACGCGGGCTACTCGCTGCCCACGACGCTGGGGCTGTCGGAGCTGACCGAGCAGGTGCGCCAGCAGTACGTCCAGCACGTGCTGGATCTCGTGTTCCACGGCGTCCTGGCGCGGCCGCGCGCGGTCTGAGCCGTTGCGCGCGACGATAGGGCTTGCGTTCCGCAACGATAACGGGGCTCCAATCTTCAAACACTTGTTGGGCGCGCCCGAGAGAGGCCGAGGTTTCGGTCCTCGCCTCGATCCGGGAGCGCCTCTTGACCGAAATTAATCGAGCGATTAATCGCTTGTCCGAGAACAGAACACGCACCAGGAGGAGACGGCCATGGCCGAGGCGCTAATCATCGACGCGGTGCGCACGCCCCGCGGCGTCGGCAAGGTGGGCAAGGGCGCCTTGGCGCACCTGCATCCGCAGCATCTGGCGGCCACGGTCCTGAAGGCCATCGCCGAGCGCAACAATCTCAACACCGCCGAGGTTGACGACGTGATCTGGTCGACCTCGACCCAGAAGGGCAAGCAGGGCGGCGATCTGGGCCGCATGGCGGCGCTGGACGCCGGCTACGATATCAAGGCCTCGGGCATGACGCTGGACCGCTTCTGCGGCGGCGGCATCACCACGGTGAACCTGGCGGCCGCCCAGATCATGAGCGGCATGGAAGACCTGATCGTCGCCGGCGGCGTCGAGATGATGAGCCTGACCGCCGCCATGGCCGCCCAGGAGCAGGCGGCCGGCTTCCCGCCGGCGCTGATGGGCTCGGGCAACCCCCACCTCGACGACCTGCATCCGCAGTCGCACCAGGGGATCTGCGGCGACGCCATCGCCAGCCTGGAGGGCATCACCCGCGAGGAGCTCGACGCCCTGGGCCTGGAGAGCCAGAAGCGCGCCGCCCGCGCCATCGCCGAAGGACGGTTCTCCAAGTCGATCGTGCCGGTCCTGAACGAGGACGGCGCGGTGGCGCTGGACCATGACGAATATCCGCGCCCCGAAACGACCGCCGAGGGTTTGGCCCAGCTGAAGCCGGCCTTTACGGCGATCGCTGACTTCCCCTATGACGACAAGGGCTCGACCTTCCGTAAGCAGATCAACCGTCGCTATCCGGACCTGAAGATCGAGCATGTGCACCACGCCGGCAATTCCTCGGGCGTGGTGGACGGCGCGGCGGCGGTGCTGCTGGCCTCGCCGGCCTATGCCGAAAAGCACGGGCTGAAGGCCCGCGCGCGCGTCGTGGCCATGGCCAATATGGGCGATGATCCGACCCTGATGCTGAACGCCCCGGTCCCGGCCGCGCGCAAGGTGCTGGCCAAGGCGGGCCTGACGGTCGAGGACATCGATCTTTGGGAAATCAACGAGGCCTTCGCCGTCGTCGCCGAGAAGTTCATCCGTGACCTGAAACTCGATCGCTCGAAGGTCAACGTCAATGGCGGCGCCATCGCCCTGGGCCACCCCATCGGCGCCACGGGCGCGATCCTGATCGGCACGGTGCTGGACGAGCTGGAACGGACCGGCGGCCGCTACGGCCTGGTCACCATGTGCGCGGCCGGCGGCATGGCCCCGGCCATCATCATCGAACGCCTGCAAGCCTAGGAAACGCTCATGAAACTGGACAACACCGTCGCCGCCGTCGTCACGGGGGGCGCTTCGGGGCTGGGCGAGGCGACCGCCCGCGCCCTGGCGGCCCAAGGGGTGAAGGTCGCGATCTTCGACATGAACGAAGCGCGGGGCGAGGAGGTCGCCAAGGAGATCGGCGGGGTGTTCTGCAAGGTCAACGTGACCAGCGACGCCGACGTCGACGCCGGCTTCGAGAAGGCCCGCGCCGCCCACGGGCAGGAGCGGATCCT
>Ga0209426_1000150_pt1 | contig 107065 bp, 134 predicted proteins | sample Deesub1362B_J571_FD_187697 | JGI IMG/M metagenome (GOLD analysis project Ga0209426, IMG submission 187697) | Deep oceanic, basalt-hosted subsurface ecosystem from Juan de Fuca Ridge flank, Pacific Ocean, CORK Borehole 1362B_J2.571 (SPAdes)... ... | reverse complement strand
TCTTGCTTTGGAGAAAAGTATTTCTGGATGCATTAGTTGTCCTTCAGGGTTGTCGCACCATAAGCATCGTAGAGGGCATCCTTTCATGAATACAAGTGTTCTAATTCCTGGGCCGTCATGAATTGAGTATCTTTGTATGTTAAATATCAATCCTTTTATCGACATTGATTTCCCCAACACTTCTATCAAACAAGCAAAAAATGAAAAGATATGAAGTTAAAGTTTGTTCCTAGTATACTTCTCCATGCGCTGTTCTACCTATGATGTCATCTTGCAAGTCTTTGCTTAGCTCTACAAAATATGCGCAATAACCTGATACTCTTACCAAAAGCCACCTGTATTTCTCTGGATATTTCTGCGCATCTAATAACATTTCTTTATTTACTACGTTAAACTGTATGTGGGCGCAACCTAATTTAACAAAACTTCTTAGGAAATCTACAAATGCATCTATTTTATCTAAGGCTCCAGGTGTGAACATCATGTTAAGTATTGGAAAACCTATTTTCGCCCAGTCTATTTTTGATAACGATTTTAATACTGCTGTTGGCCCGTTTCTATCTGTTCCGTGAGTAGGGGATATAGCGTCAGACAACGGTTCACCAGCTTTTCTTCCACTTGGAAGTGCTCCAACCACCTTGCCGAAGGGAACATTGGATCCTAGTGTTAGAAATGTTACATCTCTAGCTCCTCTTCCTCTATAATTCACTTCTGCAACTTTCTTGTATTCTTCGAAAAGCATTTCTGCAACTCTTTTTGCAACTGAATCCACGTAGTCATCGTCATTTCCCCATTTTGGTGCTCTATTTATTAGCATTTGTCTTAATTCCTCTTTACCTTCAAAGTTCTTATCTAATGCATCAAGTAATTCTTCCATTGTGAGTATTTTTTCGTCATATACAAATTTTTTAATTGTTGCAAGCGAATTTACCACATCTGGAAAACCTGCTATACATGGATGGGCGGAAAAATTGTAGCGTGCACCGCCTATTGTTCGATCTAAGCCCTTTTCTATACAACCATCTATGAGTATGGAAGCAAAAGGTGTTGGAGCTAATTCTGCATGTATTTGTTCAAGTAGTATGAAGGCTATTTGAGCTGCTTGGAAAAAGTAGGCGCACTGTTTTCTAAATGCTTCAAAAAGCTCATTAAAAGTTCTAAATTTTCTTGGATCGCCGGTCTTGGGACCAAGTTGCTTTTTACCATACTTCCAGTATCCATTATTTAATGCAAGTTCTAACATTCCAGCTAAATTATAGAAGCCATAATAGTTGTATGCCGCATCGCCTATCGGATCTGGTGTATCACAACCGCAAAAACTTGCTGTTCTAGCTTCTTCAAACGGAAGTCCGCGATTAAGGTGATGTTTAACCTCTAGGTCTCCGTTAAAGATCGATGGATGTCCAAGCCCAGCTCTTACGAGTTCAGCCACCTTATATAGGAAGTCTCTAGGCGTATCTTCGGTTAAATGAACTCTTAGAGAAGGGTTTTGTAGCTTTACTTCTAACATAGCGTCGATGCAAAGATATGAAAGCTCATTTATAATGTCTTTTCCATTCTTTGAACGGCCTCCAAGTTCGAAGTGGAAAGATCGATATCCAGTGTGGTATTTTGCTGCGGTGTGAGATTTTAGTGAATAGTTTAGCCATCCAAATTTAATAAATAGACATTCAAGTAGTTCTAGGGCATCTTCTTTTGTTAATCTCCCCTCTTCTATATCTTTTTTGTAAAATGGATACATGTATTCGTCGAAGCGCCCTGTTGAATATCCAATTCCACCTTCCTCTATATAACTTGCAACAAAAACGAACCAAAATGATTGTAATGCTTCATGGAAATTTCTTGCGGGATTTGCTGACACCCAGCTACATATCTCGCTAATTTTTAATAGTTCTTCTTTTCGTTGAGGATCAGTTTCTTTTTCAGCAAGTTCACGTGCTAGATTTGCATATCTTTTAGCCCAGTTGATTACAGCATCAATACATATCAGTGCTGCCTCATAGAACTGTTTGACTGCCTCATGTGGAACTTTTGCCAGTTTTTCTTTTATTTCTTCCTTTATTCCATTTAGTCCTTTATGAAGTACTTTTGGGTTAAATATGACGTGTCCTGGACCTGAGCTAGCAAATGCACCTAAATTTGCTAGCTCAGTGTCCTTGGGAGGATATTCAAAGGGGTTCATGAAAAATACTTCTCTAATTGCTGGAGATAATCGATTAAACATAACTTCGTGTAGTGTTTTTCCTCGCCAATAGGGGAAAACCTTTTCTCTTAACACTTTTTTAGTTGTTTCATCTACTTCGGTTGGCTCATATTTCCTTGTGGGAAGTTCATCTAATACTTTTTCTATCCAATGAGCAACATATTCAGGGTAAAGAGGCGTTCCAAGTGGCTCAGTTGTAGGGGAACCAACGATCAATTCACCATCATCAATTATGATCGGCATTTCTTCTAACACTTTTTTGAAAGCTTTTGCTCTTCTTATTATTTGGGGTTCCCCTTCGGTTTCTCTGTAACTTTCTGTCACTAACACAGCTCTTGTAGCATCAAGCTTAGGTTTAGCTGTCCAAACTTTCTCTACTAACTTTCTTACTCTATGTCGCATAATCACCACCTGGAAGACAACTAAGAAATATAAATTATCGTTGTAAAAGTTAAAATTTTTCGACATGTCTAGATATAAAAAATCCGTCAATAAAGGATGACTAAGGACGTATGATCGGGAGATTTTATTTTTAAAGTTAGTTTTTAAATTTGGGCTGTGGGATGATGTGTGATTTGAGGTTTTGTGTTGATTGGGATACGTTTAACCTGAAACATGTTAATTATTGACGTAGACCCTAGGTTCGATGCATACTTTGCTCTAAAAATCCTAACTAGTACAAGTACACCTGACTGTGATCGTCAATTAGGAGGATTTTTAAATACAGCTACAAACTATGAGTCTTATAGGATTTTATCATATTGAAAAATGGAAAATAAAACAGTCATATGTCTTTTAGAACTTCTCTATAGCCTTCCATGTCAAAGAACCCGTTTCCCGACACGTTAAAAACTATGACTTTTTCTTTGTTTTCTCTTTTCGCTTTAAGTGCTTCGTCGATTGCTGCTTTTACTGCATATGCTGATTCTAAAGCTACTAGGACTCCTTCTGTTTGCAAAAATATTTTTGCAGCTTCGAGTGCTTCTTTTTCATCCAAGGCTATAGCATCAATTATTCCTTCATGTCTTAACAGACTTAATGTTGGTGATGAACTACTGCTTCTAAGTCCTTCTGCCCTGATTAGTGGAAGTTTAGTTTCAACACCTAGCGTGTACATTTTCATTAGGGGTAATGTTCTTGAGGGCTCTACGAAATCATAGCGATATTCTCCCTTAATTAGTGTAGGAGCTGCAGATGTTTGAACAACTAGAAACTTGATATTTCCCAGTTTTCCATCTAAATAATCTTTTATGAACGGATACGCCAATCCAGGGAAATTGCTTCCAGTTCCGCCACATGAGAGAACAACATCTGGACTTTTGTCAATAATTTCAAGTTGTTTCTTCGTTTCTAAACCAATAATGGTATGATGCATTATTACATGATTCATTCTACTACCCCAAATAGCAACAGTGTCATCATTATTTAATGCAACCTCAAAAGTTTCAGCATATGCAGTGCCTAAACTTCCTGGATGCTCCGGGTTTTCTTCCAAATATTTCTTCCCTATTTTAGTTGTTTCACTTGGTGATTCAATTACCTTGGCATTAAGCATCCGAGTGTATGAAGCTCTCTCGCGCTTCATGCGACAAGCATGTCTAACCCAAAAAATGGTACAATCGAGGCTAAACATTGCTGCAGCAAAAGCAACTGCACTTCCAACCTGACCCGCGCCGGTAGGTGCTACTACTCTTTTAAACCCCTCTTTATACGCGTAATAAACCTGTGGAATCATCGAATTCATTTTAAAACTGCCAGTAGGTGCTAAATCTTCACGCTTATAATATATACGGGCAGGGGTATTTAGAAACTCTTCAAGTCTCTTAGCTCTGTATAAAGGCCTTGGCCTTCCTATATGAATGTATAATTCTCTAACCTTATCTGGTATCGATATCCATCTTTCCTTCGAAAATTCTAGTTCAAGTGATGTTTTTGTGAAAAGTTTTTTCATTAGTTCAACCCTTGACACTCCTTTTTCAGGTTCTTTGTAGGGTGGTAGAGGTTTTGGCAAATCTGGTAGAATATTATACCAGTGTTTTGGTAGCTCATCAACCGGAAGGAAAATATGATTGTTTTTCAACGTTACAGCCCTCCTATAAATTAGTTTAGGACATGAGTATTTTAACGCTATTGCCAATTTTTAAATTTAATTTACCTCCGGTACTCACTTCATCCGCCTTTAGAAGTAGAGTAATATGATTTGGGGCATGTGTTGTATCGAAACCAGCAATTACACCGATAAGTCTATCACTAATGTATACTTCATCCCCAACAACAGCAACTCCCCCGTTTTTCACTTCCATGAAACCTATATAGCCAACATGATTCACAACTTTTCCGGGTGAAGCATCTTCTTCGTCGGTTATAGCAATTTCGCAAATAGAGTTCTTTGCAAGAGCCCTTGACATCGGGTCAATCAGTTTCATACCTCTTTCATCTATTATAATGTCAAGAATTGCAACTATTTCCCCTAAAATTTCTCTTTTCGCTATATATGGACTCTTTTTAATTAATCCGGATTTGTATGGTTCTTTGCTCATTTCTCATCACATCCTGAGGTTAACTCGTCAAACCAAATAATTGAAATTTTATATATTATTAGATTTCATATTAACAATTATAACACTTTTATTTCTGGTGAAACAATAATATTGTAATACATAAATATCAAGGTGAGAAGAATGGCTGGTCAAGAGAGAAGGATATGTGTAGACCCAGATTTTTTCGACCTAGAAATATATGCAATATATTATGCGATTTACGACCTTGTTGGAGAAGATACATGGAAGGTTGTATGGAAAGCTGGTGAAATAGTATATAATGAGATAAAAGATAAGATTGGAGCTGCAGACGCAAAGGACCCCTTTGAATCGCTTAAAAAATTGGCAGAATGGTTGAAAAAGGTGGGCTATATAGAAGATATCGAGGTACGTAAAGTGGCAGAGGACGAAATAGAGTACGTTATGCTCAATCCTATAATTACTTCAGGAGCAAAGAGATTAATTCAAGAAGGCCGCGTTCCGGCGCATATTTCAACAGCTTTAATGTTTGCTGCGCTTAAACAATTTAATATGAAAGCAGAAATGGTAGGTGAACCTAAGTTTCTACCCGACGGCCGTGCTGTAGAGAGGTGGAAGTTGATCAAAATTTAAGTAAAAAATAACTAATTGGGGAGGTGGATTCCTTGGTGGAAGTTGTAGTTGTTGGTGGAGGTTTTGGTGGTATTGGAGCAACTCTTGGCGCAATCAAAGCTGGCGCTAACGTAACTCTAATAGAGAGAACTGATATGTTGCTTGGAACAGGATTAGTTGGTGGGATATTTCGGAACAATGGAAGATTTGTAGCCGCTGAAGAAGCTATCGCTATGGGAGCTGGCGAAATATTTGGGATAATGGATAGAATTGCTCGACATAAAAACATCGAATTTCCGAGGCATAAACATGCAAGTTTATATGATGTGTACAAAATCGAGCCAGAAGTTAGGAAATTTTTGGAAAAAATCGGAGTAGAATTAAAGTTAGCAGCTAGAGTTAAGGATGTTGAAAAGGTCAATAACAGGATAGTTTCATTAAAATTAGATAATGGAGAAGAAATTAAGGGGAATGTTTTTGTAGATGCTACAGGAACTTCGGCTTTCCCTGGAAACTGTACAAGGTATGGTAATGGTTGTGCTATGTGTATTTTACGCTGCCATACATTTAAACCAAGGGTAAGTATTACGGAGAAAGCTGGGGTTAAGGAATATTATAGGGTAAGGGCAGATGGAACCCCGGGATCTATGAGTGGATCTTGTAAGATTTTTAAGGAAACGCTATCAAAGGAAATAAGGCACGAACTAGATAAAAGAGGGGTAGCAATAATTCCATTACCTAAGGAAATGGTTGATGAACATAAGTTAAAAATTAAGGCTTGTGTACAATATGCATATCCAGAATATATCGAAAACATTATATTACTGGATACAGGACCCGCTAAGCTTATGAGTTCTTACTTTCCACTGCATCTTCTCAGGAAAATACCTGGTTTTGAAGACGCTAGATACGAAGATCCTTTGGCTGGAGGAATGGGTAATTCAATAAGATTTATGGCAATGGCTCCTAGAGAAAACACGATGCAAGTTAAAGGCATTGGGAACCTCTTTGTGGCTGGAGAAAAGTCAGGTCCTCAGGTAGGGCACACGGAAGCTTTAACAACTGGTGTTTTGGCAGGTTATAATGCTGCATTAAAAGGAGCAGGAAAGGAATGTATAGAATTGCCTAGAAGCATAACAATAGGGGACTTTATAGCTTTTATAAATGAGGAGGTGCAGCGGGAAACTCCTATACCAAGAGGTTATACTTATTCTGGTGGGGTATACTTTGAAAGAATGAAAAAATTAGACTTATACACTATCGATGTAAAAGAGATCCAGAAGAGAGTAGAAGAAGCTGGAGTTAGTGGTATATTTGAAAAACGAGTTATATAATTCTTTTTTTATTACTACTTTTTAATGTCTACAAGGTTTTAGACAGAGTTAAATGAAAAATGTTTACAATTCCATCTTTATAATGTAAATAAAGACAATAACATTTATTAGTAAGAAGAAAAAAAGTAAAAAAAATACTACTAAAAGCTTGGGGTATGTAAAATGTCTGGGGAAAGGGAGGAAAAAATACCTCAGACATTTTGGGAATACCTTAAAGCTTGGGGACCCGGTATTGCAGCGGTATTAACTTGGGCTGGAGCTGGAGATCTCGTTGATTGCGCCGCAGCTGGTGCTAGCTATGGTTATGCCCTCATGTGGGCTCTAACAATTGCTCTACTTCTAAGAGGAGTTATAGTCTCTATAATGGCTAAATACGAACTTTGTAATCCCCACCGAGAAACCTTAATAGCAGCATACAAACGACTTGGAACCTGGGTTGCATGGATACTTATTGTTGCTTTCTTCTTCTATGCCCACATATACGGTGCATTTCTTCTAAAAGGTTCAGGAGTTGGACTATGGTTACTAAGCGGAAAAGCTGGAGGAGAATGGGGACTATTTGCCTGGTGTGTAGTACTAATGATAGTTGCAGTCCTCATATGGGGACAATGGGGACAAGGCAAATACAAGTACATTGAATATCTGTTTAAAGTAACATTGGCCCTCATGACTATAACTTTCTTGGGAACAGCTGCAATTGCAATAGCAAGAAACCCCGCAGCCCTTGGAAAAATGATTCTTGGAGCAATAGCCGTCGGCTGGATTCCACCAGGAGTTGGACCTTGGGAAGCAAGTTTCATGGCAGTTGCAACTATTGGAGCAATTGGAGGTTCAATAGCGAACTTTCTCTATCCATATTTCATAAAAGGTAAAGGATGGACCGATGAAAGATACATAAAGGTACAAAGATTTGATCTGTGGCTTGCTATAATTGTTGTTATAATTTTGGATGCAGCAATTTGGACCGTAGGAGCAGAAATACTACATCCACAAGGTATTCATGTTACCTCGGTAGAAGACATAGCCTATGCATTGGTTCATATCGTCGGAACTGCCGGAGCAGTACTCGTATATGCAGGGTTATTCGTAACAGCTTATGATACATATATCGGTCTTGCTTGTGGTCTCTGTATGGGAGGTATCGACTCCATTCATCAAGTTATGCCAGAAAGAAAAGAGAAATACAAGAGTTACGAAAATGATCCATGGTACAGATATGCTATATACTATGCTTTGATAACGCCCATTATCTGGGCTTTACCAGGAATGCCAGGATTTATCTTCATGGTACTCTTCATGAATGCCCTCTCCGTCGTAATAATTCCAATAATTGCCATAGGACTTCTAATCATAGCCAACAAAGCAGAGTTCATAGGCGAGAAATATAAGAACAAGTGGTGGGAAAACCTATTATTGATTGTTATAGTGGCAATCGCGCTCTGGAGTACCTACCATTTAATAATGTCCTTCATTAAGTAGCCACAGAGACGTAGAAGTCTGAAATCCTAAAACCTATTTTTTACTTTAAGTTTGATATGACTCAGTTGATTAAACGTTTATCTGCCACGTTTTTATTTTGTAATTATTATTTAGCAAAAACTCTTTTGTATAATTAATTATGAATAGCAAATAACATAAAAAGGTGAGTAAGAAAATGTATAAAGTATTTGAAAGACATGATGTGAACCTTTTAGAGGGAGCTATTGACCTTCATGTACATTCTGCTCCGGACTTATTTGCTAGATCACTGGATGCAATTGAATTAGCTAAACAAGCTACAACTGTAGGTATGCGTGCCATTGTCCTAAAATGTCACTTCTTTCCTACAGTATTTACGGCTTATTTTGTTAGAAAGGCCGTAGAAAATAGTATAGATGTTTTTGGAGGAATCGTGCTTAATCATTATGTTGGAGGATTTAATCCTCATGCAGTTGAAGCATCAATAAAAGCTGGTGGGAAAATAGTTTGGATGCCAACTATCTCCGCCACAAATCACATTCACCATTATAAAAGTTTGAATAGGGAAGAATGGGGACTAAAAAGTTTAAAGCTAAAAAGTAGAGGAATAGGATTATCGCCCATAAATAAAAAGGATGAAATTGCCCCGCAAGTGGAGGAAATTCTTAGCATAATAGCTGATACAAATACGATTCTCGCTACTGGTCATCTTTCTGTTCATGAAATTGAAATACTTGTAGAGGAAGCTAGAAATTTGGGAGTTAGAAAAATTCTTGTAAATCATCCAGCATTTAGAGTTGTAAATATGCCCGTTGAAAAACAAAAGGAACTGGCGAAGAGGGGAGCTTATATGGAACATGTTTTCTTACTTTTGACTCCGATGTGGTATACCATGAATCCAAAGAACATGGTAAAAATGATAAAAGAAGTAGGAATTGACCATTCAATAATAGCCACCGATTTGGGACAAATACATAATCCTTCACCAATTGAAGGTTTAAGAACCTTTATACAAATACTTTTAGAAAACGGCTTAAAACCACACGAGGTAAGAACTTTAGTGGCTGAAAACCCAGCCAACCTACTTGATATTGAAATAAAGAAGAATGAAAATTAACATTTTATGTATATCACTCTGTTCATTATGCAATAAAATATGCATGGTTATCATGATGTATGTTAGTTAATGAATAAAAACTGTTACAAAATCCATATTGTTTAATGATGAAGCTTTGGTTTACTCTGATAAATTACTGATTTGTCATAGTAAAAAACATTGCAAAACAGTTAATTTTTTATAAAATGTCGCTTGATATATTTTCGCCCAATAAAGAGTAGCTAGGTGTTGAAGTGTAAAAGTAAAGTGTGGTGAGGATTCTTGCCTACAATTATAGTGCCATTTAAGCAGATAGTTGATATTAAAGAGATTAAGGTGGATCCCAGTACCCAAACACCAATAACGGTTGGAATTCCAAGAAAGATAAGTGATGTAGATAAAAATGCGTTAGAAGAAGCTATAAAAATAAAGGAAAAACATGGCGGGAAAATAATAGCTATCACTGTCGGTCCACCTGAAGCGAAAACAGCTCTTAGAGAAACATTAGCTATGGGTGTGGATGAAGCATATCTTCTAAGCGACCCTATATTTGAGGGCTCTGACACCCTGGCTACAGCACGTATATTAGCAAAGACTATCGAGAAGCTAGGAGAATTTGACTTAATAATTTGTGGGGAAATGTCTCTTGACGGACTTGCGGCTCAAGTTGGTCCGAGGCTTGCAGAGCTTCTAGACGTACCTCAGATAACTTATGTCAGAAAGGTTACCGTAGAGGGGGATAAGGTAATTGCTGAGAAGGATTTAGAAGAGGAGTATGAAATAGTGGAAGCTAAGATGCCGGTCCTTTTAACAGTGACACGAGAGATAAACGAACCCAGGATACCCTCGCTAAGAGATATTATGAAAGCATCAAGAAAAGAGATCAAAACATGGACAGCAAACGATATCGGAATATCAAAGGAAGACGTTGGATCTGAAGGATCAGCTGTACAGATACTTAAAGTTACAGTTCCAAAAGTGGAGAGAAAAGGCATTCTTGTAGAGGCTGAAACAGTTGAAGAAGCTGCAGAAGAAGTTGTAAAGATGATACTTAAGGAAGGAGTGTTAAGGAGGTAGTGTCATGAGTTCCAACGAATTTAAAGGAGTTATGGTCTTTTCTGAAAATTTTGAAATTCTCCTAGAATTGCTAGGAAAGGGAAGGGAACTTGCTGACAAACTTCAAGTAGAACTATCAGCAGTTCTTATGGGACATAACATTGATGAAGAGCGTGGAAAAGACCTTATAAAACATGGAGCTGACAAAGTATACATAGTTGACAATCCTATTCTAGAACAATTTAATGCAGAACCTTACGCAGACGTTCTTTCAAAAATAGCTAGTGAATATAAGCCGGAAATAATTTTAATCGGTGCTACAAAAAGAGGTAAAGAACTTGCGCCAAGAGTTGCCACAAAGTTGAATACAGGATGCATGACTGAATGTACAAAACTAGACATTGATGAGGAACGCCGATTAGTGGTAACTCGATTAGTATATGGTGGTTCTTCTATAGCAACCGAATATTCTCGTGTAAAACCTCAGATAGCAACAGTTTCTCCACATACATTTGAAAAACTTGCACCTGAGGAGAGAAAGGGAGAAATAGTCAAATTTGAAGTCGAAGTAAAGGAGCCTAGAACTAAAGTCGTGGAAAGGAAAAAGAAGGAAATTGTCGGAGAAAGACTTGAAGAAGCTTCAGTGATTGTTGCAGGTGGAAGAGGAATAAGGAGTAAAGAAGATTTCAAGCTACTGGAAGAATTAGCAAAGGTTTTAAATGGACAAGTCGGATGTACAAGGCCTATTGCGGCAGACTATGGCTGGTTTACAAATTGGATTGGTATTTCTGGTGTTAAAATAAAACCAAAACTCTACATAGCGGTAGGTATTTCAGGAGCTATCCAGCATACAGCAGGCATAATGGATTCAAAAATAATTGTAGCAATAAATAAGGATGAAGAGGCTCCAATATTCAAGGCAGCCGACTACGGAATAGTTGGAGATCTATACAAGATTGTACCTGCCCTTACAGAAGCTTTCAAAAAACTACTAAAATAACGTCACAATATATTTTCTTTTTGTTTTTGCTGTTTTTAAAAGAATAGATAAAAATAGAAAAAGGGATTTACTTGTAGGGCACGTAGTCTCTCCCGAGCAGTTCTCTTGCTATGATTATTCTTTGAATGTTTAATCCTCCTTCGGCCCCAACGCAGTATGACATTATTCCTCTGAGTCCCATTTCAAGTGGGCATTCTTTTGTATATCCATAGGCGCCAAGCCATATCATTGCTTTCTCGAATGCTTCGAATGCGAGAGAAGGCCCTAGTAATTTAACTGCTGATATGAATTTTGAAACTTCAAGGGGACCAAAACGTCCAGTAGCATATTTTTCATTGACCATCCAAGCTGCCCTGTATACGAGTGATTTAAGTGCCTCGTTTAAGGCCCATATATCTGCCATTTCAAATTGTATTCCTTCGAATTTCGCAAGAGGCCTTCCGAATAATATGCGTTGCTTTGTGTATTCCATTCCAATTTCAAGAGCACGTCGAGTTGCTCCTACAGCAGTTGCACCGATGAGGAGCCTAGCTAGGTCAAATCCTTCCATTGTATAGTAAAATCCTTTGTTTACTTCTCCGAGCACATATTCATCTGGTAATCTTACATCATTCATTACAAAACCGCCGGTAGATATAGCCATTCTGCCCATATCTTCAAATCGTTTTGTAACTTCAACTCCTGGAGCGTCAATAGGTAAGAAGAATGCTGTCATACCTCTGTGACCAAGTTTAGGATCTGTTCTTGCAATAATAAAGTATCCTCCTCCTAGTTTCTTTGCTTCCTCGGTACCACTTATGTATATTTTTTCACCATTGATTACCCATTCGTCGCCTTCTTTCTTGGCGGTTGTTTTAACTGATGCTATGTCGGAGCCTCCTCCGGGTTCTGTGGTTGCTATTCCAACAAATGCCTCTCCTCTTACTGCTTTTTTGATATATTTTTCTCTAACTTCCTCGGAACAATATCTGTCAACGACATATCCCCATGAAGCTTCAACTAGGAAGAATACTGGAACTGCTATACTAATATCTGCATATCCTAATTCCTCTGCAGCTATGCATGCGGTTACCCAGTCAGCTCCAGTTCCACCATGTTCTTCGGGAATTGTCAATAAAAGTAATCCTAGGTCTGCTAGACCCTTGATAACGTCCATGGGCATTTCTTCTTTTGTGTCCATTTCTCTAACTTTTTCTAAACTTAAATTTTTTTCACACCATTCCTTAACGGCTTGTCTAAATAATTCTTGCTCCTCTGTGAAAGAGAAATCCATAATAAAACCTCCCCAAATTTTAATACTAATTGCTATAGCTAACTTACTCATCTGGTCATAAAAAATTTACTAATTTCCCTTTTCCAATGAAACCTATACATAAATCAATGCCAACACGGTTAAGAAAATGTATCGAAATACCTTGCGTAAATTATTTCAATGCCGCTATATTAACATTTGATTTGAAAGTAGAACCTAAATAGCGACAAAATATAGATTTATAATAACGAAATTAACAATACTGTCGGGAAAACGTCAGTAAAATTATTAAAAACATCTTAACTAGTAATTTATATGAAGTTTTACAACAGAAGTTTAAAGTCAAGTTTTACATACATAATTCAATCTGAAAAGTTTAAGTATGATAAATAATTTATTGAAATCGAATTCTCCGATGCTCTGCGGGGGTGGCCGAGCCAGGTCAAAGGTTGCTAAAGGCCGATTAAAGGCGCAGGACTGAGGCACCCTCTTTTAGGGCTCGAATCCTGTGGCGCAGGCCTGCGTGGGTTCAAATCCCACCCCCCGCACCAACAATATAATTATTAGTATATGTCCTAGGATTTTATATAAGATTTTAATCTATGAATTCGACTTTTGATCTTAACTTTCCATTTTTTAACATATTATTGCTGGTGCTTTTATATGCGAGTGAAATGAGGAATGTTTTATAATTTTGCAATGAATGTTTCGACAAAGTTATAAAATAATGTTGACATTGTTTTAGTAATCAGGGGTGTGAAATTGTACTTTAAAGCATTACTTGAAATCTGTATATGCCTAATAACTTCGGAGACACCGTATGATAGTAGTACTTAACACACATTCCAGGTTGAAAAGTACATAGAAGGGAAGTTCTTTAGCCCGTTTAGGTGTAAAAGGATGTCAGAGAATTTTTGTGAAAAAAGTAAAAATAACAAATTTAAGGGACATATTTAAACAATTACCAAAAAATTTTATTCTCCTAGTTATAAGTTCCGTGGAGAACTATATTTCTGCCAATCTTGAAATTCTGCGAGTTTTGTTAAATGAAATGAAAATTTCTGGAGTTTATATTACAATCAATAGACCTTATGCCAGTTTATGCAAAATATTAAAACAGAATGGCATCAATATAGAAAAATTGTATTTTATAGATTGTGTTTCAAGTTTAGCTGGAATGCCGGTTGAAAAAACAGAAAAGTGCCGTTTTCTTAAAGGTCCATCCGCTCTCACAGACATCGGAATAGATCTTAGTGAACTCATGGAAGAAATCAAGAAGCCGTGTTTCCTATTTCTAGATTCAATCTCAACTCTATTAACCTATAACAGTGCAGAAGCTGTTGTTTCATTTTCCCATCTGCTAATTACCAAGATGAGACTTAAAGGACTAATGGGAGTTATCATCACTTTGGAAAAAGAATCTGAGCCTTATAAAATAATAACCCAATTTTGTGATAAAGTTATAGAGGTGAAATAATGTCTGAATGGAATGAACTAGGAAAGTTGGAAGAGATAAAAGCTCTTCTTGTACTGGATAAGGAAGGAAGAGAAGTCTATTCTAAAATACCCAAGAAATATGAGAAATTGAGAGAATGGGCTAAAGAATTTAATGAATTGATTAAGAATACGTTCAAGGAATTAAAAGCCGCTTCAAGACAAGTTACTATTGACTATTTTAATGGCAAAATAGCAATCGTTCGTTGCTTGGAAGAACATGTCATTTTTTTAACCTCAGAATTAATCGATATGGAGAAGTTATGTAAAAAAATTAGAGAGATCGAGATTGCAAAAAAGATAGAAGATGTATTGAGGCTTTAATATGAGAACGAGATTTAAAAAAAGGATAGAAGATATAGAACCAATGGTAACTGCCTTTTTGCACGTTACAAAAGATGGAAAAGTACTCGAACAAACAAAATCGGAAAAAGCACCTAAAATCACAGCAAAGTTTCTATCTAATTCCGTAAAACTCGTAGAATTGGCGTGTGAACTTAGTTCTGAGTTTAATTTGGGTAGCCTCCAAACAATAAGTATGATGGGGAAAAAAGGAAAACTTGATTTGCATATCCTCCTACATCCCAGCTCACCAGATCTTTTTGGTATCATCTTTACTGAAAAGCCAAGCCTTGAGGAAAAAATTAAGAAAGCTTTCAAGGGGTTATAAAAGTGACTCTACTTGAACAATGGCTATACTGGACACAAATCGCCTGTATAGTAATGTCAACTGTATTGACAGGGTTCATGGGGTATATATACCTCCTTAAAAGGGACCCCCCATTCTTATATGGGCTCTTGCTTGGTGTGTTGTTGCTATTAGAATAACTATTGGTTTATTTTTTCCATTCAGCTTTATAAGGGGCTTCATAAATGATTTCCTAACCATAAGTCATGACTTGCTCTGGATCTTAGGATTAGCAGTGTTATTAGAAATGGGGAAAAAAGGAAAAGTGTATTTTCCTGTGCTATACCCCTCGACACATTCTATAATAAGTGCATTATCCTACTTTTACCTCGGTTCCAAAGTGTACGGAGCCATTGAAACCACGATTTTCGCTCATCCCATACTCCTGTTTATACTTTCTTGGTATTTTCACATATGTGCAAAAGTTACAAAAAACCTTGGTGCAAGAATTATCAGCATATCCTTCCTACTTTGGGCCTTTGACTACATAATATTTGGAATACCATACTTTGGAATGGGAATAACAATCGCAGGAGCCATAGGCTGGTCCATCGGCCTTATCTTTAGAGTAACAATTTTCATAGGATTTTTAATGATGACAGTGAGAAAACAACATTAATGAAGTTCTGAAAAATAGTGCTTAGATAGGGATCTCTGCGAAACACCCAAAGCAACATTGGAATAGTTGGTCGCAGCTAAATTTAACATCAAAATCTTTAACTGTCCATGTCTTTAGGCGATGCAGCTTGGTTTGCCGACGACCTCCTATTCAAAATCGAAGTAGGCGGAAAAATCATGTAGGTACAATGCGGAAGATCCGATGTTTTTGAGAAGGATCCAGTAAATGGCTAAATTATACAAGGTTACTTATTTCTTCCATCTACGAAATAATGCTAAAATAATACAACTTATTACTTAAATCAATGACAGATCATTCAGAAATTACAGTAGTAACTAGTAAAATTCTTGCGTCATAAGTATAATTAAAAGCACTTTCCAAAATTACTGGATACTCAAGACTTACCTTAGCTTATATTGCTGTATTTTTCTCCGTTCTCATGACACAATCACCCACACAGATTGAAAGTAGCTATTAAAAAATATAGTAAAAAAGGTATTTACAAAGTTTTTTGCTTAAAACATGCCAACAAAAATACGATACAATGAAAAATATACAATATAATGAAGATAAATTTAAAAATCGTTATTTTATAATATTATAATGAGAAAATAAGATAGAAGATCCCACGGGGGGTGATCGCCATGTGGGTGACACCCCTCGTGACCACATGGAGTGACAGACCACCTCCATAAAATGTTATTTTGATATCTATTTTTTAAGTAAAAAATACTCCTCATAAAACCGCTTTTCTAGGAATTTCTAATATTAAAATATCAACCGTTGCCTTGTCTTTTAATTTACATATTGTTATCTATTTCTTTCTGAAATTCTTAAAATGCGTTGATTTTTATATTTCTAGTTTAAAATTAAAAAGTTTGAAGAATGGAGCCGCCGGCGGGATTTGAACCCGCGACCACCGGATTTCTCGCTTTCGTTACGCATTAAAGTTACGAGTCCGGCGCATTCGGCTATTTTTTCTACCAGCTGTGCTACGGCGGCTTTTCCTCGTTTTTTTAAAAAAATAGATAAAACTTAAAGTTTTCGATTGACATTTATAGTAAAAGGACTGGTCATGGTGGTGTTTTGTTTGAGAGTTAGGGACATTGGTGAACGGGGGTTAATTGAGAAAATCTTTGGGATCATTGATAAATGTGATAAGGCTGTCTTACCCTTGGGGGATGATGCTGTAGGTTATCTTATTGACAATGGGTGTGTTTTGGTTGTTAATGTTGATATGCTTGTTTGGAGTACGGATGTTCCTCCTGGGATGTCTTTTAGGCAGGTTGGACGGAAGATTGTTACGATGTGTGTTAGTGATGTTGCTGTTAAGGGTGCAAAACCACTTGGTATTCTTCTTTCTATCGGAATACCGAAAGATTTTCCGGTTAAAGATGTGGAGGAGATTGTTAGAGGTGTTAATGAAGGAAGTCGTGAATATGATACCTATTTGTTAGGTGGAGATACTAATGAGTGTAATGAGGTTATTTTAGATGGAATAGCTTTTGGGATAGTTGATAGGGATTATTTGGTTACACGTAGTGGAGCGAATCCTGGAGATATCTTGGCTATTACTGGATACTTTGGTTACACGGCTGCAGGACTTAAAATATTACTTGAAAATATGTCCGTTCCAACTGATATTAGGAAAAAGTTTCTAGAGACTGTTTATAATCCTAGGGCAAAAGTAAAAGAAGCAATAGCATTGGCTAAAAGTAGAACATTAACGTCTAGCATTGATAGTAGTGATGGCCTTGCATGGTCATTATATGAATTGGGTAAATCTAGTGGTGTTGGTTTTATCGTGGAAAACTTGCCAATCCCTGAGGAAGTTAAAAAATTTGCTGAAATTCACGACTTAGACCCTTATGATCTAGCTTTATATGGCGGGGAAGAATTTGAGCTTGTAGTAACTGTTAAACCAGCTACGTGGGAAAAAGCTGTGGAAGCGGTTAAAAAGGTGGGAGGAACCTTAATTAAGATGGGAAAAGTTACAAAAGATAAGAAAATCGTTCTTGTAGATAAAGACGGAGTTGAGAGGAAAATAGAGCCACGTGGATACGAACATTTCATAGATAACTGAGGTGTGTAGAAGGGTGAAAGTAACCTTATTGGATGGATATGTAGATGAGCCTACGTGTCTCGGTGTACCCCCTTATATTTCTCCATATGTAAGATATACTGCGGGAGCAATATGGGCGGCGAATTCATCAGCCCAGATAAAGTATTTTACTATTGATGAAGTTAGAGAAAGTAGCAAAGACTTTTATAAGACGGTGGAAACCTCTGATTTATTTATTGTGATTTTTGGTGTTGCTGTTCCCGGAAAATATTTGGGAGGAAAACCAGCAACTCCGAGGGAGATTTTTAATTTAGCGTCGAGGATAGAAAATCCTGTTAAGGTTATTGGAGGTCCAGCTGCTAGATTTGGTAGTGGAGTTAGGGGTGGTATGGTTGTAAGGGATGTTTCTAAGTTTGAAGATGTTTTTGACTTAGTCGCTATAGGTGATTTGGAAGTAATTATTTATGATTTAATTTTGGAGAAATTAAGGGTAAATAAGGTAGATCCTACGAGTACAAGAAAGTCTGCACATAGTATAGCTGAATATGCGATAAGAGGAGCAAAAATAGTTACACAACATCCGAGATATCCAAAGGTTATTTGTGAAATTGAAACATACCGTGGATGTAGTCGAAAAATCACAGGTGGATGTTCTTTTTGTACTACTGCCGCATATTACGGGTTACCAGATTTTAGACCCGTAAAAGACATAGTGCTAGAAGTAGAGGCGATCTATAAGCATGGTGTAAAATATTTTAGGCTTGGTAATCAACCTGATCTTTTTGCATATCAAGCTAAGGGTGTTGGGGAATTAGAATTTCCAAGACCAAATCCAAGAGCGATCAAAAAATTGTATCAAGGTATTAGAACTGTTGCTCCTGACTGTTATTTATGGATGGATAATGCAAATCCTGGTACAATTGCACATCACCCTGAGGAGTCTAGAGAAATAGCAAAAATCATAGTAACATATAATACACCAGGAGATGTTGCAGCATTCGGTATAGAGTCAGCAGACCCAGATGTAATAAAGTTAAACAATCTTAAGTGCACTCCGGAGGAGGCCATGAAAGCAATAGAGATAATATATGAAGTAGGAAAGGAAAGAGGATGGAATGGTCTGCCAAAGCTTCTTCCAGGACTAAATTTTGTTTTTGGGCTTATAGGGGAAACCGAAAAAACTTACGAATTAAATTACCTGTTTTTAAAAGAAGTTCTGGAAAGAGGTTTTCTTGTTCGTAGAATAAATCTGCGGCAGGTGCTTGTGTTTCCGGGTACAAGAATGTGGAAAGTGGGAACAAAAATTCTGAGAAGAAATTATCACCTTTTTAAGAAGTGGAGTCAAAAAATAAGGGATGAAATAGATATTCCAATGTTAAAAAGAGTAATTCCAGTGGGAACTGTTCTTAAAGAAGTTATAACGGAGAGACATTTTGGGAAAAGAACTTACGCAAGGCAATTAGGCACGTATCCAATAACCACAATAATCCCTGATGAAATGCCTCTAAACATAACACTTAATGTAAAAATCATAGATCATCAAGCGAGATCAACGATTGTAGTACCCTATCCTCTTGACATAAACAAAGCATCAATAAGACTTCTTTCCGCAATCCCACAAATAGGGAGGAAGAGAGCAGCAAGAATAATAAAAAATAGACCAATCAAAAACCTACAACATCTCGAAGCCATTTTAGATAATAAAACAATAGCAGAACACATATACAAAAACTACATAATACTATAGAGGGAAAAGTGGCGGGCCCGGTGGGATTCGAACCCACGACCACCGGCTATCTCCGGATAGCTTAGAAGGCCGGCGCCCTTTCAGGTTTTTGATTGTTATCCTGCTAGGCCACGGGCCCGTTTTGGTTTAATGATTAGATATAATTTTGATTTATATTTATGTTTCTAGTTTTATCAATTTTACTTTATCTTTTAGATATTTTTTAAAAATATATGCTGGTAGATCGAAAGTTTTTCCGACCTTGTCTATTATTATGGTGTCGCTTGTAGCTATTATTCCTGATGTTTGGGTTATTTCTTTGTCTGGATGTTTTGTTGTTTTTGCTGTTCCTTTGATGTTATTTTCTTCTAGAAGCTTTCTTATTTTTGCTGCGAGTTCTCCGCTTTTGCTGATGGGTTGGTCTATTATGAAAATTGTTTCTGTTGGTTTTAGGTTTTTGATTGCTTGTATAATTAGGTTTAGAGCTTTTTGTGTTAGGTCTGTTACTTTGTACTTTCTGAATATTGCTGATATATCTCTTATATATCCGTCCTCTGCTTCAAGTATAATGTCATTTTTTAGCATGGTTTCTATGGTTATTAAAACGTTGTAGCAATCTACTACTAATACATTGTTTTTGACTTCGTCTTCCTTTACTAGTTTTCTTTTTCTTTCGATGACTTCGTTTTCTGGAAATATTGTTCTGTAAAGTATATGTCTTTCTGTCTCACTTAGTAAATATTTTTCTCCTACAAATCTTAGTGCACTTTTTTTGTTATAGCCTCTTTCCAATAGGTATTTGTAATCTTTTGCTGCCTCAAGTATTTTTTCCTCTAATTTCATTTTCTTCTCCTAATTATAAAATATAAGTGGAAAGTCTACTAGGTACTCTGAGATTCACTGTTTTAATTGTAGTTTCTTGAGATTTCGCTGTGCCCGTGTTCTGTTTATCCGAAGAGTGCTCCTAGTCCACCTACTTCTTCCTCTTCTTCCTCTTCCTTCTTCTCCTCTTTCTTCTCTTCTTTTACTTCTGCTGGTGCTGCTTCTGCTGGTGCTGGTGCAGCGGCGGCTACTGGTACAGCTGCGGTTTTTATTGCTTCATCTATGTTAACTTCTTCTAGGGCTGCAACAATAGCTTTTATTCTTGCTTCATCAATGTTTGCCCCAGCGGCTTCCAATATTTTCTTTAAATTTTCTTCTGTTATGGGTTTTCCAGCTTTATGGAGAAGCATAGAAGCATATATGTATTCCAAATTTTTCACCTCCAATTTATCCAAAGAGTGAGCCTAAACCAAGTTCTTCCTCTTCTTCCTCTTCCTTCTTCTCCTCTTTCTTCTCTTCTTTCTCTACCACATGTTCAACTGTTGGTTGAGGAGTAACACTAACTATATCACTCGGTAGTGCGTCAGGTTTTATTTCAAGTATTTTACTTGCAAGAGTAGTTGCCTCTGCGTGTACCTTTGCTAAGAGGTGAGGTATAGTTTCTTTAGTTGGTATAGACGCGTTTATTGCTAGGTTTATTGCTTCAAGATGTGCTCTTTGTAGCAATAGGGGTATGGTGTCAGGTGTTGGTATTGCTGCATTTACTGCTAGATTGAACGCTTCAATGTGAGCTGTTTGTATTTGTTGTTTTATTTCTTCTGGATGTATTGTTAATTCTTCTTCAGTAAGTATGACTCCGTCATCGTAGGCTGCGTGGAGGGTTAATCCTACTTCCATGGGCTCTATGCCAAGTCGAGAGAGGACTAATGCTAATTTTCTGGAGATTTTTTCTCCTTTCTTGCAGACAACGGTGTCTTTTGCTACCCACACCGATCCTGATTGTACTCTCGTAGGGATTCCTACTTCGTTTAGTTCGCTGATTACTGGTCCAGGTGGAAGCCCTGTATTTCCTTCAGGCACTATTATGTCGCTTTGTGCTATTTGACCTTCTTTTGCAGGTGCTTTTGCTTTGTTTTTCTCTAAGAATAAATTTATTTTTATTGGATTTTCATTTGTAAATACGAATGCACATGAACCAGTAACATGATCTGCAAGTTTTTCAATACCTGGTTTGAATTTGCTGGCTTTATTTAGAGCTATTTTCATTAACGTGTTTTTAACCATTTTAATTAAAGCTCTTTCCCTTAACATATTTCTTAATCTTTGAACTTGAAGAGATCCAATGTTATCCATTGTTGTTAAAGCAATTACCTTATATTTTTTAATTAATTCGACTAATTCATTCACTATTTTAACTTTATGTTCGGGTACACGTCTTCCTTGTCTAGTAAGAACTACAGTCATCTTGTTCACATCCCTTGTTAGGTTAGCTTACTTTAATTTTATGGGAACTGGTGGTCCCATCGTTGTTTTAACGTATATGCTTTTTATATTTTGCATGCCTTTTTCAAGTTTTTCAAGTAGAAAATCTAAGACTGCCTTTATATTTTCCGCTATTTTTTCATCTTCCATATCCTTTGTTCCGACTCTTGCGTGAATTACTGGGTTATCTCTCATTCTAAGCCTAATTGTTCTTCTATATTGTTCTATGAGAGATTTTATATCGGCGGTGGGTGGAACAGGTTTTGGCATTTTTCCTCTCGGGCCTAAAACTGGACCCAAAGCCCTACCAACTAGAGGCATTAAATCTATTTGAGCAATAAAGAAATCGTATTGTTTAGCTAGTTTTTTCGCAGTTTTTCGATCAGATGTAAATTTTTCAAGATCTGATCTTGATAAAACCAAGTCTACTCCTTCATTTTTTGCTCTAACTTCGAGATCTCCACTAGCTATAACACATATTTTTACAGGTTTATTTATAGGATGCGGAAGAACAAGTTCGGTATTTATTCTATTTTCGGGTTTTTTTAGATCTAAATTTTTGAAACTTATCGATATGTCTATTGATTCGTTAAAATTTCTTTCTTTTGATTTTTCCTTTGCTTCCTTTACAGCTTTAATTATTTTTTCAACATCTATGGACATCATAAATCCCTCACAGTATCAAGTTAACGGAGGTAACATCAAATTATCATTAAATTAGTATCATTTATGAATTCAAAATGCTGGAGGAAGTTACAAAAAATCCAATATAAAGTTAATGTTTTATTCTTCAGAAAGTAAGTGATCCCACTTACCTTCATCAATTTCTCTTTGTACTTCTCTAGGATCTTTCCCTTCTACTGTTACGCCCATGCTGACACAAGTACCAAGTACGGTTTTAACTGCGGCTTTAAGACTTTTTACAATTAAATCGCTCATTTTTGCTTTTGCAACTTTGATAACTTGCTCCATTTTTAGATCTCCTACCTTATTTGATTTTGTATCGCCGCTTCCCTTTTCTTTACCGAGTTCTTTAAGTATTAGAGCACTTGTAGGGGGTACACCGACTTCGACCCAAAATTCTTTGGTTTCTTCATCCACTGTTACCTTTACTGGGACTTTTAATCCTGCAAAATCTTTGGTGAGTTCGTTTATTTTTTGAACAACCATGTATAGATTTACACCGGTTGGCCCTAACATTGGTCCTAAAGGGGGTCCAGCACTAGCTTTACCGCCATCAACCAATACATCAACTGTAACTTTCTTTCCCATGATAAATCACCTTATTCTTCTTTTTCTACAATTTTTACGAAATCTGCTCGAACTTTTATTGGAATTGGTACGGGTGATTCAAATAGTTCAACTACAACTTCTTCTTTTGATTCATCCACTCTAACTACTTTGGCCTTTTCTCCTTTGAACGGGCCTCCCGTTATTTCAACTATGTCTCCTTCGCTAACAGCTTCTAAAACTGGTTTTGGTGCAAGGAAATGTTCTATTTCTGATATGTCTATTTTTCCAGCTGGTTTGCTTCTGACATGGGGGAGGCCAGTAATTGCTTGCAGAACATCATATGGAGTTGCTGCTTCTATAAAAATGTATCCTTTAACTCCCTCTGGTACGAGAATGGATCTTACTCTTAAGTTACGTTTTTTTGCTCTTTCTTCAATTAGAGTTGCGACTACTTTTTCTTGACCAGTGGTTGTTCTTACTATGAAGATGCTTGATTTTATTTTTATCTCTGACATTTCTTCCCCTCATTTTATCGGAATAATAAAGCAAAAATTAATCTAATTATAAAAGCTATGAAACCTATAATTGCAATTCCAATTATAGATATTCTTATACTAAGTAAGAGTTCCTCCTTGCCAGGTTTTTTTGTAAGTTTTAATAATCTTTTCACATTTTTAAAAAAGGCTGATATATCCATTGTTTACACCTTTGATTGAATAGTTGTTAACTAGTCTAATGATTCTATACCGAAGTCAACATTTGTCCCTTTATTTTTTTCGAGTAGTACTTCGGCAAGATCATCTTCGGACTCTACAGCGTAGGGAGACTTTACACCGGAAATTATTAAGGTTATTCGAACAGCTCCTTTGAGCTCATTGTCAATTATTGCTCCCCAGATAATTTCTGCGTCAGATTCGAGTTTTGAGGCTATATTTTCAACTATAATTTCAGCCTCACGTAGGGTTAAATCCTGACCACCGCCAATGTTTATTAATGCTCCTTTTGCTCCATTGATATCGACGTCTAGCAAAGGATTCTGTAAAGCCTTTTTTACTGCAATTTCTGCTCTGTTTTCTCCTTCCGCTTCACTCATGGAAATAAGAGCCAAACCGCCATCTTGCATAACTGCTTTAACATCCGCAAAGTCTAAGTTTACAAGTCCTGGCTTCGTAACGAGTTCAGCGATTCCTCTAACTCCTCTAATTAATATTTCGTCCGCTACCCTGAAAGCTTCAGCAATAGATAAGTTTGGAACCATTTCAGTTAGTTTCTCGTTCGGGATAACTATGACAGTGTCGCAAACATTTAAAAGATTTTTTAACCCCATCAGAGCGTTTTTCATACGCTTCCTACCTTCTATTCTGAAAGGTAAAGTACAAATACTAATTGTAAGTGCGCCTTGATCTTTTGCAGCTTCGGCTATAACGGGGGAAGCTCCTGTTCCTGTTCCTCCTCCTAAACCACATGTAATAAACACTAGATCAGCTGTCACTGCTTCTTTTATTTCTTCATAACTTTCTTTTGCTGCGGCTTCTCCTATGGCTGGATTATTTCCAGCTCCTAATCCCCCAGTTAATTTTCTACCGATTAAGAGTTTATGGTGAGCATCTGTGTAGAGAAGGTCTTGGGCGTCGGTGTTTACAGCAAGTGTCTCTGCACCATCAATTCCAACTTCCATTAGCCTTGTTATAGCGTTGTTTCCCGCTCCCCCTACACCGACAACCAAGATTTTTGTTTTTGCCTCTTCTAATATTCTTTGAAGTTCCTCATCTACATATTTGGTATTGAAACGGGTTTTATTCTCAGAAATAAGTCTCTCTCTTTCCCTTATTTTTTCTATTATCTGCTCCATTCAATTCACCTACGTTGCATAAGTGATTTAATAAGCTTTTTACGCTTTGTATTTCGGGAATAATACCTAAAAATAATAGAGAAAGTTTAACATCTCTTAAAAACTTAGAAGCGTATTAAAACTGAAAACATAATTCAACTAAAATAATGAAAAGAAAATTATAGTAAAAGGGCAAGTATCGCTTTTTGTGCATGTAAACGGTTTTCAGCTTGATCCCATACAACAGAATGTACTGGATCGTCAATAACTTCGTCCGTTACTTCTTGACCTCTGTGAGCTGGTAGGCAATGCATGAATATGTAGTTCTTTTTTGCATATTTTACTAGTTCTTTATTAACTTGGTATCTTTGGAAAGCTTTTATTTTTTCTTCTGCAATTTTTTCTTCGCCCATCGAAACAAATACATCAGTGTATATTACGTCTGCGTCTTTAACAGCTTCTTCGGGTGATTCGATAATTTCAACTTTGCTTCCGGTTTCCTGAGCGTTTTCCATGGCCCGTTGGATGATTTCTTCTTTTGGTCTATAGTTTTTTGGTGTTGCAACCGATATATCCATACCCATTTTGGTGCATCCTATTAAAAGTGAATTACAAACATTGTTTCCATCGCCGACAAAAGCTAATTTTAATCCTTTTAGTCTTGCTTTCTTTTCTAATATTGTGAGTAAGTCCGCAAGAATTTGACAAGGATGTGTTAGATCGCTTAAACCATTTATCACAGGTATATCAGCGTACTTTGCTAATTCTTCAAGATCTTTATGTGAAAATACTCTAGCCATTATGCCATCTACGTACCTGCTAAGTACTCTTGCTGTATCTGCAATGGTTTCTCCACGTCCTAGTTGTAAATCGTCCCATCTAAGGTAAAGAGCACGGCCACCCAAGTCGCTCATAGCTATCTCGAAACTTACTCTTGTTCTAGTTGATGGTTTTTGAAATATCATTGCCAAAGTTTTCCCAAAAAGTAACGGTTCTATCTGTCCCCGCTTTCTAGCCCTTTTTAATTCCATAGCTGTATCAAGTAAAAATTTTAATTCCTCATAAGTGAAGTCTTGAAGTGTTAGAAAGTCCCTTCCCCTTAAATTAACCATTTTAAAATCCTCCCTATTTTAATCAAATTTAGTTATTTTCTCTGTAAACCACTTAGGGTCAAAAGGTTTTAAATCTTCGTATCCTTGTCCTGTACCAATAAATAGTATAGGTTTTCCAGTTATGTAAGAAATTGAGAGAGCTGCGCCTCCCTTTACATCTGCGTCAACTTTTGTTAATACGGACCCGCTAATTTCTACAGCTTCATTGAACTTTTCAGCCTGCACCAAAGCATCATTGCCAGCTAATGCGTCACCTACAAAAATCGTGAGATCAGGTTCAGCTACTCTTACTATTTTTTTCATTTCATCCATTAAATTCTTATCTGTTTGCGCCCTACCAGCAGTATCGATTAAAACTACGTCAATGCCTCGAGCTTTAGCGTGATTAATAGCGTCAAATGCAACAGCAGCAGCATCTGACCCGTATTTATGTTTTATAACACGAACGCCAATATTTTTAGCATGTTTTTCTAATTGCTCTATGGAACCAGCTCTAAAAGTATCACTTGCAGCTAATACAACACTATAACCCTTTTTCTTCAGAAGATAAGCTAACTTAGCTATTGTCGTTGTTTTTCCAGTTCCATTAAAACCTACAAAAACTATTACAGTAGGTTCTCCTCGCTTCTTTTTTTCCTCTATAATCTTAAAAACATCAATTTCTTCTTTGGGAGTTAATATTCCCATGATAGAATCTTTTATCGCATTGGCAACAACTTTTTTAGTATTTTCAAGTAAACCTACTTTTTGCCCTAGTAGAGATTTTTTAACGTCCTCAGCAATTTTTTCCGCAACTGGTAATGCTACATCACTACTAAGTAAGGCAAGTTTAAGATCCCATAAAGCATCCTCTAATCTCTTTTCTGTCAATGTTTTCTTGCTAATTTTTTCTGTAAAATTTTTTAGACTTTCCTTTAACTTCTCTAACATCAATGACACCTGAAAAATAGGTTTACTTGGTTCTCTGGCTTAATTGGTTTAATTGGTTTTGAATATTTTCAAGTTTAGTGACTATTTGGTCGAGTAGTTTTCTTCTTTCGGTTAAAACCTCTTGTACTTCTCCTAGTCTTTCTTCGAGTAGTTTTTGAGCGTCTTCTAAGGTTTTTTCAGCAGCAACGTCGGCGCCCAGATGAATTATGACTTTATCTGGATCTGTAAGTTTGGCTTTTATGAAGGTTCTTGACCCTACTGGAATAAGAATTTCTTCTCTTCCTTCGCCTTTGCGTATGTTTTCGATAGTAGTCATGGTGAGTGTTAACTGCTCTAAATATGAAGTTAAAACATTAATTTCTCTTTGTAGAGATTCAGCCTGTGACCTAAACCAATTATATTCAAAAATCAGTCTTTGCATAACTTTTTCTGCGTTTTCTTTAGACAATGATAAAATCCCCCTTAATGTAGACCTAAAATACTTCTAATTAAAACGGATTTAACTTCCTCTGGCTTGATCTCTTTAATTTCTAGTATTTTAATATCCTTTCTCTTTACTTTATGATTACTTCCAACCTCTGAAAGAGCTATTTCAAGAGCATCCTCTGGCTTTAATGCTCTTACCTCTTTAGAAAAACGTATTTTCATCAAATTTTTCTTATATTCCCCAATAATCCTATATATTTTAACTTCCGAAGTCGTCATCGTTATTCCCCCTTTAAGTTATACGTCTAATGCTCTTTCTATTCTTAAAAGTTCGGGACCTGTTGTTGGAAGCCCGGTAGCAGCACCATAGGAGTTTGCTATCATTCCAGCACCTACGAATGGTCCGCCATGATTTACAGTTCCAATGTCCACAGGAACTTTAAGTACGGAACTGAGCCATTCTAGTTCTTCATCTGAAGCCATAGGATGAACAATAGCGCCTTTATTTGTAGCAACGCTCATAGAACCTACAAGTGGCAACCTATAAATTTTACCGCATACCACTTCAACATCCAAAACATCTTCAATAACTTTAATAGCTTTTCGTTCAATCCCTGGATGCGCAACAACCCCTTTATCATTAGCTAAAATAATATTGCCCAGGGCTGTCATTTTACTTGGTACTCTTTCGACGACGACCCCAAGTTCTTTCTTTAAAAAATTAATTTCACTATCTAAGGTAAAATAAGGAACTAAAATTCCATTAGAATTTCCAACAGCGAAAACACCAATAATAGGGCTATCTGCAATTTTAGCTTTTAAAATAGGGACTTTAAATACATCTTCTAATTTTTCTAGGGTTTTTTGATGAAGATCGAAACGAACTAAAACATATTTATCGGTTGCAATAGCATAAACACCAAGATTTGGATTGCCGTTAAAATTTATTCGGACGATAACCAAGAAATCACCTCTCCGCCAAGAAAACCTTAACAGTCCCCTCCCTATCTTTAACTACTCTCACTCTTATTTTGCGGGGAGGTGATTGAATACCTCTCTCCCAAATTTTCTCGTTAACTTCAGAATCAATAATAATTTTCTCGGGTTTCATGTGTCTTTCAATAAATTGTCTGAGAATTCGAATAGCTTTAGCTGCTCTTTTTTGCCTAGGTGTGTAGATGAATTTTTTAGCTAAGGGAATAACATATATTCGTTCTTCAACTATTTCTTCTGGAACTTCTTCTTTACTTACTTCTTCCTCTTCTAATGCCATGAAGTATCCTCCTCTATGGTTTTATTTTTCTATTTCTCCAAGATCTTCTCTTAGGATGAGTACGAACTTTACCTTTAGTGCGAACAATAATCCATGTGGGAACACTTCTATTTTCTTTAAGAGCAGATGCAAGTCTAAGTTTTTTGCCTAAAGGTTTATTTCTAGCCAAAGGTTTCACCCTCATCTAAATTTTATTTTCGTTTCTCTTCGTCCCCCTTGAACTCTTTTAAGGATTGTTTTAAATTGTTCATCTGTAAGAGGGATAGGAAGTCTTCCTGCTTGAGCTAATCTTATTAATTCTAATTCTAATCTTTCTGCAAATTCAGGTCTAACCATCTTTATACGAGCAAGCCTTTCTCTAGCCTCTGGGGACAGTATTCTTCTAAGTATAGCTTGTTTTTGTACTTCAAGCTGCCTTTTCATCTCTTCCCTTCTCTGCGCCTCCGCTATCTGTCTCTGCAATTCCAATAGTTTCCTTCTTTGTATCTCCTCTAGTTCTTCGTCCTCAGACAACAATACCATCTCCAAGATAATTAATACTTCTTAAGTTCTGGTATTTCTTTTTGAAGTTTAAGCTTTACTTCATATGCCATCCTATCAAGGAAAGACCTACCAAGTGGAGTAAGTCTCCTGCCAGTTTTATCGACTTTTTCAACTAGTTTAGCTTCTTCCAATTGTTGAAGAATCTTTCTAATAATTGTTCCACTGCCTTTTCTAAAATGTTCTGGTCTTACGCCTCTCTTTTTCCTGCCACCATACGCAGTTCTCAGTCTTGAAACACCAACTGGACCATGAACATAAAGCTTTCTTAAAACAGATGCACATCTAATATACCACCAATCGGGATCAGTAGGTGGATTTTCCTTGTGCACTCCGGTTTTAACGTATGATGCCCATTCTGGAGGCTTAATTTTGTCACTTTTCTTTAATTCTTCTGCTACTCTCTTAATTAACATATCTGCAGGAACATCGAATACCGTTGCCATGCTTAATACTCTCCTAAACATTCGTACCAGAAGACGATAGTAACGCAGACATCAAATATAATTATTCCTTAAAAACCTTTCTTCCAACTAAAGGGGAAACAAGTATGAAATTTCTGCCTCTAACCTCAACAAGCTTCGCATTAACGAGCTCAGCAACTTTTCTAGCCAATTCAAATCTATCTCCATAAGATAAAGCGGAACGTAAAATCTTAACTTTAATTACACTCGTTATCTCAAGATTCTTCTTAATTTCCTTTATCAAACCCTCAGTAATACCAGCCTTTCCAATTCTAATAGTCGCTGGTCCATGTCGAACCTTACTAATCAATGAATCAATCCTTTTCTGCATTTCTACCACCCACCTTATACGGATAACGCATCTGCCTTCCACACTTCAAACATGTAACCACGACGTGAGGAAACCTATTTGTACGAAGCCTAACCCTACAATTAACACCTGGAACAAGGAAAGATTTACAATATTTACAAATTCTACGCTTCAACCACCAAGGAATTCTAACCCTACATTTCATACCAATTTTACGAGCTAGATCAACGTATCGTTGAGCTAAATCAGGATACTGCTTGTAGATTTTATCTGCCATTTCCAGTAGAAGCTCAATCCGTTGTCGAGCAATATCTTTAACAAGTAATTGATCCAACTTTCTCCTCAATAAACACACCTATAGGTAAAGTCTTGAAATATTAATATAACCATGTTGATACAAATTAGTCGCTAATCTCCATAATTATATTGAATTAGATACTTAATAACAAGGTTGTGGTGAAGACTATATGAAAAATTACGATGAGATTTTAAAATCATTCTATGAGGTGTTTGGATTTCCTGAAGACCCTCGATCAAAATTAGGGTCTCAAAGATATGAAAAAGCTATTAAAAAATTTCAAGTCATCGTGGAACATGAATGGTTTAAAAACCTTATTCAAAAGAAGGAAAAAATCAGAATTTTAGAGATATGTAGTGGAATGGGCATTGGAGGAGTTGCCTTAGCCAAAGTTATAAGTGGAAAGAATATCAATGTAAATTTAATTCTTACGGATCTCCGAGACAACGCTCTTAAAGTAGCTAAAGAATGGGGATACAAAGAACTTGGAAAAGAAATACAAATAATCAAAGTTGATGCTAAAGAAATTCATACACTTAAAACAAAAGTTGATGTCATTTTAATGTACGGTCTCTCTGCTCCACATTTCAGTCCATGGGACATGGTCCGTCTCTTAGCATCTGCAAGCGAAATCCTTGTAGATGATGGCCTCATGATTATGGAAGAAGGAGATAGAATCTATAGAATATTCTACCAGCGAGGCTACAAAGAAGTACTTCCTGAAAGAGTAGACGAGGAAAAAATGGTAATTTCGGCACATGTAGGCTATGATATGATAAAAGGAGTCTTTAACCGAGCAGTAATGGATTTGGTAAGTAGATCAAAACCAGTAATTCTAGAAGCTTATTTCTGGGGACTAGCAGAGCTGATGACATTTACATGGTTATTCTTCGAAGATATAGATTTTATAAAAGACCCAGAAGGAAATACTACACAAGGATTTATAATAGCGATAAAACCACGACGAAAAATACCACCTAGCGCCCTTGTAAAAAATCCAAAAATCCTAAGAGATGTCAGAGAAAAAGAACACTAAAAATATATAGAACTCTAGTATTTCCCTTTTGTACTCCCAATAATATTCTTCTTCAAAAACTTTAATAATTAAAGTAGTTAAAAGTTGCTACAAATGGAAAAAGTAACCATATAAAATTTCTAAGAGTATTTTTACCCCTAAGGTATTCAGACCTTCTTATGATAATGATTCCGACTGATATCTTAAAATTACCTCACATACTTTATCACCCATACTTCTCCTTTTGGTGCAGTAATATTTGACGTTTTTATTTATTCCGTCTATCAATCCTATATCATATTTTTCAATTGAAGCACACATTTCCGGTGTCCAACCTTTCTTATCTTTCCACAAACATTTTGTCGCATGAATTATTATTTCATCGTTGTCTTCTTTTACTATGCGACTTTTTATCCCGAAAATACAATTCATAGCCATTAATGCAACCGCGCATCCATGCAAATTTCTCTCTATTTTCAATACCTTAACAATTTCGTCTGCATGATTTACACCCCAATCGTACATTAGTTTCCCCAATTTTTTCTTATCTTCCTTGTTTAGCATATTAAAAACATCTTTGAAAAGCCTGCCAACTCCGCTTGCACTTTTCTTCCATCTGATTCTTGCAGGTATCATATCATGCTTTACCATGAATTCTATTAGTTTGCTTCTGAGTTTCATCCCTTCATCTCCCATTTCTAAATTAATTTCGTAACTAATCGATAAATATCCTTTTATCCCGAAAATATCCATTTCTTCTAACAACTATTTTACGAAGTTTTGTTCGTTTTAATTTTTTATCTGGAGTTAAAAAGAAATGTTGTAAGTCAAATTAAAATACAAAATATTATGACTAGAGAGTTAAAGAACTTTCGCAAAGAAAATATCAAATTAATAGGCAGCCTCACCGAAAAATATTCTTAACTTCAATTAAAAATAGATAAATAGATGAGAAAATCTGATTAGAGAAGCGATATATTACCAAACAAGGTTAACGTATTTTGTTTCAACTCAGATAGAAACTCAAACTCAATATTTTTTATTTTTCTTCTGCCAACAATAAGTTAACAGAATTATTTCAGTAAACTATTTAACCTTGTATTTCTGAAAACTACAAGGTGTAAAAACATGCTTATTTTCATATTGGCAGAATCATCGCTGGAAACGATACCACCAGAGTTAAGGCAATATAAGGCAATTAAACAACAAGCAATAAAGAGAAGAAAGCGGCCAGGAGAACTATTACTTGACGCATCGCGACACCACTACTACATGAGAAAGTTAGAAGATGTTGAAAAGAGGGGGAGACCGGACATAGTCCACATAACATTACTCAACATACTTGGAACTCCCCTAAACAAAGAGGGACTCCTACAAACCTATGTACATACAATAAACGACAAGGTCCTATATATAGATCCAAAAACAAGACTGCCAAAAAATTACAACCGCTTCGTAGGATTAATGGAACAACTATTCGCAAAGAGAAAAGTACCACCAAGGGGTCCTCCACTAATAAAATTAAGAACAAAGACATTAGAAGAACTCCTAAAAGAAATAAACCCAACTATCACAGCAATTTTTACAGAAAAGGGCGAACCTGTAGAACTTATACAATTAATGAAAGAACTATCCCAACATGAAAAATTAGCAGTAATAGTAGGAGGATTCCCGCATGGAACATTCAAAGAAAGACACCTACAATTAGCCGACTTTAAAGTATCAATAGATCCAGAACCCTTAGAAGCATGGACAGTAGCATCGAGAATAATATACGCCTACGAAACAGCAATAAACCTACCAAAAACAAGAATAAACAAACTAAAACAAACAAAATAGGATACCTCTAATTTTAACAAGCTTTCAAATCATCTTAAAGAACTTCACCATAACATTATCTACATAATACACAACATATTTTATCTAGGGCAAACTGAGTTAAAGGAGCGATGCAATGGATGGAGAATTTTCTATACTGGGTTGGATGCATGGCATCCTACCGTGTAAAAGAAATCGCTAAAAATACAATAAAAATTTTAAAACATACGCAAGTTCGTTTTGAAATGCTTGGAAACGATGAGGGATGTTGCGGATCAGTATTAATAAGAATTGGAATGCTAGATGAAGCAAGGAAACTTGCGAAACAAATCGCAACCACTTTGAAAAAGAAAAACATAAACACGATTATAACTTCATGTGCAGGCTGTTACAGAACCTTTGCAAAAGATTACCAAGAACTTCTCGACATTGAAACACCTTTTACAGTCTTTCATATTTCCCAGTTCCTTGCAAATCTAATAAACAATGGAAAATTGTCTATTTCGAATTTACCACCACTATCAGTTACTTATCACGATCCTTGTCACCTCGGCAGACACATGGAAATCTTCAATGAACCTCGCCAAGTCATCAAAGCATTCAATACAGAAATCATCGAAATGAAAAATTCCCTTATGAACTCTAATTGCTGTGGAGCAGGTGGAGGATTAATGAGCATATATCGAGAACTCGCAACAGCAATTGCAGAAGACAGACTAAACGAAGCACTAGAAACAGGAACAAAACATTTGATTACAACATGTCCATTTTGCGTATACAATCTAAGAAAAACAGCAGAGAACCTAAACATACCCATACAAGTGATGGACCTCACAGAATTTATCATAAAAAGAATAGAGGGAAAATTATGAAAAACTGGTATGAAACCTATAAAACCGCTATAATAGAATCGCTTTCAAAAAGGGATATTACAAAAACAATAAAAAATGCAGCCAAAAAATTCGTTGAATCAAAAAATGAAGTTTTAAAACAGATAAAAAACATAGAAGAACTTCGTAAAAGAGTTAGAGAAATTAGAAAAAACGCGATCAACAATCTTGAATCTCTCATTAAAGAAGTAAAAGAACATGTAGAGGCAGTTGGAGGAACCTTTTACTTAGCAAAAACAGCAGAAAATGCAAACAAAAGAGTTCTAGAAATTTGTGAAAAACATGAAGCAAAATTGGTTGTAAAATCAAAATCCATGACCACTGAAGAAATATTTCTAAACGAATTCCTAGAAGAACATAATATAGAGGTTGTTGAAACAGATCTGGGCGAATTTATAATTCAACAGTTAAAGGAAAAACCTTCCCACTTTGTAGTGCCTGCTATTCACATCTCAAGAGAAAAAATAGCAAGACTTTTTTCAAAACTTTTAGGAGAAAAGGTACCACCAGAAATCCCAGCAATAACCTTAGCGGCTCGAAAAATCTTAAGAAGAAAATTCATAACAGCAAATGTTGGAATATCTGGTGCAAACGCCATCGCAGCAGACACCGGAACAATCTTCCTAGTAACAAATGAAGGAAATGGAAGATTCGTAACAAACGCACCTCCAATTCATATATGCATTGCAGGAATAGAAAAAATAAACCCTACCGTTGAAGATTCCTTCACTATTACACGAATACTTCCCCTTTATGCCACAGGGCAAATAATGACAAGCTATGTATCACTAATAACAGGTCCAAGCAGGACAGCAGACATAGAGTTCATCACAACCATAGGAGTCCACGGACCAAAAGAACTACACCTAATATTACTAGACAACGGAAGAACAAATATGCTAAAAGACCCCAACTTCAAAGAAGCCCTCCAATGCATCCGATGCGGCAGCTGTCTCAACGTTTGCCCCGTGTATCAAAGACTTGGAGGAACATATGGCTACAAATACATCGGAGCAATCGGAACAATCTTTACAGCATTTATGCACGGAATAGAAAAAGCCGCAGGACCAGCATATGCATGTACTCTCTGCGCAAAATGCACCCAAGCTTGTCCCCTAGAACTTGATATACCAAAAATGGTAGAAAAACTAAGAAACAAACTACAAAAAACAGGTTACACCACATCACCACATAAAAGAGTTCTTACAAACATTCTCCGAACCGGAAACCCTTTCGGCGAAGAAAAAGGAATAAGAACATCATGGATGAAAATATAAGTAAAAGAAATTATTTAAACTCAGTAATAAATATCGGTGGAAGAACAACATACGCTATCGATACGTTGTTTCCTAAATATTCCTTTACCAATTGATAGCTTCATCTAAATTTTGTGTGATTAAATAACCTAGTGCCTCAGCTGGTCGCTTATCAACAGCTTCGGTATTCTAATCGTAAATCGTGATTTAATTAGAGTATATAATATCTCCTTGCACTATCTGAAAGAGATTTTGAAATTTCAGGATATTATTTTTCAACGGGGTTGATCCAGATAATATTGTAAATGAGGTGGAATTCTTGCCAAAGGTAGTAGTCCATGACATCACTAAGGATCCTAAAGATACAATTTTAGGAATATTCGATGGGTTTGGCGGAATTAATGCATTGCTTTCCGGGAAAGATAGGGTTTTCATTAAGATAAATGCAGTAGACTTCAGAAAGGGATGTTACACGTCTCCTGAAATCCTTGACGCGGCAATACGTGCTATCAAAGAAGGTGGGATCAAGAACATCTATGTGATGGAAAACTCGACACAAGGGAACTTTACACGGCTAGTCTTTCATGTTACTCGAATTGTTGACATCATTAAGAAAAATGGAGCAAAGCCGCTGTACCTTGATGAACAGAAGAGCATAAAGGTAACAATGGGAAGAGATGGGTACCAAGTAGATTTTCCGAAGGTGCTTTACGAACACCTTGTAGAAAAAAGAGAGGATTCATTTTACCTGAATCTTCCGAAGTTAAAAACTCATACGATGACGACAATAACGTTGGGAATAAAGAACCAGTTTGGTTTCTTATATCATGGGGATAGAAGGATGCATCACAACACTTTCGAACTTCATAAACTCTTAGCCGATATATATGAGTTTGTGAGACCAGACTTTACAATAATTGATGGCACGGTCGCCGTAGTTAATGGACATTATCCTCTCGAAAAGAGAATTGACAAACACCTCGTTCCAATGAATATACTGATAGGTGGAGGTGACACCGTTGCTGTGGATGCAGTTGGCGCAAAGATACTGGGCTACACGCTGAACGAAGTAAAACATCTGAAGATTATCCATGAAAGAGGTCTCGGATGTGCAGATCTCGAAAAGATCAAAATTATCGGCGATATTTCTAGATTTAAGAAAAAATATCCTCATAAGTTCATAGGAACATTACCTGATGACGTGAAAATAGTCCAAGGAAAAGAACACACATGTATTGAGGGATGCATGGGCAATACACTAATGATTCTAGAAATGCTGCATATCGATTATGGAGCACATGGACCATTTTCGATAATATTTGGCAAAGGAATCAATGTGAAAGAATTAGAAGATCTCCCTACCCCAATAATGGTCGTAGGTCCCTGTGCAGTAGATGAAGTTGGAGAACTTCTAAAGAAAAGATACGGAAGAAAAAATATCGTTCTCACAAACTATTGCAACGATCTTGCAGCCGTCACAAACACCCTTCTGAAATTTTCAGGAATAAAAGCAACAAAAATCGTACCACTAAACCCAATAAAAGTAATATTCCTCCTACTACAAGCAAAACTCCACGGCTCAAAAGCAAACACTCCATCCATTTTCTAAAGAACCGTTATCCTTATCCTGTTTATTTTTCGTAGAGGTACTCTCATTGAAAAGACACAAAGAGAGAATTCGGAATTACAGAAGACACGCACTTAATATAAGAGTAGAACACGAGAAATTAGGTAGATACTACGACATAATATTTGCAACAAACTCCGATGCTGGCTATAAAATCATGCAAAGTCTTAAGAACATGCTTAAAAAATGAAATCAAACATATTGAAACAAATATACAAAATATTAACAGGCAAAACCGCATCTCTCGAAAACTACATGGACGTGGGTAACATCATGCTATATAAACCATAAAATAACTAACTTAGTGATGAGGACTATCCAATGGAGTTAACAATAAAAAATTACTCCAATAAGTCTAATAATATGAAAAGAATTGCCATTGGGTCAAAAAATCCTGTGAAAGTAAATGCATGTAAAAATGTTATGGAAAAGTTGTATGGAGAAGTTGAAATAATTCCAGTAGAAATAGATTCTGGAATTTCTCATACACCTCTTACAGACGAAGAAACGATCAAAGGAGCTAGGAACAGAGCCTATCAAGCCTTAGAAAAGACAAAAGCTGATATGGGAGTAGGAATGGAAGGTGGAATAACAAAGATCACTGGGAGATATTTCCTAACGGGCTGGTGCGTTGTGATAGACAAAGAAGGAAGAGAAGGCATAGGTGGAGGTAGCACTTTAGAACTCCCCTCCTTTATCGTAGAAAAAGTTAAAGAAGGTATCGAATTAGGAAAAGTCATGGATTCGATAATCGGAGAAAACAATACAAAACAAAAATACGGCGCAATAGGAATCTTTACCAATATGTTATTAGATAGACAAAAAGCATGGGAAATTATGCTAATATATGCCATGGGCAAGTTATAAGAAAAAAGATTTATACGAAAATAGATAAAAAATTTCAGGTGCTAGAAATATCTAAGATCCAAAAACATTTGGAGAATATTTACTTACATCAAATACCTGATCTCTCAAAAAATTACTCTAAAGAACTTTCTTTACTTATTATTAATAGGGTTTGCGTTATTGAATTCTCTTTCTTCTGATATTTAAGCTCATAAAGGGAGTATTTTATTGTAGGATTATTCTTTCTTCTTCTCTTGGCGGTTTTATCTTCTCAAATAACTTCTTACTCATGATTTTGGGTATGATACCTCTCCTTAGTATCCCTGAAATTCTAACCATTATATCTTCCTTCTCCCAGTAAGAGAATATATTTAAACTTCCAATGTAAATGATTTTATCATCTATGAGAACCGCTTTTACATGGGTTTCTCTGCCATAAAGCTCAACTCCTAAATCACTTAGCTTTCTCAGTTTTTCCTCGGCTACACCTTTCTTAACTACAAGTTTCACCTTTACCTTTCTATCAATAACATCTTTAATATGCTCAATCAACCTAGAGAATCTATGGCTTTTTGGCTCTACATAGGGAGAAAATATTATTACCTCCTCTTTCGCTTCCCTAAGATCGTCCTTAAATTGCGAAAAGAAATCATCTGGATCTAATATCTTTACAAACTTCTCTATTATAACTCCCCTTAACATTTTAACCACGACTTAAAAGTATTTTCAACAAATACTTAAAACTTACTAAACAAGACAGCACTCTCAACCTCTTCCCTAAAAACTGAAGGACAAAGAAGCCTATCCTTAAACAACTGTAAACACCATCCAATGACATTCTTATCTCTCCACATAACCTAACCTCTCCTTATTTTCCGTCTGTTTTTGAATCACTTCTTTTTATTTTTTACGAAATAGATCTTTGCAGGCCCTATCTTTCTCGACTCAACATAACCACGATCCTCAAGAGCAGCTAGGTATCCTGACAAAAACACTCTATTTACCTTAAATCTTTTAGCCATTTCTTTAATTGTTTTTCCTTCTCCCTCCTTTAAGAGTTTAAGAATTTTGTTTGTAAGTTTTCTTGTCATCTTGCTCATTTACATTAAGCTATATAATTTTAGTTCACACTTAAGTTAATATAAAGGTTACAAAGAATAGAAAGAGTAATCCTCGATCAGCGGATAGAAGAAGAGAAAAGATCAATAATTAAAACAATTTGGCTTTACTTCTCTTTGAAACAATCACTTACTTTAATAGGTCTTGACAATATAGACCTTTAAGACCCACAATCTTCGAAGATAATTTCAAGTACTTCCGTCTATTTCTTCATGTTCCAGTTTTAGTGACGGGTATATTGTATTGAATATTATTCTCGTAGTTTTATTTTTTCGACACTTATCTTTCCGTTTTTGTTGCATACAGCTACGATTGTATCTCTTCCAAACAAAGCTTCGTCTCTCATAACGAAACATTCACCTGGACCTATCTTTTGGGAAAGCTCCTTTGTCTTTACCACTCTTCTTTCGTACTTAACCGGACTTTCCACATTTATCCCTCCTTAATTAACTTTTTACATTCCTCATTACCAAAGGTACGAATATGGATACGATTCTCATGATCCTTATCTATATAAAGCCTGCAAATCTCCCCACTTTCAAGTTGAACTACTTCCACTACGCGTTTCTTAATGTTTGGAGAATCTGCTAGGGCATTAATTATGTCTTCTTTCAACCTAGGGTATACTCCTTTCATTCTGACTTTTCCATTAACGTCTATGGTAGGTATTGCTATTACCCCATCTGCCATTACATTATCTAGAAGTGCCTCTAATCTTCCCTCCTCTGTATCTAAATTAACTTCTTTCACTTCCAAGTTCTCTCTAAAGATTTCCTTTAGGCGTCTTACAATTCTAAGAGCTGGGGGACATGCATTGCATTTTTCGCTGTAAAAAATTTTGATTTTATGTTTCACCTCTCTCTCCTCCCTCTTTCAAATATTTTTCTGCCATGATCGGTTAAATAGCATACTTTGATGGTTTTCTCCCCAGAAGCGATATCCTTACACTTTATAATTTCTAAATCTTCGCATAATTCGACGTATTTAGTAACAGTGCGACGATCAAGTCCTATTCTTTCAGATATCCTCGTTGGTGTTGCAACTTCCTCCTCTGCCACTACTTTGATAACTTCTCTAACTATTTTTCTGGGGTCATACCTAGTTACTGGCATTTTAACCCACCTGTTTCTGTATCTTAACATACATTTTAATATATTTTACGGTTCATAGTTAAGCCTATTAAGTTACAAAATTTAACACATGTTTAGCGTCATAGCCAGTCTAAGACTATTGACCAACACCACTATAGCCGGATTTTTTCCTTTCATCCCACCTAATTTCACACCTCTTCCAATTACCATTCATAGAAAAACTATAACTATTAAATAGAAGAATAAGAAAAAGAATAATAAGATTAAGAATGACCAGAATTTTCCCAATCATATTGGATGATGAGCTAAACAAGAAAATAGAAGAATTGATGCTAAAGCACAATTTTCGAACGAAAAAGGATTGCATAATTGAATTGATAAAAAGAGGCTTAGAAAGCGAATCAAAATGAACAGAAAAATTTTAGAGATAACTTTTCTTTTAATTTTCCTAATTTTTGTTTACTCAGCCAAAGCTGCTGTTGTTTTAAATGCTAGTGATTATATTGGCTTTAATGTTAGTGGAATTGAAAGAGCAAGAATAACTGATTTGGGTTATTTAGGTATTGGAACTCTAAATCCTTCTTATCCTTTGCATGTTGTTGGGAATGGTTATTTTTCTGGTGATTTGTACATTATGGGAAAAGTCGGGATTGTTGTCTTTGATTTAACTAATTTCGCAAAGGCATCGCAAGATCTAATCTTTTTTATTTCTCAATCAGTTATCAAAAATTAGATAATGTAGAACAATAGAGAATAGCTTTAATTCTACTAAACCTTTTCCGTTATTTTAAACCTGCAATAAATATGACAGTACCGCTCGTTATAAGTGCCAATCCCACATGAAATAGCCATTCGTATGGTCTTTCCATCCCAATTAATTCGTATTTAAATTGTATTTCCCTAGTAGATGGGGTACTCCTTTCTGAACATAAAATTTCAGCAAGTTCATCAAAAATTGCAGAATTCTTTGTATACCACTCAAGGAAATATTTCTCATATCCACTATTTTTTGCCGCTTCTAAAATTGCTGTTTTCAATTCCTCACCTCTTAAACCTGTAAGCAGAGGTTTTTGAATCATATCTATCAATTTTGTCAGTTCAATGCCAGCTCCAACTCTTATACGATATTTATCCCCCTTTTTACTTATTTCAGTGCATTTTTTGAATATCTTCACTGCCTTTTTAAGCGAATCTTCGCTCAAAGCTTTTTCATCACTCTCAACTTTTAATAGATACCTGGAGTTTGGATCGGGGTCTAAAACAAAATCTACGGTACCTCCCTTGCTCATTTTTTCTCCATAAAGGAAGATTTCATTAAAAGTTGAAGGTTTTGAGTAGTCGGTTCTCACCCATCTAATGAGTTTAAAAACTACTCCTCTTTTGTTTTTCTCTTCGAATCGCAACCTTAAAAGAGAAGAGGTAGGTGCATATAAATGTACTAACAGGGTGGGATTACCTTTACTTAAAACTTCCTTGTTTGAAAAACTCTTAGATTTGAGAACTCTCTTCTTAACATACTTTTTAGAAAGTATTGTTAAGAAAATGCCAACTGTTAAAATTAAAAAACCTGTAATTGTTAATACTTGACTTAATATAGCATCGCTCATTTTTTACACCTTTTAATTGACATCTTTTACAAGACGTCGTTGCATCAACAAATTGTTATCCTAGCTAGATATTCGCAGGTTTCTATTTAACATTTTTCCGCAAATCTGATTTCCTTAAACTTTTAACTCTACCTTAAAACAGATTTACTTCCATATCTTTATCTAACTTATTTAATGCTAATCAAATTTAGCAATATATTAGAAAATATCATTAATCATCAAGATTCTTTTTTAACATAATAACCTCATAATAAGTACAACGAGGTGTATGGGTTGTCGAAAAAGGCAATAAAATTGGTTATTGAATATGAAAGGAGACAGGGAAGAAATCCAAAAGATGTAAGCAATCGATATTTAGGGTTTGATATAAAATCTGATGATAGGTTAATTGAGGTTAAGCAAAGAGACATTCGACGGGGGTTCGTATTTTTAACGGAAAACGAGTTTCTTACCTTTATGAGAAATAAGAATGCCTACTTATACGTTGTATATGATATCGATAAAGAACCTAAACTTAAAATAATAGATAGAGATACTGTGCTCGCTAATGCTAAAATTTTGATGAAAATTAGAGTAAACTTAGGGAAGAAGATTTTGGAAAAATTCGATGAAATTAAATTAAGATGACAGATGAAACTTAAGCATATTTTGAGTCTCACAAAATTTAACAGAATTCGAATTAGGTGTTTAATTCTACTTCAGAGTTTGTGTTGGGAGAAAGCTGAGAAATGTCACACTTTTTGCCTTCGGCAACCCCGCTTACAGCGATTCCAATTTTCTCCAATCTTTTTAATAAATTTTCAACATATTCAGGTTTCCAACAAAAATATCTTGAATCCCTAGAAGGAACAATTCAATATTAAAAACCAAACTCTTCATCTATACATAATCCTTAAATTTTTCTGCTCATAATACCAGCCCATAACCCTTAAAAACCAAAAACATAAAACAAAAACACAGTCACCGGAATCCCACTAAACATAACAAAAATGTCAAAAAGCGCGGGCGTAGTCTAGAAATGGAGGCATAAAGCCTCTGTTGGGGAACCTGGTCTAGGACGTCGGCCTGCCACGCCGAGGACCCGGGTTCAAATCCCGGCGCCCGCACCATTAATTTTCCTCTATTCTTTCTGATGTTACTGCAATCTTATTTACTATTTTGAACTTCTGGATGTTTTAGTAGTTTTACTGTCTTTTAGTCATATTCAAATGTTGTAGTCTTTTTTAAGCTGTCTACTAGTATTGTGATGTATTTTTCGTTGTCCTTTAATTTTTCTGTTAGTTTTGGAAATATCTCTTTAATTAGGACGGTATATTTCAATGGAATTTCCAAATAATTATTTGGACTTCCTCATGAACCTTTTCATAAGGGGATCGTCTGACAGCTTTATGAGTTTTTGTATATTTTTCTCATAATTTTACTGGCTTCAATTGGTACGATAAAATAATATTGTGTTATTTCTGGATGTTCTGATCTATTTTTTGAAGAGTTTTGGTGGCTTGTTGGCGGACCTCTATGGAGATATTGTTTAGTTTCTCTTTTAGGTTTTGTATTGCGTTTTTGACTAATTCTGGTTTTTTCTCTCCAATTTCTCCTAGAAGCCATATAGTTCTTCTACGTGTTTCTTCGTTTGGATCGTCTAATTTTTCTATCAGTTTTGGTATCGTATCTTCGATTATTTTAGGATGTCTTTCTATAATTGTCTTCTTTAGAAAGTAGGTTAGATCTTCGAGGTTGTATTTGTTAAACAAATCGGTTTCTGTAATTACTCTAAATGTTATTTCTTTTAGTTTAGGTATTATGTTTTCAACTATTTCTGGATGTTTATCCACGAGATCTACAAGAACGTTATACGTCACTTCGCAAACGTCAGGATTCTCGTCAACTAGTAGTTCTGTTAGTTTTGGTATTATATCTTTAATTAGTTGTGGATATCTCACTCCAATATTTCCCAAGGCTGCAACGACACTATCACGAATAGATTCATCTTTACCGCTTAAAGCTTCCTTCAGTTTTGGTATTGTATTTATAACCAGTTCTGGGTGTTTATATGCAACTGCGGATATGGCTCTCGTTTTGTAGACATCCAAGTCTTCCCATAGGTTTTTCATCGCTTCTTCAACTAAGCTAGGATATTTTTTCCAAATGATATGAAGAATATCTGCGATATCTTCGTAAATTGCGTCATCATCGGAGGTTAGCCATTCTAATTTTTCCATTAACACGTCTATTTTGTCTTTAATTTCTTCTGCATATTTTTCTGCGATTTGAAGCAAGGCTTCAACTGCGCCAAAGCACACATCTGAAGGTGCCTCCACATTTCTTAACAACCTTGGTATTGCATCTTTAACTAACTCTGGATATTTTCGTCCAATGTTCTTGAAAATAAATCCTGTAGTAGCACAGACTTCATCATTTGAATCATCTAATAACTCTATTAGTTTTGGTATTTTGTCTTTGAAGAGTTCTGGAAATTTCTTTGAAATGTTTTCAAGAGTTTGTGCTATCCAAGAACGGGCGTGTTGACAATAGTTGGGAAAGTATATCTCATCGTGGCTCTCGCGGTCATATATTCTATAAGGTTTCTCACATGGTTTATCTAATTTCTTCATTAGTTCTGTTATCTTGTCCTTAAATAACTCTGGGAAAGTTGTTGAAATGCTTTCAAGGACATATGCTGTATAACGACGAACTTTACCGCTTGGATCATCTAACTTCTCAATCAACTTTGGTACCAGATTTTTTAACTGGTTTTGATCTAGATGCTTTAAATCATATTTGATATCTTCAAGGTCGCGGGCAGCCTTTTCACGAATCACAATATTAAAGTCATCTAAATCTTTCATTATTCTCTCCAATTTTTCCTTGATTTCGCTTTTCTTCACTCTTTATCACCATTGTTAATTTATTACTTGTTGTAATATTTGTATTACAATGGATCCTATCGCTGTTCCTGCTAAGTACATTATTGGTCCTCCATTTCCAAAAATTTGAACTGTTGTGTCCACAATTGGCCATATAATTTTTTCAAATATCCATGCATTGTTTCCAAATATGGTTCTCGCAATGTAGGGTATAATTTCATCAGCTAAAATAATGTCGCCTTCTTCCTCTAGAAGCATCCCTATTAATATGCCGTTTAACAAACAGCCTAGAAATGTTTGTAGTAAGACTTTTGCAACGTCTTTCAATGTTCCCTCGTCCTTTACGCGTTTAATGACTTTTGTAAAATCTTGATAATCATCTACGTTTACTAAAGCATAACTAACGCATGCTAGTAACATATAAACCTTGAATTTTTGAGAACCAGATTTTAAAGTAGTTTTAGCGTCTTCGGGCAAAATATTATAGATTTCCATTCCAAATCTAGTTCCCAAGAAGCTTGCTGTTACAAAAATGACTATAAATATTGTTGATGTACCCATGTTACATGCTTTTCCAAGAATTTTCTTGTAAACACTTTTAATCTTCTCTGATTTCAATGATTTCTCGATGTGCCCTGTCAAAAATTTTACTCCTTCTTTTTGTGGGTCAGTTGGTAACTCAACGAAAATTTTCTCAACATTTCCATCAGATACAATCTTATTCAGATTTCCACTGTAAATTTCACTTCTTGCTTTGGATCTTAGTTCGTATCTTTCTTTCCTTACCGTATCAAGTAATTCATAGTTCCATGAACCGCTTCCTTCAAATATTTTATTGCTGACTTCATTAACGGGTTTACTAAGTATTTTATTGATTTCATCAGCTGATTTAGTTTTTTCAAGTTTAGCTCTTTCTTTTCCTTCTATTTCTTCGATTTTTTGTAGAAATTCTTTATGTACTTTTTCATAGAATTCTCCAAAATTCTCTTTAATGTAGTTTTCCACTTTTATCTTGATATCCTCAACAGAACTTTTTTGTTCACTTAGTCCTTCAATATTTAATCTCTCTGATACTTTTTTGAGCGTTAAGGTTAATTCTGTATGTGCCATGGGTGGTTCATTGAGGAATGGTGGATCACATAGCTTTATAACTGTCTCAACAGTGTTATCCGTCATTACGGGATGTATTTCGAGAATCGATTGAGCTACGGTGTCAAAAAAGTTTGGCATTTTACCTTTTTCGACCTTACATTTTTCTACATATTTATTCCAGAAGTCTACTTGTGTTTTTACTAACTGCTCAACTTTTCCAATCTTACTTATCCAATCTCTACCTAATACTCCGTCATCAATTCCTAGGCCGTTATCAAACCTGTAAAGGAATTCTACACGTCTTTTACTCTCAAATTTTTTCTTAAGTTCTGGATTGCTCTCGATTAATTTTTGAACTAGTTCCGTGGGAATCAGTTTCTTGTAGCTTTCATCGAATTTATCTTCTAGTGTTCTAACATTGATTCCCTCTTTACCAGGTGTTACTTTTATTTTTAGTCCTAGTACTATTCTGTAACCTTTTAGTGTAAAGTCTTCTGTTTCGACTTTACAAGGTTTAAATTCGCTCATTAAAGCTCTAATGTCTCCATTTTCCCCGTAAAATATTCCGTCTTTAATTCTTTCTTCGAAGTATTTATCTTTTGAATTTTTAAGATTTTTATCCTCGTCGGGATCAGTGAACCAGTTTAGGTATCCTTCCCATACTATTGCAAAGGCAACAGGTTTTCCATCGATATGTGTATGAATCACTTGGACTATATTTACTTCTCCATACCAGTAATGGAACTTCCTACCAGTTTTATCGTAGTCAAGCACAATACGCTTGATCTTACCGTTCTCATCTATCTCTACAAGTTTTTTATCTTTGAGTTTTTCAATTAGTTCTTTGTTTAATACGATTCTCTCAATTCTACCAATTATTTCTTCGGGAAAATGAACGTCACGCCATTTTATATTTGATAAACCTCTTCTAAATACTATCATTACATCGTCCATTCTTAGCAAATTTGTATGTTTTACTTTGTCTCCGAGAATGTCGTACAGTGTTTTATGAAGATTCTCAACTCTCCCATTCGCCATCTTATTGGTTTTTTCTACATCTCTGCTTACAATTGTTTTCCATGATTCAGGTATTTCTATTCTTATTTTGCCGGCTATAAGGGCAGATGTAAGCCAAACATAGTAAATCTTGAACCATGATTCTAATCTTTTTTCTATGGGTTGTATGCTTATTATGAAGTCTAGGATTTTGCCAGCGTTATTCATAATAGATCTTACAAGTTTTTCAGGAAGTTTTCCTTCAACTGCAAGCTCACTTAACAAATAGGCCAAAGTCAAATAGTTGTCGACAGAGAAATCAATAAAGTTAGACCATAGTGTGTCGAATAGGTTCTTTATTTGGTTCCATATCCAGTTGAATGGTTTTATTATTGCATTTGTAAATTTTTGAGCGGCAGATTTGAATGTTGATTCGCTATAAGCGACAGCATTATCTAAAAACTTTATATTTGGATCTATCCAGCTATCTAAAATCTTTTTAACCCATGATAAATCTACGCCTAAGACGTTTGATAGTGTTTTTAGGAGTTTGTTTATTGTCCATGAGAAGTATTTTAGTATTCCTTTTGCGAGTTTTGCTATTGCGGCAATTATTAAGGCTGCCACAAGTTCTCCAAGGCTTTCTCCAGAGTTTTTCAAATTGTAGGCTATGCAAATAATTGTTTTTAAATATTGTTTTGCAAAATTTATTATGAAGTTTGCTCCACGGAAAACAGTATTATCCAATGTTGTTTTTATTGGTCCACGCATCCATTTGTTCCATGGAGCGTTAAATGTTGCATCAATCCATCTGTAAACTGCGTGTTTAATTTCGTAGTAGTTTTTGTAGATCGTGTTGAAAATTTCATCAACGATTAAAATTGTTCTTTTAATCTCATCGATGCTAGTTCTAAGTTTCCCCACAGGGCTGTTTCCAAAATATTTCTTTTCGGATTTTGGTGGTTTCCAAAATCTTCCGGCAACAAGAGGTATGCTTTTAGCTTTATGCTTGAAATCTATTTTTGGGCCTCTTGCACCGAAGGTTTTGCATTTTGGTGGAACCTGGTAACTTATATGTTTAAGTTTCTTCCTCATGTAGCTTCTTGGTGGAGTTCCGTGGTGAATTGTGGCTTTGACACGTTTTCCATGAACGGTAACTCTATAGTTGCCCCCAGAGGTAGTCTCATGTCTAAATCTGGATCCTAATGTCACATTCTCATTACTATCATAAATTTCGTAGGGATTAATTGTGGAGTTTAACTCTTCAATCTCGTCAATTACTGTAAACTCAAGGTAGCCTTCTACCGTCTGGCTTGTGAAATTGTCGATAACTTGAACAGGAAAATATACGTTTTCTTCGATCAGTTCGTAGGTTCCAGAAGATAAAATGGATTGAATTGAAGCAATGTATTCTCCGTTTAAGTATGTTTCTCCTTCGTAGGTTAGTATTTGGGCTTTGCTATATTCTTCGAAGAAAGCTACAACAGAACTGTCACTGTGGATTTCTTTCTCTCTTCCCATGTTACAGAAGGGTAAATATACAAATTTCAGTTTATCCAATCGTTTTAGCCTTAAAATTTTAGCTAAATATTTCAACGTTTCACCATTTACAACAGCCACACCGTTTTCTCCATGCATTAACATTCCATGGATCTGTGATGTCTCATTTAGAACTCCATGAGTTAAAACAACGAGGTAAATTTCATTTATTCTTCTATCTCTCTCAGTCAACCATAACATGTACATTAGGATTTTTGCTGTGCAGTAGTTTCCTGTGAGGATTATTGCTGCGTCTCCGACTTCTTCTGCGAATCTTAAAATTTCGTCTATAACTATTCTTGTTCTTTCATCGCTGAATAATGTTTCATTTAAAACTTCGATGTCTGTTGCTAAAAATGCTAAAACAAGTGTTCCAGTACGATTAATGTTCTCAATAGATTTCTCGTAGAGTTCTTCAATATCTTCACTTAAATATCCTGTTGCGTTTATCCCCGTAGTCCAATTATTTTCAATATTTGAGTTTAGTGTTATGCCTTGACCGGTATTTGGAGTATTGCCGAGTGGAGATACTACTATTCTACCAATTATTTCCTCCTCCCAAATTTTCGCCGGCGTTCCATTTTTGAATTCTTGAAAACTTGGATTTAAACTATTGATATAGATTTTTGGCTCTTTTATCCTTGAGAGTGCATCTAGGACTTTACCTTCACTCGTCGAGATGAGTCCAATTGCTGAAAAATCCATTAGGAGAACTATAAAAATCAAAATAGTTGATTTTGATTTGATTTTCATAGCTCTCCCTCCAAACACCTCAATAAACAATTTGATCAGAAAGTTTAAATATGCAAATACATGACAACTCGAAAACTCGTGTATAAGCTTCAAAATACAGATTAATAATTGACAAAAAACTTAGGTTGCATAAAAATGTCTATCTAATCTATAATTATTTTTTGGTTTGATTTGAAGTCTTTTCATTTCCTTGATATATGTAAAGGCGATGGACAAAATCCAGGGATTTTATAAATTTAACTGATACCTTTTATTCAACATGTTAATAGTTCATGTGTATAAAATACGTTAGTACGTATTTACTTCCCTATTTGCACTTTTATATCATTCATCTTGGTTTATGCGTGTCAAAAACATCTAATTCTTCCTATATTTTATTACGAAAAATAAGAGTTAAAAAGTATGTAATTAAGCCGAAAAATGTTTTAAAATTAGAAATGGAGTCTTGAAAAACGTGATTAGGAGGGAAACTGAGAAGGGAGTGTTGATGGTGCGGGGCCCGGGATTTGAACCCGGGTTATCGGCTTGGAAGGCCGACGTCCTAGTCCAGGCTAGACTAGCCCCGCCTGTTATTTTTATTTTGGTGTTTGGTTTTTAAAGTTTATTGCATGTTTTTAATATTTTTGTGCGTTTTTGTTGTTTGTTTTGGTTTTTAAGGGTTGTGGGTTTGCTGTAGGTTTGTTTTGATTTTGGGGTATATATTTTTTCGGTTTTTGTTGTTATATGTGGGGTTATGGTTGGGTGGTTTGCCGTTGTGTTAAGTTTTATATAGGGTTGTTGTTTGGTCTATGTTGATTTGCGGAGGCTTATGGCTTGGTTGGAAGAGAGTTTGGTAAGGGTGTTAGTTGGAGGTTAACGTTTATTTATATGGCGATTTTGTGTGGTGTTCTTTTTGGTGTAGAGAGCATTTTTTATTTTGTTTGGGGGTTTAGGTTTACTTGTGCTGTTAATCCTTATTTTTTGTATTATATTGTTGTTTTTTGTGTGTTGTTTTTTGTTGCTGGGTTTTTGTCTGGTATGGAGTTGAAAGAATTGGCGTTTGGTGGGGCTTTGTGTTTTCCTGTTTTTTACTTTTTGAATGGTTTGATTTTGACTGTTCAGATTGTTTTGGATCCTTTGTTTGGTGTTATGATTGTTCCTGGTGCTTGGCAGTCTTATGGTTTTGATGTTGATTTTGCTAGGGCTCAGTTGGTTAATTTGTTGAAGGATTTTTGGTTGATGTATGTTTTGGGTTTTTATTTCTTTCTTTTGTTTTATGGGACGTTGGCTTTTTCTTCTTTGGTTCTTGGTTATATTGTGAGGAGATTGATTTTAGTTTAATTTTGAAGAAGAGTTAGGGGTTGTGTTTGTTTAGGGTTGTATTTGTTTTTGGATATTTTCGGTTTTTGTTGTTATGAATGTGTTTGGTGGGATGTCTTTGTTTATGGTTGTGTTTGCTCCTAGTAGGGAGTTTTGGCCTATTTTTACTCCTGGCATTAGCATGCATCCGATTCCTGTTTTTACGTTGTCTCCGATTATTGCTCCGAGTTTTTTTCTTTTGGTATCTATTCTTTTTCCTTTTATTGTCATTTTTATTGTTTTTTCGTCTAGTCTGAGGTTTGCTGTTATGGTTCCAGCTCCAAAGTTGACGTTTTGCCCTATTATGCTGTCTCCTACGTAAGATAGATGAGCTATGTGGGTGTGGTCGAGTATTATACTGTTTTTTATTTCACAGGCGTTTCCTATTCTGCAGTGGTTTCCTATGTATGTGTGAGGTCTTATGTAGCAGTTTGGTCCGATGTCGCTGTTTTTTCCTATTAGGGTTGGTCCTATTATGTAGCTTCCTGATCTGATTATGGTGTTTTCTCCTATTCCTACTGGTCCTATGATTTTTGCTCCTTCTTCTATTTTTCCTTTTATTTCTAGTTTTGTTTCTTCAAGTAGTAGTTTGTTTGCGTCGAGTAGGTCCCATGGGGTTCCTATATCTATCCACCAGTTTTCTAATTTGTGTGCGAGTATGTTTTCTCCTTGTTTAATCATCTGTTGTATGGAGTCTGTTAGTTCGTATTCTCCTCTTTTCGATTTTTTGGTTTGTTTTATTGCGTTGAAGATTTTAGGTGTGAAAATATAGATTCCTGCATTTATGTGTTGGTTTTTTGCTTCTGTTGGGTCTGGTTTTTCTATGATTTCTGTGACTTGGCTGTTTTTTGTTTTTATGATGCCGTAGAGTGATGCGTCTTCTACTTTGTATGTGGTGATTAGGGCTGAGGATGATTCTTTGTTGAAGTGTTCTATTATTTTTGGGTAGTTTTGTTTGCTTGTTAGGACATCTCCGTAGATTAGTAGGAAGTTGTCGTTGCCTACGAAGTCTTTGGCTATGTTTGTGGCGTGGGCTGTTCCGAGAGGTTCTTTTTGTTCTTTGTAGGTTATTTTTAGGTTGAGTTTTTCTCCGTTTCCAAAATGTTTGATTATTTGTTCTTTTTGGTGTCCTACGATGATTAGTATTTCTTTTATTTTTGCTTCGTAGAGTGCAGTTAGGATATGTTCTAGTACGGGTTTTCCTGCTACTGGTAGGAGGGGTTTTGGTCTTGTTGCTGTTAGGGGTAGTAGTCTTTGGCCTTCCCCTGCAGCTAAAATTACTGCTTTCAAGATTTGGCACCTCATGGAGGTATGAATTTTTTGACGGGGTCAGTTTTTAGGATTTTTTCTAGTTCTTCTATTGTTAGTCCTTTTATTATGTCTCCGAATATTTCGCATTTTTCTTTTAGGTTTATTTCTTCGGGATCGCGAATAATTATTTCGATTTTGAAGTTTTGTTTTGTTTTAACATAAATGTGTGTGTATTCTTTTACTGTGTTTTCTATACATCTTGTGACGTTCTCTATTCCTGTTATTTGGTATTTGGCTTGTTTTAGTTTTTTAATTACTTCTTCTATGTTTCTTGTGTATATGTAGATGTCTATATCGCTGTTTCGTGTTATGATTCCTCTCCAGACGCTCCCAACTAGTTTGGGATAATATTCGCTTAGTGTTTTCATTATTTGGAGCGATATTTTTCTCATTTGGATGAGGCGCTGTATTCTTTCTTCTCCCTCTAAAAATTCAGCTAGATTATCAAGTTCTAGGGCTATTTCTTTATTGCTTGGTAAAAATCGAGTTCCTAATTGTTTTGCAGCCATTCTTTTGGCTGCATAGTATTCGGTTGCTAAACCATAATATAGTAGTCGGGCTGCTTCTTTTGCAACTTCCTTTCGCTGAACGGTTTTACTCATTTAGATCCCTTGAATAGCGGTAACAATAAATGTTATAGTGTGTTGATGTTTAAATTTGACGTATTGTTGTATTTTGTGTTTAGTATGCTACAGGTAGGAACATGCTGCTTTCGTCTTCTACGTTTCTTTCTAAGGCTCGTAGGAATTTTTCTAGTCTTGAAGCCGCATTAAAAGTGTAAGAGAAGTTTATTTCTGGGATTTTTACTTCTGCTATTCTCCCGCGTAAAGAGACATAGATCCCCCCTATAGCAATGGAATGTCTGAAGTATAGGCGTTGTCCATTTCTTTTTACGGGAAGGAATTTGTGCCGTCTTAATACTTTCTCTAACATTTTAGACCCCCTACATAAATTTTATTGATAATGGGCTCTTAGGAGCACAGTCTCTGCCATGGCGCCGCTTTATAAGCCTTTTTATACGCGCCACATTTTAAACTCGATTTTAACTGAACAAATGTTTTGATTTTTTGTCTTAAATGTAACAAAAATAGTGAATAATTGTTCTATATGAAACATATCTATACAGACTACTATCCAAATAAAAATACTATATATACCAGGGTAACGTCAAGGCGCCACCCTCATCAATACGGTGATCTAAGTTCGATTTCCAAAATTTCTAAAAAGGAGTTTTTAGGTCCGTTTAGGTTTTTATAGAGGAAAATACTAAATTTGGATACTTTAAAATTAGGTTGTTTTTTACTGGGGTGTGGGTTCTTCTAGTAGTTTGCTTTTTCTTATATCGCATTTTCTGAGTGCTACGATTTTTTTGGCTTCGTTGTATATTTCTGAGCCGATTTTTCCTAGTACGCATTCTTGGACGAAGTCTTCGAATTTTAGTTGTTGGGCTTTTTTCTCGATTATTTCTTTCATTATTTTTCTTACTGCTTTTTCTTGGCTTGTTTTTGCTCTTGAAACTGTGAAGGCAACTGCTGAGAGTCTTAGTTTGTATCCGTCTTTTGTTGTTACATTGAAAATGCCATCTATTCTTGATGTTCTTCTTCTTACTAGGCTTCTAAGGTAGTCTCTGGCCCATTCGTGTCCTTTGAATTTGGTGTAGGCTACGTCGCTTTTTACGTCGTTTATTTGGAAGTATAGTTTTACGTGTATTTGGTTGAAGTCTCCTGTTATATCATATAGGGTTGTTTCTATTATTCTGCCTAGGAGTTTTTCTGGTTCGTCAGCTGGGGTTAGTCCTATTTCTTTGTTGCCGAAGTATGGTGGAGCGATGACTGTGTACCATTTTTTTAGTTTCCATTTATCTCGTACCCTTGCTTTTTCTTTTCTCTTTGATTTTGAAGACATGTGTAGACCTCCGTGAGTAGCGAAAGTAGTTGAAATGGAATTAATAAAAATCTTTCCATTTTAGATTAGTAATGTTACGATTTTATCGTATTAATATTTGAAGTGTTATATAGTTTTTGTTCCCATAGTTATTGATGGGATCATTCGGTTATGCTGTAAATGTTGTTGATTAACTTTATTGTTTCAAAAATATCGTTTAGAGTTGAGAGTATGGTTTCAACTTTTTCTCGGCCTTTGATTGTTGATATGATATAGTTTTGTTGAGAAATGGTTTCTACTTTTATTGTGGGGGGTGCGAATTTATCTTCTATTGATAGAATTTTTTGAAGTATTTCTGCATGTTTTTCATTCTTACAGTGAATTCTAACCGTTAGTATTATTTTGTTTAGTATTTTCAAGTTTTTCAGGCTCCAACATTTCTTTTAATATGTTGTCTAATTGTTCGATGAATTGTTCTTCCATATTGATTGGTACTTGCCCTCCTGCTGCTATGTTATGTCCCCCTGCGATGGGTTCGATTCCTAGGTTTTTAACTGCGAGTCTTAGGGCTTTTCCTAAATCGACTCCTTTGTTGACGAGGGTTTGTGTTGTTCTTGCTGAAAGTTTAACCATGGATGGATATTCGTTGCTATATGCGAAGCCAACCACTACTTTATCATCACTTATTCTTTTTGAGGAAAGGAGGAGGGATGTGACGGTTCCTATGATAGTGTCATCGATTATATCTTCTCCGTGGAAATACCTAACATATTTTTTCTCTTTGAGTTTTTCTTCCAGGTTTTGAGTGATCCATGATATTGAGTTTGAGAGTTTTTCTCTGTATTTTGAAAGTATTTGTGCTGCTTCTTTTAGTGCGTCTTCTCTGTCGCCCATGCATATGGCTACTCCGATTTCCGGATATCCCATTCTTCCGCAGGCATTTAGTAGGGTGGCGAATTCTCTTCCATCCCTTAGCGGAGTTCCTTTTTCTTCGTTTAGGAATGTGTATACCATTCCAATAATGCTTTGAGCTTCTTCTGCGCTTAGTCCTTTAATTATCATGTAATCTATGAGTTTGGAGGCTAATTGTTGTTTTTCTTCCTTTGAGAGGTCGGATAGTGTTCTCCATTTTCCATTTTCATCTTTTAATGGGATTTTAGCTTCATTTTCTATGAAATATTTACATCTCTCTCGACAGCCAGATAGCTCAGGGATGAATGGATCTGTTGTGTATTCGAGAGCTATATGGATTGGTCGTGTTTCCCGTCCGAAAAGTCTTATGTCTTTTTTGGCCTCTAGAATTCCGAGTTTAACAGCTTCGTCTACCACTTCTTTATTTACTCCTGTGAGAGAGTACTGGTTTCCTTTGTCTTGTCTATCTCCTAGAGCACCAACTATTGCTATATTAGAAAGATTTTTGTTTCTTTTATCAAGTGCTCGAGCAACTAGGTAGGTTGTTGTGGAGCCACTGATTTCTCTTGCACCATCAATTCCATAGAGATGAGGGTTGAAATGAACTAAAGATTCATCTTCTGATTTTATGGGTGGATGGTGATCTATAACTATGATTTTTTCTTTTTGATTTAGATGTTGCTTAATTAGGTTTAATTGGCCGCTTCCTATGTCTGTGAAAATGAAAAATGTGTATTTTTCTTCTTTCAAGTTTTTGAGAATTTCTGGGGTTAGTTGTTTAACTATGCTGAGGTGAAAAGAAGCTTGTAGTCTGTATAGTGCAGCACATATTATTCCGGCTGATGATATGCCATCGGCGTCAAAATGAGAAATTATGCGGGCTGTTAGTCCTTCTTCAATTTTTTCTTTTATATTTTTGGCTATTTCTTTAGCGTTTCCCCAGAACTGGGGGTATTTTTCTTCAAGCAAAATTACTCCCCAAATTTTAACGGACTAGAATTTCAGCCTTCTTTGGATCATATTTCCAGTCTTGTGGTATCTTTTTAACTCGTTTATAGTATTTTACTAGTCTGTGTATTTTACTTTCAATTAATTGTAATCCTCGTTTTGAGTGAAGGTCTTTTGGATGTTCTTCAAGATGTTTTCTTAAATTGACAGCTCTCCTAATTAGATTTAGGAGATCTTCTGGTAAGGGTAAGGATAAATTATTTTCTTCCAAAATTTGGGTTATGCTTTTTCCGACTATTTGTTTAACTAATGGTATACCGTATTGATCTCTAAGGATTACGCCTATTGTACTTGGAGGGTGCCCTTCACGGGCGAGTTTTACGACTAAGTCTTCAACTTCTTGAGGCGGAATCTTAACCCATTCTGGTGGTGTTCTTCTTGGAGGTCGCGTTGAACTTGATTTACCTCTTTTTCTAGCGTGCATTCTAGCCATTAGTTTCACCTCGTAAACATGAGCGTAACAAATTTTTGATACAGTAATTTCTAAGAGGAAGACTATGAATGTCTTAAAAATTTTTTCTATTCAAATTTTAGTATAGATGAGCATTCTAACACTACAATGATGATGTTAGGATATTATAGAGTTGACATCTGGATTTAAAGTTAGTCTTTGTTATTACATTGCTTCGAAAACCATGTGCCAAACTTTTCTAATGCTTTTCTTCTGTGTGAAACTTTGTTTTTGTTTTCTGGTCCCATTTCAGCATATGTTTTTCCTTTTCCTTCTTTAGGAATAAATATTGGGTCAAATCCCCAACCTTTATCGCCTCTTACCTCATATGCGATAGTGCCATGAACTTTCCCGGTGAACGTAATCGGTTTGGATGAGGGTTTACAGTACGCGATAACGCTCATGAAAAAGGCTTCCCTTTTCGTTTCTCCCTCTAATAGTTTTAGAATACCGGTATTTCCGATGGTTTGGTAAACATATGATGAGTAGGGTCCTGGAAATCCGTTTAGAGTTTGTATAAATAGTCCAGCATCTTCTACGAAAACTTTTTTCTTTGTTTTTTCGGCGACCCATTTTGCTGTAAATGCGGCGATTTCCTCTAAGCTTTCGGCTTGTATCTCTGGGTATTTTCCCTTTAACCATTTAACTTTTATATTAAAGTTCTCTAGGATTGCTTTTGCTTCAAGGTACTTGTTTTTGTTGCTAGTAGCAAAAAATATTTCCTTCATTTTTCTCGCCTCTCTTCTACGTATCTTCCTCTGAGTCGAATTTCTTTTATCTGTTGTAGAACTTTATTTGTATAGTCTTTCATGATTTTTCTATATCCTTCGATTATCCAGTTGAAGTATTTTTTGGCCATTTTGTGGTGTGTACTTTCTAATGTTCTTTCCATTAAATGTAAGTCGACTGCATGATCTTCTAGGTTTTTGGAAAATGATGCTAGGCCGAAGTCAACAAAAACTATTTGGTTGTTATTAGTAAGTATAATGTTAGATGTTGTTAGGTCGCCGTGAACTATACCGGCTTTGTGCATTTTCCCGATGTTTTCTCCAATTAACATGCAGATCCTTTTTTTCTCTTGTAGTGGTAGGGTGTCTAAAACTTCTTTAAGTACTTTGCCTTTAACATCTTCCATTATAATTGAGGATTCCATTAGATTTACCATAAAGACAATGGGTGTAGGTACACCCTTTTTACGAGTCTCAGAAAGTAGTCTTGCCTCATGTTTAGTTCTAAAGACGCGAATAGCTTTGTCCAGTTCTTTTACACGATATTTTTTAGGTATTCTCCACTTTCTTATAACATCGAATTCATACCATTTTTCTCTAAATAACCAGGCTTCTGCGCCCTTTTTTATTAATACCATGAATAACCCCTTTTATGAAGTTATTTGTAGAATTAAAATTAGATTACTTACGGTGTTTTTAGGTATTTAGCTTATCGACTTTACATTTTAAAATTAGAGATCTATAAATGGTTTTTACTTTGAGCTTTGTTCTTTCTTTTTGTACTCGGTGTATCCGCATTTGCCGCATGAAAATCTATCTTTGTGTTCGGCTAAGAAAACTCCTGGACCACATCTTGGGCAGAATTTTCTTTTTCTGATGAGTTTGCCTTCCTTTATTTCGTAATATGTACTCACTATAACTTTAGGTGTTTTTGACATTTTTCACCCCTCTTTCATCTGTTAGTTACCAAATTTATTGTTAGTTATAGTATAGTTTGTGTAAGTGTTAAGAGCGTTAGAAATATTTTGTTAAATGGTTATTTTTTCTCTTCTTCTTTTTCCAGTTTGTTTCTTTCTATAATGTGTTTTGGTTCTATAGCTAATGCTCTTTCTTTGCTTTCATATATTCTTGCTTCTCCTTTTGTTTCTGGTTTTCCAGTTTCTGAGTATAAGTGTTTGATGTATACGCATTCTATATCCTTGTTTAGCATAGCTGCAATTTTTTTACGTATATCGGTTCGTTTCGGCGTGCCTTGACCAGCGTGAAATATAATAAACTCTATTTCTTTTCTTTCTAGTAGAGGATTATCTTTTTCGGAGATAATTTTTATTTCAAAGGACACTCTCTGATCCCTCCATTTCTAGTAGGATTTCTTTCACTTTCTTTTTAGTATTTTGATCAGATTTTACTACTACTATGCCTTCATGTGGTTGACCATAAATGATAATTGATCCCTCGGGTGCGAGATAAATTGCGGGGAGTGTTAATAAGTCTTCCTCTCCATTAACTAGTATTATAACTTCTCCTTTCTTCTTCATTGCATCTTTCACAGCTTTCCAAGCATCATATGTAATTGTACCTGCTGGATTATCTGTTTTTATTATGGTTTCGTTGCCTGTGTAACTGATATGTACATCACTCTTTTTTCTCATGGTTTTTAAATCTATTATGGCTATTGAAAGGGGTAACTTGTATTTTTTGGCTGAATGTGTAACTATGTCTCCTACTGTAATGACTTTTGGAGGTCTTAATTTTTTAATGATTTCTTTAGCAGTTTTAATTGTAATGTCTGGGGGACCTTTAATGAGTTGACCCAGGGGTTTTTTAAGTTTGCTACGTAAATGTTCGGGTAATTTAAAAATTAAGGACAATGTTATCTACCTAGCGCACTCTAAATGCATATCTTCCAGGCTGGTCAATATGTAGTTTTTTTGCGATTTCAGATTTTTGGGGATCGATTATTATGATAAGCCCGCTAAAGTCGTCAGAAAGAGTATGAGTTTTGCAATAAGGACAAATACTTTGATTTGTAACAATTCTATGGCAGGTTCTACACGCTTTTTCTTTCACTTGTTTTTTCCTCCTTTTCAGCTTCTATTCTTTTAATTTCTTCTTTTATCCATTCTAATTTACCTAGGAATGGTTGTCTCATTGTTAAGCCTAGTTTCCCACTTCGTGATCCACCTCTTAAACTTACGGCAACTATTCTTGCTCTTACGCGATCGTTTTCAGATATTACTTTGCCAGTTTCTCTTCCTATGAGTGCCGATCTTTTTGAGTCGTAGGTAATAAAGTCATCTGTTATTTGGCTAACGTGACATAGTCCATCAAGAGGGCCTAATCGTATGAAAACTCCGAAGTTTAGTACCTCTATTACCTCTCCCTCTACAACCTCTTGTAACGTTGGTTGAAAAGTTAAAACTGTAAAATCTACATCGTGATACGTGGCACCATCTCCTGGAATAATTCGTCCCAAACCAACACTATCGACATTTATTACAGCTATAATATATCCTAATTTGGGATCGATTGTTCCTTCAAGTTCTTTTCTCAGTACTTCTAAAGCAGCATCTTCAATTGGTTCACTAAGCTTATTTGGAGGAATACGAACTACATCTTGAACTTTAACTAACTTATACATTGTTAACTCAATCCCCGTGACAATCGTTATTTTATTAGGATTAAAACAGTGAATTGAACATTTGAAAAGAGTTTAAGATTGGTTTTGATGTAAATTATTAAACTTATATGTGTTTCGCGTGATTATGGAATTTCGCCTTCAATGGTTAAATGGGACTTCTGTCTGAGAAATATAACTGGTGCTCCTACTTCCCTAATTTTTCTTCTTAATTCGTTGTCACATGTGCAAATTACATATTTTCTGCTCTTTGCCAACCGTATTAGCATTTTATCGATGTTTTCCCCAGGTTTAGGTTTTATTGGAATTATTTTGAATTTTTTAGCTAGCTCTAAGGCAAATTTAGCTATGCGACGGGTTTTAGGACTTGATGTACTGATCAAATTTTTAAGTTCCTCAATCACTCCTTCAGGAACTACAACTTCGTATCTTAATTGTAATAGATTATCAAGTTCAGCTGAAAGATTTATGTTTAGTTGAGCCGGTAACATTAGTATATTCGTATCTAACACAATTTTCAATTTATTTTTTTGCGTCATTTTCATCATTTTATTATTCCGTGTCCTATAAGTCTCCATCTTCCACCTATATTTCTACTGATGGCTACTCGTTCACCCTCTTCTGCACATATAGGTCTTCTTAACTGAATTTCCGCTTCGTCTTTCACTGCCTCTGTTACAATGCCTACCGTTACAGCAGTGCCTATATTTAGCATAATAGTTTCATTCTTTTTGATTTCTTCAACTTTTCTTAAATCTTCAGTGCCAACAACCCTTTCCATAAGATGAACTTCAATACGTAGTGTATTGTGTATGAGGGGTAGTGTATCAGGTTTACCAGCGATGTTTCCAACTAGTCCATCAGCTTTTGTTAGAGAAGGGTCAAGCTTTGTACCGACCCCTATTAAACCACCAGGACCAGCCTCCTTTAATGGCACATAAGGTCCAGCTCTTAAGCTTGTAACCTCGGTGAATAGTGGTTCATACTCTATTTTTCTAGCTCGTTTTTCTGGTAACCCTGGTCGTATTTCGATTTCATCTCCTACTTTAAGTTTTCCTTGTATGATTGCTCCTCCAAGTACTCCGCCTTTTAAATCGTCGGGTTTTGTCCCGGGTCTATTAATATCAAATGATCTAGCAATATAAAATCTGGTTGGCTTATTTGGATCTCTTTTTGGTGTGGGTATAATTTCCTCTATAGCTTGAATGAGTACATCTAGGTTTACTTTATGAACAGCGGAAATCGGTATTATAGGCGCATCTTCAGCTATTGTGCCTTCGACAAATTTTTTGATTTGCATATAATTTTCTAATGCTTTTTCTTTCGACACTAATTCCACTTTGTTCTGAACAATAATGATGTTTTTAACACCAATAATTTGAAGAGCAGCAAAATGTTCACGTGTTTGTGGTTGAGGACAAGGCTCATTAGCAGCAATAACTAAAATTGCGCCATCCATTAACGCGGCGCCAGAAAGCATAGTAGCCATTAATATTTCATGTCCAGGACTATCAACGAAAGAAATTCTTCGTAATACTTGAAGATTTGATCCACAATATGGACATTTATCTCCGTTAGCGAGATAAGTAGTTGTAAAACATTTGGGAGGGGGGCATTTCGGGCATTTTCTAATGGTAGTGTCGGCATAGCCTAGCTTAATGGAAATTCCCCTTCTAATTTCTTCACTATGCCTATCTGTCCATTGACCAGAGAGAGCTTCAACCAAGGTTGTTTTACCATGATCTACGTGTCCGACTGTGCCGATATTAACCTCACATTGAAACATCTCGTCTTTTAATATCATTTTTATCCTCCTGACGTATATTAGAAGAAACATTATAGCTTCTAGGCATATTAAACTTATACAATTAAGCTTCGATTTACAGTTAATTGTTAAGCAATTACATGAAGATTTTATTTCGAATAAAGTTCACTTCTTTAATAATTTTTCTATTTATAATAAAAATGTGTAATAACTAATATTTGATGTGAACTAACCTACTCGTAGAATAATATGAATTATTACTCTGTTTTCCCTAAAATTTCCTCAATTGGTTTTTCTCCGTGTTTTACTATTTTTGCGTTAACTTGTACGATCTCTTCTGTGACGACGTTCCCTCTTACTGTTTTTCTTCTTCTTTCACCTGGACGAGTTGGGTGAAATCCTGGTGGCCCTGAAAGTAGTACCCTTTTTCTAACGCCTCCATGGACATCGGGTCTCATCGGGAACCCGTCCTTGTCGCTTCCACCAGTTATCTCGACTTCGTATCCAGGTAGCCCTATTAAGTCTCCTGAAACGGTTTCTCCTATTTTTCTACCTATTAGTGCCCTACTTTTCTTTTCATCTAAAGTTATTTGATAGGTTTTCCCAGTTTGTGGGTTAGAGATGACGAGTTTTATTTCTGGCATTTCACTTTCCTCCTATGTTCCCCAGAAGGGTTTTTCTTTTCTCTTTATTTCAATCAATTCCTGCAAAGTTTCGATTTCATCAATTGTTAGATCATTTTTAAACTTTGTTAATAATATTCTTGCATGGGATTCAGGAACATCTACATATAGTACGTCCCCTTCTTTAATATGTCGTCCAACAATTGGCCCTTTAATTGATACTGCAACTTCCATATCTTTTGTAGCTTCTTTAATGTTTTGCCCTTTATCTTGTATTTGAAGTATTGACCCTACTTTCTGATTGTCTGAGTTAATTAGTGAATATTTTGGCTGTATTTTGCCAGCAAGAACTTTGACACCGACTATTGCCGGCTTACTTCTCCTGAACACATACCCGGGTAATATTTTGAATTTTCCAGGTCTTATAAGGGATTCTAGTTCCTTTTTCTTTTGTTCTTCTCTTTTCTTTATTAACCAGTCCTCGTAGTCGTTGAAAAGCCTATATATAATGTTGCTCTTAAATATTGGTATATTATGGCGTCTAGCTTCCTCCTCAGCATCAGGAAGAACTTTTACATTAAAAGCTAGGATGGCGGCGAGGAATGGATCCTTTTCTTTTACTGCAATAGCTTCCATTATGTCTCTTTTTGAAACATCACCGACATCAGCCATTCTTATCGGAATATTTCTTTCTCTAAAATAGTTGACTATAGCTTCTAGAGAACCGAGAGTGTCAGCTTTAAGGATTGTTCCTGTTTTATCAGTTGATATTCTTATTTTTTCGAGTTCTTCTTCAACTTCTTTTTCAATTTCTTCAACTATTGATTCATCCCAGACAATTCGTATCGGCGACCCAGCAACAGCCCCTTCAAGATCTGGGGCCACTATTTTAACGCCAGCTGCTGCGACAACTTGATCAACTGGATTAAATTTATCTCTTGGATCTCTTATTTCATCAAGAGGTTTGGGTTGGAGAAGAGATCTGATTCGGGAGACTATTACACCATCTAGACCGCCAACTACGATTATGTCTCCCTTTCTTACGATACCATCGTATATAATGGCGTCAAGAGTCAAACCTAATCCGGGTTCTTCTCTAACCTCCAGAACAACTCCCTTTCCAGGACCTGTTACAACTTTTAATTTCTCTTTCATATAACGTTGAGTTAAACCGGCTAAAACTGCAAGAAGTTCGGGTATGCCTTCACCTGTTTTGCCACTTGTTGGAATAATAGCAACTGTTTTTGTAAAATCTTTAACTCTATCAAATCTTTCGGCTTGAAAACCTTCTGTTGATAGTGAACCCATGATTTCGTAGACTTTTTCGTCTAGAAATTTTTGAACGTGAGGACTTTGTTTCTTAAAAGATTCAAGAAAAGGTGCTCCCGGGTTAGGTTGCCATCCTGGAATTCTATCTATCTTGTTTGCAGCTACAAGGAAAGGTACCCGTCTGGATTTTAAAATATTTATACACTCCCAGGTTTGTGTTTGAAATCCTTCAATGACATCAACTACAAGGATGGCGAAGTCTGCTGCAGCTCCCCCACGAGCTCTTAGATTATAAAAAGCTTCGTGACCCGGTGTATCTATAATTAAAATTCCTGGAATTGTAATTTTAATATTAAATTTTTCTAAAAGTTTACCACATATTTTTTCTATGACTTCGGCTGGAAGGAACGATGCTCCTATATGTTGGGTTTGGCATCTAGCCAGAGAGCTGTCTGGCTAGATTATGCCCCCGGCTTCTCTTAACTGAACTACTGTTCCGCGAATTTTATCAAGTAGAGTTGTTTTCCCATGGTCTATATGGCCAAGTACAACGCAAATTGGTTGTCTGAGAGCCATTTCAATAGCCTCCTATAAAATTCAATAATTTTTGATTTTCTCTTTAAGTTAATGAAGCGAAAATAGTATCGACCTTACTATTTTATAATCCTTTTAATACTTTACGTGTAATCCTTACATAAAAGAACATATTTTTTGTAGTTTTTACATAAAATATAAATAAAAATGTTAAGAGTTTTGGTTTAATAAAGCCAATTTTCATCGGTACGTTCATATTCTATTGGTTTTTCTGTTCCAAAGATTACATTTATTTCTCTTTCTGCGTTTTCTGGCGAATCTGCAGCATGTACTACATTTTTAGTTATGGTTAAAGCATAGTCACCGCGGATAGTGCCAGGGTTTGCTTTGGAGGGGTCAGTTGCACCTATCATGTTTCTAACAATTTGAATCGTGTTTTCACCCTCTAGAATCATTGCAACTATTGGCGCTGAAGTTATATGGTTAATTAATTCTTGAAAGAATGGTTTTCCTTTGTGGACACTGTATAGTTCCTCCGCTTTTTCTCTAGATAATTTCATCATTTTTAGGGCTACGATTTTTAGTCCTTTTCTTTCTACACGAGATATAACTTCGCCTATTAATCCCCTAACAACCCCGTCAGGTTTAACAATTAGAAGTGTTCTTTCCATTTTTATCTCCCATTACTAAGGTTGTAGGTAGGACGTATTAAACTTGGAAGAAATTAGTAAATAAAATTAGATTAAATTTGAGGGCTGTTCGTGTTTTATTTGAATTCTTTTACTTTCTCTACTATTTCGCGGACAAGATCCTTGGCGTCTCCAGGATTTATAATGCATGCTGAGGCTGCTGCTACATCTATTCCAGCGGCTGATCCAAGTTGCTGTTTGCTTGGTACGTATATGTATGGTACATTCTTCTCCTCGCATAAAATAGGTAGGTGCATTACTATTTCTGGTGGATCTACATCTTCGGCAATTAACACTAGTTTTGCTATTCCTCTCTCTACAGCTTTAGTTGTTTCATTGGTTCCTTTTCTTACCTGTCCTGTATCTCTGGCTATCTCCAAAGCTTCCAGTGCTTTCTCAGCTAGCTCCTTAGGTACGGTAAATTTTACGTAAGGTGGTTTTGCCATTGAAGCCTCCCTCCGGTATCGTCATTTCTCATCGGCGGTTTATGGATACTACAGTTTATTTATGAATTTTTCGATTTTACCTTTAATAGGGCACTATCCTTTTGCGGATATTTGACAGTAAATTTAAAAAGATAATGAAGTAAAATAGTTGCCAGCAACTTATATTTAAAAACTAAAAACGTATCATGACACGTATGGGAACTAAAGTATTCATGGAACTGCTTGTGTTGGAGGTGTCTTCATGAGTTCAGAGGTAGATAGAGGAACCCCCGCGGAAGTTATTCAAATTATTGGTCGTACTGGTGTTACTGGAGAAATCACGCAGGTTAGAGTCAGAATATTAGAAGGAAGAGATAAAAATAGGATTCTTACAAGGAATGTAAAGGGCCCCGTTAGACTAGGGGACATCTTAATGTTAAGGGAAACTGAAAGAGAAGCTAGAAAGATAGTTGTAAGATAAGGGGATGACTATGGTAAAGGTTCAAAAATGTTCTTTTTGCGGAGGAGATATTGAACCTGGAACTGGAATGATGTACGTTAAAAATGATGGTACGGTATATTGGTTCTGTTCAAGTAAGTGCAGAAAGTCCTTAATAGAGATGAAAAGAGATCCAAGAAAATTGAAATGGACGTTGCGATGGAAAAAGGAATGAACATGAGTGTTATTTCTTTTTATAAGTCACAATGACAGTAAGGTGTAATTTTCACCTGCAGAGAGATTATTTTAGATTCAAAATGCGCCAATAGGTTTATTCGGGGAATATAAAGAAAATTATTGTTTGGGGCTTTTGATGTAATTCCGCTACGTATATTACGGTCCCTCTTATTGGGGATCTCACGTAGCGTATTTCACCCTTTTTTGTAATTATTGCTGCAAGTTGAAGTTCCTTAAATACTCTGTTGCCTAGTTCGGCATATGGTTGAACTATATAACCTTTTGCTTCAACTATTGCTACTCTGTCTCCTTTTTTCAACCTAATTTGTGTTCTCCTGTCTGGATAAATAATGATACAGTCCTTTTTTACCTCTCCTTTCTCTAAATCGAATATTTCCTGATGAGCTGTATCATAAATCTTTTGAATTAGAACCTTAACATTTTTCATGTCTGGAATATCTTCTCCTTTGTTTATCCACATTTCTATTTTCTTTTCAGGTAAAATAACAACTAGATTTGTTTTTGCCTTTCCCTTTTCAATGTATTTTTCGAATTCTATTTGTGGTATTTCGACATATACTTGTGGTATTTTCATTTTATTTTCTCCATTTGTTGCTTTCTCCTGTTTGCAAATATTGTTACATCAAAGCCTCTAGCTTTTAACCATTCAGCTGTTCTTCCCATAATTATTATGTCGGCCTTTTTTAGGTCATCTATTTTAGAAGCTCCAACAAGAAACATAGCTATTTTAAGTTCTTCGATAACTTTCTGTAGAATTTGAATTAGTTTTTCTACCTTTCCTTCATATGCGGGTTTTAGTAGTGGTAGAGATATACCTACAGCATTGGCACCAAGTGAGATTAATTTTGCTGCATCTAGACCTGTTCTAACTCCTCCTGTTGCTATAATTTCAATGTTGTTTGTGAAAAAAGCTGTTTCAATCGTACTTATAGTTGTGGGGATTCCCCAGTCCCAAAATGTCTTACCTATACTTGCAGCAAAATGCATTCCACGACTTTCAGCTCTATAAGTTTCAACAGCTGCCCAACTTGTGCCTCCGGTTCCTCCTACATCGATTGCTTTTACGCCGATTTTCTCTAGAGATCTTGCTTCCTCTCTTGCAAAACCAGCGCCAGTTTCTTTAGCTATTATAGGTACTTCTATTTTTTCTACTATGTCTTTGATAGCTGAAACTACTCCTTTAAATGTGGCTTCTCCCTCTGGTTGAATTGCTTCTTGAAGAGCGTTGAGGTGTATTGCTACAGCATCTGCATCTATCATTTCTATTATTTTTCTAATATTTTCGATTCTATTTTCCTCTAATATTTGTGGTGCTCCTATATTTCCTATTAGAAGAATGTCAGGAGCTTTTTCTCGTGCTATGGAATAGGTGTATTCTAGGGAAGAGTCCTCTAAGGCAGCTCTTTGACTCCCCACTCCCATAGCTATATTTAGTTTCTGAGCAGCCTCTGCCAACGTTGCGTTAATTTTGGCCGCTTTGGGGTGTCCCCCTGTCATAGCTGCAATAACTATTGGAGCTGCCAATTCGTGGCCTAAAAGTTTAATTGATGTGTCTACGTCAGTTTTATTTATTTCGGGAAGAGAAACATGAACAAATTCAACATCTTCAAGTCCTGTGGTTTTTTCTTTTGCTATAACATCTTTTGATAAGCAAATAAGTATATGTTCTATTTTTCTTCCTTCAGTTATTTCACTTTCCCGATTTATACGACAACTTTGCTTGTTTCCCTTTATTGCATCAGTCATGTATACTTCACCTTTTTATTTCAAATTTTAACCGTGAATGTAAGTTCCGACCGTTTTTACTCCTGTTAGTGCTTTTTTAAGTCTTCCAGGAACATTACCATTTAATAAAATAACGGGTATTCCCTTTTCAGCTACAGGTATTATCCACTTAACTTTTTCAGCTATTCCACCTGTAACATCAATTCCTCCCTTTCTTTCAAAGATATTTGTTGTTTTTTTAAGAGATTGGACATCAATTTCTTCTATTAATTTTGCTTTTTCGGGAGTTTTACGAGGATCGTCTGTAAATAAGCCGTCTACGTCTAGAACAAAAATTAGTTGTGCTGCATTGAATTTTATAGATAAATGGGATGCTATTTGATCTCCCGAAACTATTGTAAATCCCATGTTCATGTCAAGTACTGTATCCCCATAGAGAACCGGGATGAGTCCTATGTTTAGCATTCGTTCTATTGTTTCACATTCTAGTTTTTTTATGATCCCATCCTGGCTAAGGGTTGTTGAAACAGGAGGTACAGAAACCGCTGGGACACCGTATTTAATTAATCGTTGTGTAACTATAATATTTAACTTTTGCATTGCTGAATGGGTTTTCGCGAACCCAATAAGTTGTTGTTTCTCCTTATAGCCGTCTTTTATCTTATATTTATGGGCAACAGGATGTCCGAATGAACCTCCGCCGTGTATAATTATCATTTTTCCTTCGTATTCAGATACTTCCCTTGCTAATCGATCTATTACATTTACTCTTGCCTTGAAAGGTTTTTCTTTATCTGTAATTACACTACCTCCAAATTTAAGAATTACAAAGTTATTTTTCTTCAATTTTGACCCCTTTTATGGAAATTTTTGTTATTAAGGGTTTTCCACCCTCATTTTCTATTGCCTCTGCGACTTTTTTCTGTTTTTCTGGCGAGGTTAATGCTATGATACATCCTCCGCCTCCAGCGCCGGTGAGTTTTGCTCCATATGCGCCGGCAGTTCTTGCTGCGTAGATTAATTTAGCTATTTCTCTTGTTGAGACTCCTAATGCATCTAGTAGTCCTTGGTTGATGTTCATTAACTCTCCGAGTGTTAGTAGATCTCCTTCATTTAGTGCTTTTAATGCTTTGGGTATTATTAAGCCAATACTTTTGATTACTGACGTTATAATGTCATTGTATTTTTCTTTAAGGGATTTAACTTTTAATACAAGTTGTTTAGTTACTCTTTCTATTCCAGTGTCTCCGATCACTAGTGGAATGTTTTCTTTTACATTTATTTTTGTGATATTTCCTTTTTGAAAGAGGACTGCCCCTCCAAATGTAGCTATTGTATTATCTATACCACTTGGAGTTTCGTGAACTATTTTTTCAGCTTCATAAGCTAATTTTGAAATTATTTGTAAAGGGAATTTTGCTCCAATCAATGTACTAACGGCCATGATTGTTGATACTGCTACTGCGGCAGAGGATCCGAGTCCTGCTCCTCTGGGAATTTCGGATTCTATTCTTAATTTTAAGCCTTGTTTGGTATTTGTGTATTCTAGGACTTGGAGACATGCTTCCCAGATTGGTTGTAAAATTTTAAGTTTTTTGCGTTTTAGATCTATCTTTTTTCTTTCTTGAGGGAATTCTGCTTTTATTCCGTAATTTACTGCATTGATTTCTATCGTTGATGTATTTAGAGGATAAACTGTTGTATATGCTCTTTTTGATAAAGCTATGGCTATGGCTGGTTCACCGTAAACAACGCTATGCTCCCCGTAGAGGATAACTTTACCGGGAGCAGAAGCTACAACCTTATTCAACATGTTAATACGTCCTCTTGTCAGATTTTATTATGGTTATATGCTGAAATTAGGCTATAATTAATTTAAAAATGAATCGTATTTTAACTAAGCTATGAAAAATGAAGAAAAAGAAAAGTACATATTTTTAGTTGAGAAAATTTATATTACAGCAGTTTCTCGAGAAATTGGCAATATTATTTCTTATAGGTGCGTAAGTATATTCTCAAATGTGTTTGTGAATGTTTTTAATGAAAATTATTTTACCAGTTCTTGCTTTCTTAAAAAAAGAACGAAACTATACATGGATAGGTAGTAATTCGATAGTGTTAATTAGGTTTTAAGGATAATTTTTGTTTCAAATTCTTCGATGGGTGTAGGAAGCTCTCCATCTGGCGGTATTTCTCCTCTTTCTCTTAAGACTTGGCGAGTTAATAGCCAGTATATAAGGGCTAGTGCTTTACGTCCTTTATTATTTGTGGGTATAACTAAGTCTACATTTGCGGTAATGTTATCCGTGTCGCAAAGTGCTACTACGGGTATTCTAGCTTCTATTGCTTCGCTAACTGCTTGTCTATCCGCTCTAGGGTCTGTAACCATGAGTATACTGGGTTCTAAGTATCCTGGATAGGCGGGATTCGTTAATGTTCCAGGTACAAATCTGCCCACTATGGCGTGAGCCCCGATGAGCTCGGCAAATTTTCTAGCGGGTTTTTGTCCATACTGTCTGGCTGATGCAACAAGAATTCTATGTGGTTCGTATCTGGCTAACATTTTTGCAGCTATTCTAATTCTTTCATCTGTTTTTCTAACATCTAATACATAAAGACCGTCAGGTCTAACTCTGTATACGAAATCAGCCATTGATCTTGTTTTAATTCTAGTACCGATGTGAATACCTGCTGCTAGATATTGTTCAAGTGGAATTAATAAGTCTTCAACGACTTCTTCGCTCATTTAAACCCTCCATAGGATAACTAAATATATAGGGTGCGAAAAGAAACAAATTTTTGCAATAAAAAGTTTTCGTATCTAGGTGGGTAGGCTAAAATCTAAGATTTCATCTATTAGGTCTACGTGGCTGAGAAGCATTCTTCTACAACAATATCGTTTAATGCCTAAGTCGTCTAATACTTGTTTTGGATCTTCGCCTTGTCTTACACGTCGTGCAAATTCTTCCCACTTATCAGCGATTAATTTCCCGCATGTAAAGCTTTCCGCTGGCGCCCCATCTAAGCTCAATTGGAGCGCCAGTATCGGACCGGGATTATCACATAAATACACCTCTTAACATTTTAGACTCAAAATGGTTTTAATGGCTTGTTTAGCCACCTCCATGTGTACATAGAACTAAAAGAAAAAATTATTTAAACATTGCTTTTGTATCGAATGTTTTAAGTGAATTACTAGCTGATATAAAGTTCTGATCTGATAATTTTCTGAAGAGTAATGACATTACAATTAAAATTAGGAATGTAATAGGTTATCTGTAAGACTTTTGTCTTCTAGCTCTCGCGCTTCTACCTCCAAATTTTTTGGGCTCTGTTCTTCTAGGATCTCCTACAATCATTGTTCTATCATACTCTATGAACTTTTTTCTTAATGTCGAGTCCCCTGTCCATTCAAGCAGGGCTCGTGCAATTGCCATTCTTGCAGCTTCAGCTTGTCCCATGACTCCTCCACCTTCTACTTTGACATCTATATCTATTTTACTTATAATATCGTCACCTGCTAAAAGTATGGGTTCCATAATTTTCCATCTTGCCAGTTCAGGTTGATAAATTTCGAGAGGTATTTTGTTGATTCTTATTCTTCCCTTTCCTTCTCTTATGACAGCTCTGGCTATTGCTGTTTTTCTTTTACCACTCGCAAGGAGAATTTTAGCCATTTCATTGTTCCTCCATAACTAGGTTTTTAGGTGGATTCCAACCTATGAGTTGGGATAATTCAAATATAGTGATGTAACTTCCTCTGAGTCTACTGGCATCAACTTCTTTAACTCTCTCTACTTCTTTGTTCTTAAATTCTTCTGGAACCCCTATATAAACGCGAAGTCTTTTATAAGCTTGTTTTCCACGAGGGTTCTTCCAGGGTAACATGCCTCGAATAACTCGTTTTACAAGTTTGTCAGGCCTTCTATAATGGAATGGTCCCTTTTTAGGGTTTGTATGTGTTCTAATTTTCAACCATTCCTTATATTTTTCGATAATGCTATCAAATTTACCTGAAATTATGGCTTTCTCAGCGTTTATGATAGCTATTTTTTCTCCGTTGAGTAATCTTTTAGCCACTATGCTCGCAAGTCTTCCGAGTATTGCATTACTTGCATCAATTACCCTAATTTCTTCAGATGCCATTTTTGTTACCTCATTCCATAATTATTACATTTGATCCTCTGGGATTCATTTGTATGAGTTCTTCGATTGTTAAACATTTTCCTCCAACTGCTTCTATTTTTTTTCGAGCGTTTTCAGAAAATGATAATGCAGCAACATAAACCTTATGATCTATTTTACCAGCTCCTAGAACCTTCCCAGGAACTATTACTGTATCACCATCTTTGGTGTATCGATTTATTTTCGAAATATTAACTTCTGCTCTTTGTCTTCTAGGGCCTAGAAGTCTTTCGGAAATATCACGCCATATGTTAACTTGTTCTATTCTGGATTGTTTTCTTAATTTTCTTATTAGTTTTCTCACGTTTATATCGGTTGGACCTGTACGATGAACCATCGATTACACCTCATATTTCTCTATTTTTCTCCATCTCTTTAATTAATTGCTCAGCTTTTTCGGTAAGTATTTTTGCTGCTTCTTCTAAAATTCTTTCTGGAGGTAAAGCACCAGTACTTTCAATGATGAATATAAAGGTTTTATTATCATATGAAACTTTAATAGCCTCTAAGTCGCATGCCTCTTCGCATGATTTACATAAGTTACAATTGAATATATCTCCTATTACAAGTTCTCCATCCCTTAATGTTAAGATTTCCCTTGGACAAACTTCTACACAAGCCCCACACTGATCACATTTTTCATAATCAAGATTTATGATGGGTAAATATTTGTACGCGGCTGCGGATACGGGTTGCCATTTTGCATGTTCCTTGCCAAGTCCTAATCGGGCATATGCCTCCAAAACAAGTTTTTGTCCTTTTGCTAGCTTAACTATGGGGATTTTTTCACTTACAGGGACAATTTTAGGGTCTTGAGATTTTAGATGGCCTGAGTAAACCGTCATAGGGCCATCGGTTGCTTCAACTTCTAGAGTTAAGGCTACTTGGCAATTCGCACAACCTTCTCCTCCACATTCACATTTTTCGGGAAGAACATAGGTATCTAGGTCTGTTTTAAGTGGAATTAGACCAAGTCTATGAGCAATTATTTCATCAAATAAAGGTGAACTGTTTTCTATTACTATAACATCATCTATAGCCATAGTTGGTACTTCAGCTATCATTATACGTCTTAAACTGTTTGCAAATGCCGCATCTACATCTTCTAGAATAAATTTTATCAATTCTTCTCTTCTTTCCAAAATTCTGATATTCATATTAGTTCCTCCAAGGGTGAAAAATACGTGTTTAGACTCGTCTTCCTCTTCTTCCACCGGGGCGGCGGGTTCCGTCATGTGGTATTGGTGTTACGTCTTCTATTCTACCAATTCTTAACCCTGATCTTGCTAAAGCTCTTATGGCTGCTTGTGCTCCTGGTCCTGGATTTCTTGGTCCGTGTCCGCCGGGTGCTCTTACTTTGATGTGTATCGCGGTTATACCCTTTTCTTTTGCAGCTTCTGCTACTCTGAATGCTGCTTGCATAGCTGCATATGGTGAAGATTCTTCTCTATCCGCTTTAACTATCATACCACCGCTAGCTATAGCGATTGTTTCAGCACCAGTCAAATCTGTGATATGTACAATTGTATTATTGTAAGAGCTGTAGATGTGTGCTACTCCCCATTTGGTTTTCCTTTTTTCTTTACTCATTTTGTGTAGCCTCCTCTACGGGTGCGGCTTCTGGGGTGGCTTGAGGTCTTTCAGGATGTTTTGGATCATTATATGGTGATGCAGGGAAATATGAAATAAGATCTTCTTCCTCTCTGCTAACCAGATAGGATGGAGCGGTTATTCTTCGACCATTTATAGCAATATGTCCATGAGTAACAAGTTGTCGAGCATGATAGATACTCTTTGCTAATCCCTTTCTATAAACAAGTGTTTGTAATCTTCTTTCTAGGATATCTTCAACGGTTAAGCCTAAAACATCATCAAGCGTTGCGTTTTCGTGAAGAACACCCATTTTATATAATTTATTGATAAGTTCCTCCTCATACTTCTTTCTAATATCTTCAGGTAAAGCAAGTATCTCACGGGCTCTATGCCTATATTTTCTTAATTCAGTTTGATGTATCCATAACTCTCTTTTATTCCTAAGACCATATTTTCCTACAATAGCTAATTCTCTCTCTAAGCGTTCCTTCTGCCATGGATGTTTCGGAGGAATGTATTTTTTTCTTTGTTTTTTCGGATCTCCCATGGTTTAACCTCCACTACTTCTTTTTCTTCTTTGTTACGCCGATCGTTCTTCCACCTCGACCAGTGGTTCTGGTGCGTTGTCCACGAACTTTTAAGCCAAGTGCATGTCTGATACCCTTCCAACTTTTAATGCTTTTCATACGATCAATATCGCTTTTGATGGTTAGAACTAAATCTGAACCAGTTAAATGAATATCTTGACCAGTTGCATAATCTTTACGGCGATTTAACATCCAAGATGGTATACCAAACTCGGTAGGATTAGAAAGTACTTCTTCAATTTTTTTAACATCTCTATCTGTAAGGAAACCGACCTTCATATTCGGATCTAAACCGGTAACTTGAATTATAGCCTTAGCTAACCTAAATCCAATTCCCTTAATTCCTGTGAGTCCATATAGTAAACTCATAGTACCTTTCAAGTCTACACCAGCGACTCTCACTGCGTGACGATATTCCTTCGATACCAATAACTGCACCTCCAAAAGGCTATCCAATTGAAAAGTCCAGTACTATTTAAATTTTCCCATTAACTTACAGCTTAGAGAACATCCCTCCAATGGTAATATGCGGTGTTAAAAGATAGTAAAAATTCCAGTTTAAAATTTCACTTTTTGCAAATGATATAACCAAACATAAATTCAAATTTCTTTATCCACATGTCATAATCAACCTATTTTACAGTAAAAACAAATAAGAAAACCAAAACCTCAACAAGAATAATAAAATTTTAAAGCCACATTTAATAATTCTCTATAACAAGTTACTTTTCGTTCTCCTAGATTTTTCAACAATCCAAGGAATCTGGCAACAGAGATCAAACAGGAAGCGAGATTCATATATATGTTTATAATCCACATTTTTGACAATGGGAATGGGCTTAAACCCCTTGTTTATCCCCCAGCGTACTCCTCTAGAACTTCCCAGTCTTCAACCAAATCGAACGAACAATCTCACCTCTAAACCATGCTACCTCAAAAATTAAGTGATTTCGCGTCGGCAAGGAACAGTATCCAAAACTGACATGCCAAAGGCGAGATGTATTACGCCTCTTCAACCCCGCAACATGCAAGACATAGAGCAAATCATCGCTGCGCAATAAGGGCCGTAACTAACTCTACATGTATTTAACTGGTACTTTGATTATTCGTTTTAAGAAAGGATAAATCTTTTTGCATCACTATTTATAATCTAATGTAGCAGATCTACGAAAATAAAAAAGGTTTAGGCTGGTTGTTAAGTAAAGCCAGACTTATGCTCTTGCGTGGCCAGCTAAGATTGTTCCCTACTAATTAAAGTGTATCTCTCCCTCATAGTATATATCGGGTCTTTCACCTGGTATCTCTGGTATCTCTTCATCTACACCTTCATATCCTGGTCCCCACCAAGTTCCTCGCCCGCGGAGGTTCTCCAGTTCGCCTGTGCCGCTTAGGATCACCCACTGACCATACCACCAGAACCGTTCCTCGTCCCACCATGTTCTCTTACCAACTAACTGGATAACCATGGTGCCAGATTTACCATCCACTTCACCAGTAAAATTACTTCGAAGCCACACGTTCCAAAAGCCCGAGGAAAATATCACTACCCTGAAGACAGATTGTGCGGTTCCAGAGAAGTTTCCCGTCCAGACCTCCTTCTCTGTTGCTTCTATGAAAGTGTTGCCGTCGGCGACCCATATATCTGTGATAGTGAAGGTGTAGTCAAGGGTTCCTGATACGGGTATAGGTGTTGTTGCATGCACCGGGGTCGATAGTGTGAACAAAAGTGTAACCATGCACATCAAGAGTGCTGCCGAAAAAATCTTTCGCATTCCATCATCTCCTTAAATTATGTTTGGGAAGAATTCCCATCAAAAAACAGGAAAAAATCTCTTCGTGCCGTGCACAATAGGGTAACCATATTTAAGGTTTACTAAATCTCATGTTCTTAGCAAGTTTATCAAAACCTACCAAATCTTTCGTTTCATCATAAACTAAATTGGGGAGAACTGCACCCTATTTTTCCTGAATCTTAAGTTAAGCAAGATATTCAAAGCAGCCTAATTCTAGGGCTTATCTAGTGAAAAACCTAGGAAAACCGCTTAAAAACGCTAAACTAATATGGCGCCGGGGGTGGGATTCGAACCCACGCGGCCCGTAAGGGCCACGGGCTGTCCCGTGTCCCGGTAAAATCTCCAGGCCCGCGCCCTAACCGGTATAAGGCCTGTAGTCCACTTGGCTACCCCGGCACTGCTAGTTATTTTTATCTAAAATTGCTAGATATTATTAACGTTACTAGTGTATTTAAAGACAATGCACATGTATGATCAGCGAGGTGACAAAGGAAACAGTAAAAATATTTTTTAACCTATTGTTTACTTTTTAAGGTTTTTCTTGAAAGTAAAACACGGTATCCAGATTTTTTGGATATTTCCTCAACATTTTTGAATATGTGTAACATTTTTTCTGATATTCTTTTTGCTCCCATTTTAGTTTTGGCAACTATTTGTAGAGTACCATTTGAATTTAGGTGTTTGGGTGCTTTTTCAATTATTTCAAAAACTGTTCTAAGTCCTGCGTGAATAGGTGGGTTTGTTATTATGGCGTCAAATTTTTGATTCATCACAGGAGAATATAGATCCCCCTGCAATATTTTTACATTTTTTACTTGATTTAATTCTACATTTCTCTTTGCAAGCCAAATCGCTCTTTTATTTATGTCAGTCATAATTATTTTTAATTTTGGGTTAAGTTTTGCTGCAACTATGCCTATTACTCCGTAACCACATCCTAAATCTAGTATACATCCCTCTTCCGGAAGTACCATTGATTCTATGAGAATACGTGTACCTTTGTCTATTTTTTTATAAGAAAAAACTCCTGGAGCTGTTAAAAATTCAAAAGATATACCTCTTAAAATAGTTTTAACTTTATGAATTTTCAATGGAGTTGTAGGAGTTTCTGAAAAATAGTGATCCGGCATATATTATTCTTCCATTTTAGCGTCTATTATGTTTTTTGTTCTTTCTTAAATTCATGCCAAGAAGGATAAATATTTCTCTCCATTAATACTCTTTCGGTATCGACGATTATACCATGATTTTTCTCTAGCATTTCTTTAGAAGAAACCAAAGCTTTTCCTAGTGCTACAGCCTCATCCTTTAATGTACAAATTACTATTAAGTCTCCAGGTGATATACCGTCATGAAGTTTTACAACACCAGGAGCTGCTAAGTTTGCCCCATGGCATATTGCATCTACAGCAGAATCTCTAATCCAAATGTGAGGTAGGTGTTCTAAACCCTTTTCCATTGGTTGTATGACTTTTCGTAGAAATTCTTCTTCTCCATCTTCCTTCCAAAAATAGTAAGCATCAACTACATCGTGAAGAGTTACTAGGGTTTCATCTTCTTTAAAGGGTCCTGTACGTGTTCTTCTAAGTTCTCTCATGTGTGCTCCGACACCTAATGCTTCTCCTATATCATGGGCAATTTTTCTTATGTAAGTTCCAGCTTGACATCCAATCCTTAATAATATATTGCGATTTTCTATCTCAAGAATATCTATATAGTAGATTTTTCTTATTCTTAGTCGTCTTTTGACTGATGAGCGTACTGGAGGACGTTGATATATTGGCCCTTCAAATTCTTTAATGACTTTTTCAATTTTCTCTCTCGGTACATCCCCATGGAGTTGAATAATTGTTACATATTCTTTACCAGCTGGAAGTAAGGATTGAACAATTTTTGTGGCATCTTCTAGTGCAACCGGAAGTATACCTGTAACGTTTGGGTCTAAAGTTCCTCCATGTCCAGCCTTTTTTAAATTTAAGATTTTCTTTACCCAAGCAACGACTTCATGACTAGTAGGACCAGCTGGTTTGTCTAAATTTATTACACCCTTTCTTAGATGTTCCTCAATAGGTCTTTCATATGGTGGACAACCATAAGCAGGGTCAGTTTCTGCTTCACTTTTTACTAGAATCTCTCTTTTAATGTCTGATGGCAACTTTCTTTCATACAAATACTTCACCCTAATACTATAACAAACATATCTAGTTACTAAAATATTAGGAAATGGTGTTAGATGATTTTTGGAGTTATTTTAACCTTTTCTTTCAGTTCTTCCAGTTTTCCAGCTTCTTCAAGAGCCTTTTTCACTTCTTCGTCACTTGCTCCTCTACTTATTTCTATTTTATCTGGCGTCGGTTCTAAGTGTTTTATGTTACATCGTCTTCTTCTAACACCAGTCACATCCTTGGGACCTGTTATTAAAACAAAGTTCTTATCTATTATTTCAACAATAACGCACTTTCTTCCTGCTTCTCTTCCACTAGTTTTAACACATATTCTACCTACTTCTATTGCGCTCAATTATTTCACCTCCTACACTCTCAGTTATCTACCGGGTCGCCCCAGTTAGATTCATCCTATTGAGGTGCGGGAGGCAACATATTCCTCCACTATTTTCTTTAAAATTCTTACTGCTGCCTCTATAGTGAATTTGCTTGTATTTAAAATGACATCATATAGGGAGATATCGTAAGGATTTGCTCCATATATAGTTTGATATCTTTTTAATTCGCTTTTTTCTCTTTCAACTGTTTCTCTGAAAACTTCATCGTAATCTTTATTGTCTCTTTTTGCTATTCGTTTTACTCTTATTTCAAGAGGGGCTGTAAGAAGTATTTTGAGATCTGCGATGTCTCTTGTTACCCAAGCAGTTAACCTTCCATCTAACACTACATTGCCTTTTTTTGCTTCTTCTAAGGTTCTTCTGTCTATTTCTTTGTCTATGTCAAAATTTTTCTCTGCTATTTTACCAAATTCTACAAGGGATAGTTTTCTTTCTTTTGCCATTTTTCTAAATAATTGTCCTGCTGAAACGTATCGTAATCCTAGCTCTTTTGCCAGTCTTTTGGCATAAGTTGTTTTTCCACTACCTGCAGGACCACTAATGGCGATAGTAAGGTTCATTGTTAAGCTATACCTCTAACAGCTTTCTTGATTTCCATTGCTAAGCATTTGTGGCATAGATATCCACCGAAAGGTCTCTCTGGTCTTCGTTGACTTTTTGTCAACTTTCTGAATTCTCCTGGCCTTAGTCTGGGAATTCCTCTGAGAGGTTGACCACATAATGCGCATTTTGCAACGTCAGGTTTTTTTCTCCTGTAATGGATGACGGTTTTTCCTCCAGGTGTGTGTACGTATCGTCTTCTTAAAGACCTTGACCGGTAGCGTGGTTCTGGCATTTTTATACCTCCCTGAACGACATATTAGCAACAAATGAAACTTTATTAAGTTTTTGCTGATAGCACTACTTCACGTTATCCTAAATATTTTTTGAATTGGTCCTCCAACAGCAAAGTTGCAAAGAAGATACCACCAAAAGAAGGTTAGTTGGCTTCCAAGCCGTGGTAATTCGAATGGTAATATTACAACCGTTATCCCCTTATATACGCTGTTAAGTATCCAGAATAATAGCATAAAGGGTACGAGGTATATAAACATGGGTTTAAATCTTTCCGAGGCTACTTCAGATTGTAATCTCTGTATGTATTTGCTTTGTCTTTCAACCTTTACAAGTAGTTTTTTGTCTCCGGTTCTTTTTGCCTTGAAGTACATTTGTCGCCATTTGCGTATTTTTTCTTCGTATCGTCTTAGTTTTTCTATGTCAAGGATCATTCTATTTATTGTTGAGATGGTGACTGATAACGCAATGGTGAGTATTAGTATGAAAATGGCGGAGTTTGGAGGATATCTATAAGGCTCAAGTAAGTTACTTATGAATGTTACTAATTTTTCCCATATGCTAATCATGTTTCTCCCTCATTCCATTCCTAATAGTCCTCTTAGGGCTGGGTGGATTTCAGCAAGTTGTTCTTGGGCAATTATCTGATAGTATTGATATATGATTCCAACGGTTAAAAGAACTCCGACTCCAGTTCCTAGAGCTCCTAGAAAATCTGCAATTGCAGCTATTAATCCTACAATAATGCCGCCTAGTACGGTGACTGTTGGAATATATCTTTCTAAAATTCTTTCTATTATCTTTGGCGACCTTCTGAAACCGGGAACTTGCATTCCGGCTTGAAGTAATTGATAGGCAATGTCTCTGGGTCCAATACCCGAAACCTCTATCCAAACACTGCTAAACATAGCACAAAGCGCTACAAATATTAATAGATATATGATTGCTCTTAGTGGTTCTGTTGCTATTGTTTCCAAACTTCTTGGAGGAGTTAAATAGTAGACTAGTCCGCCTATCGGTTCTAGATATCCTCCTTCTTCGGAGTATTCAAATTGTCCAAGAGCTTTTACGAATAGGGATAGGAAAATGTTATTTGTGTCTTTCCATCGTGACCAGAATAATTGTCCGAAGAATAGGAAATTTGCATAAAGTGCTTGCACTAAAATTACAGGAATGTTTGAGACGTATAGAAGTTTTATTGGGTATTTGCCTTTGTATCCTCTAAATCTTGCGTACGAAACTGGTATTTCGACTCTACATGCTTCAAGGTATATAACGATCAGAAAAACTGCGACTGTAGCTAGGACTCCACTCATATCTGGTAAGTTGCCAGGGCGGTTAAATGCGTGGATAAGGTTTTCACGCCATTTACCTGTGCCAGCAGCTTCCATCATGAGTTGGACAAAGGCTAGAACGGCGCCTCTGTAAAGTCCATCTCCTTCATCCCCCGTTGGGAGGGGAGCAAATGCGCCCCAGAGTATTAGTTCAGCTGTATTTGTTGCTATGAATAGACTTACTCCACTTCCAAGTCCCCAACCTTTCTGAAGTGTCTCATCTAGAAGAATTATTAGTACTCCTGCAGCTACAAGTTGTAAGAATACTGCTACTGAATTTTCGAAGGGCAGGGGGCCAAAAGCTTTAGCGTAGAGATATGCAAACGCTTGAAAGAACGTTATGATAAGGGCTAGTACTTTTTGAGCTCCTGTGAAAAGTGCTCTATCTTCGGGGTTTGAGAAATCTATGTCTATTATTTTTGATCCAGCTAGAAGTTGCATTATTAAGCCAGCGGTAACTATAGGTCCTATACCAAGTTCGGTTAAGGTTCCACGTTTAGAAGCTAATATGACACGCATCCAAAAGAGATAATCGTATCCTGCACCTTTTTCTATTCCGTAAAGCGGTATATTACTCATAATTAAGTATATAATTAGTACAAGACCTGTCCAGAAGAGTTTTTCTCTAAATGTTACATCTCGGTCTGGTGTCTTTACTTCTGGAGTGAATCGTATGAAAGGTGCAAGGAAGTTTAAAAACCTGCTCATCGCGGAACCCTCTTTATCAGCATATATATTTTGACTTGAAGTTTATAATATTTTGAGTATAATAATTGGCATAAGATTAAAATTTAATGGATAATTATTGCTTTCCCTCCGGCTTCTTCCAATTTCTTTATGGCTGATGCGGTAAATGATTTTGCTTTTACAATGAGAGGTTTAGTTATTTTTCCTTTTCCAAGAACCTTATCTAAACCTAGTTTTGTCACGTCAACGACGATGTGTTCATTTTCATATTTAGCTATTTTGTTTTCAAGTAGAAAATCGATATTTTCCTCTAGTTCTCCTATATTTATAGTTCGGGGTTCTTTAACTAGGCTTTGCGGACGGTGGAACCCGTGTTTTCCAAAGCGGTCAGGTTCGTACTTAACTATATAGGACCACATGTGTCCATGTTTGCGTCCAGCTGCTCTCCCTTTGCCTCCTCTGGATCCTCCTTTACGATGTTGTCCTACTCTACCATATCCTTGAGTTCTTGATCCACGGAATTTTCTAATCTTTTTTCTTCTTCTTACCACCATTTAGATATCCTCCTGTTAAATCATCTTCTTAAGTAAATCGTTTATTGTCTCGCCTCGATAACCAAGTTCTCCTTCGTCGGAATAGGGTCTTTTTTTCGACCTTTTTAATCCACCCTTTGGGGGGTGTAGGCGAAATACTGGTTTTAATTTTGGTATGTCGCTGAGCTCTGCTTTAAATTCAATGATGGCCTTAGCGAACTCTTCAATTGTTTTGTATTGAGTATATTTTTGAACAATTTCATCGGTCAGTTTTTTGTCTCCTACAAGTCTTCCTCGTTTTTTTATCATTGCTGCTAATGTTTCTGCGTTGATTTCGCCCCATGTAACGTAATCTTTAACTTTTTGTAACATACCTAAGTAGCTTGGACTATTATCTATAATAACAGCGTGATGAACCTTATGAAGCCTTAGTATTTTCAGAGTATCCTCTACTTCTTCGCGAATTCCAACACTTCCCCGCAGCCTTATTATTGCAAGTCTTTTTTTCTCTTGCATCGATACGTCCTCCTTAGACTCTTCCCCAATCCTTAGGGGACATGAACTTGTATGTGTTTCTGAGAGCGTCATAAACGGCTTTAGCGAAGTTAGATGCTGTTCTTGTCTCACCAAAGGTTCTAGACCATACATCTTGGATTCCAGCAAGTCTTAAAACAACTTTTGCGATGTCACCCGCAACTAGGCCAGTACCTCTTGGTGCAGGTATGAGTATTACCCTTACACTTCCACTTTTACCTTCAACTTTGAAGGGTACGGAATGTGAATGATGACATCTACATTCCCAGCTTCCACAGCCTCTTCTAACAGGAACTACATTTAATTTAGCGTCAACTATGGCTTTTCTTATTGCTTGGCCGATTTCTTGTGCTTTACCTTCTCCTACACCTACATATCCATCTCTATTACCAACAACAACTGTTGCTCTAAATCTAGATTTCTCACCCGCATCGGTTTGACGTTGAACCAGGTTTATATCAACTACTTCCTCTTCAAGATTGGGAAGTAGAATATCAACTATTTCAGGTTCCCTAATAGGCAGAGCTGCACGAAATATTTCATCAATTGATGTTATTTGTCCTTCTCTTACTAAACGGCCTGTTTCAGTTCTGGGTTTCCATTCTCCGGTGTCTATAGATTTACTTTGCATGGTTAAGCCTCCTCAAAACTCGAAATTATTTTGTTTTTTACCTCTTCGAAATGTTTTGGAAGATTTTTAGGATCTAAGTTCTTTTTGAGATATTGTGAAAATTGTCTTTGGTATCGTTCTGGATCTGTTTTTTCTAATAGTTCAGCATATTTAGCGATATGTTCTCCTTTTATCCTAGACTCGTCTGGTAATATTTCTTCGCTGTGCGGAATTTCTAGTCCGGCATCTACAGCGCCTTTAAGAACTGCGAATACTCTATTTCCTTTAGTTGGTCTGTGAAGTCCTATATCGAGAATTGCTTTTTCGATATTAGCTTTTAACGCTTTATAACCTATCAATAATCCAGTTAAGTATGCTGCTGGTATGTTTCCAGTTCCTCCAAGCCAACCATATTTTTGTACGAGTTCTTTGCTATGAGCAGAGATTAGGGTTCTATCGCCCTCTGGGCGGGCGACTATTATTTGTGTAATCATATGTTTTAGAGTTTTTCTGGCGACTAATCTGGGTAAGCCGGATATTACTAATTTTCTCCTCAGGTAGTAATCAGTTTTTCCTTCTCTGCGTCTCCTAAAGGGTACTCTGTACCTTGGGCCTTTTGCCACTTTTAAACCTCCTATTCTAGTATTGCTTTTCTTGCTAGGTTATGTTCCTCTATATAATGTAATAAATGACGAATACTTCCAAATGTTCCTCCTTTTGCTTTCATATATAACATTCTATAAACTCTTCTGGTTATAATTCTCTTATCACGTAGTTCTCTAAGTTTTCTTCTTATGGCTCTTATTCTATTCATCCAGCTTTCTTTTCTGGGCATTCTAGCTGTTTTTCTTCCTTTTCTACTTCCATGTCCTCTTCTTCTGCCTTTCTTTTTTTGTTCGTGAAGTTTTTTAGTTCTACTTGTTGATATGCCCTTCTCAGGTAGAGCACGAATTATACCATCTTTAATTAAACGTCTAATATCCTCACGTCTAACAGCCATACTAACTTCGTCAGCATACTCGGGATCTATCCAAACTCTATGAATACCTACTTTAAGTATTTCAGATGCTAATCTCCTCTGACTCCTCAATTTCACCTCTGTGAACCTCCTTGGTAGGGTTTAGTACAATTAGTTCCAGTTCTTCAGCTTTCTCTAGAATAGCAAGTTTCTTTTTAGTTCCAACAGTATGAGCAATTCTTACGGCATGTTTAGTAGGATCTAATTTTTCTAAATCCTCGGGTCGATATACAATAACTTCTTCAAATCCTGACGGATGAACTCCTCTAACAATTTTTGGCGATCTATAGCCAACATTTGGCATCTTAATCCATCCTTTTTTCTTCTGACGTACCTTGCTGTCTATTCCTCTTGGTCTGCGCCAATTTGGTTTAACACGTTTATATCTCCAACTTTCATACCTGATGAAATCTGGTTTTTTACTTTTTAGTAACTTTTTTAGTTCAAGTAACTTTTCTTTAATCATTATTCTAAGCCTCCTAGGCTACGCGTTTGACAATATCGCCAATGTGTTTTTCGTAAACATATATACCGTCTTGAAAGACCCTGGGGTCTTTATGCTTTATTTTTGTCGCTAGTTGTATGTTTGCTGCTGTTTGACCCACGTTTTCTATATTTATACCTTCAACGATCACATCATCGCCTTCTACTCTTACTTTTACGTCATCTCCCACAATTTCAGCTACACGGGGGGATCTTTCTCCGAGGAAATTTTCAATAAGTACTTTTTTTCCTTCAACTTTAACATTTATTGGAAAGTGAGCATAAACAATTTTAAGTTTGTATACAAATCCTTTGGTAACTCCAATTATCATATTCCTAATATGAGATGCGACCGTTCCGACCATTGCTTTTTCCTTTTTCCTAGGAAAGATCGCTTCCACTCTAATAATATTCCCGTCTAGGGTAATGTTCACTGGTGCGTTAAATGACCTTGAAAGTGTTCCTTTGGGACCTTTTACAATTACCTTTTTTCCCTCTACAGTTATTTCAACATTTTCTGGTATTTCAACTTCTGATTTGATATATGGGACTCTGGTCATTTTAATCACCAATTTTAATAGACGTAAGCGAGTAGACGTCCTCCAAGACCCTTTTTAATAGCATCTTTATGAGACATTACACCTTGGGGGGTTGATACGATGAGAATACCTATATTGTGTGCTGGAAGATATTGTTTTTCCCATTTTTCGTAATCTTTCTTTTTGACTGGAAATCTAGGTTTAATAACTCCACATTTATTTATTCTACCTAGTAACTGTACTCTAAATTTTCCAGCTCTTCCATCATCTATGTATTCAAATTCTCCAATGTATCCTTCTTGTAGCATTACTTTTAGGACCGCGCCTATAAGTTTTGAAGCAGGTTTTATAATGACTGTCATTTTTCCTGCTTGTTCGTGGTTCATGATATTTGATAATGCATCAGCAAGGGGATCTAATAGAGGCATCATATGTCACCTTTCTCCTAATTTTTTGAATCCGAGTTTCTCGGCAATTTCTCTAAAACATCTTCTACAAATCATTAATCCGTATCTACGTATTATTGCTCTGTGTGTACCACATCTTCTACATACACGGCTTCCTTTTCCAAACTTTTTTTTGCTTTCTTCACTCATGTTTTATCCCTCATGCTTCGATTTTTGCACCAAATTCCTCCATTAAATACACCATGGCTTCATCACGATGAACCCTATGTTTTTCGGGTATGCGTGCTTTGCGTATTTTTCTTCGTTTAATCCTATAGCCAGGTCTCTCTATGGAAATACATACATCCATGCCAAATATTCCAAGGTCAGGGTCATATCTTACGCCAGGTAAATTTATATGCTCTTTTATTCCAAAGCTTACATTTCCATAATTATCAAAGCTTGATGCTTTAATTTTAAAGTCCACAGCTTCTAAAGCTTTTCTGAGAAACTCTTCGGCTTTTTCTCCTCTAAGTGTAACTTTGCATGCTATAGGTTCCTTTTTACGTATACCAAAATCTCTTATCGTTTTTTTAGCTCTTATTTTTACGGGAGATTGACCACTTAGGGTTTCAAGTATCTTCACTGCTTTTTCTAATCTTTCTCCACTAGCACCTACCCCAAAATTTACTACGACCTTTGCAAGTCTAGGTTTTAACATAGGATTCTTACTCCATTTTTTCAAGATTTCCTCTCTTTTCTCGGGATTTAATTCCATTTTCGACCCTCTTTGACAATTAACTTACATTAATATAGCTCTTGACCTCGATTCTATCTATTTTTCCTTATAATTGAGGTAGCGATATTATGGGTTTATCACGGCCTATCGGGAACACGTATTCAAGTGACGTTTGGAACAATTCGCCGTCAGGACTTTCAAGAGTGACGACGCTCATTCGTCTACCGATTCCGTGGATAATCTCCTTTATTCTTCCAACTTGCCCCATGTTTTTGCCCCATGTCACCAACACAAATGATCCTTCTTCAAATTTAATGTGTTCCTCTATTTCTTGCCCTGGCAAACTTATTTTTAATACATCCATTGTTTTATAGGTATCTTCCTCAGGATTTGTAGGGTCGTTAACTCTGATAAGAATGTTCCGTCCATCGTGAAGATTTAACTGAATATGACCGCCATCTACGGTTGTCTTATTTTCAATTCGACAAAGTTTAAACTTGGCTTCTTCCTCACTTATCGGATGTAAATTTAATCCTTTTCTTGGAATGGGAATTAAGCGATACGCTTCTTTTACATCCGGGATCTCTATAACATCCATTAATCCGACGGGAAATTTGTAATCTCGTCTTATTTTACCGTCTACTTTTATTCTTCCTTCAGAAATGATTCGGCGAGCTTCTCTTGCGGTTTTCGCATAGCCTAGGATGTCTCTAATTATCAATAGAAGTGGTAGTGATCTATTTATTGGATGAGGACCTGGGCTTGGTCTAACTGTCCATTTTGCTTCTTTTCTAGGTATTGGCCAGAATTTTGGCGCTGGAAGTCGTTTTAGGTGTCTTTTTGGTCCCTTTTTACCCAACCTCTTCTCCCTCCTCTAGTGTTTCTTCGATTTCTTTTTCTAGTTCTTCTAGTTTCTCTTCGGCGGCTGCGGTCTTTCTTTCAAGGATTTTCTTCCTCCACTTGTCGCTTAGATCAAGTTTTGTAATCATTACATTTGAAGGATGTACGGGGTAATATACGGTGGATTTATCTGTTTTCTCTCTAGTTACACCTTCGATATGAAGTCTATATTTTTTAAGATCCACTTTAACAACTTTTCCTTCAAGATCTTTGTAATCTCCTCTAACTACCATAACAGTATCGCCTTTTCTAACTGGTAGTTTTTTAATACCATATTTTATTCTGAGATCTGGTGATAGAGGGGCTGTCACTAACTTGTTTCTGTGGTGTAGTGGGGCGTTATATAAGAACTTTCTTTGTTTTCTTGGTTGCTTAGACTTAGGAACTGGCATCTTTCCTCCTCCTAAACAACTGTACTAGCTATTCGGGCGACACTTGGCCATTTTTCAGCTGCTTCTTTAGCTACAGGACCGCGGATTTCCGATCCCTTTGGTTCTCCTTCAGGTGAAACGACTACTGCTGCATTATCTTCAAAGGAAACCCAAACTCCATTATATCTTCTATATGGTTTCCTCTGTCTTACAATAATGGCTCTCACAACTTGTCTTCTCATTTTTGGTGTACCTTTTTTAACCGAAACAACAACCATGTCTCCAACTCCAGCTGCAGGTAAACGATTTAATCGTCCTTTATACCCGATAACAGCTATGATGGCTAGTTCTTTAGCTCCTGTGTTATCGGCACATTTTAGTCTTGCTCCAACCGGGAGTCCACGAGTGATTCGAGGTTTATATCCCACTGCAATTTTACGGATACGCCGTGCAGGCAAATATTATCCCTCCATCATTCTCTCTGTTGACTTAATTTTTCGATAACCACAAAACTTATAGTTTTACTAATTGGACGGCATTCCGCTATTTTCACCCTATCTCCAATTTTAGCATTTATACATGGAGGATTATGAGCGTGAAGAAGCGACTTTCTTTTTTCATATCTCATATATTTTTTTACGTACCAAAGATAATCTCTTCTTACAACAACTGCTCTATTCATTTTGTCGCTAACAACAATACCCTCAAATATTCGTCCTCTAACAGGTAAACTACCATGAAATGGACAATAGGGATCATTACACTCAACTTTAGGCGGCGTAACATCTAACCCTATATTTCTAGCCAAATTTGAAGACCTCCACTTTGTTTCTTAAGTCATATATATCGAAACGCGGTCTTTAGGTACGAAGCTAGTTTGGAACATCAATAATAAAATCATTTTTAACTTTTTCGCGTTTGAAGCGAAGGTGAACTAGTCTCGATATGTATACTTGCGTAACCAACACAAAAATAAACAACTTAAAAAGTTTACCTAAAAGAAGCGAGTAAGAACTACTCCCCATATTCCGCTTTAAAAATGTTTACTGATTTCGAATTAAAATAATTGAAGCTTTATCATATTTTTGGAACAATTGAAGGGTAAAGTAATGACTTAATCTGTTATTATGCCTCTAGATATTAGATTTCTACTTGTTCTTCAAGGAAATGAAACAACGAAACAATTAAATAACTAACTTATTATAATCGCTGACAAAGTGTTTTTGACTTGTATTAGAGTTGAGGTTTTCTAGTAATCCAATTGAAATAAGAAAAATTAATAAAACTTCATCTTGAAAAATTTAAACCCGTCAAATGGAAGCGGTAATAGTTCAGAATGGTTTAATTAAACCGGTCTTTAAAAATTAATACCATAGAAGTATTTAAAAGGGAAACTCTAATGGTAGAGGTGGTGTTTACTGTGCCGACATGGGAGTACTCAATTAAGGACATAGATCCGGATAGGACAGCAAAAGCTTCAGGTAGGGATCTACGTGTATCTCTAAAAGCAGCAAGGGAAATATGTCATACAATAAAGGGAATGATGTTGAAAGATGCAATAGAGTATTTAGAAGACGTTATAGCGTTAAAGAAACCTGTTCCATTTAAAAGATACAATAAGGAAATTGGGCATAGAAGACAGCTTCAAAAATGGCATTCAGGAAGGTATCCAGTTAAAGCAGCGAAAGAGATACTCGAAGTTTTAAGAAATATTGAAAATAACGCTGATTATAAGGGACTTGATACCGAGAAATGTAAAATAATTCATGCTGCAGCTCAAATAGGTCCAAAAATTAAGAGGTATATTTCGAGAGCCTTTGGCCGTTCATCGCCAAAGTTTCAACAACTTACACATGTAGAAATAATAGTGGAGGAACTTCTTGGGTGACGTGAAATGCCGTTAAAAAACATATTTATTCAGGAAGGGTTAAAACGAGCAGCAATCGACGAATTTCTTGAAAAGGAATTAAAACGAGCAGGTTATGCGGGTGTAGAATTATTTAAAACACCAATAAGAACAAGGGTTGTAATATATGCAGCGAGACCAGGAATAATTATCGGAAGAGGAGGACATAACATAAGAGAACTTACACAGATATTAGAAGAAAGATTCGGAATAGAGAATCCACAAATAGAAGTGGAAGAGGTAGAAGAGCCAGATTTAAGTGCAAAGGTCGTAGCAGCTAGAATAGCAGCAGCGCTTCAAAGAGGAGTACATTTTAGAAGAGCAGCGTATTTCGCGCTGCGTAGAATAATGGAAGCAGGCGCTAGAGGAGCAGAAATAGTTATAAGAGGAAAATTAGTTAGTCAACGAGCAAAATATAGAAAATTCACAGCAGGGTACGTAGCAAAAACAGGAGAACCCGCTGAAAAATTCGTTGATGAAGCAGTTACTCATGTACTATTAAAACCTGGAGTAATGGGAATACATGTAAAAATCATGTTACCACATGCAGAGTTGCCTGATCACATAAAAATTAAAGAAAAAGAAGTAGAAATAAAAGAGGAAGAAGTTGAGGAGGAAGAGACATAATGGCTATTTTAAGAGCTAGTGAGATAAGAAAAATGCCTCCTGACCAACGTAGAAAAAGATTGGAGGAATTAAAGACAGAATTGATGAGACTTATGGCAACAAAAGCTATGGGTGGAGCGGTGGAAAATCCAGGCCGTATAAGAGAAATAAAGAGAACCATAGCTAGATTAATAACTATAATGAAGGAAGAAGAAAAGTAAAATCGTGTTATCCATGAAAATTACTCCTGAGAATATAGTTCAACACGAATTAATTGGTCTTTTAGCAAAAATCGTTGAAAGTAGGGATCCTACACTTTTAGGTTTTGAAGGAAAAATAGTAGATGAAACACAAAAAACTTTACTTCTCTTATCTGAAAATGGCAAGACTAAACGGGTTCCAAAGGCAATATGTGTTTTTCATATAACTCTTCCAGATGGAATAATAGTTAAGGTGGACGGTAAACTTCTTATTGGGAGACCACAAGATAGAGTTAAAAAAATTCCTAGAAAAAAATGGTAATTTATTAAAAATTGACAACTTAAAAATTGTAATTATAAATAGCTTTTATGTCCATATAAACAGGTGTGTAAATTATGAAAATTAATTTAGATGACATAGAAACTTTATATAAATTAGATACAGGAAATGCGATTTCAAATGTATTAAAATATCCCGAGGTGTGTTTAGAGGCTTATAAATTAGATCCATCTCATTTACCAAAATTTCCAGTTACTCCTAAGACCATAATTATAGCAGGCATGGGAGGATCAGGAATTAGCGGAGATATCATAGCAACATGGCTTCAAAACAAAATAAGAATACCAATCGTCTCGGTGAAGGATTATGATCTGCCAAGCTATGTTGATGAAAGTACTCTTGTGGTAGTTGTAAGTTACTCTGGAAACACAGAAGAAACTTTAAATGTATTTTCACAGGCTCTTAAAAGAAAAGCAAAAATATTAGCAGTTACAAGCAATGGAAAATTAAAGGAGTATTGTCAAAAGATAAAAATACCATTTGTCTGCATTCCAAGCAAATTTCAACCAAGAGAAGCTATAATATATCTAACAATACCAATAGCTTCATTTCTCGAAAAATTAGGACTTGTTAATGGCCTGGATAGTGATATAAAAGCAACTGCAAAAACTTTGCAGAAAATTCGAAGTCAAATTCGGCCAGAAGTCTCATTAGAAAAAAATCCAGCGAAAACTCTGGCATTACAAATATTAAATACCGTACCGGTGATCTATGGAGCTGGAATCCAAAAGCCAATAGCATATAGGATGAAATGTCAATTGAATGAAAATAGTAAGATTCATGCTTTTTACGGCACAATACCTGAGATGAACCATAACGAGATTGTAGGCTGGAGTTATATGCAATCTACGGATTTTTCGGCAATATTTCTCAGGTACCACGGGGAGAGAGAAGAAATAAAGGCAAGGATAGATGTAATAAGATCCTTGTTTCTAGAGAGAAAAGCAAAAAGAGTGTTAGAAATATGGGGACAGGGAGAGAAAGTTTTAGAACAAATGTTTTCAACAATGTTCATAGGAGACATGGCATCTTTATATCTTGCTTTTCTAAGAAATGTAAACCCGTCAGAAATAAGGCCTATTGAAAAGCTTAAAAAAGAACTAGAAAAAAGAGGAACAAAACAAAGGATACTTCAAGAACTTACAGATATCATAAATTCTCATTCTATTTTCACGAGTTAAAATTTATTCTCTATCTTTTCACATTCCTTTAGAAATTTGTATAGGGATATTACAACTACTACAAAGTTTTTATACAAGTTTTGTGATAATACGAATTACTACTGTTTGGGAGGGACATACATGTTTCAACCATTATTGTTAGGTGGATTAATAGGACTACTTATACTGGCATTCATATTGACACTAGTGATTGGTTCCATCTTTCTGCTAATAGGGTTGAAAGCAGTTAATGCTCCGGTTACAGACTTCGGTAAAGTAATGGTTACAGTACTTTTAATGGCAATTGTTGCTGTAATACCGTGTCTTGGCTGTATTTTGCAGTGGTACTTTATAAAAACAAGACATGAAGTAGGATGGGGACAAGCAATTGTTGCATGGATACTCGCGGGACTAATACCTATAGTAATAACTCTCGGTGTAGCCATGTTCCTAGGATGGGGTATCCCCCTAATTTAAGCGAATACCAACAAAATACAACTCTTCTGTTTTTATTTTTAAAACCATGTACCAAATACCTTCAAAAATATCAATAACTAGAGGGAAAAATTCTGAGACTAAATTTTAAAAAAATTTTAAAACATTTACGTACTTTTTGCGGTGACCTTCAACCATTTCTACTTTCACATCATCCTGACTGTAAACATTTTAGAGATCATTATTTTGTTTTGGGAAGATTTAAACTTTGTAAAGGTTGTACCCTTGGTATTCCAGCCTTTTTTATTGCCATTATATTGGTTCTTACAGTCCCTATATCGATGATAACTCCTCAAACATATATAGGTCTCGGTGTATTTTTAATAGCAATAAATACTGTCAATATAACTCGCATACCTCGGAAAATTCCATATATAAAAGTGGTGACAAGAATATGCATAGGTATTGGGCTAGGTTTAGTTTTGATTGGAATTTTCGGTTTGGAAACTTATCTTATTATAAAAATATTTCTTTTTCTGCCTGTATACGGTCTAATAAATGGTATTTTGGGGTTATATCGAATAAACAATATACGAAAGGTTTGTCAAGCATGTGAATATAAAGCAGACTGGAAAAGATGTGAAGGTTTTAGAGATATCTACAGACGATTAAAACAACACGGATTTATAGAAAACAATAGTAAAATAACGATTTGAACCAAGAATTATAATAAACTTTGTTAGGTTGTATAGTAGTTATAAGTGTTATTTTAATGTTTAGCGGGTTCTAGTTCATCTTTTACTTAAGTGGGACATATAGTGATGATCGTGTAGCTCCGATTCCTGGCGCTCCATGTTGGACTCGAACACATGTTGGTGAAAACTCTCCTAAGTAGTGACCGATCATTTCTGGTTTTATTTGTACGGGAATGAATTCCTTTCCATTGTATACAGCTATTGTTAGTCCAACCATTTCTGGTAAGATAACCATATCTCTTATATGAGTACGTATTACTATGTGTTTCTTAGTTTTTTGTTGCAATCGTTTTACTTTCCTTATTTTTTCTAGTAAAGTTCTTTGTTGTGGTGTTAATCCACGTAATAATGATCGCCGCTGCCTTGATGGTAACAAATTAATAAACTGATCCATTGACATTTTTTGCAATTCTTCTAATGTATATCCTCGATATGTGAATTTTTTAGGCATGCTGGTCACTCTCGTATCTCTTTATTATTTCTTGTGTATGTGATTTATGAACGATATATAAACATTTTTTATCTTTAACTCCTCGATGAACTTATGATATTAATTTAAAAATTTGTTTTTGGTATTTAAAGGAATATTTAGCGGTAAAAGATAATAATAGTGTGTTGTTTTCTTTTAGTTGCGGGATTATTCGGTATGTACTCTGAAAAGATCTATATCTCCTGGTTCCTTTGGCGTATGTTCTGCTATTTTTATTAGAAACTCACGTGTCGACCTTTCGACATCTTTACTTTGAGTTATGTATCTACCTACTATGAGGATATCTGCACCGTTTTCAAGGGCTTCTGGTACCACTTGTGGCGTTATGCCTCCTGCAACTGCCAACAATATTTTCCCTTTATATTCCTCTTTTATCTTCTTAATCCAAGACCATCTCAGATCTTCTTTTGTCTCTATATCTATTGCTCTGTGTAGTATTACTCCATCTGGCGGTTGTTTTAATGCTTTTAACTTTTCTAGAGGATTTTCTACATACATCATATCTATGAAAGCGTATATCCCTAGTCTTTTTGCCTCGTAGATAAATTTGTCTAATGTTTCTGGTGCCGCTAGTCCGCTTGCTACAACAGCATCTGCTGTTTCTTCAAAGGCAATATCCACTTCTACTTGGCTTACATCCAATGTTTTTAGGTCTGCTATTATGAATTTGTTTTTTGATATCTCCCGTATGTCTCTTATTACTCTTACACCGTATTTTTTAATTAGTGGCGTTCCTACTTCTAGGATTATTCTATCACTTTTTGGTAGTTGCTTGAGAATTTGAATGGTTTTTTCAATATCTGGTATGTCTAAGGCTATTTGTAGGTATGGTGGTCTCCATAGACGGTGGTTTATTCTATGTCCTATAATAGGATGTACTGCTCTGTCTTTTTCATACATGATTTTCTCCCAAGGTGGATAGTTTGATAAAGCTCTTTTAAGAGCGAGTTTTGTTGCGCTATAATTGTAATTGTATATTTTTCTATTATCTTTAGCTTTTGGATGTATAAATACACTCACTATTACTACCCATTCTTCCAATTTATCCATGGGTATTAGCCCTTCTTCTACAGCGTCTGCAACTGCTTTTGCGACTGCTGATTGGGCTGGGCCAAATATCTTGTCTGCTTGTTCCATGTTTTTTATGGTTACTTTAGGTACTATTAGTGTCCAGGGTTTTGTTGGGAGGTTTGGCCTAATGACGGCTAGTAATGGTGTATGACCATATTTAGGGTTCGCAAAAGCTTCTATGAATGCTTTTCCTACCGGTCCATTTCTCTCCCCTATTATTAGCTCTATGTGTGCTATTTCTTCGTCTTTTCCGACAAGGGCCTCGCCAATAAGATAAGTCAATCATAAACCTCCACATATTTTGCATCGGCATTGAATACAAGGGAATTGTTGATTTAAAGTTTTACTAATGTTAATGTATGAAAATTACATGAAATTCGTGTGAAGTTTTGCGGTGAAATACTACCGTAAATAGCATCATAACTCTTAAATAAGGCTAAAAACTTATTTTTGTTTGTTCTATTTTAAGAAATCGCATAAAACTATACGGTGATATGTTTAGGTATCTTAAGATGTATTAGACTGAGTGGTGGTTAATCATACATACTCTTAATTATCTTGGTAGTTTATGGAATAAAAATTTACGATAGTAATGTAGCTTGTTGAGGTGTTGACATGAAGTTTTGTGTCGTCTCTGATCTCCACGGGAATGTTGGTGTGATTTCAAGGATAATTTCATGTGTTCGGAAATTTCAATGTAATTTTATAGTTTTTTGCGGTGATTTAACAGATTTCGGCTCTGTTGACAATGGCATTGAAGTTTTGGAAAAGTTTTCTGAAAGTGGTTTAGAGTTATTGTTCGTGCCGGGTAATTGTGATCCTGAGAAGCTTGTTGATGTTAAAGTTGAAGGTGCTGCGTGTATTCATGGTAAACTGTTTTGTATGGATGATTTTGGCTTTATTGGTGTGGGCGGATCTTCTCTTACGCCTTTTGGTACTCCTTTTGAATTAAGTGAAAATGAGATTTGGAGTTTATTAGAAAGGGCTATAAGCGAAGTTGCTGATTTTAACCGTATAATTTTAGTTTCTCATGATCCTCCGTATAATACTGCTCTTGATTTAACTTTTGCTGGTCTTCATGTAGGAAGTAAGTCTGTTAGGAAGTTTATTTTACAATATAAGCCTTTAATGGGTGTTCATGGCCATATTCATGAAGGAAGGGGTGTTGATAAACTAAACGGGGTATATATTATTAATCCTGGTGCCTCTGCAAATGGATATATAGCGATAGTGGATATAGGAAATGATTTGCAAATTAAATATAAGTTTTTAAATGTTTTTGATGTTTAACAATTGGCTTATAAACCTCAAAAGCATTATTTGAGGTAACGGAGAACACGTTGTTCAGGTTCTTTAAATAGCTTGTTAAAATTTTGGTGATATTATTTGATTGATAAAGGTTTAGCCAAGAAATTAGCGGAGAAGTATGGTTATCACACATATATGATTGAAAGATACCTTGAACTTTTCGGTGAAGACGAAACTATTAAACTTTTGGAGGCAAATGAAAAGCCCTTAAACCCTGTAATTAGATGTAATACTTTAAAAATAAGTGTTAAATCTTTAATTAACAGACTTCTTGCAAAGGGATTTAAACTAGAAAAAGTTCCATGGATTGATTATGCATTTCAAGTCGTTAAATCTCCCTTTTCACTTGGATCTACTACAGAATATTTGATGGGGTATTATTATATTCATAAAGGCATGGGATCCCTTTTGCCGGTTCATGTTTTGGACCCTAAGCCTGGGGAGATAATCATTGATGCCGCCGCTGCACCTGGAGGAAAAACTAGTCAGATAGCTCAATTAATGGAAAATAAAGGTGTTATTTTGGCTATTGATATTAATAGAGAACGTATGAAAGCTTTAAGATCTAATTTATCTAGACTCGGGGTTGAAAATGTTATTGCTTACAGGATGGATGCCAGAGATCTTCCAAAATTTGGTATAAAAGTTGATAAGATTCTTTTGGATGCTCCGTGTACCGGAGAGGGATTAATTCCCATAGATAAATCTCGTAAAAAGAGTCGATTAATTGAAGATATAAAGTATTGTTCCACCTTGCAAATATCTATGCTTTCTGCTTTATTGAAATGTTTAAAAGAAAATGGGGTTGTAGTGTATTCGACGTGTAGTATTGCTCCCGAAGAGAATGAACTTGTGATTCATCGCATTCTAGAGCAATTTCCTGTTTCTGTGGAAAAAATAAGTTTAAAAGATGGATTATCCGGTTTTACTGAATTTTTTGGGTACAAGGTTAGAGAAGAACTACGAAAAGCAGCAAGATTTTATCCTCATATTCATGGAACACAAGGATTCTTTATATGCAAGTTAAAATTGAGGGAGGAATTAGATGATAAAGTTTAGAGAAGCCACTGTAAAGGAAGAATCAAAAATACGAAAAAGCTTACATGAATGGATTGGAAAAGATATTCTTGAGAAAATCACTTCAGGAAAAGTTTTAGTTATTGGAGAAGGAAAAATTAAGGAAGTTTTTTTGGTGCCAATGGAAGTTTATAGTGTTTTAAAAAAACTAAAGGATGTAAGGATGCCTTATTATTTGGGATTATTTTTTCGGTGAAATTAATAAGGAATTTAAGATTAGTTTGGAAGGGTTATGGTTAATTTCTAGATATGGTAGGGAAAAGGGTGTTGTTGTATCTGAGAAAGGGGAACAACTCTTTCTTTATGGTCGAGATATTTTAGAAGAATCTGTTATTAAGGTTGGTTCGCTAGTCCAAACAGGAGATAAAGTAATTGTTTTTAACAAATTTTATGAACCATTGGGTTTAGGTGTGTTAGTAAGATATCCAAGTAGACATGCTAAGAAAGTTGGACGAGTTATAGTTAAGAATATACTTGATAGAGGTTGGTACTTGAGGAGGGGAAGATAAGACTTACATAAAAGCGATAATTTTAAAGATGGATCGTTGTTTCGATTAGTGCGTATTATTTAAAGAGGGATGAAATATGTCTGAAAGCATGGTTGAGGAGAAAGACGCTGTTCAGGAAGGAGATTTTATAATAGTGGATTACGTTGCTCGTATTGAGGAAACCGGAGAAATTATTGATCTAACACTCGAAGATGTAGCGAAAAAGGAGAAAATCTATAAGGAAGATGGCATCTATAAGCCCAAACTTGTTGTTGTAGGTGAAGGATGGTTTATTAAAGGGTTTGAGGAAGGGTTGATAGGTTTAAAAGTGGGTGAAAAAGCAGAAATAAAAGTTCCACCAGAGAAGGGATTTGGGGAAAGGGACTTAAAAAAGATAAAAGTTGTACCCATGAGGGAATTTAGAAAGAGTGGAATAACACCTAAACCTGGAATGAGAGTTACAATAAATGGAAAAGTTGGTACTATTCGTATGGTTACTAGCGGCAGGGTTCGGGTTGATTTCAATCACCCTCTCGCAGGAAAAACCCTTGTTTATGAAGTTTTTGTAAGAAAGAAGCTAAAAGATGATTTGGAAAAAATTAAAGCCCTTATAGGGCGAAGGTTAAGAGGAATCGATGAGGAAAAGTTAGAAGTTAAGATCGAAGATGATGTTGTAAAAGTAAATATGCCAAATGAAGTTTTTCTTCTTGAAAATATACAATACGCTAAACTTGGTATAGCGTCGGACATTCATAAACACTTTCCCAAAATAAATTCTGTACAATTTATCGAAGAGATCAAAAGAAAAAAGGAAGAGGTAGAAGAGGAAGGGGAAGCTATCTCATAAATGGTGATATATCGAAATACTGATTAACTTTCCATTCTTTTTAATCGTACAAGAGCTAGTTTTTTTCCTAATTTGCATTCTATTTTTTTATCTTTAATTTCTTTTATTTTACATTTATCTCCATCTTTTAAACCTAGAGGGAAACATAATTTTAAAAATTTACAGTTATTTTCAGAACATTCTTGAAAGTGAAAAGTTATTATAGCTCCTTCAAATGCTGCTTTTTTGTCAATAATTGCTTCTATCTCGGCTTCCTGGACTTCAACAACCATTACTCCTTCTTCATGTAAGCTACATGAATGTTTTATATTTCGTACTTCAATAACCTCATATACTCTCCCCTTTTCTAAGTTTCCCATGCAGGTGTTATAAAGGGGACAATTGTCGCATAGTTCTGATGGCCCGAGATGCACGAATTTAAATCCCCTTTTTGCTTGTTTAATTCCCACTAAAGTGACCTTGTTTGTCATGTTTTCTCCAACCGAGATATTAATTTTCTAAGCTGTTATTTATATTTGAGGCTAGCCAAGATGATAACTATTTCGAAACTTTTAAATAGTTTAAGTTTCACACCTAATGATGTAGTATAAACGATTTTTAGATGCTATACTTTCTGTATTTGAGGGTACATTATGACAAAATTTCTAATTACTGGCATTATAGAAATAATTTCAACTCTACGAATAACCTAATTCACTTATTTGTATATTTGATTGGGATTTTATAAGGAACGATGAAACACTAAAAGAAGAGGGATTAATTTGGCTAGAGAAGAAGTCATAGACATATTCAGCGAATTAAAACAACAAATATTGAAAAGTTTACCAGAAACTGCCCAAATAACATCACTAGAACTTGAAGGGCCAGAAATAGCAGTCTATTCGAAAAACCCAAAAGTTTTGTTGGAAAATGGAGATATTATAAAGGAAATTGCGAAGCGATTAAGAAAAAGAATCGTAATTAGGTCAGATCCTAGTATACGACTCGGCCCAGAAGAGACAAAAAAGCTGATTTTAGAGATTGTCCCACAGGAAGCAGAGATAACTAACATAATGTTTGATCATAATGTTGGTGAAGTTATTATAGAAGCTAAAAAGCCTGGGCTTGTCATAGGTAGAAGTGGAGTAACTCTAAGAGAAATTATAAAGAGAACATTTTGGAGGCCATCCGTGGTAAGAAGCCCTCCACTTCAATCTAAGACCATAGGACTAATAAGAAGTATTATACAATCGGAGAGCGATCAACGTAAAAGAATACTCAAAAATATAGGTCAGAGAATTCATAGACCAATTTTAGTTAAAGATGAATGGATAAGATTGTCAACGTTAGGGGGTTTTAGGGAAGTAGGTAGGACTGCGATTTTAGTTAGGACTTCTGAAAGTAGCGTGTTGATTGATTGTGGAGTAAATGTAGGTTCACCAGAATATGCGTTTCCGCACTTAGACGCGCCTGAATTTGACATAGAAGAATTGGATGCAGTAGTAGTTACTCATGCTCATTTGGATCACAGCGGGTTTGTGCCTTTTCTTTTTAAATATGGTTATGAGGGCCCTGTATATTGTACACAAGCTACAAGAAACCTTATGATTCTTCTTCAATTAGATTATCTTGATGTAGCTGAAAGAGAAGGAAAACTTTTACCGTATAGTCAAAAAGACATAAAAAAAGCTATAATGCACACAATACCTTTGGAGTACGGAGAGGTAACAGATATAGCACCAGATATAAGACTAACCCTCCACAACGCTGGACACATACTTGGCTCTTCAATAGTGCATCTCCATATAGGTGAAGGATTATACAATATTGCTTATACAGGAGACTTCAAATTTGCAAAAACAAGATTACTGGAACCAGCTACCCACACCTTTCCACGTTTGGAAACATTGATTATGGAAAGTACTTATGGAGCTCCAAATGATATAATACCGCCTAGAAAAGATGCTGAAAGACAACTTATGAGAATAGTAAATGCCACAATAGAACGTCGCGGAAAAGTTCTTATCCCTGTTCTGGCTGTTGGAAGAGCTCAAGAAATGATGCTTGTATTAGAAGATTACATGAGGAGAGGATTAATCAAAGAAGTCCCTATATACATCGATGGAATGATATCGGAAGCCACTGCAATTCATACAACACACCCAGAATATCTAGCAAAAAGCTTGAGAGATAAAATATTCCATGAAGGACACAATCCTTTCCTTGCAGACTATTTTGTCCAAGTAGATAGCAAAGAAGCTAGAACTGATATTGTTGAGGGAGAACCTTGTATAATCATGTCAACATCAGGTATGCTCACTGGAGGTCCCAGCGTGGAATACTTTAGACTTCTCGCGTCTGATCCTAGAAATAGTATAATCTTTGTAAGCTATCAAATCGAAGGAACCCTTGGAAGAAGAGTACAAAAAGGCTGGAGAGAAATACCGATGAGAAATAGGGATGGAAAAATAGAAGTAGTCAACGTTAAAATGGAAGTGCATACCATAGAAGGATTTTCAGGGCATTCTGATAGGAGACAGTTGCTTAGTTATCTTCAACAAATTACACCAAAACCAGAAAGAGTGATTACTTGTCATGGTGAAAACAATAAATGTATAAGTCTCGCAAATGCGATCCATAAGAAGTTTAGAGTTGAAACACGAGTACCGTATAATTTAGAGACTATAAGACTACGCTGACTATTCATGTGAATTTCATACTTTTCTTTTTCCTTCTTGAATTCTTATGAAATGTGGAGTGACAATGATGTATTGTCCGCCTAGACTTCTCATGTTTCCGTTGAGAACCTTGCAGATCGCTCTTAATCTTTCAATTGCTCGTTTACAATTTACTGGAGAGTTCTCCATGAGGGGGTAAACATTCAGAATTACGATGTTACCTTGTTTTAACTCTTCTTCGACGTATTTAACATCAGAAAGATCAGAAAGGGTGAAAGTTTTAAGGTAAATTTCACTTAACAGTTCTAATTCCTCCGCCTCACTTGTAATTTTATCTTCCGTATTATCAAACACTTTTAACTCCTCTAAAACTTTTATAACATCAGATGTATCTTCACATCTCTTTTTTTCTTCTTCCTTCTTTTTTGATGTTTTTAGCATTTTTTTAAGAAAACTCAAACCTTACTTCCCACCTTTACTACTTATAGTTAGCTCTTCAATATCTCATTAACGGTTTTCCACAATTTATCGCCAACGTGATGGATATTGCGTATTGCCCTACCCTTTTCAGATTCTTTTATTTTATCGGAACTCATTAATGCAAGGCCAACAGCTATAACTCTTTCATGCTTTTCATCAACAACTACAACAATATCTCCTTCTTTGATATTTTTATTAATGTGTGTAATACCAGGTATCATGACATCAGCACCCTTACTAACACGCATTACGGCACCCAAATTTATGACAACTTTGGGAATATCCATAGAGAACTTATCGAGAAACCATATTGTTGGAAAAATTTTATTATTCTTCTCCAAAAAATATGGTTCTCCATTCACCATATATAAGCGGGAACCGTCATCAAATACTATTAATTCAATAGTGGCCTTCTTAGGAATAATGTCTAGGGCATTTGAACCTAAATTTTCTGCGATAAGATTCTTTAAGGTCTTAATTTCACCGCTCTTTAAGAAGTGGCGCTTCCTAACTTTCATATTTACCACTCCAGAAAAATTTAAATAATCCCTGAATAAGAAGCCAATTGCAGCTATTTATTCTTTCCGTGAGGAGACATGATATGAGTAGATCAAAAACACTCGACCTACTACAAAAATCGATAGACATGCAGGTGCTAGTAAAATTAAAGGGTGGAAGAGAACTTAGAGGAAAATTAAGAGGATTCGATATGCATATGAATCTAATACTGGATGAGGCAGAGGAAATCTTAGAGGAAAATAATACAAGGAAATTAGGTACTGTAATAGTGAGGGGTGACAATGTAGTAATTATTTCGCCGCCTCCACTAAAATAAAATAGAGGTGAACATCTTTGGGTAAGGGCACACCATCCATGGGGAAAAGGAACAAAAAAGTACATATAAGATGCAGAAGATGCGGTAGAAGATCGTATCACGTAAGGAAAAAGTATTGTGCAGCATGTGGCTTTGGAAGATCTAAGAGAATCAGGAACTATAGTTGGCAAAATAAAAAGGTTAACAAAGTGAGGATTAAATAATGAATGAGGAAAAACCTCAATCTTATGTAACTTCTCAACCAATAGATGTAAGGATAGTAGTAGAGGGAGCATCAGATGTGGAAGCTCTTTCAAAAGCTGTGCAAAAACTTGCTCTAGGTTCTCAGTATAATATAACGATATCAGCAATAATACCTACAACTAATCCAGAGTTGGCTCTTAAGGCAATAGAAGGAGCAGACTTAGCGTTAATTGCGACAGATGCGGATAAACCGGGAAGACAACTTGCAGAGAAGTTGGCTGAGATGCTTCAAGGAAAAGTGGGGCATGTAGAAAGAATGAAATTACCATATGGACATGATCTTGAACATGTTAATATAGATTTTATAGTAAAAGAATTGGAAAATGCGATAATCCGTGCAGGACTAAGAGTGATACAACAAATTAAAACAATACAAGAATTAAAACAAGAATTAACTGAAAAAAGAGAAGAAGTTCAACAACTTAAACATGAAATAGAGAAACTAAGAGAAGAAATGAAGAAAATAGATGAGGAAAGAGGACTAAAAGTTTTTAGAATATCGGAACTTTGGAGATTAAATTTCCCTACGGAGGAGTTACCAAAAGATATAGAAGAAGCTGTAAATGAATTAAAATTGGCACCAGATATAATAGCAGCACAAAACTATATAATAGCTAAAAACAAAGATCTAGCAATACAGGCACTGAGATTAGCAAATGCAGCAATAAAACTGGCTAAAAGGCTTAAAACATCAGAACCTCGAGAAACACCAGGAGATCATATACTACAAAATGAACACGAACCCATTTGATCACCAAAATATTGTTAACCAAACTACTTGCGAAATTATGACCTTCAACCATTTGTTGCAAAACTAATTAGAATTGTTAGATTGTTCTTGGAAAAACAGAGCCAAAAACCCAAAGAAATATGACCACCCATTAAAAATAAAAGGTAAATGATACAAAGAAAATGTGATATGGGCCCGTAGCTCAGTCTGGTAGAGCGCCGCCTTGGCATGGCGGAGGCCCCGGGTTCAAATCCCGGCGGGTCCACCAACTATTTAAAACCTTTAATGTCAAAAGTAAAATTTAGCAGGGCCCGTGGTCTAGCCTGGCTATGACGCTGTCCTGACGAGGCAGAGGTCCCGGGTTCAAATCCCGGCGGGCCCACTAACCATACATTATAATCTTTAAAACGTGAAAAAGCATTGAGGGGTATTGTTATTGAGTTTCATATACAGGTGGACTCGGCCGCCCTTGTTAAGCCTACTAATAATAGTTTTTGGTTTATCTTTACTGATACAAATTCTTGTACTTTTTCATGGCCAAAATATAATGATTATTCCGTATGAATATGTTTTAATTTTTACTTCTATTGGTGCGACATTTCCCTTAACAGGTGCAGTAATAATTTTTGCAGATTCTTTGTCGAAAATCTCGGGTATTCCTCCTTCGAAAATGGAAAAGCCTGTCTTAATATCTACTGGTGTTGTTCTTTCAACGTTTTTAGCTCTTTATTATTTACCCTATGGAATTGCTTATCTAATAAAAAATCTTGGTCCTTTAGATCCTCTTGCACACATTCCGAATCCAGTGAAATATGTGATATCGATAAACTTGGCAATAATGTTAATTGTTTTTATAACCCTCAGAATGCAAACGAAAGCTCAGACAGCAGTTAGAATAAGAAGAAAAAAGGCAAGAAAAAAGCGATAATTTTTCCCTAGTACTATACACTATTTTTGTAAAGATTGTTAATGAGTTATCTTTAATGTGAATTATTGTTTGGCTATGCGTGAAAATCATGTATCTAATCCCAAGAATAATTTTGAATTAGTTCTGAACTTTAAAACAAGTTTTAGCTAGTGAGCAGTTTTCAAGAAATTTATTTTAATTCATTTAGCTTATGTTTCTTATTTAGTTAAAATAATACAACATCGCTAATAGTTCTTCAATATACTTAAATTATTATTCGGTCATTGAAAAGAAAAGTTAATAAACAGAAGTAAAAAGATAAAAAACGCTACCAATGGTAGCCCCGGTGGTGTAGCCCGGCCAAGCATGCGGGCCTTATGAGGGATGAACTTCATCCCTCAGGTCACTCGAGCCCGTGACCCGGGTTCAAAACATGCAGAGCGATATGCTCTGCTGTGAACAAATCCCGGCCGGGGCACCATATCTTCCTTTTTCAAAATTTGTAATAGTGTTAAGGATAAAGAATTCTATTGATTTAGAAAATAAGGAGTTGGGACTTGTTTAAAATACAAAACAATATTTAAATTAAATGCAAAAAATGGTTACTCTTTCATGCGTTGTCTTGACGTTACTTTACTTATAGAAGAGGATGATAGAAAAGGTTCTTTTTGCTGTCCGAGGAAAACTTGGTACTCTAGATGGCCATTTGATGGTATGGTTAGTTTTGGAAGTTTATAAGTATCAAGGGGAAGTATTTCTTGTTTCCTCTGAGTAACTTCGAGGAAGAATTGTTCAGCATATTCTAGGTCTTGTTTTGTATCGACATCTGTCCAGAAATATCCACTTACATCTACTACCTGTGCATCTTTATTCATAGCTGCAAGTTGTATTGCATTGGCAAGTTCAGTCATACCTTTTTGCGCAGCTTCGGTGGCATATTTGAATATCTTAGGTGAGCATAGGAAGAATCCTGTATCTACAGCGTTCGCTGGGTTGATGGTCTTCCCAATTTTAATAATTAGACCATTGTATTCAAGAACTTTTGTGTCTTCAGGTGAACATCTGCTTCTATCAACAGCGAGGACAACTGTACTTTTTGAGTTGGTGCTTAGAAGTTTTTTTATGAGGTCTGCTTCGAAAACGTGATCACACATGCAAAGCAGAAATCTGGTCTTAAAAATTCCTTGTGCAGCTAACAGGGAATACAAATTACCTTTTTTCCAATTTTGGGCATATATGTAATTTATTTTTAGTCCATTGTAGTTGTTTCCAAATTCTTTTTTAATCATCTTTGCTTTATACCCTGTAACTATCCATACTTCTTGTATTCCTGCTTCTTTGAGACCTTGAAGTACTCTTCCTAAAAGTGGAATTCCAGCGATTGGAATAAGTGCTTTTGGTCTGTTTCTAGTTAGTTCCCTAAATCTACTTCCTCTACCTGCTGCTAAAATTAGTGCTTTCATGGTATCCCCACCTTAACTTTTTATAACAATAAAGAGTGAGTTTAATGATAGTAAGATGATTTATCTTACTAGTAATATTTATCTAATCGATAATATAAATATAACATGTAAGCTTAATATATCTTACGATAAACTCTGAAGTATTAATAAGGTTGAAAAAACATGAAAGCAGTAAAAATAGTGCGTGATCCAAAGACAATAAAAATACTCGCTGATCTTGTCCGAAAAGAGATATTGAGGTTAACAGCAATTCAACCACTTACTGAAACCCAACTAGCAGAGAAAGTGATGCTAACTAAGCCGTCAGTGTCTCACCATCTACAAACACTTCGCCAAGCAGGATTAATAAAAATCACAAGTACAAAAATAGGCCGCTATGGCATACTAGAAAAGTACTATGAACCTGTAGCAAAACTTTTCATCGAAGACTGGAAAGAGGTACCACCAGAGTTAAGAAGATACTTTCTCCATAGCTACATGGAACGGCTAAGAGGCATGCTTAGCGTTCTTTACCTCATGGCAGAAAGTTGTGGACAAAAAATAGAAATTACTTCTAATGAGGTTGAACAATTAGCAAAGGACGTTGCAGAGCGCATAGCTATTGTTGCAGAGAAATACGAAGATATAGAGACAGATGAAGACAGAGAAACCTTGCTCTTAAAAATTTACAGCGAAACATTAAAAACCATGATAATTGAAAGCAAATGGAAAAAATTCTTTTCAAAAATCGCTGGACCAATTTTAAAAGAGGCTTTTTTAAACCGTTATGCATAATAGTCTAATAAATTCAATAAAATTAGAATTAAGTCATTCAAATATACTCTAGTAAAGAGCACGTATGAGTAAATAGAATATTATTTCTACTTTTCTATTTTAACTCCCTTCAAATGGAAACAGAGAATTATAATGAAAATATTTTGAGAAACAAAACTTGGTGCGGGGGGTGGGATTTGAACCCACGCAGGCCTACGCCAGTGGGTTTCTCCGCATTATAGCTCCTAAGCCCACCGCCTTTGACCTGGTTTCCGCCGTTTGCAACAGTCTCGGCCACCCCCGCATGGCCTTGTATTTTTCCTACAATTCTCTATATATTGTTTTCCTTAATATAGAATTACTATGTAAGTACATTATAGTATACAAAATTCTCTCCATTTAGATTAAAACAAAGTTCTTCAATTCGTGATTTTAGTTATTTTCCACATCTATAGGACAAAACTAACCGGAATAAAGACGTTATTAACTAGCTGAAATCTCCGTTAAATTAAAAAATAATCCATAATATATCTATTGACTAAATTGGTAGAAATATATTTTAAATGAAAAGCGTAACTCACTCTTGACGCTACCCCGCACATTAAACAGGTGGCCCGGGTGGGGTAGTGGTCATCCTGGGGGCCTGTGGAGCCCCTGAGCCGGGTTCGATACACCATACACCTCGGTGCGAAAATCCCGGCCCGGGCCCCACATTATATATAACAATGACCTCTCTCCAGCATTTATAACCCCTGACACCTAAATATCTTTCATTCTTACCAAAAATTAGAAAACCACAAAGAGGGAAAATTACCAAAACATCTAACAAAAGATATAATTTAAGAAAATGTGATATGGGCCCGTAGCTCAGTCTGGTAGAGCGCCGCCTTCGCAAGGCGGAGGCCCCGGGTTCAAATCCCGGCGGGTCCACCACCAACAGTAAACAATTATCAAATATGGTGCAATGAAATTACCGTGTACATGTTAAGATGTAATTTAAACTATAAAAATAAAGTATCTTCGATAATTTTATATGTAGTTCAATAGTTTGTATATATTGCCTAAGTAAATCTCTTACATATCAGCGACAGAAATAAATTACCTTATACCGAAATATTTATACGAAGACAAAGAACCTTACTAATCTTGCGGAAACCCGCAGCTAACCGGCGATGGCGTCGACCCAGACAGCGGGTAAAACCCGTGTAAGGGTGAAGGGTCGTCCTCCAGCTGCGGGAAAATACTTTTAATGAGGATCTAAGCAAACCGGGGGAAATCCCGGAAGCTTAGATCTGATGTAAGCCCAGCAAACCACGAAAAAGTGAGCCAACTCCTTAAAGGCCTTGCGGCCGCCCCTTAACACCGGTTGATCCTGCCGGACCCGACCGCTATCGGGGTGGGACTAAGCCATGCGAGTCGAGCGCCCCGAGCCACGGCGGGGCGCGGCGGACGGCTCAGTAACACGTGGCTAACCTACCCTCGGGAGGGGGATAACCTCGGGAAACTGAGGCTAATCCCCCATAGGCGGGGAGGCCTGGAATGGTCCTCCGCCGAAAAGGTTCCGGCGCCATGCCCGCCGGCACCGCCCGAGGATGGGGCCGCGGCCGATTAGGTAGTTGGTGGGGTAACGGCCCACCAAGCCGATAATCGGTACGGGCCGTGAGAGCGGGAGCCCGGAGATGGGGACTGAGACAAGGCCCCAGGCCCTACGGGGCGCAGCAGGCGCGAAACCTCCGCAATGCGGGAAACCGCGACGGGGTCACCCCGAGTGCCGCCTTAACGGGTGGCTGTGGCCCGGTGTAAGCAGCCGGGCTTAGAAAGGGGAGGGCAAGGCTGGTGCCAGCCGCCGCGGTAAAACCAGCTCCTCGAGTGGTCGGGACGATTATTGGGCCTAAAGCGTCCGTAGCCGGCCCCGCAAGTCCTCGGTTAAATCCCACGGCTTAACCGTGGGACTGCCGGGGATACTGCGGGGCTTGGGGGCGGGAGAGGCCGGGGGTACTCCCGGGGTAGGGGTGAAATCCTGTAATCCCGGGGGGACCACCAGTGGCGAAGGCGCCCGGCTGGAACGCGCCCGACGGTGAGGGACGAAAGCCAGGGGAGCGAACCGGATTAGATACCCGGGTAGTCCTGGCTGTAAACGATGCGGGCTAGGTGTTGGGTGGGCTTCGAGCCCGCCCAGTGCCGGAGGGAAGCCGTTAAGCCCGCCGCCTGGGGAGTACGGCCGCAAGGCTGAAACTTAAAGGAATTGGCGGGGGAGCACCACAAGGGGGGAAGC
>Ga0209426_1000149_pt1 | contig 107650 bp, 107 predicted proteins | sample Deesub1362B_J571_FD_187697 | JGI IMG/M metagenome (GOLD analysis project Ga0209426, IMG submission 187697) | Deep oceanic, basalt-hosted subsurface ecosystem from Juan de Fuca Ridge flank, Pacific Ocean, CORK Borehole 1362B_J2.571 (SPAdes)... ... | reverse complement strand
ACGGCGAGGGCCCCCCTTCTCCCGAGGTTACGGGGGCAATTTGCCGAGTTCCTTGACCGGGGTTATCTCGCCCCCCTGTGGGTACTCCCCTCGCCCACCTGTGTCGGTTTGCGGTACGGGCTCCGGGCCCACTGGCTAGAGGCTTTTCTCGGCCGCTGAACCCATCCCCCTTCGCCGCGTTAAGCGGCTCGCCATCACGCCTCGCCGTAGCGGGGGAGGGGATTTGCCTCCTCCCCCTGGCTTGACGCTTGGACGGGCATAGCCGTAAGCCCGCGGGGATAGTCCTGCGGCGTCACCCCTTCGCTCGTAGCGCGGACCCGGAGGGGCCGGAATATTAACCGGCTGCCCATCGGCTACCCCTTTCGGGTTCACCTTAGGTCCCGCCTAACCCTGGGCGGATCAGCCTTCCCCAGGAAACCTTGGGCATCCGGGGGGCGGGATTCTCACCCGCCTCTCGCTACTCATGCCGGCATTCTCACTTCCCAGCAGTCCACCGCGCCTCACGACGCGGCTTCGCCCCGCTGGGAACGCTCCCCTACCGCTCCCGCGAGGAAAACCTCGCGGAAGCCCGCGGCTTCGGCACCGGGCTTAGCCCCGTTACATTTTCGGCGCGCGGCCGCTAGACTGGTGAGCTGTTACGCACTCTTTAAAGGATGGCTGCTTCTAAGCCAACCTCCCAGCTGTTTTAGCGGCCACACCGCCTTCTCCACTTAGCCCGGATTTAGGGGCCTTAGCCGGCGGTCTGGGTTGTTCCCCTCTCGACCGTGGAGGTTATCCCCCACGGACTCACTCCCACGGACCAACGACCGGTATTCGGAGTTTGGTTGGAGTCGGGAGTTTCCCCCCTTCCCCATCCAGTGCTCTACCCCCGGCCGCCTGAACCATGAGGCTGACCCTAGAGCCATTTCGGGGAGAACCAGCTATCACCAGGCTCGATTGGCATTTCACCGCTACCCACAGGTCATCCCATGGGATTGCACGCCCAATGGGTTCGGGCCTCCGGCGGGTCTTACCCCGCCTTCACCCTGCCCATGGGTAGATCGCCTGGCTTCGGGTCTATGGCCCGTGACTGAACGCCCTGTTCGGACTCGCTTTCGCTGCGGCTCCGCGGGAGACCCGCTTAGCCTCGCCACGGACCATAACTCGCCGGCTCATACTGCAAAAGGCATGCAGTCACCCTTTGGCCAGGGTCCCGAGGGACCAAGGCCTCCAGGCTCCTACTGCCTGTGAGCGGACGGTTTCACGTTCTATTTCACTCCCCTCCCGGGGTTCTTTTCACCTTTCCCTCACGGTACTGGTGCGCTATCGGTCAGCCGGAAGTATTTAGCCTTGGAGGGTGGGCCCCCCAGATTCACGCCGGATTTCACGTGTCCGACGCTACTTGGGAACGGCAACCCGGGAGAGCCTCCCCTTTCGCCTACGGGGCTTTCACCCTCTCTGGCCGCCCTTTCCAGTGACTTTGCAGGCCGTTCGGCTAGAGGAGGCTTTTGTAACTCCCTGGGAGGTCCGCAGCCCTCCCTATTGCCGTCCCGCAACCCCCCACGGGCAACGCCTGCGGGCTTTGGCACCCGTGAGGTTTGGGCTGTTCCCCGTTCGCTCGCCGCTACTAGGGGAATCTCCACGTCCCCTTTTGGAGGACGCGCCCGCCTCCGAGGAGACGGGTGTTGACTTCTTTTCCTCCCGCTACTGGGATGTTTCCCTTCGCGGGGTTCGCCTCCGCCACCTACTTGTATTTCGGCAGCGGATACCGTACCTCAACGGTACGGTAGGTTTCCCCATTCGGGAATCCCCGGATCATCGCCTGCTCAGCGGCTCCCCGGGGCTTATCGCAGCTGGCCACGCCCTTCATCGCCTCCGGCTGCCGAGGGATCCACCGTCCGCCCTTACTATCCTTACGTAGCAGACGCCCTATTCACCTTTCAAAGACCAGGGACCGCACAGATTATAACCCTCTTCTGTGGCCCCATACAAGGGGACAAGGCCGAATTATACCGCTTGGGAGTGGGGGCTCCAGTCGCGCTTCACGATCTTGTCGGACCAGAGGCCGTCCAGGTCGTAGAAGGTCCGTGCTTCCCGGTCGAAGATGTGGACGACGAAATCTCCGTAATCCAAGAGGATCCAACGTCCTTCGGGAAGTCCTTCTTCGTGTTCGGGGGCCAGGGGCATCCTCTCCAAGAGCTCCTCGGCCAAGGCCTGGACGTGTAAGGGGTTCTCGCCGCTCGCGATGAGGAAATAGCTTGTGGGAATAGTGGTATCGGAGAGATCCATGAGAACCAACTTCGCTGCCTTCTTCTCCTCCAAGATCGCCGCGGCCTTCTCGATTAAGTCTTCAATCGCCAAGGACGAACCCCCTCCCCAAGATCAGGATGAGATCGGTGCCTTCCGGGATAGGCGTGGGGAGATTGTCCACGGAAAAGTCCTCTGGCGCCACCACGCGGATGGGGATCCCCGGGAGGAGGGCGTCCTTGAGGGCGACCACTTTGTTCGCGTCCCCCGAGAGGTTGACGATGGTCGTCTCCGGATAGTCGGTCTTATCGGCCCACCCCACACGCAGCACCTCGACCCCCCGTGCCGTGAGGAGGGCCCGTGTCCGATGGGCGAGAAAGCGTTCCCCAGTCCCGTTCAATACCACGACTTGAAGCTCCTCCCGAGTGTAGAAACGCTCCCCTTCCTCCCAGTGTGTGAGGAGCTTTCGCAGGGCCACGAAGTCCGGGCGCAGACCTTCTACCCCGGAGGCCTTTCCCGGGACGGCACGGAAGAGGTTCCTGGCGAGGGGGAGGTCCCGCAGGCGCCGGGCGAGGTATAGCCCCTCCCATAAAGTCAAGTTTGTGTCCACTCGATTCAGGGCGAGCTCGAGGAGCCCCCGCAGGGCCCGGAGACCCTTCTCGCGCAGCTTTTCGGCGAGGGCCAGCAAGAACTTATGTTGACGGGCTATCCGGTCGTATTCGCTCTCGCTCCCACGATACCGCACGTATTTGAGGGCTTCCTCCCCACTCAAGAGTTGCTCTCCGGGCTCGATACGGATGTGGAGATCTTGGGATTGGTCCTCGTAGATTATCGGCCTCTCTACCATGAGCTCGACGCCGCCCATCGCATCGACGAGTTTCTTGAATCCTTGGAAGTTCAGAATGACATAATAATGAATTTCGACTTCGCCGATGGCCTCCACCACTGCCTCCAACGCCTTCAGGCCTTCGTCGCGATAGATCTCTTTCAGCGACCTCCAACTACCTTCATAGTAGGCGAGGAGATCCGGGGGCAAGGAGAGGAAAAAGTAGGGCACGGAACCCTCTTTATTCGGGGATATTCCGAGAAGCGCGATAGCGTCCGCTTCAGGTTCTCCTTCCCGACCCTCATCCACGCCCACGAGGAGCACGTGTACCCATTCGCCCCGGTTCAAGGTCCGCTCGATCGGGGTAGTGGAATAGAGAAAGTAAAGGCCTACCGCCACTCCCACCAATACTGCCCCAACAATGCTCCAAAGCCAACGCACACACAAAGGTAGCGTATAAGGCGAGTTTCCGTCAACTCGAGGTCCCAGCGTGCTCGTGAGGAAGGCCGAACTCTACAGGCCCGGCGTGGAGCGAGGGAGGGTTAGCCCTTTTTCCCGAGCTTCACGGCCGTGCCGTAAGCCAAGATCTCGGCCGCTCCGGCCATGGTCTGAGAAGTGGCAAACCGCACACCGACCACAGCGTCGGCCCCGAGCCCCGAGGCCTCAGCGACCATCCGCTGGAGCGCCTCCTCGCGGGCCTTGGAAAGCATCTCGGTGTACTCCTTAATTTCCCCGCCGACAACGTTTCGGAGCCCGGCGAGGATGTCCCGTCCCAAATGTCGTGCCCGCACGGTGTTCCCCCGTACGAGTCCCAAGATCTCGATGATCTCGTGGCCCGGGATCTCCTCGGTCGTGGTGACAATCATCTCATACCTCCCTCCCTTCCCGTAAACGCTCCCGCAGGAGCCCCAGGATCACGAGGAGGAGTCCGAAAAGCGCTAGGGCGATCACGACCTTCAGGAAGAGGGGAATCCCCGCGATCCCGAAGAGGAGACGGACGGCCCAGTAGACCGCGTAACCCGTCAGCAGGGCCAACGCCGAGATCAAGAAAACATATCCGATCCTGAGCACGAGGCCATTATAGCGATAATTCGGCGCCCGGTCGGGCCCCGGAAATGGGCTGGGGTGAGCCTTCGGTGGGCCCGCGGCCCGTCCCCCGGCGAGACGGAGGGAACCGGTGGACGGATATAATCCCGCGGCGTGATTGTCCGGTATCATATCCACGTCTCAGGGACCGTTCAGGGGGTGGGCTTCCGCCCCTTCGTCTACCGCATCGCCGTGCGGCGGGGCCTCGGTGGGTATGTGCGGAACCTGGGGGACGCCGGGGTGGAGATCGAGGTCGAGGGCCCCCGCGACGTCCTAGAGGACTTTCTCCGTGCCCTGCGGGACGAGGCCCCTCCATTGGCGGAAATTCACCGGATCTCGGTGGAGAAGGTCGCCCCCGATGGGACTCGGGAGTTCCGGATCCTGAAATCGGCGGTCGGGGGCGAGGGCGGGGGGACGATCCCCCCGGATATCGCCACCTGCGAGCGGTGCCTCGCCGACATCGACGACCCGGGGAGCCGTTACGCCGGCTACTGGGCCACCTCTTGCACCGATTGTGGTCCGCGGTTCACGGTGATAGAGTCCCTGCCGTACGACCGTCCCCGCACCTCAATGCGTGACTTCCCCATGTGCGACGCCTGTCAGCGGGAGTACGGGGATCCACTGGACCGCCGTTACCACGCTCAAACCATCGCTTGCCAAAAATGTGGGCCCAAGCTCTTCTACATGGAGGACGGCCGCGAGCTCGGGGGAGACCCCATCGAACGTGCGGCACAGGCCCTGGGGGCCGGAAAAATTGTGGCCATCAAGGGGATTGGGGGGACACATCTCGCCTGCGATGCCACGGATGAAGCCGCGGTAACGCAGCTGCGGCAGCGGCTCTCCCGCCGTGGGCAGCCCTTCGCCCTCATGGCCCCGCTTCCCTTGGTCAGGGAGTTCGCCCAAGTGGGGCCAGAGGAAGAGCAGCTATTGAGATCGCCGCGGCGCCCCATCGTAGTCCTACCGAAGAAGGCCGACGCGAGGCTCGCGCCCGCAGTGGCCCCGGGGCTCCATACAGTGGGGGTCATGCTCCCCTATTCCGGGCTCCATCACCTCCTCTTCAAGCGGATCGACTTCCCCCTGGTGATGACGAGTGCCAACTTCCCCGGCCGGCCCATGCTCGTCGAAAACGAGAACATCCTCGCGGAACTCGCCGGGGTGGCCGATGGGTTCCTACTCCACGACCGGCGGATTGTGGCCCGCTGCGACGACTCGGTGGTGCGGTTCGCTGCGGGGGCGCCGGTGTTCCTGCGGCGCTCCCGGGGCTGGGCCCCCGAGCCCATCCCCCTGGACCTGGGGGAGGAGCCCATGATAGCCCTGGGGGCGGAGTTGAACGTGACCCTCGCCCTCTACCACCGGGGAAAAATCTTTCTCTCCCAACACATCGGGAACGTGGAGCATCTGGAGACGGAGGGTTTCCTGCGGGACGCGATCGAGCACCTCCTCAGGATCACCGGGGCGCCACTTCCCCGGGCGGTCGCCTGCGATCTCCATCCGGACTTCCCCACGGCTCGCCTCGCCGAAGAGCTAGGGGAGCGGGTGGTGCGGGTGCAGCATCACGTGGCCCACGTGGCCGGGCTGGCGGGGGAGCACGGGTTCGGGGAAATCGTGGGGATCGCTGTCGACGGCTACGGCTACGGGGCAGACGGGGCGGCCTGGGGTGGGGAGGTGATCGTCTGGCGGGAGGGGGAGTGGCGACGGGTAGGGTCCCTGTCCCCCGTCCCCATGCCGGGAGGGGACCTGGCGACCCTGCGGCCGGGGAGGATGGCGGCGGTTTACCTAATGGCGGCGGGCTTGAATCCCGAGGAATCCGGCCTGTCATCGAAAGAACTCTGGATCGTGAAATTTCAAATCGAGCGGGGGTTGAACTGTCCGACGACGACGAGCGCGGGGAGGTTCCTCGACGCGGTGGCTGCGTGGTTGGGGATCTGTCGGGAACGTACCTACGAGGGGGAGCCGGCGATGAGATTGGAGGCCACGGCCGCCACGGGGAAGCCCTTTCCGATAGACCCGAAGATAGAGGAGCGCGCAGGCCGATTGGTCCTGGACACGGTGGCGATCTTCCGGGAGCTCCTCCGACTGCGGCGGGAGGGGGCATCGATCGCGGACCTCGCGGCCACGGCCCAGGCCGCCTTGGCACGGGGCCTGACCTATATTGCGATCCGGGCCGCGGGGCAGGAGGGGATCGGGGCGGTCGGCCTCACCGGCGGGGCGGCGGTGAACGATGCCATCGCCTCGGCCGTCAAGGCCGAGGTGGAACAGGCCGGCCTTCGCTATATCCAGCAGGAAAAGATCCCCCCCGGGGACGGTGGCCTCTCCTTCGGCCAGCTGGTCCATGCTGCCTATGTTAAATAATTAATCAAGTTTATCCAAAACAAGTACATAAGGTGCAGAAATATTTGAAACTTGAAGGAGTACTATCTTTTTACCTTGGCTACATACATAGCGGACACTCCATCGATCGCTCCGCCCTCAAGTACATTGAAGAGGAGGATCTCTTCCTCAAGAGCGTCGAGCGGGATAATCTTTACAGCTCCAAAACCTTTTGTAGTTTAATGGACACGATAGATTCCTTTCGGAACTGGGGAGGGATCGGTGGATGTATCGGCAAACCCTTTGAAACTCAGGCCTGTAAGTTTAGCCCGCGCTATTATGACAGCAGCATCTGGGGAATTTAAACGCAAGAGAGCCTTTTGAACCTTGCCTTCCTGTAAGTTGAGCAATGGTTCTTGAAATCGCACCTTCGTATTGGACAACACGTCAATTACAGCTGACGGGCTCGTTGTGGCCGAATAACCCCCCAACAGACCAGAAGTCGAAATCGTTATTACAATCAACAATATTTTTGAACATCCTTTATACCTCCTTGTGTTTGTGTTGTCTCTACCCCCCCTCTGTATTTACAAAATCAATTTGAATAAACAAAATCATAGTGGGCGGCGGACGGCGTTGACCCCAGGGTTCACGGCAACGTCACGGATATATCCAGCAGATCCTGATTCCGGCCGCGCGGAGAGCGTTTCTCCATTGGACTGGGGATGGGATCAGAGAGCTACTCCACGCCCCCCTTGGGCCTCCCGCCGAGGCACGGTTGCGCTGAGAGAGTCATTTCGCCGCCGAAAGAAAACGCCCGAAGGCCGGGAAGCCCAAAGGCAGGGAGTTACTCACCCTTTGCAGATACGCCCCGCTTGGTTGTTCGTGAAAATCCACATTTCGACAAGTTCTGGTTCACCTGGGAGCACGAAAATAGTGGGATTTCACCCTTCCCACCATCACTTGTCGAGCTGAATTTTTGACTGCGTAGAGCGACTCGGCGTGGTCTCTTCACATATTTTTTCAACCAGATTTTCATTCTGCATTGGCATATATTCGATCTCTACTGGATGGCCAGGGCGTTGCAAGGCGTTTAAGATCAGGATTTGGGGACAGATTTTCGAATCGGACAAAGGAGGGATAGGGTGGCGATTCTCGTCGATGAGGGCACGAGGCTTCTCGTTCAGGGCATAACCGGGAGCGAGGGCTCCTTCCACACGAAGAGGATGTTGGAGTACGGCACGGCTGTCGTGGCCGGGGTGACCCCGGGGAAGGGAGGCCAGGAGGTCGACGGCATCCCCGTCTACGACGCCGTGGACGAGGCCATGGAGGAGCACCCGGAGATAAACGCCTCGGTAGTGTTCGTCCCCGCCCGCTTCGCCCCGGACGCGATCCTGGAGGCGGCCGACGCGCGGATCCCCCTGATCGTGGCCATCACCGAGGGGATCCCGGTGCACGAGACGCTCCGCATCTACCATCTCCTCCGCCTCTATGGGGTGCGGTTGATTGGGCCCAATTGCCCCGGGGTGATCTCGCCGGGGAAATGCAAGGTGGGGATCATGCCCGGGGAGGTGTTCGCGTCGGGGCCGGTGGGGATCGTCTCCCGGTCGGGGACGCTTACTTATGAGATCGCCGCCCACCTCACCCGGGCGGGGATCGGCCAATCCACCGTGGTGGGGATAGGTGGCGACCCCATAGTGGGGAGCTCGTTTGTGGACATCCTCGAGCTGTTCGCGAACGACCCCGATACGGAGCTCGTGGTATTGGTGGGGGAGATCGGGGGGACGGCCGAGGAGGAAGCGGCGAGGTTCGCGGCGGAGAAGTTGGGGAAACCGATGGTTGCCTACATCGCCGGGTTCTCCGCCCCACCCGGGAAGCGTATGGGCCATGCGGGGGCGATCGTCTCCGGGGGCGAGGGGACGGCCGAGGCCAAGGCCAAGGCGCTCGAGTCCTTCGGGGTCCCTGTGGCCCGCACCCCTGGTCAGGTAGCCGATCTCGTTGCACGGGCCCTCAACCATTGAGGGGAGCCCTGCAGGCAGACGGCCCGGACGAGGTCAAGGTGGGGGGGGAGCCGTGGTCTTACGCACGACGAGCCGGGGCTTGAGAACCTTTTTAAGCCGCTTCCGGCGTCTTCCCTCGAGTACGTCGATCAGCCACTCGGCCGCGAGGTATCCCATCCTGTAGGTAGGCTGGGCCACGGTCGTGAGCTCGATCAGAGGGAGGGACGCATAAGCGATATCATCGAATCCCACCACCGAGAGTTCTCTGGGCACCGCAGTCCCTAGCTTGTGTGCTGCGACGAGGACCCCCAATGCGATGAGGTCATTGGCGGCGAAGATCGCGGTGGGACGCTGTCGACGCCCGAGCAGGTCTAGCGCTGCTCGTTCCCCGCCCTCCCACGTGAACTCCGTGTGCTTCACCCAAGAGCGGGGTACCCGGAGCCCGTGTGCCGCGAGGACTTCCTCATAGGCCTCGGCCCGCACGTGCCCCGGTTCCGTCCCCTTGGGACCACTGATGCAGGCGATTTTCGTATGGCCGAGCGAGATCAGGTGTTCCACGGCAAGCTGCGCCCCCAACCGGTCGTTCACGATCACGTAGGGAGCATCCACCGTCTGCGATATACGGGAGACTAGCACGAAGGGAATTTTCTCCCGCTCGAGCTCGAGGAGGAAGGGGTCTTCCAGGGATACGGAGGTGATGATTTGGCCGTCTACACGCTTGCGGCGAAGGAGGAGGCCGTAGTCCCGCTCCTTTTTCGGATCGTCGCCGGTGTCGCACAGGATCACGCCGTAACCCCGGGCCTGGGCCACCTCCTCCACTCCCTTGGCGATCTCGGCGAAGAAGGGGTTGGTGATGTCCGGTACGATGAGCCCGAGGGCCCGGCTCTTTCCCTTGACGAGGCTACGGGCGAGTTCGTTTCGTTCGTAGCCCAGTTCCGCCGCGAGCCGCTTGATTTTCTCTTTAGTGCTTTCCCTGATAAGAGGTGAATCGTTGAGTGCCCGCGAGACGGTGGAGGGCGAGACCCCGGCGGCTTTGGCGATGTCCTTGATGGTAACCATGACGATCCCAATTAACGGTCAAAAATTTTCGTTGTCAAGTTCGCGGTTCCCGGGGCAAATGGATGTCCGGAAGCCCAAGAGGTGGAGCTTGACCCGATTTTTCAGGACGGCTATATTTGGGCGCAGTTGGGTCCGTAGCTCAGGTGGTCAGAGCGCACGCCTGATAAGCGTGAGGTCCCTGGTTCGACTCCAGGCGGGCCCATTAGCGTGAGGTGAGGGAAGCGGCCAGAAAATTTACATTAACATATTTTTTCAAAGGAGGTTTGAAAATGGTTAAGATGGCGGTGTTTGTGGACGTGCAGAACGTCCAAGAGACCTTCGAGCGTCAGGGTTTCGGGGTGCGGTACGATGCGCTTAAAGATTACGTTTTGGACTATTTCAAACTGCCAAAAGAAGAGGTAAAACTTATTGCGTTCGTTCCTTACAAGCGTGATGAAGATCGACGCATCCGGCTTATTGACGCACTTGCCTTCATGGGCTTCCGGGTTCTCTCCAAAGTCATTCGGGAGCACCCGGATGGCGGCCTCAAGGCCAATATGGATGTAGAGCTCACCCTGGAAGCTGTATTGCTCGCGGAGAAGATTTCCCACGCTGTTCTCGTGAGTGGTGACTCAGACTTCGCCCCCTTGGTCTCCTTTCTCTCCCGCCGGGGGGTGCGAGTAACGATCATCGGTCCTGGGCGTGCCTCCACCTCGGTGGAGCTCATTCGTCTGGCCGACGACTATATCAATATGGAGGAGATCCCAAATGTCCTCCTCCCAAGGGCTGTACGGGAACCGGAGTATCCTCAGGCTTTAGAACCCGGCTTCGGTGATACCGTTCCCCACGTTGAGTCTCTGCCACGGGAGGAGCCGCCCGCTCCGGAGCACTACGAGGACTTAGGCTGACCGAGCTTTTCCTCGAACTCGAGGATGGAAGGCGCCGGGATCTCCGGCGCCTTTTTCGAGGAGATGGGATGTAGCTACAATTTCAACCAAAGCGGATCAAAGGGGAGAGATGGCCGAGACCTTGGAAGATGTCCTCAAAGGGGCGTTTCTCCTGGAACAGCGGGGCAAGACTTTCTACAAGAAAACTGCGAACGACGTGACGATCTCCCCCCAGTGAAAAACCCTTGGCCCTTTTGGTCGATGAAGAAGGACGCCGTATGAAGATTCTCGGCGACCTCTTTTACCAGTACTGGGCGAAGGGAGAGGTCCGCACTCCCGACGTCGGAAAACCTGGACGGATCCTTGATACTGTCCTCACCGAGAGGAGCAAGCGAGAAATGTCCGTCGCGGTCTATTCTGCCATGGGCTTCGAAGAGAAGGCCATGGCATTCTACGCCGAGAGGGCCGACACGGTCGTTGACCCGAATGTAAGAACCTCTTCCGCTGGTCCTCCGATTGGGAACGCAAGCACCTCGAGCTCCTCATGGTCATCGACGAGGGCCTCCCCCATCGCATCTGACACAACCAACACTTTAAACCCTTCTGAAGACCGCGGCTTCTCGTGTATATTCGATGCTTCCCGGCTCCCACACGTTCACATAGCGCTCTACGGAATGTCCGCGGGTAGTTGAAATTCAAGGGAAGTCTTCGCGGAAATGTACGCCCCGGGAGGTGCGATTATGCCACGCCGCCTCGGCCACTATCAGGGCCGCCTGGACTCCGTTCCGCAGGCCCAAGAGTGCGTCATCCAGCCGGGCCCGGCGATAGAAGTCTACGATATCCTCCCACAGGTGCCTAAGGTCCCGGATCGCCCGGGCCAAACGGTGGGCGTCTCGGGATAACCCCACGTAGTACCACATGGTGTACTGAATGGAACGCCAATCGCGGTGGATGAGAGCCGGATCCGCCGGGATGCCGTCGCTGGGGAACTCCCAAGGTGGAACCTCTTTGGCCGAAATCGGCCGGGGATTAGTGCGCGCGATGTCTCGGGCGGCCCGATCGCCAAACACGAGGCCCTCGAGGAGTGAAGTGCTGGCCAACCGGTTCGCCCCGTGTAGGCCGGTACAGGCTACCTCTCCCACCGCGTACAAGTTCCTGATCGTGGTCCGACCCCACTCGTCGGTCCATACTCCGCCGCAGGAGTAGTGAGCCGCTGGCACCACCGGGATCGGCTCCCGTGGCACATCTATCCCGGCCTCACGGCACTTCCGGTAGATGGTGGGGAAACGCTCTGGGAAGTTCTTGACCCCCGATACGTCGAGCAGCACGTGAGGGTAGCCGTGGAGCGTCATCTCCCGGTGGATGGCCCGGGCGACTACGTCCCGGGGAGCGAGGTCCCCCCAACCGGGGTCGTACTCCTCCATGAAGCGGCGACCGTCGGGGGTGATGAGCTTCCCCCCTTCCCCCCTCACTGCCTCCGAGATGAGGAAATTTTCGCCGCCCGGGACGGCAAGGGTGGTGGGGTGGAACTGGATGTACTCGACGTTGATCACCCGGGCCCCGGCACGGTGAGCCATGGCCAGGCCGTCCCCTCGCGCCCCAGAGGGGTTGGTGGTGTAGCGGTAGATCTGGCCTAAGCCCCCGGTGGCGAGCACCGTAGCCCCGGCCAAATACCGGTGCACTTCCCCGGTCCCCCGGTCCAGGACATAGGCTCCGTGACAGGTGATGGGATCATAGACGGTAAGAGGGTCACGGGCGTGGTGGGGGAAGGTGATGAGGTCCACCGCCGTAGCCCGGGTCACCACCTTCACGTTGGGGAACTTTTCCAGCAAGGCGTGCAATGCCTGGATAATGGCCACTCCTGTCCTGTCGCCTACGTGGAGGATCCGAGGGACGGAATGTCCTCCCTCGCGGGTGTAGTCAAGCTCTCCTGCGGGCGTGCGGTCGAAGGGGACTTGAGCCTCCTCGATCAGGACCTTCCGTACCAGGTCTGGTCCCTCATGGGCCACGATTTCCGCCGCCCGTCGTAGGCTGAGCCCCGCCCCAGCACCCAGGATGTCCTTCACGAAGAGTTCTACGGAGTCGCCGGGACCTAGGGCTGCGATCCCTCCCTGGGCGTAACGGGTAGCGCCCTCGACGGGGTCTGTCTCCCGGGTGATCACAACGATTTCCCGCTCTCGATCCCGAGCGAGGCGCAGGGCACAGGAGAGCCCGGCGATCCCCGCCCCGATCACGAGCACGTCCGCTGTCTCCGTCCGCACTGTCCTCCTCCATCGCCGCTTTTTCCGAGTAGGCCGTCTCCCTGTAACATAGCGTAAATGGTCGTCAAGAAGAAGGTGATTTTGGATTGTGATCCAGGACATGACGACGCGTTGGCGATCGTCCTCGCCTGCGCCGCCGAGGAGCTCGATCTCCTCGGGATCACCACCGTGGCGGGGAACCAGACGGTGGACAAGACCACCCGTAACGCCCTGCGGGTTCTGGCCTTGATCGGGGAGGAGGTGCCGGTGGCGTGTGGGGCGGAACGTCCCCTTATCTGCGAACTCGTCACCGCTCCGGAGGTTCATGGGGAGACAGGCCTGGACGGGGCCGAACTCCCGGAACCGGCGTTCGGGCCGAGGGAGAAACACGCGGTGGAATTCCTCATTTGCACGATCCGCAGTAGCCCCGAGCCGGTCACCCTTATTCCCACCGGTCCCCTCACCAACGTGGCGCTGGCCCTACGCCTCGCCCCGGACATCGCGGAACGAATCGAGCGGATCGTCCTCATGGGGGGTGCCGCCCGGGAAGCGAACGCGACGCCGGCGGCGGAATTCAACATCTACGTGGACCCCGAGGCGGCGCGGATCGTCTTCACCTCAGGGATCCCCATTACCATGGTGGGCTTAGATGTTACCAATCGGGCCTTGCTCACCCCCGAGGAGATCGAGGGGCTCGCCCGTGGCGGGCCGGTAAGGCGGACGTTTGCGAGGCTCTTGCGGTTCTACGCCACGGCCAACGAGCGGCTCCTGGGGATTGGGGGAGCGCCGCTCCACGATCCCTTAGCCGTGGCCGCCGTGATCGACCCCGCGGTCCTCGTGACGGAGCCCCTGTACGTGGAAGTGGAGCTCTGCGGGGAACACACCCGGGGCGCCACGGTGGTGGACCTCTACCGGGTGTCGGGGAGGTCCCCCAACGTGGACGTGGCACTGGACCTGGACCTTCGCCGGTTCAAGGAGCTCGTGTTCTGGGCCCTTGAGCGGGTCGATCGTCGCGGCTGAGATCTTTCTCGCCCCACCTTATTCTTGGGGGATATGATCGGTGAAAGGGTCTTCAAGGCAGCGGTGGGCGAGGAGCCGGCGGATCTACTCTTCGTGAACGCCCTCATCGTGGACGTCTTCTTAGGAGAGGTCCGTCGGGGAGAACTGGCCGTGGCCGGTGGATACATCGTCGGCTTCGGCGCGGGAGCGGCTCACCAGGTGGTGGACCTCGGGGGAAGATACCTCGTCCCCGGCTTCATCGACGCCCATGTGCACATCGAGAGCTCCCAGCTCTCCCCGACGGAGTTCGCCCGGGCTATACTCCCCCACGGGACGACCTGCGTGATCGCCGATCCCCACGAGATCGCGAACGTGCTCGGGCTCGAGGGGCTCCGATATATGCTCCGGGCGACGGACGAGTTACCCCTACGCGTTTACTTCATGGCTCCCTCCTGCGTCCCGGCGAGCCCCCTGGAGAACTCCGGGGCCACCCTCTCAGCAGCTGACATCGAGAAAATCCTCTCATGGGAGCGGGTGCTGGGGCTCGGGGAGATGATGAACTATCCCGGGGTGTTGTCCCGCGATCACGAGGTCTGGTCGAAGCTTGCCACTGCGGCGGGGCGGCCCGTCGACGGCCACGCCCCCGGGCTCCGCGGTCCTGGGCTGTGGGCCTATGTCCTCGCCGGCCCCCGCACCGAGCACGAGTGTACGACCCTCCAGGAGGCCCGGGAGAAGCTCAGCGCCGGGATGCACCTGCTCGTCCGCGAGGGAACCACTGCCCGGAACCTCTCCGCCCTGCTCCCCATCCTCTCGGCGCGAACGGCGCCCTTCGTTCACTTCTGTACGGACGATCGCCACCCTGAGACCCTCCTCTCCGAGGGCCACATGGACGACATCCTCCGCAAGGCCATTGCCGGGGGTGCCGATCCGGTTGCGGCGATCGCCGCGGCCACGGTCCACGCCGCCCGGGCCTTCGGCTTCCGAGACCTCGGGGCCCTGGCCCCCGGCTTCCGCGCCGACATCCTCGTCCTGTCCGACCTTGAGGGGGTGGAGGTGGAGCGGGTCTACGTCGCGGGGGAGTTAGTGGCCGAGGGAGGACGGTGCGTCGTGGAGCTCCCCGAGATGGGGATGGAGGGAACGAGGACCACGGTGAATGTCGACGTGGAAACACTCTCCTTCTCGATCCCGGCCCGCTTGGGGAGGGTCCGGGCCATCGGGGTCGTCCCGGGCCAGGTGGTGACCGAGGCGCTCATCGTCGAACCCAAGATCTCCTCCGGGGAGGTGGTGGCCGACGCCGAGCGGGACATCCTGAAGCTCGCGGTGGTGGAGCGGCACCGTGGGACGGGGAACGTTGGGCTCGGGTTCGTCCGCGGCTTCGGCCTGAAGAGGGGGGCGCTCGCGTCCACGGTGGCCCACGATTCCCACAACGTGGTGATCGTGGGGGCGGACGACGGGGATATGCGCCTCGCGGTTGATGCCTTGGTCCGTCTGGGGGGCGGCCAAGTCGCAGTGGTGGAGGGGGAAGTCCTGGCGGAGCTTCCCCTCCCCATAGCCGGGCTCATGTCCGACCTGGCACTGGAGGAGGTCGTCCGGCGTGGGGAGGAACTGAAACGGGCGGCACGGAGTCTGGGCTGCACCCTCCCCGATCCCTTCATGGCTCTCTCCTTCCTTGCCCTTCCCGTGATCCCCAAATTGAAACTCACCGACCTGGGTCTCGTAGATGTGGAGGAATTTCACATCGTCCCCCTGTTCGTCGATTGAAAAAAAACGGGTGTCACACAAGAGGTCTTGATGTCCCTTCAGGCCCCATCTCACCTGGATTCCAATACACGAGGATGGCTTTCATACGCGAGTTCTCCGATCACCGTGTGCATCCGATTCCTGAACCTATATCTGCCCCCTGAGTATTTCCCGCGAAATTTGTCCGACCTTATCTAGGGCTCGCTCTCCGACGCACCCCGCTCATCCACCCTCTTCCGTCGTCGTTGCCGCTTGTTCAATGGACCGGGCATGGCCCCTGACAGCGCCAAGAACGGCGCGGTATGCGTGCCCTGCCGAGCAAGACCCTCCTAGGCCAAAAGACCTCGGTTTCCCCGCATGAGACACGAGACCGGCAATTTTAGAGCGTTCGATTCTCAGTAGATGAGGGATTTTCTTTCTTGACAAAACTTTCTTTGTACGAGACCAGGGCTCTCGCCCGGCGTAGAATTTCTTCGGCTTCGTCCCGGTAGCGTTGGTTGTAATATTCCAAAACGATTACGCCTTCATAACTGTCCAAGATCGCCAGGGCTTCTTTTATAGGGACTTCTCCCCACCCCGGAGGTAGGTGCAAATCGCCCTTGCCCAAGGCCACCAGCTTGCGGTAGGGGATCGATTTGTACTGTTCATAGCCTACAAGCCTGGCCTCCTCGAATCGGCCGAAATTATCGCTCAGATGAATGTGCCGGACATAGGGGTGAACTGACCTTACGGCGGCAAAAAAATCAAAGGCGAACCTCTTGGCTGCCAAATAGGCGTGGCCGATATCGAACGTGATCCCCACGTTTTCCAGGTTTACTTCCCGGACGAACTCTACCACATTGTGGACGGGATCGATCTCTATGTTCTCCACACATATCTGAATACCCCGTTGGGCGGCATACATTGCGGCCTTCACCATTTCCTCGCAGACTTTTCCTTCCAATTCGGGATTCTGACTCTTCCTTCCGTAATGGTATACGAAGATCTCAGCCCCGATGTCAGCTGTGAAATCGAGAGATGATTTGAAGAGATCTCTCTGCAGTGTCAGATCTTCCTGTTCCCGAAGGTCCAAGGCCAGGGGTGCGTGCACTGTGTACTTCAAATCGAACTCCTTGAGCACGGCCTTCAACCGCGTCATCCTGGTGGGAAGAAGCTCCCCTCGGTATACCACATCCACCGCATCGACCGGGATCTCTACATATTCATAGCCGACCTCTTGAAAGAAACATAGTTCCTCCCTAAGCCGTGACATTTCCCCCTGCACGCGATCCGGATGTAAATTGATGCCGATCCCTCTTATCTTCACCTCGGGTTCCTCCTCAAAAGAGATTCCCCGGTCTCATTGTCGAAGAGATGGATCTTTTCGGGTGGGAACGAAAGTTTGGCTATCTCCCCGGTCTGGAGCTTCAGGTCCGCTGGGGCGAGCACTTTGATAATCTCCTCCCCCATTTTTAGCGTGATCAGTACATCCCTTCCCAGCGGCTCCACTACATATACCTCTCCCCGAATCTCACCGTGGCCAAGCCGGATGTCCTCGGGACGTATTCCGAAAAGCACTTCCCGTCTCTCCCCCCCGTGGGGAAGGTCCCGGATGATCTCCGCGGGTAGAGGGAACCCAAAGTGCTTCGCCATGATCATGGGTTTTCCCTCCTGCACCACTAGGTAAGCTTCGAGCAAGTTCATGGGCGGTGTCCCGATGAAACCTGCGACGAAGGTGTTCGCGGGATATCTATAAAGCTCTTCCGGCGATCCGACCTGTTGAAGCCTTCCCTTATCCAATACCGCTATTCTGTCGGCCATGGTCATCGCCTCGATCTGATCGTGGGTTACGAATATCGTGGTAATCCCAAGGTCCTTTTGAAGACGTTTGAGCTCAGCGCGCATGGCTATTCGCAACTTGGCGTCGAGGTTGGAAAGGGGCTCATCGAGGAGCAGAAGATCCGGTTCTTTGACGAGGGCCCTGGCCAAAGCTACTCGCTGCTGTTGGCCCCCCGATAGCTCCGCCGGCCTTCGGTGAAGGAGATCCTCGATCTGGAGCAATGTAGCGACCTTCTTGACCCTTTCCTCTCGCAGCCTTTTTGCGAGGCCTTTGAGCTTCAGGGGAAAGGCGATGTTATCGAGGGCGTTCAAGTGGGGATAAAGGGCATAAGACTGGAACACCATCCCGATGTTCCTCTCCCGGGGAGCGAGGTGGTCGACGACCCGCCCGTCGAAAAGTACCGATCCACTGGTGGGCTTGTAGAATCCCGCAATGGTGAGGAGGGTGGTGGTCTTGCCACATCCCGAGGGCCCGAGCAGAGCTACGAACTCCTTGTCTTGTATGTCGAGGCTGAGATTGTCCACGGCCCTGACGTCCCCGAAGTACTTGCTCAGCTCCTTGAGAGTCACCCTCATCCTATCCCTTTCCCCCCGAAGACGGGTACCTTGAGGAGGGCCCGCTGGAGGAAGACGAACAGGGCGAGAGGAGGCACAGCGTAGATCAGCGAGAGAGCGGCCAGATATCCGTAGTCGATAACCTCTGTGGCGAGAAGGCTTTGGATCAAAGTGGACATCACCTTTATTGTCCCCGGAAGGAGGGTGTAGACGTATATGAAATCATGCCACGCGAATAGAAAGCCCCAGATGAAAACCGCGGCTATTCCTGGCTTGACCAAGGGGAGGAATATCTTGTACCAAACCTGAAAGCGAGTGCAACCATCGACCATGGCAGACCGTTCCACGTCCCAGGGGATTCCATCGAAAAATCCCTTCGCCATCCAGATCCCCAACGGGATTTCGAGCGAAGCCCGTGCCAAGGCCACGCCGGGAATGCGATGCAGAAGACCTACGTACAGCAGGAGGAAAAATACGGCGATCAAAAGGATTTGGCCAGGAACTGCATGGAGAACTAGCTGTAGGACCAGGTAGAAATTTCTCCCCCGGAACTCCACCCTGGAAAGGGCATAACCGGCCAGCATGCAGATCACGGTGACCACGATCCCCGAGGTAACGGCGAACAGGATCGTATTCCCCAAGGCCGTCCACATGGTAGTTTGCCCCAGCCCCCATGCTATGGGCTTCCACAGGAACTGGAAATTAGAGAAACCCCATTTCCGGGGGAGGATTCCTAAAACGGCCCCTTCGCCGAACGCCCTGAGAAAGAAACCGATGTACATCGTCAGGAAAGGGGCCGAAACGATGGCCATCAAGATGTAGGGGACCGCTCCCTCGAGGTACCGCATAAGCCCCCGGTAAGTCCTCATAACTCGATCTTCCCCTTCGTCAGCATCCTTCTCATGCCGAATGCTCTCACCACTACAAACAATAGGACCACGTTGACGATGACCAGTAGAGAAATAAGCGAAGCACCGTAACCGTATCTGTAGCTGTTGAACGCTGCGTGGTACGCATAAAGGCTCCATACCTCCGTAGCGTAATATGGACCGCCGCCGGTGATCAGCATGATGTACACGTAGGAATTGAGGAAGGACATGAGATGCCACGCGGTCATGGTCAAAATGGGCCACTTGAGCAAGGGAATGATGACGTACCTCACCACCTGCCATTCTGTCGCCCCATCTATCTCCGCGGCCCTGGTGTAATCCTTCGGTATCGTGGCTATTGCGGAGCTGAAGACGAGCATTGCCAGAGAAACGCCCAGAAATCCATTGGCCAGAATGACTATCAACATCGGGTGCCGGATAAACCAGTGTATGATCGGGAGCCCCAGTGCGGTCCGTATCGCGTTGAACAGTCCATATCTTGTCCCTTCAAATGACCAGGCCCAGAGAAACCCCCATACGACCGGTGGTAGTGCCCTGGGGACGAAGAAGAGCGTGCGGAAAAAGAGGCCGGCCTTGGGATGCATCCTCATGGAGAGGATGGAGACCAGGAGACCCCCGATGATCGTCACCGGAAGCGCTCCCGCGGTGTAAAGCAAGGTGTTGAGAAGGACTTTGGGCACGAGGGGATCCCTGGCCCCTATCCCGAATAGGCGGGCGAAATTTTGGAGCCCGATGAATTCCCACCTGAGCGTTCTTCCCATATTGGTAAAAGCGATTAAGAACGTGAGGATCACGGGAATGAAGTAGAAGAAGAAAATGAGGCCGATACTCGGCCCCAAAAATCCGCTCAGGGCAGCTGCTTTACCCCTAAAAGGATGCTTCATAAGCGAAAGGGGGGCCGGTGCTAACCCGGCCCCCCGAAAGCACGTCCTTCACTCCTCGATCACCTCACCGTCGGGTACCTCCGCCAGGAACCAGGCCTCGAGGTCCGTCAGAGCCTGCTCGGGCGTGATAATCCCCGCCTCGACCCCCTTCAACGCCTCGAAGGCACGGCTCATATAGTCCCAGAACCTGGGGTGTATGGGAACTGGTCTCACCGTCTTGGCCGAGGGTGCGGTTCGCTGAATGTATGAGTTGTCCTTGATCAAGGGATGATACAGGGCGGAGGCCCTATACGGCGGCCTGAGGGAGAAGGCCGAGTGGATAGCGCAGGCCTGTGGGGACGTGGCGAACATGATGATTAGCTTGGCGATCTCCGGATGCGTCGACTGGGTGGTGACGAAGTAGAGGGGAAAGTCGTGTACCGATACAGGGCCCACTCCGGCTGCCCTGGCCTTCTCGGTGGGCGGGAAGGGGAGGAAACCGAGGTCCTTGTCCAATACCTCGTCGGTGAGCCCATACTTGGCCTTCCATTCAGCCGGCGTGCCGACGTGGCTGGCCCACGTCGTGAAGGTCTTCCCCTCGACGAAGGTCGCGTGGATGGTCGACCAAGGCGGGGGTTCGGGGGGGATGACGCCCTGTTCGACCATCTCCTCATGCCACCGGTAGAAATCGAGCAGGGCGGGTTTGTCGAGGACCAGCCTGGCCTGTTCTGGGTCGTAGCATTCAGCCCCGAACGCCAAGAGGGCCGCATAGAAACCCGGGCCTTTGCTCGGTCGGTGGAGAATTCCGTACTCCACGAGCCCCGCTTCCACCGCCTCCTTGGCCAACCTACCCACTACCTCGAGGGCGGTGTTCCCGTCCTCTGGGAGCAACTCGGCTATCTCTGCATCTGTGTAGCCCAGTTTCCGGAGCACATCCTTACGGTACCAGATTCCGGTCGGGGAGATATCGTGGGGAATGCCCCAGATCTTCCCCTTCCACGTGGCCCCCTCCCAGAGGTTGGAATAGAAATCATAGTAGTTGAGATCCCAGAATTCTTTGACGTGGTCGTCCAGAGGGACGATGTATCCTCCCTCTGCCAAATCGGCCGTCTCTCTCAAGGTGACGATGTCCGGTGCTTTGCCAGCTCGGAAGTCGAGATAGAACTTTTCGGCAAACGGCCCCCATTTGAGCTCTGAGAACTCCACTTCTACCTTGACTCGCACCTTGGCACCGGAGATCTCCAGGATCCTGTTGAGCTGCTCGGCAGCGAGTACGAGATTCTCGGCCTTCTTAATGCCCATAGGTCCAGGACCGATCACGTACGCCTTTATGGTGATAAGTTCGAGTTCTTGTGCCACAACAAGGCCTGCGAAGAATCCTGCAAAAAGCAACAACAGGGATAACCTTCTCATTTTATACACCTCCTTTCAAAAAATTATACAACCACACGCCTCGAGGCAGAAGGGCCCGGCCCGCACAAATATGTCATGGACCTTCGGAGAGGGCGGAGATGATTTCCCGGAGGAAGGCGGGGAGGTCGTCCGGCACCCTCGAAGTGATGATGTTCCCGTCTCGCACCACAGGCTCGTCTACCCAGGTGGCCCCGGCGTTCTCGAGGTCGTCCCGGATGGCGAGGAAGCTCGTGACGCGCTTTCCTTCCACCACCCGGGCCGAGCACAGCATCCACCCGCCGTGGCAGATGGCGGCCACCACCTTCCCCGCCTCGGTCATCCCGCGCACGAACTCCACGAGCTCGTGCTTCCGACGGAGGTAATCTGGGGCATAACCCCCGGGGATCACCACCGCGTCGAACTCCTCGACCTTCGCCTCCTCGGCCGCCAGGGCCGCCTTGGCCGGATAGCCGAGCTTGCTCCTGTAGATCTTCCGCTCCGGCCCCACGGCCACCGCCTCGGCCCCCTCCTCGAGGAGCCGCAGATACGGATACCAAAACTCCAATTCCTGGTAGAGGTCGGCCACTAACACCGCGATGCGCTTTCCCTCCAGCTTCCCCATCTTCCCCTCCTTCAGAGCCGCTTTATCCACACCGAGTGTTCATTCAACCGAGCTACTCCCTGAGAAGCTCGCTTGAGGCGATCCATGATCGCCACCCCGAGCCCCTCTTCCGGCACAGGCTCGGCCACAATGGCTGAAAAGTCCATGGAATCAAGTTTTCGCAGCACGGCGAAGAACTGGGCCGCCGCCTCCCGCAGGTCGCCCCGCGCCGAGAGAACTTCCCCGTAGCGGAAGCCGCGTTTGATCGCGGTGAAACCGAGGTATCCACACCGCTCCCGGGGGAGTTCTTCCCAACCGTCCTCCGGGAGCCCGGGTTCCAGGAGGAAGAGGGGGGTGCGGGGCATGTAGTGACGCCGCATCGTCCCAGGGGAGGGCGCCGGGCCACCCCGGATCATCGGGGGATCGGCCCGGAGCTTTCCCACCACTTCACGCAGGAGTTCCAGGGGCGTCCCCCCGGGGCGCAGAACCCGCGGCGGGTCTTCCACCAGCGAGATAACCGTGGATTCAATCCCCACTGGTGTCGGTCCGCAAGCGAGCACCGCCTCGATCCTCCCCCCGAGCTCTTCGAGTACGTGCTCGTGGTGGGTGGGGCTCGTTTTCCCAAAACGGTTGGCAGAGGGCGCGGCGATGGGCCGCTTCGACGCGCGAATGAGCCCCAGTGCCACCGGATGATCCGGCATGCGGATCGCCACCGTGGGGAGCCCCGCAGTGACGATGTCAGGAACGATGTCGCGCTTGGGGAGAACGATGGTGAGGGGCCCGGGCCAGAAGCGTTCCATGAGCTTTCGCGCGAGGGGCGGGACCTCGTTCCAGAGGACCTCGGCCTCCTCGGCGGACGCCACGTGAACGATCACCGGGTCAAACCGCGGCCTCCCCTTGGCCTCGAAGATCCGGACCACCGCCTCTGCCGAAAGGGCGTTGGCCCCGAGGCCATACACGGTCTCGGTGGGGAAGGCGACGAGTCCCCGGTCCCGGATGATCTCGCCGGCCGTCCGGAGCCCTTCGGTCGTCGGCTCGAGGACTTTTGTTTCCACGTCCCAATCCTAGCACGTATGTGTTTCTCCTGCAGGGAAGGAATCCGGGGAGAGCTATAATCGGGCCGATGCAAGTTGATCTGATCATACGTGGGGCCACGTTTCCCACCGCGCCGGGGGCGGACGCGTTGGCCGTCCACTGCGGTGTGATCCGAGCGGTGGGGAATTTTTCGGAACTACAAGGATTGATCGGCCCCGGAACGGACGTCCTGAGCCTGGAGGGAAAGGCGATCCTGCCGGGGTTCATAGATGCTCACACCCATTTCGTGCGCGTGGGACTGGAACGGACCTTCTATGTGGACCTCTCCGACGCTATGAGCCTGGACGAAGCTCTCGCGCGGCTACGGCAGGCCGCACAGGAACGTCAAGGGGCATGGGTCGTGGCCCAGGGCTGGGACGAGTCACGCTGGCCCGAACGGCGCCTCCTGGAGAGGCTCGACCTCGACCGGGCCGTCCCCCGGCAGCCCTGTTGTGCCGTGCGCGTGGACGGACACCTGGTGGTGTGCAACACCCTGGCCCTCGCCCGCTGCTCCCTCCCCGAGGGAGAGCTCGTGGACCGAGGTCTCGGCCACCTACGGGAGGAGGCGGCCTGGGAACTCCTCGAGGCGATCCTTCCCGATCGGACGACCCTGGTGGAGGCCATCGCCGCGGCCTCGCGCCACGCCGCCGAAATCGGGGTCACCGCAGCGGCGGAGATGTCGGGGAAACCGGAATACGTGCGGGCTTACCTCCACGCATTGGAAGAGGGGAAACTCAAGACGCGGGTTTTCCTCTACATCCCACTGGAGCACCTGGGGGAGGCGAGAGCGCTCGGGTTGCGACGCGGCTTCGGGGGGGAACTTCTGCGCGTCGTCGGGGTGAAGGCCTACGTCGACGGTTCCATCGGCGCCCACACCGCCGCCCTCTCCCTCCCCTACCGAGATCAGGAGAGCCGGGGAACGGTCCTCCTGGACATAGAAAGTCTGGCAAGGGCGTGGAGGAAGGCATCCCACGCCGAGCTCCAAGTGGCGGTCCACGCCATCGGGGACCGGGCCATCGCCGCGGTCCTCCGGGCGGCGAAGCTCGCCGGTATCTCCCGATATGATCGACACCGTATCGAGCACCTTGAGCTTCCGACCGAAGAACATCTCGAGAGGATGGAGGAGTTGGGGCTCGTGGCCAGCATGCAGCCGAACTTCGTCGTCAATTGGTCCGGGCCGGGGAAGCTCTACGAGATGAGGCTCGGGGCGGAACGTGATTCCCGCATCGATCCCCACGCCCTCGTCCTGAAACACGGGATCCCGCTCGCCTTCGGGTCGGACGGGATGCCCATGGGTCCCTTGTATGGGCTTTCGGGAGCGGTCTCTCCCCCCCACGAGGTGCAGCGGGTCTCCCTGGAGGACGCGATCGAGGCCTACACCGTAGGCGCGGCCTTCTCACTCTTCGCGGAGGGGGAACTGGGGGAGCTCGCGCCGGGGAAGCGGGCGGATCTCGTGGTACTCTCGGCCGACCCCCGGACGACGCCGCTGGAAGAGATTCGGGTAGAGATGAGCTTCCTCGGCGGTGAGGTGATCTTCCGACGATGAAAGTCGGTCTCTTCAGTGACACCTACATCCCACAGGTGAACGGCGTCGCCACCACGGTTCACAACCTGGCCGAGGAGCTCGAGCGGCTGGGACACGAGGTCTACGTCTTCTGCCCCCGGGTCCACCGACGGCACCGCGACAAGCCCAACGTCATTCGGTTCCCCGCGGTCCCTTTCATCTTTCAGCGCGAACACCGGGTGGCATTCGGGCTCCCGGCGCGGGCGTGGCGGATCCTGCGACGGCTGGAGATTGTCCACTCGCACACCGAGTTCTCCCTGGGGACGTTGGCCCTCTGGGTCGCGCGGGTCTACCGCATTCCCCATGTCCATACTTACCACACCCTCTACGTCGCCTACCGGCACTATCTCCCTCCGCCGTTGCGGCCGCCCAAAAAGCTCGCCGAAGCACTCTCCGCCGCGTTCTGCAATCGCTGCGATGCCGTCACGGTGGAATCCAGGGCCGTGGAGGAGGAGCTCCTCCGTTACGGGGTGCGGAAGCCGATTTACCGCTACCCATTCGGGGTGAACCTCCGCCTGTACGAGGGGGTTAAGGAGTACGACCTCCGGGAGGACCTCGGCCTCCCCCCTGAGACGAAGGTCGCACTCTACGTGGGTCGGATCGCCCGGGAGAAGAACCTCCTCTTCCTACTGCATGCCTTCGCCGAGGCGGCGCGGCGGCGGGAGGACCTCGTCCTCGTCATGGTGGGCGGAGGTCCACTGGTGCAGGAGATCATGGAGGAACGGGAGCGGTTGGGGCTCGAAGGGAGAGTCTTCCTCCCGGGGTACGTCCGCGAGAAGCGGCTCATCGATTACTACCGTGACGCCGACCTCTTTGCCTTCGCGTCGAAGACGGAGACGTTGGGGTTGGTCGTGATCGAGGCCATGGCCGCGGGGCTCCCGGTGGTGGCGTTGGGGGAGATGGGGGTCACGGAGATCGTGGAGGATGGGGAGAGCGGCGTCTTCGCCCCCGAAGATCCCGTGTGCTTCGCCGAGGCGATGCTCGAAGTGCTGGAGGACGGGGCCCTGCGCGAGAGGCTGCACGAGGGGGCGCTGCGGCGGGCTCGGGAGCTCTCCACCGAGGCCGCGGCCAAGAAGACGTTGGAGGTGTACGAGGAGGTACACGCTGCCCGAGCTTCCCGAAGTTGAGACTATCGTCCGGGGCCTGAAGGTCCTGAAGGGAAAGCAACTCCTCGATGTGGAGGTAACGGACCCCAAGTTGCGACGGTGCCTCACGGGGCTCCGCCTCCCCCGACGGGTCGAGGGGGTATGGCGGCGGGGGAAATACATCGTCTTCGCCCTTGATCGAGGCTTCCTTGTCTTTCACCTGCGGATGACGGGGCAGCTCGTCCTGGGCGAAGAACCAGCGGAGGGGGCGCGGGCGGTATTCCGGCTGGAGGGTTGGGTCCTGTCCTTCCTCGACCGCCGCCGCCTCGCCACGGCCGAGTACATGGAAGCACTGGATTTAGAACTCGGCCCCGAACCGTTGGGGGACCTCTCCTGGCTTCCCGCGGCCCTGCGACAGAGCCGCCGGCCGATAAAGCTCTGGCTCCTGGACCAGAGGAAGATCGCCGGGATCGGGAACATCTACGTGGCGGAGATCCTATTCGCCGCTGGGATTGACCCCCGGCGCCCCGCGAATTCCCTCCGACCGGAAGAGGTCCAACGCCTTGTGAGAGCTATCCCCACAATTCTGAAGAGAGCCCTCGAACATCGGGGGACCACCTTCTCGGATTACCGGGACGCTGCGGGCGCCCCGGGGGAGTTTCAGGAACTATTGCAGGTGTACCAGCGTGCGGGGGAGCCGTGTCCTCGCTGCGGGGCCTCCGTTCAACGGATCGAGCTCGGGGGCCGTGGCACCTACTTCTGCTCCCGCTGTCAGAAGTGAACAGCCCGGATCCAGAGATAGCCATGGCGTCCGTCAGGGCTTCCGGAAACACCTCAAGCTCCCAGGGCCCCCTTCACCAAGTCCTTGGCCAGTCCCCAGATTCCCCCGGGGAAGTGGTGGGCCGCGGAGAGGACCCCGTCCAGCGCCTCAAGGGCGTAATCGATCTCCGCCTCCCCTACCACCAGTGGTGGGAGGAATTTGATGATGTTCACGCCATGGGCCGAGACCTGGGTGAGAAGGCGGAATTCCCTCATGAGTCCCATGACGATGAGCTGGGCGAATAGCCCCCGCTTCACCGCCTCCACGCTCTTCCAACCGGCCTTGAGCTTCAGGGAACGCGGCGGGCCGAACTCAATCCCGAGCATCAGGCCCTTGCCCCGCACATCAGTCACCATCTGGTGTTTCTCTCGGAGCCGTTTCAGCCCCCCCATGAACCGCTCGCCCAGCTCCGCCGCCCGCTCCACCAGCCCTTCCTCCTCGATCGCCTCCAGGGTCGCGATCCCCGCGGCCATGGCGAGCTCGTTCATTCCGAAGGTATTGGAGTGCACCACCGCCCGCTCGAGGCTTCGAAAAACCTTCCGGTGGATCTTCCGCCGGGTGATGACCGCCCCCACCGGCGCGTACCCTCCGCTCAGGGCCTTGGCCACGGTGACAATGTCCGGAGAAAGCCCCCAGTGCTCGCCGCAGAAGAACTTCCCCGTGCGGCCGAATCCCGTCTGGACTTCGTCCAGGATGAATAGGGCCCCGTACTTGTGGCAGAGCCTCTGGGCCCCGGGGAGGAAATCGTCGTCCGGGACGTAGACCCCCTTCCCCTGGATGGGCTCGGCGATGAAGCAGGCCACATCGCCGCGCTTCAGTTCCCGTTCCAGGGCGTCGAGGTCGTTCATGGGGATGGCGGTGCCGGGCAAGAGCTCCCCGAACCCCTCCCGGAAGTAGGCGTCGCCGTTCACCGAGAGGGATCCCAGGGTGAGGCCGTGGAAGGAGTGTTCCAGATGGAGGAACCGGGGCTTGCCGGTGGCGGCCCGGGCGAACTTCAGCGCTCCCTCCACCGCCTCGGTGCCGGAGTTAGTGAAGAAAACGGCGTCCAACCCGGGGAAGCTCCGTTGTGCCACCTGCACCAGCCTCTCGGCGAGGATCCCCGCGAGGAGGGGGCAGTCCATCTGCACGAGATTGGGCCGGTCCATCTCCAGGACCTCCACGAGGGCGGCCTTGACCACCGGGTGATTTCTCCCCAGGCTGAAGACTCCATAACCGCTCAGGAAGTCGAGATAGCGGTTCCCGTCCACATCGTAAAGCCAGGGGCCCTCCCCCCGTACGTAGACGACGTCGAACCCGATGATCCCGAGGACCTTCACGAAGAAGGGATTCAGGTACTTGCGGTGGAGCTCGTAGTTCTCACCTTTGTATTTCTCAACTAACTTTTTGATATCCATAAGGCCTCCCCGACAGCCTGTAAAGTCCGTGGGGATTATAGGACAGGCCAGTTTCGTGATAGGGGTCGCGGAGGCACGGGAAAGTTCGTCCTCACCAAGTGGGGACTCCATATCCCCCGGGGGGCGATCTGGCTTGCCAACCTGGATACGGAGGACGGAGAGGGTCCGGGAGCGGAGGAGTCGGCACGGCGAGGATACGGGGAGACGCCATCGTCGTCTCCGGGCTCATCGACGTCCATATCCCCGGCTACGGAGGCCTCCGCATGAACACCGGCGAACTTGAACTCCCTCTCCCCTGGTGAAGATCCTCCCCCGATATGGGATCACAGCGTTCGTCTCCACTGCCGTTACCGCTCACCCGACGAGCTCGTGAGAACATGGGGGCGTGACCCTGCCGCTTGAAAGGAGCGCGAATCCTCGGCCTTCATCTCGAAGGGCCCTACATCAGCCGGGGAAGTTCGAAGTCCAGAATATAAGAATTTTTCCGCGAGTTGAACAGAAAAGAGATGGAGTACCGTGGAGCTTCGAGGTCCTCGATCACTACCGGTGGAGGGCCGGCCGCCTGTGAAAGGTCCCCCGATCACGATCCCCTCAGAAGCTGCCCATCCTCGGGCGCGTGTCCCTTGGGTCGACCCAGATGTGGCTCCCGTCTCCGAGGCCCCGGCCGCGGGGATGCTGCTCTTGGTCACCGAGAGGGGTTGCGACCGTGGGGCAAAAGAGGACGTCGATCCCGTGTTCCGGATAACCTCAGCCCACAAGGAACACAGGGAACTCCGACCTGATATGTCAGGGGGCCGCTTTGTGCGTGGGGAGGGTGAAGACGGTGGGGGTGAAGGACGTCCCCCCTCGCCCCTACAGGGGGATATTGATATCGCCTACGCCCTACTTTTGACGGACCGGCGGTGGAGGAGTTTCGACGAAAAGAATCGTCGCGCCGAGGCCATGAGTGTTTTCAGGGCTTCGATGAAGGAAATGGTAAGCAGTAGGTGGTACAGCGGGGTGATTGGATGGAGCGCGCTTCCCGCCGGGATGGCGTCGTCCGCACATTCGAGTTCATGCTTCCCCATATCTTGGCCTTCGCCCAAACGATGAGAAAAACTCCAAAATGGGCATCGGTCCACGGACACTCCCCCGAGATCCACGACCGGACACCCAAGCGCGGGACCCCGAACGCCGGATTTCTACCCAATTTCCAGGAACTGGGGGACGGTAGAATACGTGCCGACTGTGGGGAGGGGCTTGGAGACGGAGAACGAAGGGACCTGCAGCGCCAACGCCTGCTGGGCTGGCGCCCGGCGGCTGTTCATCTCCTGTTAGGGGAGAAACGGGCTTTGGAAAAGCCCCTCCACGTTAAACCGCTGGGGCCGGAAGTGGACCGGCGGAGAGCCTCTCCAGAAAAAACGGATCGTTGCAAGCGCGGGTGGTTCGGATGGAGGGCGCGGCACCCCATGCACCGTCGCCACTTATTGCCCCACCAGCATCTGGAGGATCTGTATGTTGATCATCCCCGGCAACAAGTGGTTTCCCGGAAATTTCTGATGTGGATACGAGTCTTTCGCTTTCTATAGTTGGCCTCGTCAGGGGCGTTTTTCGTTTTCTTCCCGGTGTACTTGGTGGAGCGAGGTCTAAGCCTGGCCCAGGTAGGGGTGGTCTCCACGGTGCCGGTGGCGGTGCAGCCCGTGAGCGGGATACTATGGAGGGGTCTTGCGGACCTGTGGGGGCGGACCAACCTTTTCCTCGTCCAAGCGCTGACGGTGTGGATGGTGTCCGTGTTCGTGTTGCCCACGCTTTCCTCGTTCACCGAATTTTTGGCATTGGGGGCGGGGCGAGCCCTGCTTCCCCCGATAATGGAAAGGCTGATCGTGACGAGCCTGTTCAAGGGGGCTCGGGCAGAGGCGCGCGGGGCCACCTACTCGAAATTCGCCGTCTGGGGGTCAGTGGATTGGGCCGTTGGAGTAGCTTTGGCCGGGGTGTTGGTGCGTGAATTCGGAACTACGGCAGCGTTTTACTTGTCCGGGGCGCTACTTTGCGCCGCAACCTTGGTGATCTTGAGCATCCACGAGTCGGATGAGCCGAGCCCGGAACCCGGGGGCCGACGGGGCTTGAGCCTCACCCTGGATCTCTTCCGGAATCGGCGGGTCTTATGGCTCCTTCTTTCCTCTTTGCCATTGATTCTGGCCTTGAACGCCTCTTCACAGTTCTTCCCGGTGCGACTGAAAGAGGTGGGAACTTCTTCGGTCCTGATCGGGTTGGTCTAGGCGATCCCGGCCTTGTTGGAGATCCCGGTTTTCCTCAAGGTGGGGAGGTGGTCGGACTGGCGTGGTAGCAGGAAACCGCTGCTCCTCTAAGCAGCTGGGGTTTATGTGGGGTTGTTCTTGCTCATCTCATTGGCGACCAATTCAGGGGAACTTTTCATGGGGTACTCGCTCCTTGCGCCGTTGGCGTGGGCCCCCTTCGCCACCGGGGCCTTTACCTTGATCGCGGAGCTTGTGCCGCGAAGGAGTTGGGCCACCGGGCAGACATTGTTCGCGTTGTGGATGTGGTCGGTGGGGGGAATGTGGGGACCGCTGATCGGAGGCTTCATCGCCCAGCGGTGGGGGCTGGCCGCTCTGTTCGCAACCCTGTTCTTTGGGGGCTTTTGTTTCTCTGTCACCCTTCCTGTGGCTTCCCGGGCGGGGCGGCCCGAGGTAGCCTCCCGTGGTCCAAGAGATGAGCTCAGAGGCATTCATGGTGGTATGAATTTCCTGTAATCATGGTCTTTTTCGGACAGTTCACCGATTCCTCCGGACCTTCTAGCCTTACGTGAATGGAGTTTCCCACAGAGGACGGCCACATGGACGAGGTTCCCGAGGGCGTGCTGGGCGGGTGTGGCGGAGTGAGGGGCGGGGGCCTATCCCCGCAGGGGGCGTTGGAGCCTCGCAACGGCGACATTCTTCCTCCAAGCTTTCTATCAAAGATGCTTGAGTGTGATGAGCTCTCACCGGAACGCACCGGAGGATGAACCCCTTATGTCCCTACGGAAGGAGAGATGATGGTCATGGTGGAGCCCATGTATTCGCCCAGATTGGAGACCTAGGCACGAGCGGATCCGGAAGGTCTGGCATATGCCAGGCGGCGGGGGCTTCTGGAGACCGATGAGAGTGTCGCGGGGGCAAGTGGAAAGTATCCGGCCTTGCGCAGGATGGCTTGAACGCCCCCGGGCTTCCTCGTAAGAGGGGGCCCGATAGTCCGGTACCACACGGGGATTCCATTGGGGACCACGGAAAAAATTTTTGCTTCAAAGGAGCCCCGTTCGGCTGAGCGACAGCCCGTACTTTTCCTGCGGGGTCTGGTAGAGGGGAGCGGCAGGTGAAATCGAGTTCCTCAAGTCCAGGACGGAGTTTTCGTTGCAAGAATGAGATCGCCGGTGCCAAGGCCCCGCCGTCCACCAAGCGCAGCCGCTGTATCACCACGAATTCCTCAACGGGATCTGTCTTGAGACGGCGCGCTCTTCTCGTCTCGCACCGCCTCCAGTGAACGTGCCTCCACCCGTACCCCTCGCTTGCGCATGTCCCCGGTGAAGCTCATGGGCCAAAGACGCCCTCGGCGGATCTCGGGCTCTGCCACGAACGGGCTTTTCCCCTGGGCCCGGGGTCCCCCAGTGCCGGCGGGCGGTCACGCGGCCGATGTGGAAAGCCTCCTCGGGTTACCGTTTCATGGGGCCACGTTCGTGGGGCTGGGGGACGCCGCTCTCGATCAGTTCCTTGAGCGCCTCCTTGAGGAGATAATGGATCGGGGATGGACCTCGGTGATCGAAGGAAAGCGCCGGTCTCCCTTTCATCGAGATTACCTCCGAAGAGGCATACACCACACTTGCGAGGGAAGCGGGTTCCGGCGTGTCCTCCGCACGCCCGGGGGGAAGGTCAAGCGATTGACCTCGAAGGAGGATGGGGTATAAAATCATTACGATGGCGGCGTAGCCAAGCGGTTAAGGCGAGGGACTGCAAATCCCTTATTCCCCGGTTCGAATCCGGGCGCCGCCTTTCGCAGGGATGTTGGGTGGTTAGCTCAGTTGGGAGAGCGCACGCTTGACGTGCGTGAGGTCGCAGGTTCAAGTCCTGCACCACCCACCAAGGCGGGGCCGGTAGATACCGGCCCGTTTTTTTCATGGCCCCTTGGTCCCGGGATTTTGCCCCCCGTGCCGCCCAGTTCAGTCACGGAAGTAGACGCGCAGGATCTCTTCGGCGGGCTTGTGCTGGGGGGTGTAGCCGGTGTCCCCCGGCCCCCCGGCCGCCGGGTCCACTTCCCAATGCCAGAAGAAGGCGCCCGCGAACCACGGGTATTTCCCCCACACCGCCTCGAAGAACGCGCGGTAGCCGAGGGCCTGTTCCTCGGGATCCGGTTCCCCCGGCGACGGCCAGTTCCACGGTTCCCGGAGTGCTCCATCTAGGCTCCGGTACCCGATCTCGGTGAAGATCACGGGCTTTTCCACCCGTCTCGCCAGGCATTCGATCGAGCGCAGCGGCCCTTTCCACGCGGCGACGAGTTCCTCGAGGGTAGGGGCGAACTTGCCCGAGAGGGGGTAGTAAGCGTCGATGCCGATGTAGTCAAGTTCTTGCCAGAAGGGGACGTCCCAGATTTCGCCGTCCCAACTGGCCGCATATATGAGGGGCCCGGAATAGGTCGCCCTCACCGCGCGGATCACCTTTCGCCATTCCCGCGCCCGCTTCACCGTCCCCCCGAGTTCCACCCCGATGCAGAACATCTCGACCTTTTCTTCCTGGGCGAGCACCGCGTACCTCAGAAGGAAGGCCCCGTAGGCGACGAACCAGTCTTTCCAGGCTTCTTCATCGGCGCCGAAATCGATGAACCTGCGCCAGGTGCCGTCGTCGATGTCTAGATGGGGTTTCAGGAGCACCTTGAATCTCAGCGATTTCGCCGCCCGGATCAGCTCCCGGACCTCATCAAGGGCCGGGGTGCGCGTCTCCTCCAAACATCGAATCACCGGTGAATCGAGGCTTTCCTGGTAACAGGTGACCACGATGGCGATCCACTCGGCCCCGATAGCCTTGAGGTCCGCCAAGGATTCCTTGGCCTGGGGGGTCCCGTAGAGGCTGTGCCACCAGGCCGCGACGTTCATGCCCTCGATGGGCCCTTCCGCAAGGCCCCCGAATCCGGCGACGGAAACGACGATCGCCGCACATAGTATTCGCGACATGGGAAGATTATCCTGGAAAGTGAGCTTTCGCGGAAGGTATGATCGCTCCGTGTTCCGGCGGATCGATCGTTACATGGTGCGGGAGCTCCTTCCTCCGTTCGGGGTGGCGCTGCTAGCGTTCCTCGCCTTCATCGCCCTCCAGGTCGTGATCTACCTCTCGGACGTGGTCCTCTCACGGGGTGCAGGGGCCGGGGAGCTGTTCAGACTCCTCGGGCTGAAGCTCCCGAGCCTCCTCACCCTGGCCATCCCCGGCGGGGTGCTCCTCGCCATCTTCTGGGCCCTGGGGCGAATGGCGGCGGCGCGGGAGCTTCTCGCGTTTCAGGCGGTGGGGTACTCCCTAAGGCGACTTTCCCGCCCGCTCATCCTTTTCGGACTGCTCATGAGCGCCCTCTCTTTTCTCCTTTCCGAATACGTCGTCCCACGCACGGAGGAGCTCTATCGGCGCGAGTATATGAGCCTGGTGCTCGGGGGAAGGGCCGTATCGCCCCAGGAAGAGGTTTTCTTCCGTGGGCCGAGGGGAAACCTCTACTACGTCCATCGCTACGCCGGGGGAAAGGCCCAGGGGATCGTGGTCTACGACGTGGCGGGGAGGGTGGTCCCCCCCACCGGTGACTTCCCCGCTGTGATCACGGCGGACGAGGGGGGATTCGCGGCGGGGGAGCTCGAGCTCCGTGGAGGCCGGATCCTGCATTTCGACCCCGAGGGCCGCCTCGTGAGGATAGACGGGTTCGAGCGCCTGCGTCTCGAGGTGGGAGCCGATATCGAACGCCTGATCCTGGGGGGGAAGACGCCGGCACAGATGTCATTGCGGGAACTTCGTGCGCGGGTCGAGGCCATGGAGCGGGCCGGGGTGGACCCGCGGGGCCTGCTCGTCGAGTACCACGCGAAGATCGCCGTGGCGGCGAGTTCTTTTCTGTTCGCGCTCTTCGGGGCACCAGTGGGGATGGTCTTGGGCAAGAAGGGCCGCGTCGCCGGGGCCGCGGCGGGGTTCCTGCTCGCCGGGGCCGCCCAGGCGCTGTTCCTCTGGACCAAGACCATGGCCCGTCAGGGATTGATCCCTCCCGCATGGGGAGCTTGGCTTCCGGCGGTCCCCTTCCTGGCTTTGGGACTTCTCCTCCTCTGGCGGTTGGATGGCCGAAAATTTCTCGTCTTTCTCCTAGCATTGTTCCCCCTGGGCCTTGCCGCGGCCCCCTTGCCCTTCTCCTTGAAAGCAGGGTCGGCGGAGTTCTCGCTCGGGGAGCGTGCCTTCGCCGCCGTGAACGCTACGATCGACTTCGAGGGATATGTGCTGAAGGCGGAGAAGGTCCGGGGGCGGGAGCGGGACTTCTGGGAGATCACGGCGGAGGGTGTGGAACTCTCCGGCGGGGATATCTCCTTCTCCGCGGGGTCCCTGGAGGTGGTGTTCGATCCCAAGGGAAAGGCGCGTTCCTTTCATGCACGGTCCCTCTCGGGAGAATCGCGCTTTCGCGGTCCGGAGAAGGACGAGACATTGGTCTTCGAAGCCGATGAGGTGTGGGCGGAGCTTGAAGGGGGAGAGATAGAACGTCTGGTGGCGGAGGCCGTTTCTTTCACCACCTGTCCCTGCCTCGGGGGCGCGCCCTATGCCGTGCGCGCCGAGAAAATCGTGTATATCCCCGATCAATGGCTCTTCGCCCGGGACCTCTACCTCTCCTCGTTCGGGATCACGGTGTGGTGGCTGCCGTTCTACGTGTCCCGCCTCAGCGATGAGGGCCCAGCCCTTTTCCCCAGGATCGGCTTTTCCGGGGGAGATCTTTACCTGAAGTGGGCCTTCCCCTTCACACTGGTGGAGGAGACGTTGTGGGGCGCTCTGGGCGTCACCCTTTACCCCCGGGGAATCCGCCTGATCCCCGAACTTTCCCTCTTCTGGGAGGAAGGCCAGCTCACCGTTTCCCAGCAGGCACTGCGCTTCGCGGGCCGGGGCGAGTGGGCTTGGGGAACCTGGAGGGGAGGTTTTTCCCTCGCCGAGGGGCTGGTCCGGGCGAATTTCTCCGGGACTCTCTCCGCTTGGACCTGGAAGACGTCGTGGGCGCGGATTGAGCGGAAGGACGGGACCTATGAAAAGGCCCCCGAAGTCTCCCTCGGCCGTTCCTTCTCCCTCCCCACGGTCCAAGCTTCGCTGGGCCTCTCCGGCGGCCGATACCGTCAAGGGGGAGGAGAGGCGTACCGGTTCGGCGGGGTTCTCTCGCTCCGGCGGGACGAGGTGTGGGGCCCGCTCTCGGTGACCCTCCCACTGGGAGCACGGCTCGACCTCTACTTCGGCGAGGCCCACACATCGCGCTATCGTCTGAGTTTCGATCCCTCCGTCTCCCTAGGTGGGATCAAGCTCGATTACAACGGCCGCGGGGGTGTAGGGAGCTCTCCCTTCGGCTTCGACAAGCTCCCGCCGCAGTCGCGAGCCTCCCTCACCTTCAGTGGCGCGAAAGGGGGGATGGCTCAGATCCTTACCATCTCCTGGGACCTCATCGAAGCCCGCGCGCTGCAGGGACGGTGGAGTCTTTCGGCAAAAGAACCCAATCTCTCCTTTTCTCTGAGCTTCGAACCATATCCCCTACAATTCCATGAGTTGAAAGGGGGTCTTTCGCTCAAAGGGGATGCATGGAACCTACGGGTACAGGGTGGTATTAGGTTTTCTCCCGCCCTCTCTTTCCAAGATCTCATCGTCAAAGGCGCGGTCTCATCCGGAGACCTTTCACTTCGGTGGGGGCTCAGGGTCTCCCCGTTTCCCCTCTTTCCCAAACGCGCTACCGCGTATATCTCGTGGAGGCTCTCCCCGGAGTACCGTGTGATCCTCGCCGGGGAATATGATTTCGTCATGGGGAAACTGGTGCAGGGGCAGGCCTCCTTCGTGCGGAGCTTCGCAGGGTGCCTCCGCCTCGGCCTCGAGGTAAGTCTACGGGAGATCCGGGTCTCGCTCGAGGTGCCGGCTTTTCCTGGGACGAAACTGGAGTTTTCCCCCCGAGACGAGGCATTGCGTTGGGGAGGTTAGTATAATGACAGAGAGACTATGCGTAGGGAAAAACTCCCGGACTGGCTTACGGCCGCGCGGGGGTTGATCGCGGCGGCGATCCTAGGGATGGTCCCCCTGGGGCCGGAGGCCCTATCGCAGGTGATCGCGCTCCTTCTCCTCGGTTGGACTACCGACATGTTGGACGGCCGTTTGGCCCGTCGTTACGAAAAGCCCCCTTCTTGGATCGGCGAGCATGAGTTCCAGTTCGACATGCTCATGGTGCTCGCTTCCACAGTGTATTTGGTGGCTGTGGGCCTGGTCCCAGCGTGGGTCGGGGTTCCCTATCTGGCACTCGGTGTCCTCATCTCCTTCTGGGCTTATCAGAGCAGAGAATTCCTCCAATTCAAGGCACTCACCATGGGGGTTGCGTTTCCCTGGGTCTTCGTTCCCTTCATCGTCGCGTACTTCTACGCCCGACCAGCTGCCTACGCTGGTCTCATCTGGATGATCTGTGCTCTGATAATTGATTGGAAGCGCTTTACCGGAGTAGTCGGAGATTTTCTCCACGGTTCAGGTCTCGCCCGCCACTAGCAACTAGAACAGGCTCGCCGTCGGCCGCCCTAGATGTTGGTAGGCTTTCTCTGTGGCCATCCTACCTTGGGGGGTCCGCCGCAGGAACCCCTTCGCGATGAGGTACGGCTCGTAGAACTCCATCACCGTGTCCTTGTCCTCCCCCAAGGCCGCAGCCAGGGTCTCTATTCCCACAGGACCGCCGTCGAAGCGATCGATGATCACTTCGAGGATCTTCCGGTCCAGAGAGTCTAGGCCTTCATCATCGATCCCCAGTAACTCAAGGGTCCTTTTGGCGATCACGAGGTCCACCACGCCCTCGCCCTCCACCTGTGCCAGGTCCCGGGCGCGGCGCAGGAGCCGGAGGGCGATCCGTGGCGTCCCCCGGGAGCGTGTCGCGAGCTCCAGGGCTCCCTCTTCCGTTACCTCTAGTCCCATGCGTGTCCCGGCACGGCGGACGATCTCGGCGAGCTCTTCTGGGCTGTAGTATTCGAGGCGGAAGACGACCTCGAACCTATCACGTAGAGGGGCAGTGAGGAGGCCCTCCCGGGTCGTGGCCCCGATTAGGGTGAAGGGGGTGAGGTCGAGCCTGATGGAGCGAGCATGGGGTCCTTCTCCGATGACAATGTCGATCTTCCAGTCCTCCATGGCCGGGTAGAGGACTTCTTCCACCTGACGTCGCAGACGGTGGATCTCGTCGATGAAGAAGACGTCGCCGCGCTGGAGGTGTGTCAGGATCGCCGCGAGATCCCCCGGCCGCTCTATGGCAGGACCTGAGGACACTTGGATACGCACCCCGAGCTCGGTGGCGATGATGTGGGCGAGGGTCGTTTTCCCGAGTCCCGGCGGTGAAAGCAATAACACGTGATCGAGCGGTTCTCCCCGTTCCTTCGCGGCCTGGATGTAAATGCGTAGGCGCTCTTTGATCTTCTCTTGCCCCACGAAATCCTCGAGGGTGCGAGGACGCAAGGCACGTAAATTCTGTTCGGGTTCCTGGGATTCCGCACGTAACCAATTTCCCGGCATCGGGGCCATTTTATCCCCTGTCACCACAGGACTCCCAATCGTTTTGGAGGGAAGGTGGCTTCATCATAAAATGGGGTCGTGATGCGCAAGATCCTGTTGCTGGGATTCTGGGCAGTGAGTGCAGTGTTTTCAGCCCAGGCCGGATACATCGAGCTAAAAACGCTGGATTGGTCGCCGGACGGGAAGTGGTGGCTCATCGTGCAGCGAGGAGATGTGTATGTCATTTCCCCCGGCGGGGAGGATCTGCAGAGGCTGACCGATGAGGGGGATGTCATCTGGGCCCGATTCGCCCCGGATGGGGAACATTTTTATTACGTGGCGGAAGAGGCTGACAGGGTTGTCAAGCGGGGAAGCTTATCCGGTGGGGAGCCCGAGGTGGTGTTGCAAGAGGAAGGTGTGGATTTTTCCTACGCAGTTCCATTCCGAGATGGGAGGAGACTCCTCGTCATTTGCAATAAGGGTGGGCAGGCGGATCTCTGGATTTATGACCTCGAAACAGCGGAGTTTACGCGGCTCACAAATACCCCTTGGCCTGAGGAAACCCCCGATGTCTCTCCGAATGGCGAGTTGATCGCCTTCGTTGGTTTATGGGGAGAAAGTTGGGATGTGTTTGTCCTGAAGGTGGAAAACAGGGATATAAGTCACTTGACCGAGGACTTGGTCTTCGACTGGGGTCCACGGTTCTCCCCTGACGGTGAATGGATAGCGTTCGAGTCAGTTCGTTCCGGGAATTCGGAGATCTGGGTCATGCGTTGGAACGGGGAGAAGCTCACGTTCATCACCCATGATCCCTGGCGAAATGCTTTCCCAGCTTGGTCGCCCGATATGGAGAAGGTTGCCTTCGGCACGCGCCTAGATGGGGAGACCGATTGGATCATCGCCACCGAGGGGACCTACTGACGGGGAAGCGCTCTCCTTGGGTGCAGGGATGAACCGGATCGTCGCCGTCGGGAAGTTCGACGGTGTACACCTCGGCCACCGTGTCCTTCTCCGGGAGGGGGAGAGTTGGTCCCAGAAAGCTGGCCTTTCTTTCCTCATCTTGACATTCCCACCCCAGGGCGATGCCCTCCTCCCCTTAGAGATCAAGCTCCGTCTCATCCGGGAGTTCGCCGACGAGGTCGAGGTCCTGCAATTCGAGGAGGTGAGGGACATCCCCGCTCCGGCTTTCCTGGAGATCCTGCGGGAGAGGTACCATGCCCGGGGCATCATAATGGGACCGGGACACCGTTTCGGAAAGGGAAGGTCGGGGGACCCAGACTATGCGCGTTCCTGGGGAAGGAAACATGGGGTCGAGGTGCGGGTGCTGGCGCCTTTCCTATGTCAGGGACGGCCCGTTTCGGCGCGCCACATCCGTGAGCACCTGCGTCGGGGCGAGGTCCGTGAGGCCAGGTTTCTCCTGGGGCGATACCCAGCCCTCTTCGGGACGAAGACCACCGGCATGGGCCTCGGCAGGGAACTCGGCCATCCCACGGTGAACCTTGACCTCCATCTCGGTCTGCTCCGTCCCCGGACCGGGGTCTATCTCTCCTGGGCTTTCTGGAAGGGCGGAGGCGGGCCCGGGCTCTTTTACTTGGGAGAACGTCCCACCTTTCCGGGGCTTCCCCCCACGGCCGAGGTCCATCTCTTCGCCCCCCCGTGTCCTGAGCCCGAGGGGAAGGTGGAGGTGCAGCTGCTCGCATTTCTGCGCGAGGACCGCCGTTTCCCCTCTGTGGAGGACCTGGTAGCCCAGATCTCCCGTGACGTCGCCCGCGGGAAGGCTCTCCTCGCTTCCCTCCCGCGGCCTACCTCGCTCCTCTTCGGGAGATCCCGGTAGGGTGCCCCCCCTCGCCGCCGAGGCGAGAACGTCAGTTGTGGGAATGGATGGGAGCTGATAAGTTTAGCGGTAATCTCGCATCGAGGAGGACGGAATGGCCAGAGTGATCCTGCCGCAGGGAGAGACCGTCGAGGCCGCGGGGGTGAGCCTCCGGGAGTTACTGGAGGGACGGGGGCTCTCCGATGAGGTGGTGGGTGCTCTCCACAACGGGGAACTCCGCGACATCCGCGATCCCCTCCCCACGGAGGGAGAGGTCCGGGCGCTCACGCTCGCGGACCCTGAGGCCTTGGAGATCCTGCGGCACACGGCGGCCCACGTTATGGCCCAGGCGGTTCAGCGCCTCTTCCCCGGGGTAAAGCTCGCCATCGGACCTTCCATCCGCGACGGTTTCTATTACGACTTCGAGTTCCCCGTACCCATTTCCCACGAAGATCTCCCCCGGATCGAGGATGAGATGCGGAAAATCGTGGCCGCCGATTACCCGGTGGAGCGGGTCTTTCTCTCCCGGGAAGAGGCCCTGGAGCTCTACCGGGAGCGCGGTGAGGTCTATAAGCTGGAGCTCTTGGCGGAGATCCCGGACGAGCGGATTTCCTTCTACAAGCAAGCGGAGTTCATCGATCTCTGCCGCGGACCACACCTTCCCTCCACCGGCATGGTGAAACATTTCAAGGTGTTGGAACTCGCCGGGGCCTATTGGCGTGGCGATCCCAACAATCCCATGCTCACCCGGATATACGGTACCGCCTTCTCCTCCCAGGAGGCGCTGGAGGAGCACCTGAAGTGGCGGGAGGAAGCGCGGCGGCGCGATCACCGCACTTTGGGGCAGCAGCTCGACCTCTTCTCTATCCACAACGAGATCGGGGCGGGGCTTGTCCTCTGGCACCCCCGTGGGGCCAAGATCCGCCGTATCATCGAGGAGTTCTGGATACGTGAACACGAACGGGAGGGGTATCAGCTCATCTACACTCCCCACATCGGGAAGGCACGCCTATGGGAAAGGAGTGGGCACCTGGACTTCTTCCGCGAGAGCATGTACGCCCCCATGGACGTGGAGGGACAGGAGTACTTCATCAAGCCCATGAACTGCCCCTTCCACATAACCATCTACAAAACCCGCACTCGCTCCTACCGGGATCTCCCCATCAAGTACGCCGAGCTCGGGACCGTCTACCGCTATGAGCGGAGCGGCGTCCTCCACGGGCTGCTGCGTGTACGGGGCTTCACTCAGGACGATGCTCACATCATCTGTCGTCCCGACCAAGTCGAGGAGGAGATCCTGAAGGTGCTACGTTTCGCCCTGGAGATCCTGCGGGCCTTCGGGTTCACGGACTTCTCAGCCCATCTCTCCACCCGGCCCCCAAAGGCGGTGGGAACCGAGGAAGACTGGGGATTGGCCACCGAATCCCTCCGCCGGGCGTTGGAGGAGGAAGGGATCCCCTACGATGTGAAGGCGGGGGAGGGTGCCTTCTACGGCCCCAAGATCGACATCGACATCGAGGATTCGCTCCGCCGCTCTTGGCAGCTCACCACAATCCAGTTCGACTTCAATCTACCCGAGCGCTTCGACATGACCTATATCGGCCAGGATGGGAGGAAGTACCGTCCTTATATGATCCACCGAGCACTCCTGGGTTCGTTCGAGCGGTTCTTCGGGATCCTGATCGAGCACTACGGCGGGGCATTCCCGGCGTGGCTTGCGCCGGTGCAGGCGGTGGTCCTCCCCGTGACGGAGGAGCAAGGGACCTACGCCGACCGGGTGGCGGAGAGGCTGCGGGAGGCGGGGATCCGGGCGGAGTCCTGGTCCCGGGGCGGGAAGACCCTTCGGTACCTGATCCGGGAGGCCCAGCTCCAAAAGGTCCCCTACATGCTCGTCTGCGGCCCCCGGGAGGCCGAGGCGGGCACGGTGGCGGTAAGGCTCCGCACCGGCGAGGACCTCGGGCCCCAATCCACCGAGGAGGTGATCGCCCGCATCAAAGAGCGGGAGGGCTCCCGCACGTCTGAACTCTGAACAGATACGGGAGGGGATAGACAAGGCACGTCTGAACGAGAAGGCCGGGGCTGTCCCGACATTTTCCCGGTCCCTCGGGTTATCTAAAGAGCCGGTAGATGCCGCAGAGGATGTTCACGTCCCTCCCGGCGCGGTGACGCTCCAAGATCTCCGCGGCCCGGTCCCAGAGGTGGTCCCTTTCCTCCGCTGAGGCATAGCGGACGCGCATGCGGATCAGGTTCTCACCGGATTTCGTGACCAACGCCTCGAGCACGTATTCCCTCCCGCTCTCCCGCAACAGCCGCTCGATCTCGGCGAGGGAAGCCTCCAGGACCTCTTGCAATATCGGGTCCCGTGCAGCACGTTCCCTAATTCGTCGCTCTCCGTACCGCTCGAGCCACATCACCCGCCCCAGAGCTCGGGGTTCTCGGCGATCAGGGCCTCGGCGTCCAGCTTGGCGATCCGGTTCCAGAAGGGCCAGGGGTCTATGGGCCCCTCGAGCACGCGGGTGAGCAGTTCCCGGAATAGCCCCGCGTCCTTCTTGGGCACGGCGTAGTCGCGGGCGTAGACCCAGTAGTTGGCGAGGTAGTCGGGGCAGAGTTCGATGGCGCGCTCGAAGTACTCCCTCGCCCGCTCCAGGCTGGCCCCCATGAGGAGGTTGACGAGCGGCGTCGTGGCGATGTTGGCCTCGAAAGCTCCCAGGGCGTGGATCGCCGAACACCCCCAGAAGGTCTCCTCCAGCTCCGCCACCCGCTCGTACGCCGCCTTGACCGGCTTCATCAGGCGGAAGGCGGTGAGGGGGTTGATCATCCCCAGTAGCTGTCCCTGGGCCGCGGCGTACCAGAGGAGGGCCGCCTTGTCGTCGGAGATCTTTATGGCCGCCACCAGGCCCTCTTCCCTCTCCAGTTCGGCAAAACGGAGTTCGGTCCGCAGGGCGGCCAGGGCGTAGTCCCGGGCGCGCTCGAAGTACCATTTCTTCTCCTCATCGGTTGCCAATATCCCCCGCTCGTACCAGAACTGGGCCAGGCGCGAAAGCAGCCCGGGGTCGTCTTCGTTTCCCTCCAGAGAGGCCTCATAGATCTCGATCAGCCGTTCCAGCACCGGAAGCTCGTAACGTCGGGGGTAGAGCTCGGTCGCCTCGGGCAGGAGCCCCTCGTGCTCGCCGGATGCCGGGGCCCCCACCCCGGCGCACCCCAACACCAGGAAAACCACGAGCCAGCGTGTCATCGGTTACCTCCTTCGGTTCAGAGTCCGAGCTCTTCCCGGATCCCCTTCATGGCCGAGAGGACCACGTCCACGAACTCCTCCAGGGCCATCCCCAGCCGCTCGCACTTGGCGATGGTCCCCCGGCTGGCGGAACGGGCGAAGCCCTTCTCCTTGTAGCGGTTGAGGACGTTTTTCGTGGTGAGCCCTCCCAGTTTCTCGGGATGGACCAGCGCCGCGGCCACGATCAGGCCCGTGAGGGGGTCCACCGCGTGCAGGGCCCACTCCATCGGGGTCTCGGGCTCCTTCCTCTCCGCGTGGGCCAGGATGGCGTCCAGGATCTCCCCGTCGTCGAAGCCCAGCTTCTTCAGTTCCTCCACCGTGACCAGGGCGTGCCGCTCCGGGGCGTCCTTGGTCTCCTCGTAGTCGAGGTCGTGCAGGAGGCCGGCCAGGGCCCACCGGTCCGGGTCCCCGCCGAAACGGGGGGCCAGGGCCCGCATGGCCGCCTCCACGGCCAGGCAGTGCTTCACCAGGTTCACGTTCCTGATCCGCTCCTTGACCAGCGCCAGGGCTTCCTCCCGGGTCATCTCTCCCTCCTTCTACTCGAGCTCCACGATGGTGACGCCCTCTCCCCCCTCCTCGGGCGGGGCGAGGCGGAACCGCTTCACGTATGGGACCGTGGTCAGGTACTCGTGGATCGCCCGCCGAAGGGCCCCGGTGCCCTTACCGTGGATAATGTGGCCCACGCGGAACCCCGAGAGGAGCAAGCGATCCAGCCAGGCCTCCACCTCCCGCAGGGCCTCCGGGACCTTCATCCCGTGTACGAACAGCTCCAGGTCCACCCCACCCTTCACCCTCATCTCGGGCCGCGGCGGGGAGGAGCCCGTGGGCCGGGGTGACCGGGCGGGCTCGAGCTCCCGGGGGTCAAGCCAGATCCGCTTTCCCTTGATCTCCACCTCCACCCGTTCCGCGTCCACCGCCCGCACCACCCCCACGGCCTTGGTGGCCCGGAAGCGCACCGTCTGGCCCACTTGGAACTCGGGGGCGGGGCCGGTCTTCCGCGGGGAGAGCGCTTGGAGCCGCTCTGAGAGTCCCTCCAGACGCCGCAGGGTTGCCCGCCGCGCCTCGAGCTCTCCCTCCTTGGCCACGGAGATCAGGCGTTCTATCTCGCGCTTCGCGCGCTTGAGTTCTTCCTCAAGGCGTTGGAGTTCCCGTCCGAGCTCGGCCTTCCTCCGCTCCTTCAGGCGCTCGAGCTTCCGTTCGTACTCCTCCCGCAGGGCCTTGGTCCGAGAAAGCTCCGCCTCCAGCTCCCGCCGGCCCCGCTCCAGGGCTGAGCGCTCCTCCATCAGCACCCGGATGATCTCCTCCGCCTTGACCTCCCCGGAAGTGAAGTGCGATTTAGCTTTGTCCACAATTTGCCGGTCCAGGCCGAGACGTTCGGCGATGATGAGGGCACACGAGCTCCCCGGCACCCCTTCCAATACCCTGAAGGTGGGGGAGAGGGTCTCGAGGTCGAACTCCATGGAGCAGGATTTGACCCCGGGGTGCATGATGGCGAAGTTCTTGAGCGGGGTTAAGTGTGTCGCCACCGCCACTGTGGCCCCGGTGCTGAGGAGGTACTCGAGGATCGCGAGCCCCAAGGCCGCTCCCTCCTGGGGGTCGGTCCCGGCGCCGAGTTCGTCCAGGAGCACAAGGGTCTCCGGGTCAGCCTCCCGAAGGATCGAGACGATGTTCGTCATGTGAGAGGAGAAGGTGGAAAGGGACTGCTCTATCGATTGCTCTTCACCGATATCGGACCGCACCTTTCCGAAGAGGCGCAGCCGCGTGCGGGGGGATGCGGGAAGGGGGATCCCCGCTTGGGCCAAGAGCGCGAAGAGGCCGATCGTCTTCAGGGTCACGGTCTTCCCCCCGGTGTTGGGACCGGTGATCACCACCATCCGCTGGGGGTCCCCGAACGTGATGGTGACGGGGACGGCCCGTTCCCCGAGGAGGGGGTGGCGGGCCTCTACGAGCTCCACGGGACCCTTCTCCTCCAACACGGGGATGACCGCGGCCGCCGCCTCGGCGTAACGCGCCCGGGCGTACAGGGAATCTATGCGGGCGAGGATCTCGGTGTCGCGCAGAAGGTCCTTCTCCTCGGCGTGGAGGGTGGCGACGAGCTCCTTTCGGATCCTGCGGATCTCCCGTTCGATTTCGTCCTCGGTCTCCCGAAGGCGGTTATTGGCGCGCACCGCGGTGGCTGGCTCAGCGAACACCGTCTGACCACTGGCCGAGGTGTCGTGCACAACGAGCTCCAACAGGCCCTGGGCCCCGGACTTCATGGGAATGACGAGCCTCCCGCCCCGCTGGGTGATCACCGGGTCCTGGACGAGCTCGCGGTGCCGATCGATGAAGGCACGGAGGTGTTGGGTGAGCTCGCGGGTGATCTCCCGGCGCTGGCGATGGAGGAGCCTGAGGGCGGGCGTGGCGTCCTCGCGGATCCTCCCGTGCTCATCGATCATCCGCCGGATGGAGGCGAGGAGCGCCCGCTGATCCGAGATCTTCTCGACCAAACGGGATAACCGCGGATAGCGGGGGCTGGAGAGTTCCTGCCTTATCCGCATCACCGCCTCGATGAAGTCCGCGACGTCGAGGAGTTTCTCGGGGTCCAAGTCCCCGTGCTCTCGGGCCTCGTCAAGGATGGGGCGGATGTCGGAAAGCCCGCCGGGGACGAACCCCCGCGCCACCGCCTCCCGCATCTCCTCCAGGAACGCGAACTCCGCCCGGACCGCCTCCGGATCGGCCCGGGGCTCCAACGCCAATACCGTCTCCCGGCCTAACGAGGAGGCGGCGTGGCGGGCGACCAGCTCCAGGACCTTCCCGTACTCCAGGTCCCGCAGCGTCCGTTCGTTGACGACGTCCATCCCTAGAAATCCACCCCGCGTCTCAAGATCTCGCGCGCTCCGCGCACCATCTCCTCGATGATCTCCCGCACGGGTTTTATCTCCCGGACTAGGCCCGAGATTTGTCCCGCCATGAGGGAGCCCGTCTCCAGGTCCCCGTCGTACACGGCCCGTCGCAGGCCGCCCACCGCCAGGGACTCGAACTCCTCAGGATCCCTTCCTTCGGCCTCGTAACGGGCGAGGGTCTTGGTCAGTTTGTTCACGAGGCACCTCACCGGGCGTCCCAGGGTCCTCCCGGTGACGATGGTGTCCCGTTCCTTCGCCTTGAGGATCGCCTGTTTGTAGTTCGGGTGCACCGGTGCTTCTTCCGAGGCCACGAACCGGGTTCCCACCTGGACACCTTCCGCCCCCAGGGCCAGGGCGGCGGCCATCCCGCGGCCATCGGCGATCCCCCCCGCCGCCACCACGGGTATCCGCACCGCGTCCACCACCTGGGGCACCAGGGCCATGGTGGTGACGGTGCCGATGTGGCCCCCTGACTCCATCCCTTCAGCCACCACGCCGTCGGCACCGTACTTTTCCATTCGCACCGCGAGCGATACCGCGGGGACGACGGGGAAGACCTTCATTCCCGCACCCTTGAGGGCGTCCATGTACTTGGCCGGGCTCCCGGCGCCGGTGGTCACCAACGGCACGCGGGCCCGCGTCACCACCTCCACCTGTTCGGGAAGGTTGGGGTCCATGAGCATGAGGTTCACGCCGAAGGGTTTTCCCGTGAGTTTTCTGACCTCGGCGATCTCCCGCTCGAGTACTTCTGGGGGCATCCCCCCCGAGCCGATGATCCCGATTCCTCCGGCCTCGGAGACGGCGGCCACTAGCGTCGCCCGGGCCACGTGGGCCATTCCCCCGAGGAAGATGGGATACTCGATCCCCAACATTTCACAAATCCTGTTCGCCATGACGCACAAATATAGCGAGCGTAGGCCTCCGTCCCAAACTGTGGAGAAGTTCATGTGTTCTCAGGGACTCACTCGATCGCGAAGTTCGGCTAAGATTTATACAGATGGAGATTTTTAGGATTTGTAAAAGAGATGTGCCGCGGGCGATGGAGCTCCTGCAGGAGGCATTTGCGGCGGAGCTCTCGGCCTGGCAGGCGAACTTGGCCCGTGCGGAAAAGCTCCTGCGGTTCCTTCTCTCTTTCGACCGCCTCCCGCTCCGGGCCCTCAAGGTCCTGGGGCTGGAGTTCGAGGTTTGGGTGGCGCGCGAGGATGAGGAGGTCGTCGGCGTCCTGGGGCAATTCGACGGGCGGCCCCCCGTGCTCTCCGGGATCGCGGTGGCGCGGGAGGCCCGCGGGAGAGGGATCGCCAAGGCCCTGCTGCGACATGCCTTCGCGGACTTGAAGGGGAAGGGGGCCCGTCTCGTCTTGGGGGCGGTACGGGCAGGGAACGAAGCGGCCCTCGAGCTTTGTCTCTCCGTGGGAATGGAATCATACGGCCAGGTACGAATTTACTCCGTTAAGCTCCCACCACGGGCCCTCCCCGTGATCCCCAAAGGGGTCACGGTGCGCCCGGCGAGGAGGGGCGACGTGGGGAGGCTCGTCACCTCCGACATGGAGGGGGAATCGCTCCAGTGGGTCTCCCGTTTGAACGCGGCGTTCGCCCCCAGGCCCTTGCGCCTAGTGGGGATTCGGCGGTCCTCCCTGGCGGCGGAGGTCGATGGGGAGCTCACGGGATTCGTGGCCCTGCAGACGGGGCGTTATTGGGGCGGCGCCACCGTCCAGGCCCCGATCGTATTGCGAGGGAGGGGCGAGGTCTTCCTCGCCCTCTTGAGCGCCACCACGGCCGAGCTCATACGGCGCCGGGAAAGGCGCGCGTATTTCGTTCTCCCCCACGATCTCTGGGGATTCTCCTGGGCCATCGAGCGAATGGGGGGAGAGCCCATCGGGGACTGGGTCCAGCTCGTACGGTACCTGGGGTGATGGACGATGGAGAAGGGGCCCATCCGGTTCGGCGTGTACAGCGGCGACCCGTTCCTCGCCGAGAGGAGGCTCGGGGCGAGGCTCTCCGCCTTAGGGGAGGTGGACCGGGTCCTCCTCTGGGGAGATGAAGCCGGGGCGGATGGGGTCTTAGAGGCCCTGGGGACCCCGCTCCTCTTCGGGGCCGGGAGGCTCCGAGCGGTGGTGGTGCGTCGGGCCGATCCCCTGATGGGCGACCAGCGGCTTTTCTCGGCGCTGCGGGAAGGACCTCCCGAGGGGGTAGCGGTCTTCTTCCTCGGGGAAGAACTGAAGGGACCATTGGCGGCCGCTGCCGAGGAGTTCGTCCACTTCGGGAAGCCCAAGAAAGGGGAACTCCGAGATCTCGCAGTGGAACTCATGCGGGAGGCGGGGCTCCGGGTCCACGGTTTCGTGGTGGACCTATTGGTGGAAGCCTGTGGCGGGGACGCCATGCGCCTCGCGAGGGAAGTCGAGAAGCTCTCCCTGTGGAAGGGTGGAAGACTCCCACGGGACCGAATTCCCGAGCTCCTCTACTTCGCTGAGCCCGCGCCCTTCGGCTTCCTGGAGGGGATAGGCTGGCGGGACCTCGCCGGGGCACTGAAGGAACTCTCCATACTTCTCAAGCGGGGCTGGGACCCGACCCGGATCTTCTTCCTCCTCGCCGGACAAGTCCGGTCCCTCCTCCTCGCGCGGGCCGCGCTCGATGGGGAGGCTCGCCCCGAAGGCCCGGACTGGCTCTGGAGGCGTCGCCTCCAGCAGGCCCGGAACTTCACGAAAGAAGAACTCCTGGAGCACCTCTCATTGCTCCAGGAGCTCGATCTCAGGGTCAAGAAAGGGGAAATGAGCCCTACCTGTGCCCTCTACCTCTTCACTTTGCGGGTTGCTCCTGCACCACCTTGACCGGGATCCACTGGGCGAGGCCGGTGGTCTCCAAAAGGAGCCGCGAGACGACGAGCGCCGAGAAGAGCGAGCCGGCCACACCCAGGGCCAGCGTTATTCCGAAGCCCTGCACGGGGCCCGTTCCCAGCATGAAGAGGATCACCGCCACGATGATGGTGGTAATCTGGGCGTCGAGGAGTGCGGAGAGGGACTTCGCGAACCCCGCGGTCACACAGGCCCGTGGGGCTTTGCCGATACGGCGCTCTTCCTTAATCCGCTCGAAGATGATCACATTCGCGTCCACCGACATGCCGATAGTGAGGACGATGCCGGCGATCCCGGGGAGGGTGAGGGTGGCCCCGAACGCCCGCAGCGCCCCGAAGATGAACAGCATGTTCACGATGAGGGCCACGTCCGCAACGAGTCCCAGGGCCCGGTAGTAGATCACCATGTAGATGAGCACCAGGACGAAGCTGATGAACAGGGCCATGGTGCCTCGGCGGATGGAATCCGCCCCCAAGGTGGGACCTACGGTGTACTCCGAGAGGACCGTCACGTCCACCGGGAGGGCCCCCGAGCGGAGTACCACCGCCAAGAGCTTCGCTTCCTCGAACTCGAAAGCCCCGGTGATCCGGGCGCTCTGGATCGTCCCCGTCCGCTGTGCGGTCCGTTTGAGGTCCACATTGATGTAGGGGGCGGAGTAGACAACGCCGTCGAGGACGATGGCCAACCGGTCCCCCTCCTCTCCGGGGACCTCGCCTTGGGCCCGGAGCCCGGCAATGACCTTGGCGAACTGTTTCGCCCCCTCCCGGTTGAAATCGATCAACACCTCATAGTAGCCGGCATAACGGGGATCTGGATTTGCACGTACGTCGGTGTCGGTGAGGATGTCCCCGGTGAGGAGTGGTTCGCTCACCAGGTACCACATCACGGGGTTTCCGGTCTCGTCCCGTTCATGTGAGGGAAGGATATCCTGGAGGCCACGCCTTTCGGCCTCGAGATCATCACGATTGGGCGAGGCCTTGATGACCTTGCGGAACTCGAGCATGGCCGTGGCACCGATCAGGCGCCTGGCCTTCTCGGGATCCTTGAGGCCGGGGATTACCACCTCGATGCGGCCTTCCCCCAGGGGACGAAGAGTGACGTTCGCGAGTCCGTACTGGTCTACACGGTTCTCGAGGATGGCGACGATGCGGGAGGTGATGTCCCGCTGTTTCTCCGGCGACATCTCGGCCACACCCTCCGCCTGGAGGACGATGCGGGTGCCTCCCTTCAGGTCCAAGCCGAGCCGGATGACCTTGTCCAGGGGCCAGAAGGGGAAGAGGAGCCCCAACGCGGCGAAGATAACGGCGGCCGTCACCCCGAAGCGAATCCAGTTAGCGCGTTTCATCGCCCCTCCTTAACTACTTGCGGACCTTCTCCACGATGCTGGACTTGGCGATCCTGACTTTGGCCCCTTCCTCCAAGGAGAGGATCACGGTGTCGTCGTCGATCTTGTCGATGGTGCCGTAGATCCCGCCCGCAGTGACCACCCGGTCGCCCCGCTTCAAACTCTGAAGGAGTTTCCTGTGTTCCCGCTCGCGTTTCTTCTGGGGCCGGATGATGAGGAAATAGAAGATGGCGCCGAAGACCACGATGAGGATGATCAGAGATATCAACTGATTTCCCTGTTCCGGTGGCATATCATCACCTCTTTCCGCTTATGATCCTATAAAGCCCCAACCCAACGAAGGCCAGGGCCACGGAGATCATGACCACGGTCCAGATTAAGAGACCACTTCCCGTGAACCCTTTGCCCACCGCTACGAGCTGGTGGATCAGGGCAAAAATGACGATCCACAGTATAGCGTAAAGGAAAGCCACGATCGACCGCGGAGCCCGGTGAGCGCCGAGGTCGAAGAGGGCCGCGAGGGGAGGGAGCGTGAGCCAGAGGAGGAGGGCGGGGCGGGCGTCCACGAAGCCGAGTCCGAGGAGGAGCACCGCATGGCCGGGGAGGAGGTTCAACAAATTCTTTCGGGCGATTTCTCGCCGGTACCCCCCACGTTCCCGCCGCAACCAGTAGAACCAGAGGCCGAGGAGCTCCGCTCCCGCGACGGTGCGAAACCAGAGGGGGAGGGGCGGGATGGCGACGGAGATGATGAAGAGGAGCAGGACCAAGGGGGCGGTCGCGGCGCTCATAGGACCCCCTGGAGCATGTACCCGAGGCCTAACAGGAGGAAGAACCCCAGGGTATCTGTGAAGGTGGTGAGGATCACCGACGAGGCGAGGGCCGGGTCGAGGCCCAGGGCCCGAAGCCCCAGAGGAATGGACGCCCCCACCAGCCCCGCGATCACCATGTTCCCCACCATGGCGAGGAAGGCCACGAGCCCCAGAAACGGGTTATGTTTCCACACGAAGGCCACTGCCCCCACCACGAACCCCACCGCGAGGCCGTTGAACAGCCCGAGCAGGACTTCCTTGGCGAGGATCCTCAGGGCCCTGCCCGGCGGCACCTCCCCCAGGGCGATCCCCCTAGTGACGATGGTGACGGTTTGCATCCCTGCGTTTCCGCCCTGGCCCGCGACCACCGGCATGAAGATCGCCAGGGCCGAGATCTTGGCGATCACCCCCTCGAACGCCCCCACCACCGAGGCGGCGAGGAACGCCGTCGCCAAATTGATGTAAAGCCAGGGGAGCCGGAGCCTGAGGGACTCGTACCACGGGGTGTCCACCCGTTCTTCCCGGGGGACGTTGACCATCTTGTACATCTCCTCGGTGTCCCTGAGGATGACGGTGTCGAGGATATCGTCCATGGTGACGATCCCGAGGAGCTTCCCCGCCTCGTCCACCACGGGAAAGGCGAGGTAGCCGTACTTGTCGAACGCCTGGGCCACCTCCTCGGCGGACATCTCCGGCCGCAGCGTCACCACCTCGGGCCGCATGATCTCGCGGACCCGGGTGCTGGGCTTGGCGAAAACGAGGTCCCGCAGGGAGAGGACCCCGAGGAGCCTCCCCGCCTCGTTCACCACGTAAACGTAGTAGATCGTCTCCGCCTCCGCCGCTACCCTGCGGAGGCGCTCTATCGCCTCGTGGACGGTGATGTCGGCGGGGAGGGCCACGTGCTCCGGCGACATGAGTCCCCCCGCCGTATCCGGAGGGTACGCGAAGAGTTGCCGCAGGATCTCGGCCTTCTCGCGATCCAGGGTCTGTAAGTGCCCGAGTATTTCCTCCACCACGTCTCGGGGAAGCTCCTCCAGAACGTCCACCGCATCGTCCGGCTCCATGCGGGAGAGGATCGCCGTGGCCTCCCGCTGGGGGAGCTCCTCCAAGAGCTCGGCGGCCTCATCTGGATCCATCTCCTCCAGGGAATCGGCGGCGGCGCGGACCTTGTACAGTTCGCGGAGGAGCTCCACCGCTTCCTTTTCCGGGAGGCGGTGGAGGAGCTCCGCCACCTCTGCGGGGTGGCGCTTGGCGAGCTCCTGGGGATCGAGAGCCAGTGTCTCGCCGTTGCGCCCGCGCATCTCAAGGGCGAATATACCGGAAGAGAAAAGTTTTACCCAGGAGGTGTGATTTGCGCCTCTGGAGCACGCTGGAACGAGGTCCGGTGGAGATTCCACCCCCGGGGGAGAAGAAGACGGTGGGGATGTACGTCTGCGGCCCCACCGTCTACGATTACATCCACATCGGGAACGCCCGCCCCCTCATCGTCTTCGATGCCCTACGGCGGTACCTCGAGTCCCGTGGATACGAAATCGTCTACGTGGTGAACATCACCGATATCGACGACAAGATCATCAACCGTGCCGCGGAGGAGGGTTCCTCCCCGGAGGAGATCGCCGAGCGCTTCACCCGCGAGTACCTCGAGGACCTGGGGGCACTGGGGGCGAAACCGCCCACCTACCAGCCCCGCGCGCGGGCATACGTGGACAAGATGATCGAGCTCATCGGGGAGCTCGTGGCCAAGGGGAACGCCTACGTCGCCGACGGGGACGTCTACTTCGCGGTACGGAGCTTCCCCGGTTACGGGAAGCTCTCCGGGAAGGACCTCGATGATCTGCGGGCCGGGTCCCGGGTCGAGCCCGAGGAGAAAAAGCGTGACCCCTTGGACTTCGCCCTGTGGAAGGCGGCCAAGCCCGGCGAGCCCAGATGGCCCTCGCCCTGGGGTCCAGGACGCCCAGGCTGGCATACCGAGTGCGTAGTTATGGCCCGGGAGCTCCTGGGGGAGACCCTGGACATCCACGCCGGGGGTAGCGACCTCGTTTTCCCCCACCACGAGAACGAGATCGCCCAGGCCGAGGCTGTGAGCGGGAAGCCATTCGCCCGGATCTGGCTCCACAACGGAATGCTCACCGTCCGCGGCGAGAAGATGGCGAAATCGCTGGGGAACTTCGCCTATGCCAGAGACGTGGTAAGGCTTTTCGGCACCGAGGCGGTGCGCTATTTCTACCTCTCCCGCCACTGGAGAAAGCCTCTGGATTTCTCCCCCGAGGCCCTGGAGGAGGCACGGAAGGCGGTGGAGGGGGTCTATCGATTTCTCGCGGAGGCCGAGCTCGCCGCCGAAGGCAACGAGAACGCGGCGCTTCCCGAGAAGTTGGCGGGCGAATTGAAGCTCCGCGAGGAAAAATTCCACGAGGAATTGGAGGACGACTTCAATACCCCCGGCGCCCTGGCGGCGTTGCAGGGGATGGTGAACGCGGGGAAGCGGTTCGCCGCGGAAGAGGGGGATCGCCGCGCCCTGAGGGCGATCGCGGGGAAGGTCCGAGAGCTCGCCGCGCCCCTCGGCCTCTTCCAGGAGGAACGTGCACCCTCTCTCTCGGGAAAGACGGAGGAGCTCATCGGGCTCTTGGTCGAGCTCCGGAACGGGCTCCGCAGGGAGGGGAACTTCCAACTCGCCGATAGGATCCGGGAGAAACTTTCGGCGTTGGGCATCGAACTCAAGGATACCCCTCACGGAACGATCTGGACCCTGAAATAGCGGCCCATCCCACGTTATGGGTCGCCCACCACGCCCATTCGGTCAGAGCGATCCAGGTGGTGATTCTGACAGTGGTGATCCACATGGGAATGAATACGGAGAGCGCCATGCGAAATTGAGCCCTGTCCTCAGCTTGCATCGCGTTTCTCTCGCTCTTCAATTCATCGTGGAGGGCAGAGGCCCGTGCGTACAACCGGATCGCCGCGATGTAAGCTTTGCCGCAGCCTTCCCAAACGCTGGCCGATTTGTGAGATAGCACCCTAGATTTCGCCCTCCGCTCTTCAAGGCCTGTTCGGGCAAAGTAGATCAATAAGGGTAGGCCGCCGAAAGGCCCGGGACCCGTGCGGTTTGGGCCCTTCGCGGTGTTGACGTCCCCTGTTCCCCGTCCACCGGAGCCATTTGAAGCAATCTCTCACTTTCCGGAGCTGAGCAGCCCCTCTATCTGGTCGAGGCGGGGGAGAGAAGGTTGGGCACCGAGGACCGTCGTTGCCAACGCGCCGGCGGCGCAGGCGAAGCGAACCGCCGCTTCCATTTCCATTCCACGGGCGAGGGCCACGGCCAGGGCCCCGTTGAAGGCGTCCCCCGCGGCGGTGGTGTCTACCGCGTCCACGGGGAACGAGGGGACATAGGCCTCTCCCCTTTTCGAAACGACGAGCGCCCCCTTCTCCCCCAGGGTGACGATCACGTGCTTGGGACCTAACCCGAGGAGTTTCCGCGCCGCGGCGGCAACCCCCTTCAGGTCTCCTGTTTCGCCCCCCGTGATATGGGCGAGTTCGGTCTCGTTCGGGGTGAGGACGTCCACCAGTTGGAGCAGACCCGCCGGCAGGAGGCGGGCCGGAGCGGGGTTTAGGATCGTCTTCAGGCGTTTTTCCCGCGCGAGTCGTAACGCCTCCTCCACGGTCTCTAAGGGGACTTCCAGCTGTGCCAGCAGCACAGCGGCGTCCGCGAACGCGTCCCTGGCACGTCCCACGTCGCCTGGGCTGAGGCGGCCGTTGGCACCGGGCACGACCACGATCCTGTTCTCCCCGCCCTTCTCCACCACGATCAGCGCCACTCCCGAGGGGGCCTCACGATCCACGGCGATGTAGGAGGTGTCGATCCCTTCGTGGCGGTAGGTTTCCAAGTTTCTTCTGCCGAAATCGTCGCCGCCCACCCGGGCGATGAGGACTACCTCTGCGCCGAGGCGAGCCGCGGCCACGGCCTGGTTGGCGCCCTTCCCGCCCGAAGCCGTGGTGAAGTGCTCCCCCACCACCGTCTCCCCCGCTCGGGGGGCCCTCTCCGTCTGCACGATGAGATCCATATTGGAGCTTCCTACGACCACGATCTTCATTTGGTCCCCATTTTACCGCGGGTCTTCCCCGGGGTTTGTAGCTATAATTGGGTTTTGTTGTACAAGGGGGTGGAGACGATGTCCGACGGAGCGGAGAAAGTGTTTGAGGAAGTGCAGAAGCGGGGAATAAAGTTTGTGCAGCTCTGGTTCTCAGACCTTCTAGGGAACCTGAAGAGCGTCGAAATCACGGCCGGGGAGCTCGAGGAGGCGTTGGAGGAAGGAATTGGGTTCGACGGTTCTTCCATTCACGGTTTCGCCCGCATCGATGAGTCGGACATGTTGGTGAGACCGGACCCCGCTACCTTCGCGGTGCTCCCGTGGGGGAACGTCGCCCGCCTCATCTGTGACGTCCATGAACCGGACGGATCTCCCTACAAAGGTGACCCCCGCTGGGCCCTGAAACGGGCCCTGGAGCGGGCCCGGGAGATGGGGTTCGTCATGTACGCCGGACCCGAGGTGGAGTACTTCTATTTCCGTTCCGTGGGGGCCCCGGATACCCTGGACTCCGGGGGCTATTTCGACCTCATCCCCCCGGACGAGGGCTCCGAGATCCGCCGGGAGACGGTGTTGGCGCTGGAAGCGATGGGGATTCCCGTGGAGGCCACCCATCACGAGGTGGCCCCGAGCCAACACGAGATCGATCTGCGGTTCGCCGACGCCCTCACCATGGCCGATTCGTTGATGACCACCCGCTATTTGGTGAAGGAGATCGCCCGTCGCCACGGGATCCACGCGACCTTCATGCCCAAGCCCATCTACGGCGAGAACGGCTCCGGGATGCATACCCATCAGTCGCTCTTCCACCTGGACGGGCGGAACGCCTTCTTCGATCCCGACGACCCGATGTACCTCTCGCCCGTGGCCAAGGGCTACATCGCGGGGCTCATGCGCCATGCCCGAGAGATCATCGGAGTCTGTGCCCAATGGGTGAACTCCTACAAGCGGCTCGTGCCCGGATATGAGGCCCCGGTCTACATCACCTGGGCACGCCGTAACCGCTCCACCATGATCCGGGTCCCCGTGTACAAACCGGGCAAGGAGAAGGCCACTCGGATCGAGTTCCGCGCTCCAGATCCCGCTTGCAACCCCTACCTCGCCTTCGCGGTGATGCTCCACGCGGGTCTCGAGGGGGTGGAGCGGGGGTACGAGCTCCCGCCCCCCGTGGAACGGGACGTTTTCGCCATGGGGCCCGAGGAGCGCCGGGACCAGGGGATCGCGGAGCTCCCGGGCTCGCTGAACGAAGCCATCGCCGAGATGGAGAAGAGCGACCTCGTGAAGAAGGCCCTGGGGGAGCACATCTTCGAGAAATTCATCGAGAACAAGAGGATCGAGTGGGACCTCTACCGAGCTCGGGTGCATCGCTACGAGCTCGACCGGTACCTCTCGGTGCTCTGAGTCGGTGCTCTGAGCGGGAGAATGGGCACCACATGGGTGAGCTGGTGATCCGGAAGTTCCGGGGGGCGGGTGCGGGGGGAATAGCGGAGCTACTCAATGCCTCGGATCGGGCGCGGCCGGTTCCCTCACGAACGGGACACTTTATACCCCCGAGCGCGTCCCGGGCCGTCACCGGGGGCGCGATTACCCCGCCATCCTCGTTGCCGAGTCGGAGGGGAGGATCGCCGGCCACCTCGCCCTGACGTCCCATCGGTCCAATCCCCACGTGGGGTATGTGGGGTTCCTGAGCGTCCACTCTGAACACCGCGGGAGGGGTATCGGGAAGGCCCTCCTGTTCGAGACGATCGCCGTCGCCACCCACTCGGGCTTTCCTATCTCGGGATCGAGTTCTGGCCCGGGAACGAAGGTGCACCTGGAGAACTGCCTCCCCATGGTGCTCTGCCTTCCCCGGGGCGCGGATTTCCTCGGCGGTGTCCAGTGATATAGTTGCTTAGCGCGGTCTTCCGCGGAGAGGATCGGGAGAAATAGCGTGGCCGCCGGGTCTACCGGCCTGAACCCGAGGGGAGGGCACTCGAGGTCCTGATCGACGCCAAAGCCCCGTGCGCGGCCTACCCCCGGGTCCCATCGACGGGAGGCCTTTGTGTGGGGTTCCCTTTCGCGCTCCCCTTTCGCCCGATTGATTTGCCGACCGAGGCCAGGACGTGCGCCCCCCTTCACGGGCGCCATCGGGGTCGTCCTCTCCGGCGGGAGATGAGGATATGGAGTTGGTGGCTCCATGTCTTCTTCGGCGAAGGTCCCGCCCCCGGCGCGAGCTCTTTCACCTCAGACCGGTGGAGTAGGGGGGCTCTGTTCAACCTCCGACTCCTCCGCGGAGTACGCTTCCCGCAAGAGGTCGTTGTAAGCGCACATGAGGGAGGTGAAGGACCACGGCGTTATCACCAAGTTGCTCACCAGGGCAACGGCTATCGCGGCGCCCAGGGACTCCCGCCCCACCGCTCTTCCCAATAGCTCCAACACCGCGTTCGCCACCTGGAAGAGGGCGTAGAGGAGGAAGAGGGAACCCCGGTATCCCCGGGTGAGGGACGAGCTTCCCCTGAAGGATTCTATGACCGCGAACTTCCGATCGATGAGAACGATGTCGGCGAAGAAGAAGGCCATCGCGGCGATGATTCCCGGGATGACCAGGAAGATGAGTCCTAGGCCGACGGCCAGGAAGTAGAGCACTGCCACCGCGATCACGGCCAGCGGGCGGCGGAAGGGGGAGAGGAGGTCGTAGATCGTGGGCCGCTCGCCGCGTACGATCCTGAGGAGGTAGTACTGATATCCCAGGTAGAGCATCACCCCCACGGTGAGGTTCAGGATGGCGAGGGCGATCAACATCCATAAGGGGATATCCTCCTCCAAGGCGACGCTTCCCGCGGGTCCCGTCACGAACGGCATGATGAACGCGAGCCCCCCGCCCAACGCCATGAGGAGGAGGTAAAAGCCGAACAGGGCCAGAGCCCCCAGGACCACGCGGCCCCAGTGCTTCCGGTAAACGTGCCACCCTGTGGCGATCCACGCGCTCGCTCCCATGAACAGCACCTCCCGCGCCAGCATAGGAACGCGTCTCTTCGGCGACAAATTTCGCCCCCCAGTAGCCTCGGGTATATTTGGCTCCGTGACGAGGGGACGCCGAAGTGCGGTTTGGCTCTCGGCTGCGCTCCACGGCCTGAACGATGGCTACGGTGGGTTCCTTTCAGCATTGATGCCCCTTATCATCGAACGAATGGGGCTCTCGTTGGCCTTGGCCGGTGCCCTGAGCTCCGCCCGTATGGTGGCCGCCTCTTTCGCCCAGCCCCTGGCGGGCCACCTCGCCGATCGGCTCGGGTACAAGTTCTTCCTGCTATTCGGTCCCGCGGTGACATGTGCCGTGATGTCCCTCATCTTCCGCTTCCCGGGATACTTCGCCCTGGGGGCGGCGCTCCTCCTCGCGGGCCTGGGGACGGCCGCCTTCCACCCCGCGGGGGCGGCCCTCGCGGGCTCTGGCGGGGGGCCTCGGGGTTACGCCATGTCGGTCTTCATCGCCGGTGGCACCGTGGGGGCGGCATTGGGCCCTCTCTTCATCGGATGGTTCGCCGAGGAGGTGGGGGTCCCGTACATGGACTGGCTGCTCCTTCCCGCGTTGGCGACGCTCGCGTTGGGCCTCTTCTTCGTCCCCGGTGGGGGAGGAGTGGCCCATCGGGAAAGGCTCCTTTCCCTCCCCCGGGCCCAGCTCTGGACCCTGGCGCTCCTCTGGGGGATCGCGGTGTTGCGGGCACTGGTGGGGATCGCTTACCGGAGCTTCCTCGCGGTGCTCCTCGTGGAGCGAGGGGCTCCCCTCGCCGTCGGGGGGGCAGCGTTGGCCCTGTTCGCCATCTCGGGAGCGGTGGGCGGAATCGTGGGCGGAAGGCTCTCCGACCGCTTGGGCAGGAAGTACGTGATCGGCACATCGCTCATCGCCGCCATTCCCGCCCTCTATGCCTTCCTCTACGCCCGGGGAGCCGTTGCCATCCTTTTTCTCTCCGTCTCCGGACTCCTGCTGATGGCGTCAAACCCTGTGTCCGTGGCCTACGCCCAGGAGCTCTTTCCAGAACACCAGGGCACGGTCTCGGGAGTGCTCCTCGGGCTCTCCTGGGGTCTCGGGGCCCTGATGGCCCCCCTTATCGGACATCTCGGCGATATATGGGGGCTGGAACGGGCATTGGCCCTGGTGAGCGCGGCCCTCCTCCCCGCCGCCTTTGCCGCCTTCCTCCTCCCCGCCGAGGAATTTCCCAATTGAAGGAGGTCCAGACTCAATCCACGGAGCTTTTCGGGCGAGCGACGATGAGGAGGTCCTGGCCCAGACGCTCCACCTCGTGGATCTCGAAGCGATGGGCCTCCGCCAGTGTGGAAAAACCCTCGCCCCCTACGGCGGAGACGGCCTCTTTGCCCCCGATTATCACCGGTCCCACGAAGAGGTAGAGTTTCTGCACGAGCCCCTGAGAGAGGAATGCCCAGGCGACCTCCCCTCCCCCCTCGACGAGCACCGAGTCTATTTCCCTCTCCCCCAGCCACGCGAGGAGCTCTTCGAGGGCCACCCGGCCGCCCCGGGCGGGGAAGCGCCGCACCTCGGCACCACGCTGCCGCAGCTCCTCCTCTACTCCGTGGGGCATGGCCCCAGTGGCAGCAATGAGGGTCTTCGCGGCCCCGTTAAGGACCCTCGCCGAGGGCGGGGTCTTTCCCCCCGAGTCGAGGACGATCCGCAGGGGCTGTGGACCCTCCACCTCCCGCACCGTGAGCTCGGGATCATCGGCGAGCACGGTATTCACGCCCACGAGCACCGCGGCGTGGCGGCGGCGTAGCTCATGGGCGCGCCTCCTCGCTCTCCCCCCCGTGATCCAACGGGACTCCCCGGTACGGGTGGCGATCTTCCCGTCCAGAGAGGTGGCGAGCTTAAGGGATACGAACGGCCTCTTCGTCCTGACCCAATAGAAAAAAATTTCGTTGAGTACGCGGGCCTCGTCCTCGAGGACGCCCTCGATCACCTCGATCCCGGCGGCCCGGAGTTTTTCGAGCCCCCTGCCGTCCACGAGGGGATTGGGATCACGGGTCGCGACGATCACGCGCTTGACCCCAGCGGCGATGATCCGGTCGGCACACGGAGGGGTCTTCCCCCAATGTGAACAGGGTTCCAGGTTCACGTAGAGGTCGGCACCGCGGGCCTCCTCCCCCGCCCGTGCCAGGGCGACCGCCTCGGCATGGGGTCCCCCGTAGCGGGCGTGGTACCCCTCGGCGATCACCTTCCCCCTTTTGACGATCACCGCCCCCACCAGGGGATTGGGTCGGGTGTAGCCCTCTCCGAGCCGGGCGAGCTCCAGGGCCCGCCGCATGAACCTCTCGAGGACCTCCATCAGCGCCCCTCCGCGGCGGCGATTAGCGTGCGGGCGGCGGCAGCAGGGTCCCCTTCGGCGTAGATGGCGGAGCCGGCGATGATGACCTCAGCGCCCGCCTCCACCACCTGCCGCACGTTCTCGCGCTTTATCCCCCCGTCCACGGCGATGGTCACCGGCCTGTCGCCGATGAGTTCCCGAAGCTCGCGGATCCTGTCCAAGGCTTCGGGGACGAACCTCTGCCCCCCAAATCCGGGCTCCACCGACATCACCAGAACCCAGTCCACGCGTGGCAAATAGGGGAGAATGGCCTCCAATGGGGTGCTCGGTCGCAACGAGATCCCCACCTTGCAGCCGAGCCCCCGGATCACGCCGATGACCTCCGCCGGGGGATCGACCGCCTCCACGTGGAAGGTGATCACATCGGCGGGCCCCACCCGAAACCTGGGGGCGTAGACCGCGGGACGCTCGATCATGAGATGGATGTCGAAGGGGACAGAGGTATGGCGCCGCAGGGCGTTCACCACTGGGGGGCCGATGGTGAGGTTGGGGACGAAATGACCGTCCATGACGTCGAAGTGGACGAAGGCGGAGAGGTCCTCCACTGCCCTGATCTCTTCGGCCAAACGGCCGAAGTCCGCCGAGAGGAGCGAGGGCGAGAGCTTCACCTCGGCCCTCTCAGCGGCGCCTGCCGGAGACCATGCTCGCGAGTAGCAAGAGCCGCAGGAGCTGCGCGATGGCCATGGCGGCGGCGGCGACGTAGGTGAGGGCCGCGGCGTATAGGACCTCCTTCACTGCTCCGAGCTCCTCCCGGGTGACGAGGCCCGTCTGGGAGAGGGCCTTGACCGCCCGTCGTGAGGCGTCGAACTCCACCGGGAGAGTGACGATGGTGAAGGCCACGACCCCGGCGAAGAGGGCGATCCCCACGTAGAGGAGGGTGAGACCGAATTGGGAGCCCATGTAAGCCAAAAATAGGCCAGCGATGAAGATGGGGAAGGCGAGCTGTGACCCGAAGTTCGCGATGGGCACCACGGCCGAGCGCAGGGCGAGGGGGGCGTACCCCCGGGCGTGCTGTATGGCATGGCCCGCCTCATGGGCCGCCACCCCCACGTCGGCGATGGCCGGGGAACTGGGACGGGAGAGCCGGAGCGTGCGGGTGCGCGGGTCGTAGTGATCCCCCAGGACCCGGCGGACAGCCTCGATCTTCACCCCCGAGACTCCGGCTCGCTCGAGGAGCATCTCCGCCGCGGCGGCCGCAGTGACCCCCCTGCGGGTAGCTACCCGAGCATACTTGGCATACGCGGACCTCACCTTGTATTGGGCGTAGAAAGCGAAGAGCAACGCCGGGATGAGGATCAAAAGCGACCGTATATCGAAGAGCCAGAGCATCTCCGTTTCACCTCCTCGAAACCTCCCCAAAGTTTAGCGAGTCCAACGAAAAAGGGGAGAGGGACATAGGCCGGATTCTGTCCGTGGGGCCATGCATCTCCGCGGCCTACCCAGAGGCATCGGGCGGGCCACCCTCAAGCGCCTCCCTATTTGGCCTTGCTCCGGCCGGGGTTTGCCGTGCCCGGGAACCTCGCGGCCCCGGCGGTGGGCTCTTACCCCACCGTTTCACCCTTGCCCGCACCCATCCCCTTCGGAATGGGCCGCTGGCGGTCTGTTCTCTGTGGCACTTTCCAGGGGTCACCCCCTCTCGGCTTGCGCCGAGCGGCCTGCCCTGCGGAGTCCGGACCTTCCTCGGGGACCCCGTAGGTCCCCGCGGCCCCCAGCCCTCTCCCCGCATCAAATTATACCGGTTCGGAGCTGGCGGATGAGTCGGAGGAGCCGTACCGCGAGGTACAGGCCCCCGACCACCATGCCCGCGATCGCCAGGGCCGAGGTGCCCCCACGTTCCTCGGGCGGGGTGGGCCCGCCCCGGAGATGGGTGAGGAGGCCATCGGCGAGGTCGAGGATCACCTGGGACGGCAGGTGGCGCTGGACCTCCTCCCGCGCTTCCTGGAGCAGTCTGAGCCAGGCAGTGTCCGGGAGACGCGCCCGGACCTCTTTCCCCCTCCAGCCGGCGATCTTCCAGCCCTTCCCCTCCTTCACGAAGACGACGAGCAGGGCCTCGTCGCCCAATTCCCAATAAGCGGCCACCTCCGCCGCATATCTCCAAACGTTATCGAAGGGGTCGCTCCAGCTCGCGAGGTACCGGAAGTCGACCCCCAGCCCGGCGAACGCGGCCACTCTCTCTTCCAGGGCCTCACGGTGGGGTCTCTCGAGGGTCTGGCCGTAGTCATTTATCCGGCCCACGGGGAGGGGGAGTTCCACCTCAGCGGGAAGGACTAAAGCGCCGATTCCAAGAATAAGAAGCGCGAACAGTTGTCGCAGGTTACCACCTCCCCTTGGCGGGCGCGGTCCACGGTGGTCTGAGAGATGTTGAGGTGGCAACCGCTACAGGTACCGTTCACGATAGGGACCACGGGGTCAGGGTACATCTCCCGCAGCCGCTCGTAGTGGGAACGGAGGTGGGCGGGGATCTCCTCTATCGCGATCACACGCTTGTCCTTGAGGGCCTCGATCTCATCTCTCAGTGCCGTGATCTTCGCCTCGACCTCAGCCTTTTCTTGTTCGAGGCCCTTGAGCCGTTCCTCGTAGGCCCTCTTTTCCTCCTGAAGGCGCCGCTCGTCCTCCTCCACTTCGTCCATGAGCCGGATCGCCTCCTCCTCCACCGCGTCGATCCTTGACCTGAGGAACTCCACCTGTTCCCGCAGGTATTCCATCTCCTTGTAGGGGATGATGTCGTGGTCGAGCCTGTGCTGGTAGGAGCGGATTTTCTCGTCGATCTCGTCGGCCTCCATCGCCTTTTCCGTGGCACGGAGTCGGAGGGCCCGGTGCTCCTCGAGCCGCCGCTCGAAGTCCCCCTTTTCGGCGGTGATGCGGCGCTCGATGGCGGTGATCTCCCGCTCCAGAAGCTTGACCTTCCGTTCCGCCGTCAGGATCGTGCCGTCGAGATCCCGGAGCGCGAGGAGTTTCTGCAGATGTTCCCTCACGCCCTGATCACCTCTAGCTCGGGGAACTTCCGCCCGAGGAGTTCGGCCACGTGATCGACGAACACCGCCTCCGTCTCCTGGTGGCCCAGGGCGGCGACGGTGAGGCCCGCTTCGGCCGCGGCGAGACCCTCGTGGTAGCCGATCTCCCCGGTGAGAAAGAGCTCACACCCGGCGGCGAGGGCATCCCGCCATAGGTCCCCGCCCGAACCGCCACAGACCCCCACCTTTCGGACCTCTGTTGCGGTATCGCCGTAGATGAGAGGGCGCTTCACTCCCAGCGAGGTGGCGAACCTTCCGATGATCGCCTCCGCTGATACGGGCTCCGGAAGAGATCCCACACGGCCGAGGCCGTGGCGGCGATCCTGCAGTTCCAGCGGGTAGAGGTCGTAGGCCACCTCCTCGTAGGGATGGACCGCGAGCATCCGTGCCACGACGGCCGAGAGCCTCTCCGCGGGAACGACGGTCTCGAGCCGCACCTCGCGTACGCGCTCCTCCTTCCCCACCTCCCCGACGTAGGGTTTGGTCCCCTCCCCGGGGAGGAAGGTGCCGGTGCCCTCGACGCGGAAGGAGCAGTGGCCATAACGGCCGATCTTCCCGGCCCCGGCGGCGAAGGTCGCCTCCGCGACCGCGTCCACCGCCTCGGGGGGGACGAAGACGACGAGCTTGTAGAGCCTCCCGCGGGGCGCCAAGGGCTCGGTTTCCCGCAGTCCGATGAGCTGAGAGAGGCGCTCGCCCATTCCCCCGCGGGCCGCATCGTAGGGGGTATGCACGGTATAACAGGCCGTCCCTTCCCGCAATAAGGCCGAGATCTTTCGTCCCTGTGGAGTCTCGGGTCGGATCTCCCTCAGGGGACGGAAGAGGAGGGGGTGGTGGGTGATGAGGAGGTCCACGCCCTGGAGCCGCTCGGCCAATTTCAGGTCGAAGTCGAGCGCCACGAGCACACGCCTACAGGGGAGGGAGAGATCGCCCACTTGGAGGCCGGAGTGATCCCAATCCTCCGCCAGCGTTGGCGGGAATAACTCGTCCAGATATGCCACGACATCACGCCTCTCCATGCTCCCGGAGTGTAGCCCCAATTCCGACGGGACTACAAGTGGGTCGACAGATCCTGTCCCAGTGAGATCAAGGATAGCGATTGCGTTCCGCGATCAGGCGGAGCCCCTCCAGCGTGAGCCAGGGGTCGTGTGTTTCGATGAGATCGGTGAGGGAGACGATGGGCTCGGCGTAGGCCCCGGTGGCGATCGTCCGCGCCTCGCCGCCGAGTTCCGCTTGGATCAGCCGGATGAGGCCCTCCACCAAGCCCACGTATCCGTAAATGAGCCCGGATTGCATGGCTTCTCGGGTGTTCCTCCCGATGGCCCGCCGCGGGGGGGCGAGGGGCACCGCGGGGAGCTGGGCCGCCCGCCGGGCGAGCGCCTCCGCCGCCACCTCGAGCCCCGGGGCGATGGACACTCCCACGAAGACCCCGGGGGCTGCTACAGCACTGAAAGTAGTGGCAGTGCCGAAATCGACCACGATGCAAGTCTCCTCAAATCGCGCGTAGGCGGCCACCGCGTTCGCCACGAGATCCGCCCCCACTTCCGAGGGGTGGTCCACCCGGAGGTCCAGGCCAGTCCGCACACCGGGTCCCAGGGAGAGGAACCGACAGCCGATGACCTCCTCACATAATTTCCGGAACACCTCGGTGAGGGGCGGAACGACACTGGCCACGATCGTCCCGTTAACGGTTCTGAGGGAGCGGTTCTCCCGCGCGAAGAGCCCTTCCAGGAGCACCGCGTACTCGTCCGGGGTCTTCTCTGGGACCGTGCGCACCCGGAACCGGGCCACCCACCGTTCCCCGTCGTGGACCCCCAGCCCAATGTGGATGTTCCCGATATCTACCGCCAACAGCATGGTCACCACCCGCAGCGGGGCCCGTCGACCAGCCCCCATCTTTTTACCGAGAGAGAGAAACTGGCTCCAATGAGTTGCACCGAGCCCCTCTGTCAGGGAGTGGGGAGGCCGATCTCCGCGATGCCGGCGTACGCAGCGACGGGATGCCGCCCCGGAGCTCCTAGGGGGAGGCGGAGCGCGGTGAATGCAGTGGGATCCTCGTTCGCATCGTTGTCCCGGAGGCTCACGCGCTGCGTCCCCCTCGTCACCGGGGTCGAAGAGCTTCGCTCGGTAGTCAGTGTCCACGATCAAAAGGGATCCCTGCAAGACACAGATCAACCCGAACAGCAGGAGAAAACCACGACAACTCTCTCGTCCAGATGACCTCCCCCATCCCCCGCGCCGGGCAGTTTTCACGCCCCGGGGACATCGGATAAGCTCCCCGCGGCGATGGTGCCCCTGTATCTGGAGCTCACGGCGCGGGAACTGTCCGCCAGAGCGGAGGCCCTGGCGGAGCTCGCCTCCCCCTGTCGCCTCTGTCCCCGGGCATGTGGGGCGAAGCGGGCCGAAGGGGAAAGGGGCTTCTGCCGCGCGGGCTTCAGACCCTGGGTCTCGAGCTTCGGCCCCCACTTCGGCGAGGAACGGGAGCTCGTGGGGCGAGGGGGCTCGGGGACCGTATTCCTCACGGGGTGCAACCTCCGCTGCGTCTTCTGCCAGAACTTCGAGATTTCCCAGCTCTACGAGGGGCGCGAGGTATCGGTGGAGGAGCTCGCCCGGATGATGCTCGAGTTGCAGCTCCTGGGCTGCCACAACATCAACTTCGTCACCCCCACCCACCAGGCCCACGCCCTCGTGGCGGCCCTCGTCGTAGCCCGGGACCACGGCCTCAGGCTCCCGGTGGTGTGGAACTGTGGCGGCTATGAATCGGTAGAGGTATTGAAGGCCCTGGAGGGGGTGGTGGACATCTACATGCCGGACTTCAAGTACGGGGACTCCGGGGCCGCGGAGCGGTACTCCGCCGCCCCCCGCTACTTCGAGGTGGCGTGTGATGCCCTGCGGGAGATGCATCGCCAGGTGGGCGACCTCGTGGTGGAGGACGGGATCGCGGTCCGGGGCCTCATCGTGCGGCACCTGGTGCTTCCGAACGGCCTCGCGGGGACGGAGAGGGTCCTCCGATTCATCGCCGAGGAGATCTCCCCCGATACCTACGTGAACATCATGGCCCAGTACCACCCCACTTGGCGGGCCCGACAGTTCCTGGAGCTATCCCGCCGCATCGCGACGGAGGAATACCGGGAGGCGCTCGAAATCGCGCGCAGATTGGGCCTCGCCCGCGCCGGACCTCACTGAGGCTCGGGCGGGACCTCCACCACCCGCCGCTGCCACGATCCGCCCCATAGGAGCCCCAAAGCCACGATCCCCGAGATCACGTTCGATAGGGACATCCCCCACCAAACGCCCTTATCCCCCCATCCCAGGGGAAACGCAAAGAGGTAGCTCAGGGGGATCCGCAGGGCCCAGAGCCGCAGGATCCCCAGGGCCATGGTGGGCACGTTGTGCCCCGCGCCGCGGAAGATGGCCTGGGCGGAGAAGAAGGCCCCCAGGAAGGGCATCCCGGCGGCGAAGATGGCGATGAAGTCCGCCCCCACCGCGATCACGTCCTCCCGCCCCGGGATGAAGAGCGCCACCAGGGGCGTTCTCAATACCCAGAGGATCAGGGCTTCCATCGCCAGGAGTCCGAAGAGAAGGGAGAGTCCCTTCTTCACCAGTTCCCGTGCCCGCGCGAACCGCTCCGCCCCCAAGGCTTGCCCCACCATGGTGGTGAGGCCCACCGAGATACCCTCGGTGAGGATGAACAGGAGCCCCAGAACCCGGTCCCCGATTCCATAGCCGGCCAGGGCCGCCTCGGCGTCCGGGAGCCTCCCGATGACCCCCATGAGCACCACGAATCCGAAGGCCACGCTGGACTGTCCCACCGCGGCCGGCATCCCCACCCGCAGGGCCCGGAGGACGAACTTCGTGTCCGGGCGCATCTCGGGGAGGACGAGCCGCAGCCGTGTCCGGCCCGACAGGAGGATGAGGACGCTCGCCACGGAGGCCACCGCCTGGGAGATCAACGTGGCGTAGGCCGCCCCGGCGATTCCCATGCGCGGGAGCCCGCCCCATCCCAGGACGAAGAACGGGTCCAGGAGGATGTTGAGGAGCGTCCCGCCACCGTTCACGAGGAGCGGGGTGATGGTGTCCCCGGTGGCGGCCATGCCGAAGTAAAAGAGCCCCGGGATCAACATGAACGGGAGCCCCAGGAAGACGATGGAAATGTAGAGGTTCGCCGCCTCCGCCACCCCGCCCTCCTTGACGAGGAGCGAGAGGAGCCAGGGCGAGATCGCGAACCCCAAGGCCCCGAGGACCACCCCTGATATGAGGGCGATGGAGAAGAGCTGGTTGAAGGCACCGTTGGCCTCTGAGAAGCGTCCGGCGCCGATGTACTGGGAGACGAACGCGCTCACCGCCGCCCCGCCGAACCCTGACACGAACGAGATCAGGAACCACACCAACGGCCAGGAGACCTGTATCCCCGCCACGGCAGCGCCCGCCTCCTGGGCCGGAAGCCGACCGATCCAGAAGGCGTCCGCCAGGTTATAGAGGGTGAAGATGAGAGAGGAGAGGACCGCGGGCCCCCCGATCCTGATCATAGTCCGGAGGATCGGCCCCTCGAGGATCTCCTCCCTGGTGGGCGCCCTGAATTTCACGATCGCCACGGGCCCGGGGGCATCAGAACTCGAGCGAGTCGCCGGGAGAGGGGATCGTCGTCGCGATCCCGCGGGGTGCGAGCCCAGAGGCGAGGGCGGAGAGGGCGTGTTCTTCCCCGTGGACGAGCACCACCCGCCCGGCCTCGGCCCCCGAGATCCACCGCAGGAGCTCCTCCCGATCGGCGTGGGCGGAGAAGCCGTTGATGGTCCAGATCTGCGCCCGCACTGCCACCTCCTCGCCCAGGACCCGGACCCGCGTTGCCCCGTCCACGATGGCCCGGCCCAGCGTCCCCCGCGCTTGGTAGCCCACGAACACGACCCCGTCCTCCTCGCGCCAGAGGCGGTGACGCAGGTGGTGCACGATCCGGCCCCCGGTGCACATGCCGCTCCCGGCGATGATGATGTGCCCTCCGCCCACGTGGTTCAGGCGCTTCGAATCCTCGACAGAGCGGGTGACGGAGAGGGCGGGGAACCGGAAGGGGTTTTCCGGGCGGGCGAACACCTCCCGGCCCTCCCTGTCGAACCAGTCGGGGTATTTGGAGAAGGTCCGGGTGACGGCGCTCCCCAACGGCGAGTCGAGGACGATCCGGACCGTCCGTGGGATCTCCCCCCTCCGCCAGAGTTCGTAGAGGACGTACAGCACTTCCTGAGTGCGCTCCAGGGCGAAGGAGGGAACGAGGACGGAGCCGCCCCGGCCGAGGACGGCGTTCACCGCGTCCCGGAACTCCGCCACCGATTCGGCGAACGAGCGGTGGGGCCGGTCGCCATAGGTGCCCTCCGTGATGAGGAGGTCGCAAGGCGGCGCGGAGGAGGGATCGCGCACGATGGGGCGCCCCCAGGAACCGAGGTCCCCGGTGTAGACGATGGTCTTCCCCCCGGCGCGGAGCTCCACGATCCCCGAGCCGAGGATGTGTCCGGCGTCGTGGAATACCACGGAGACCCCGTGATCGAGGGCGAGCTCTTGCCCGTACTCGACCCGTAACGAGAAATGGTCCATGGCCGCCAGGGCATCCCCCACGTCGAATAGGGCCCCGGGGGGTGGTTCCCCGCGGCGGAGGGCCCGGCGGGCCCCCCGTTCGGCCTCCTCCTCCTGGAGGTGGGCCGCATCGAGGAGGATCAACCGGGCGATCTCCGCCGTGGGCCGGGTGGAGATCACGTGGCCTCGGAATCCCTCCCGTACGAGCTTCGGGATGAGGCCACAGTGGTCGAGGTGGGCGTGGGTGAGGACCACGTAGCCGATATCCGCGGGCTCGAACGGGAACGCCTCGTGGTTCCGGGCCGCGTCGTGCCCCTGGTACATTCCGCAGTCCAGGAGGACCTCCAGACCGCCGACCTCCACTAGATGACAAGAACCCGTGACCGTTTTCGTCGCACCGAAAAAGGTGATCCGCATAGCGGCTCCCATCTTATCCTCACCGGGGCTACGAAAGGAAGGGACCCATGGGAACCCAGCGCGGGCATCGAAAAAAAAGCCCGTGCGGACCTCCGTCGGTGCCCTTCGGCGGGCGCCTCCGGGCCTTCGGCTCAGGCCAAGTGATCCCCTATCACCCGCAGGGGCCGGCTTACCGTTGCTCCCTTCCGGGCCTGGCGGGGTTCACCGGCGTGCGTCGTAGGGGGCTCGGCCGTCGACGCCTCCGTACCCGGCCCGCTTCCGCCTCCAGACCTCTCGGGAGGCCCATCGGCCCCACGTATAGCGGGTTTTGGGTACAGGGGACCGCTAACCCCCCGCCGTGCACGGACCTGGCGGAGGGGGTGGGATTCGAACCCACGGCGCCCTTCTGGGGCGCACACGCTCTCCAGGCGTGCCTGTTCGTCCACTCCAGCACCCCTCCGGCTCCTACGCCCGGGAGGACTCGAACCTCCGACCTGCGGCTTAGGAAGCCGCTGCTCTGTCCAACTGAGCTACGGGCGCGTCCGCAACGAATCTTAATGAACCCACCCCCGTACGGTCAACCCTCCGCGTTCGCGTTCGTTGACAGGAGAGGTGTTTCGGTCGTATATAGGAAGTGTCGACGATGACGACTGTGATTCCCGTCGCGGTATGTGGTGTGTTGTGTGACGGGTATTATTTTCCCGGTGGGGTTTAGTGTGACCTCGTAAGAGGTCGCATTAAACCCCTGGAGGTCGGGGCCGAACGGCCCCGACCTTTTTTATTGGGGGTGGCGGATGTTGGAAGAGTTGCGCAGGGAACTCGAGGAGATCGACCGGGAGATCCTTTCGCTGCTTTCCCGCCGCGCCGAGGTCGCCCTGTGTATCGGACGCCTGAAGACGAAGAACGGGCTCCCCGTTCATCTCCCCCAGCGCGAGGAGGAGGTGATCGCCCGCGTCGTGAGGGCGAATCCCGGCCCTCTGGGGCCGGAAGCGGTGGAGCGGATCTTCCGGCGGATCATCGCAGAGACCCGTCGACTCGAGGAGGAGGTGGTCCGAAATGATTGTGGTGATGCGCCCCGGGGCCACACGGGAGCAGATTGAGACGGTGACAGAGCGGCTGCTCGCCCTGGGGTTCAAGGTCCACTTCTCCAGGGGAGTGGATTACACGATCCTGGGGGCCATCGGCGACAAGCGGGGGGTCGACCCCCGAGAACTGGAGGTGTTGGATGGGGTTCAGCAGGTAATCGAGGTCAGTGTCCCTTACAAGTTGGCGAGCCGGGCCTTCCACCCCCTGGACTCGGTGATCGATCTCGGCGGCGTCTCCATCGGGGGGGAGGGCATCGTGGTGATGGCCGGTCCCTGTGCGGTGGAAAGTCCGGAGCAGATCCGCACCATCGCCGCGGCCGTGGCCCGGGCGGGCGCCCGGGTCCTGCGGGGCGGGGCGTTCAAGCCCCGGACCTCCCCCTACAGCTTTCAGGGGCTGGGGGAGGAGGGACTGGAGCTCCTGCGAGAGGCGGCCGACGAGCACGGAATGCTCGTGGTCACCGAGGCGATGGACCCCACCCAGGTGGGGGTGGTGTCACGTTACGCCGACATCATCCAGATCGGGGCCCGGAACATGCAGAACTTCAATCTCCTGCGGGAGGCCGGGAGGGCGGAGGTGCCGGTACTCTTGAAGCGGGGCTTCTCCGCCACCATCAAAGAGCTCCTCATGGCCGCCGAGTACATCATGTCCGAGGGTAACGAGCGCGTGATCCTCTGCGAGCGGGGCATCCGCACCTTCTCCGACTTCACCCGCTTCACCCTCGACCTCGCCGCCGTACCGGTGCTGAAACGGGAGACGCACCTCCCAGTGATCGTCGACCCCAGCCACGCCACGGGGCGCCGGGACATGGTCATCCCCCTAGCCCGGGCCGCCATCGCCGCCGGGGCGGATGGGGTGATGGTGGAGGTACACCACCGCCCTGAGGAGGCCCTGAGCGACGGCCCCCAGGCGTTAGTGCCGGACCAGTTCGCCCAGCTCATGCGGGAGCTCGCGCCCATCGCCCACACTATCGGCCGGCGCATCGAAGGGAGGGAAGAAGGTGGAGCCGGGATTTCCACGTAGGATAACGATCATCGGCCTCGGGCTCATGGGAGGGTCCCTGGCCCTGGCCACGGCGCGCGTCCTCCCGGAGGTGGAGATAGTGGGGGTGGACTTCCCCGACGTCCTTGACCTCGCCCGGGAGAAGGGGGCCATCCACCGGGGCTATCCTCCGGAGGAGATTCCGGCCGCCGTGGACGACGCCGAGCTCGTGTTCCTGGCGACCCCGATCCGGACCATCCTGGAGCTCATCCCCCGCGTCTCCCCCTGCATGCGGGCAGGGACGGTCCTCTCGGACCTCGGTTCGACGAAGGCGGAGATCTGTCGGGTCGCCCGCGAGAGCGTCCCCCCGTATGTTCGCTTCGTGGGGGGGCACCCCCTGACCGGGGCCGAGGGGAAGGGCCTGAGGGCCGCCGATCCTTTCCTTTTCCAGAACGCCCTCTACGTCCTCACCCCCTTGGAGGGGAGCCGGGAGGCGGTTCCGACCGTGCGGCGGTTCCTGGAGGCATTGGGGGCGATCGTGGTGGAGATGGAGCCCGAGGCGCACGATGAGGTGGCGGCCTATGTAAGCCACCTCCCACAGCTCGTCGCTGTGGCGCTGGTGAACCTCATGGGCCGACGAGAGAGATTCTTGGAGTTCGCCGCCGGGGGCTTCCGGGACCTCACCCGCATCGCCTCCTCCTCGTACGAGATATGGGGGGACATCCTGGCGACGAACGCCGAGAAGGTGAGGGCGGCCCTGCAGGCGTTCCTCGCCGAGCTTTCCCGGATCAAGGAGGGGCTCGGGCGGGGGCTGCGGGATGAGTTCGCCCGGGCCAACCGCCTCCGGGCGGCCATCCCCCGCCGGGCCAAGGGCTTTCTGCGGGAACATCCCCGGATCAAGGTGATGCTCCCCGATCGACCCGGGGCCCTGGCCGCGGTGACGGGCGCCCTGGGCGATGCGGGGATCAATATCAAGGACCTGGAGCTCCTGCGGGTGCGGGAGGAGATCGGGGGGACGTTCCAGATCTACCTCGGGACGCGAGGGGACGCCGAGCGGGCGGCCGAGCTATTGCGGACACTGGGCTACGAGGCGGAGGTGGTCGAGTGAAGGAAGTCCGCGTGCGGGGTGCGGTGGAGATCGGGGGGGAAGTGCGGGTCCCGGGGGACAAATCCATCTCCCACCGCGCGCTCATCCTCGGGGCGTTGGCCCACGGCGAGACGGAGGTCCGGGGCCTCTCCCCGGCCGCGGACGTCGAGAGCACCGCGCGCTGCCTCCGTGCCCTGGGGGTGGAGATCTCCCGCGTGGAGGACCGAGCGGTGGTCACGGGCGTGGGACCCGAAGGGCTCTCCCCGCCCGGGGGATCGCTCCACTGTGGGAACTCGGGGACGACGATGCGGCTCTTGGCGGGGGTCCTCGCGGGGAGGCCGTTCGTGGCGGTGCTCGTCGGCGATGAATCCCTCTCCCGCCGTCCCATGCGGAGGATCATCGAGCCCCTGAGTCGCATGGGGGCGGAGATCGTCGCCCGGGACGGAGATTTCCCTCCCCTGCGGATAAGGGGCGGGAGGCTGCGGGGAATCCGGTACGAGCTCCCCGTGGCCAGCGCCCAGGTGAAGTCCACGGTCCTCCTCGCCGGCCTTCAAGCCATCGGGGAGACGGAGGTGGTGGAGCCGGCACCCTCCCGGGACCATACTGAGCGGATGCTTTCCTACCTCGGAGCCCAGGTGGAAGTCGACGGACTGAAGGTGCGCATCGCGCCCAATGAACTCCGGGCACATCCCATCGAGGTGCCGGGGGACTTCTCCTCCGCCGCGTTCCTCATCGCCGCGTGCGCCGCCCGCCCCAGGTGCGCACTCCTCGTCCGGGACGTGGGGGTAAACCCCACCCGCACGGGCTTCTTGGATGTCCTCCGGGAGATGGGGGCTGACGTGGCCCTTCAGAACGAGCGGGAGGTGAACGGCGAGCCAGTGGCCGACCTCCTCGTCCGAGGGCGGGAGCTCCGGGCGGCCGAGGTCGGGGGGGAGATCGTCCCCCGGCTCATCGATGAGCTCCCCGTGCTCTTCGTGCTCGCCACCCAGGCGGAGGGGACGACGGTCGTCCGGGACGCCCGGGAGCTCCGGGTCAAGGAGTCCGACCGGATCGCCGCCATGGCGGAGAACCTGCGACGCCTGGGGGCTGACGTCGAGGAGCTCCCCGATGGGATGGAGGTCCGCGGGCCGTGTCGGCTGCGGGGGGCGCGCCTTTCGGGGTTCCGCGACCATCGGGTCGTCATGGCCTGTGCCGTGGCCGGGCTCTACGCCTCCGGGGAGACGGCGATCGAGGACGCGGAGTGGGTCGCGGTCTCCTTCCCCGGCTTCTTTCGTGTCTTAGAGGGGATCCGTCGTGACGGATAGCCGGACGAGGCTCCTCGGCCTCATCGGGGATCCGGTGGAACATTCCCTCTCCCCGCCCCTGCACTCCTTCTTGTTGGCGCGGGCGGGGCTCAACTACTGTTACCTCGTGTTCCGGGTGAAACGGGACGCCCTCGGGGCGGCCCTCGCCGGGGTGAGGGCCCTGGGAATCCGGGGACTGAACGTGACCATTCCCCACAAGGAAGCCGTGGTTCCCCTGCTCGACGAGCTCACCCCGGAGGCCGAGGCCATGGGGGCTGTGAACGTCATCTCGAACGAGGAGGGGGTGCTCATCGGGGCGAACACCGACGGTTGGGGGTTTCTCAAACCCTTAGAGGTCCGAGGTGTTCCGCTTCTCGAGAGGCGGGCGGTGGTGGTCGGGGCCGGTGGTGCGGCGGCGGCCGCCGCCCACGCGCTGCTCTCCGCCGGGGCGGAGGTCGCGCTCGTCAACCGCACCCCGGCGCGCGCCCGGGCCCTCGCCCGACGGCTCTCACGCCTCGGGCCCGTGGAGGCGGCGGCCCCCCCCGCCCTTCCGGCGCTCCTCCGGGGGGCGGAGCTCCTCGTGAACGCCACCCCCGTGGGGATGCGCCCGCACGTGGGGGAAACCCCGGTCCCACGGGAACTCCTCCGCGAGGGCCTCATCGTTTACGACCTCGTCTATAACCCGCCCGAGACGCGCCTCCTCGCGGAGGCGAGGGCCCGAGGCGCCGTGACCATCGGGGGGCTGGAGATGCTCGTCTGGCAGGGAGTAAAGGCGTTGGAGATCTGGACCGGGGCCCACTTCGGGGAGGGGGATGTCCGGGCAGCGTTGGACCATCTCCGGGGGGGGTTGGGGGATGGGTAGGTTGCGGTGGCTAACGGCGGGGGAGTCCCACGGGCCGGCTCTGATCGCGATCCTCGAGGGTGTCCCGGCGGGCGTCCCCCTCTCTCAGGACGACATCGACCGGGAGCTCGCCCGCCGCCAGCGGGGGTACGGACGCGGCGGCAGGATGAAGATCGAACGGGACCGTGCCGAAGTCCTCGCCGGGGTGCGGTGGGGGAGGACCACAGGGGCCCCTATCACGGTGAAGATCGGGAACCGCGACTGGGAGAACTGGCGGAGGCTCCTGGAGCCCTTCGGGAAACCGCCCCCCGATTACCGCCCGGTGACGGTGCCGCGGCCAGGCCACGCCGATTTGGCCGGACACCTCAAGTACGGCCACCGGGACCTCCGCGACGTTATCGAGCGTGCGAGCGCCCGGGAGACCGCGGCACGGGTGGCCCTGGGGGCGATGGCGAAGCGCTTCCTACGGGAACTCGGAGTGGGGATCGCGAGCCACGTCGTTTCCATTCATACCGCGGCGGCCGAAGTGGACGTCCTCTCCCTGGGGATCGCCCCCGAGGAGATAAACGCCCGGGCGGACCGCTCGCCGGTGCGCTGCCTCGACCCCGCCGCGGAGGCGCAGATGGTCGCCCGGATCGATGCCGCGCGGGCGGAGGGGGACACGGTGGGGGGCGTCTTCGAAGTCGTCGCCTTCGGGGTTCCCCCGGGGCTCGGGAGCTATATCCAGTGGGACCGGAGGCTCGACGGGAGACTCGCCCAGGCCCTGTTGAGCATCCCCGGCGTGAAGGGGGTGGAGATAGGCCTCGGGTTCCAGGCCGCCGAGATGTACGGCTCAGAGGTGCACGACGAAATCTTCTATGCCGAGGGAAGGGGCACCTACCGGGAGACCGATCGGGCCGGGGGACTCGAGGGGGGCGTCACGAACGGGGAGCCCCTCCGCGTGCGGGCCGCGATGAAGCCGATCCCGACCCTGGCGAAGCCCCTGCGCTCCGTGGACTTGGTGACGAAGGAGGAGGTCCTCGCCCATCGAGAGCGGTCGGACGTGTGCGCGGTCCCCGCGGCGGCCATCGTGGGCGAGGCCATGGTGGCCCTGGTGCTCGCGGACGCGGTGTTGGAACGCTTCGGAGGCGATTCCCTGGAGGCCGTGAAGCGGAACCTCGCCGCCGACCGCGGGTAAAATGGCCCCGGGGGTCGAGTTGGAGGGGAGGATAAGGGAGTGGGTCCGCACAGAGGGCGTGGTGGTGGGCCCTGAGTTCCTACGGGTGGACGGATTCCTGAACCACCGGATCGATCCCGCGTTCGTGGAGCTCGCCGGAGGGGCCATCGCCGATGCTTTCGCCGCCCGGGGGGTGAGTTCCGTCCTCACCGCCGAGGCCGCGGGGAACGTGATCGCCTACGAGGTGGCGCGGAGGCTCGGGACCAGGGCGCTCTACGCGAAGAAGGGGCGCGCGGCCACCATGTCGGACCCTCTGACCCGTCGGGTCCCGTCGCCCACCAAGGGCGGTGAGGTGGAGCTCGCGGTGTCCCGGGAGTACCTCACCCCAGGAGAGCGCGTCCTGGTGGTGGACGACTTCCTCTACCGGGGCCTCACCAGCGCCGCGTTGGCGGAGATGGCGCTCGAGGCGGGCGCGGAGCTCGTAGGGTTCGGATTCGTTATCGAGAAGTGCTTCGGCGAGGGCCGGAAGTTACTCTCCCGGTTCGGCGTGCCCGTGGTGTCGCTCGTGGCCGTCGAGCGGATGGACCCCGGGACCGGGGAGATCATCATCCGGGAGTGAGCCAGCCGTGGGCGTGGTCGTCCTCGATTTCGGCTCCCAGTACACCCACCTCATCGTCCGGCGCCTCCGGGAGCTCGGCGTCTCCGCCACCGTCCTCCCCGGCGACTCCCCCTGGGAGGAGATCGGGGCCCAGAAGCCCGCGGCGGTGATCCTCTCCGGTGGACCGGCCTCGGTCCTCGACCCCGACGCCCCCCGTCCCGATCCGCGCCTCCTCTCTTCCGGACTCCCCATCCTCGGGATCTGTTACGGCATGCAGCTCCTGGCCAACCTCCTCGGCGGGGAAGTGATACGGTCCGGCCGGCGGGAGTACGGTCGGTCGCGCCTCGACTGGTACGAGGGACCCCTCTTTCGGGGCTTGGCGGGAGAGGTCGAGGTCTGGATGTCCCACTCCGACGCGGTGGTCTCTCCCCCGCCCGGCTGGCGGGCGGCCGCGGGGACCGACGACTGTCCCGTGGCCGCCATGGCCGCGCCGGATGGGAAGTGCTTCGGGGTGCAGTTCCACCCGGAGGTCGTCCACACGTCCCACGGAAAGGAGATCTTGGAGAACTTCCTCGACCTCGCCGGGGTCCCGCGCGACCGGAACCCGGAGGGGATCCTCGCCCGCCTCGTGGCCGAGGTGCGGGAGAGGGTCGGGAAGGACCGCGTGCTCCTCGGAGTCTCGGGCGGGGTGGACTCCTGCACCCTGGCGCTCCTCCTCGCCGCGGCGGGGGCGGAGCATCTCGCGGTCTTCGTGGACCACGGCCTCCTGCGCGAGGGCGAACGAGAAGAGGTGGAGCGGGCCCTCCGCTCCCTAGGGGTGAACCTCCGGGTCGTGGACGCGAAGGATCGCTTCCTCGCCGTCCTGCAGGGCGTGGTCGACCCCGAAGAGAAACGCCGCGTCATTGGCCGGGAGTTCGTCCGCGTCTTCGAGGAGGTAGCCCGGGAGGGGGGGCCGTTCCGGTACCTCGCCCAGGGGACGCTCTACCCCGACGTGATCGAGTCGGCGGGGAGCACGGGGGCCGCGAACATCAAGAGCCACCACAACGTGGGCGGGCTCCCGGAGCGGCTCGGGTTCGAGCTCTTGGAGCCCTTCCGTGACCTGTTCAAGGACGAGGTCCGGGAGGTCGCCCGGCTGTTGGGGCTCCCGGAGGAGCTCCGGCTGCGTCATCCCTTCCCGGGACCCGGGCTCGCGGTCCGGATCGTGGGGGAGGTGACGGAGGACCGGCTTCGGGTGCTCCGGAGGGCCGACGCCGTCCTCGTCCGGGCCCTGCGTGAGGCGGGGCTCTACGGGGAGGTGTGGCAGGCGTTCTGTGTTCTCCTCCCCGTGCGGGCCGTGGGAGTGGTCGGTGACCGGCGCCACTACGGGTACGTCGTCGCCCTGCGGGCCGTGACGAGCGTGGACGGGATGACCGCCGACTGGGCGAGGCTCCCCCACGAGTTCCTGGATGAGGTGGCCCGCCGCATCACTCGGCAAGTACCCGAGGTGGGCCGGGTGGTCCTCGACATAACGAGCAAGCCCCCGGCGACGATCGAATGGGAGTGACGGTTCAGCGGGCCATGCGGGGGTAGCTCCCCAGGACCCGCAACAGGGTGGTCCTCCCCCGGAGCTCCTCCAGGGCGTCCCGGCAGCGACCCTCGTGGACGCTCCCGGCGAAGTCCACGTAGAAGAGGTATTCCCACCGCCGCCCCCGTAGGGGCCGGGACTCGATCTTGGTGAGGTCGATCCCCCGGGCGGCGAAGGGCTCGAGGCACCGGTACAGCGCTCCGGGAACGTTTTCCGCCGCGAACACGATCGAGGTCTTCGCCGGGCCCTCGGGGACCACGGGCTTCCGCCCCAGGACGAGGAACCTGGTGTAGTTTTCGGGCGAGTCCTCCAGGGACTCAGCGAGGACCGTCATCCCGTAGATCTCTGCCGCCCGCCGTCCCGCGATCGCCGCCGCGTCCCGGTGTCCCTCCTCGCGGAGGATCACCGCGCTCCCCGCGGTGTCGTAAACGGGCACGAGCTCCGCAGAGGGGAGGAGCGTCCGCAGCGTCCGCTCGCACTGCGCCAGCGCCTGGGGGTGGGAGAGCACCCGGCGCACGTCCTCGAGCCTCACCCCCGGGAGGGCGAGGAGGAGGTGTGACACCCGGACCTCCGTCTCCCCCACGATGTGGATGCCGTGCTCCATGAGGAGGTCGTAGTTTCGGTGGATGCTTCCGGTAAGGGAATTCTCGATGGGGATCACCCCGTAGTCGGCCCTCCCGTCGGCGACGGCGGCGAAGACCTCGGGGAAGGACCGACAGGGGAGGGGGCGGATCTCCGGCCCGAAGGCGGAGACCGCGGCCTCCTCCGAGAACGCCCCTCGCTCCCCCTGGAACGCCACCTCAACCATGGAGTCCCTCCAGCGTCGCCGCGATCCGCGAGATGGCCTCGGCGAGGCGCTCCCGCGGCCGGGTGAACGAGATGCGGATGTGTCCTCGCCCCCCGAACGCCTCCCCGGGGACCACCGCCACGTGGGCCCCCTCCAGGAGCGCCCGCGCCAGGGCCGCGGAGTCCCCGCCGAGGTAGGCGGAGACGTCCGGGAAGACGTAGAAGGTCCCCTCGGGGACGGGGCAATCGATCCCCGGGATCTTCCGCAGTGCCTCCACCACCAAGTCCCGCCGCGCCCGGAACTCCGCCACCATGGGGTCCACCACGTCCCAAGCCCCCTCCAGGGCCGCGAGGGCGGCGTACTGGGAGATGGAGGCGGGATGGGTTATGGAGTGGGACTGCACCGTGAGGACGGCCCGGATGACCTCCCGCGGGCCGAGCACCCAGCCGATTCGCCACCCGGGCATGGCGTGGCTCTTGGAGAGCGACCCCACCACGATCACGTGCTCGTCCTTCAGGGGGGCCGCGGAGAACGGTCCCCGCTCGTAGACGATCGCCTCGTACGCCTCGTCGAAGATGGCATAGAAGTCGTGCCTCGCCGCGAGCTCCACGATCGCCTCGAGCTCTTCCGGGGCGAGGAGGGCCCCGGTGGGGTTGCAGGGGGAGTTCACGATAACGGCCTTCGTGCGCGGGGTCACCCGTTCTTCCAGGGCCGCGGGGGAGAGGTGGAAACCGTCTGTGGGGTCGGTGGGGACGAGGACGGGCTCCGCCCCGCAGAGCCGCGCGACCTCGGGGTAGGTGACCCAATAGGGGGCCGGGATCAGGACCTCGTCCCCTTCGTCGAACAGGGCCAGGGCCAGCGAGAACAGGGCCTGCTTCGCCCCCGCCGCGACGACCACCTCCTCGACGGCGTAGGAGACCCTGTAGTCCCGCCGGTAGCGGGCGGCGATGGCGGCCCGGAGCTCCGGGATCCCCCCGGCCTGGGTGTACCCCGTGCATCCTCCCTCGATGGCCGCTACCCCGGCACGCCGCACGGGCTCTGGGGTGCCGAAGTCCGGTTCCCCGGGACCGAGGTCGATGACATCGACCCCCGCCCGCAGGAGCTCCTCCGTCCGCCGGCGCACCTCCATGGTGGCCGACGGCGAGAGTCTCCCCATCCGCTCAGCCATCCCTCTCGGCATTCACCGCCTCCAGCAAGAGCTCGATCCCCTCGAGGTAACTCCGGTGCCCCTTGCCCGCGATCTGGGCGACGCACACGTCCCGTATCACCGACACCCGGCGGAAGGGCTCCCGGGCGTGGATGTCGGAGAGGTGGACCTCCACCGTGGGGACCCCCACCGCGGCGATGGCGTCCCGGAGGGCATAACTGTAGTGGGTCAGGGCCCCGGGGTTGATCACGATCCCGTCCGCCCACCGGCGGTGCCCGTGGATGAGGTCGATGAGGGTTCCCTCGTGGTTGGACTGGAAGATCCGTACCTCGGCCCCGCGGGACGCGGCGAAACGCCTGATTTCCTCGTTCAGTTCCTCCAAGGTCATCCGGCCGTAGATCTCCGGCTCCCGCTCGCCCAGGAGGTTCAGGTTGGGACCATGGAGGATCAGAAGCCGTGACGCGTGACGCGTGACGCGTGACGGGTTTTTCATGGTTGCGCCTCCAGAGTGCGGAGGTACTCCAGGGCGGAGAGGAGATCTTCCTCACGGACCCCGCCGTCCACCACCGCCTCCCCGATCCCGGCGAGCAAGACGTAATGGAGTCGCCCGGCGACGATCTTCTTGTCGCGGCGTAGGTGTTCCCGGAACTTCTCCCGGGGGATTTCGGGTAGCAGAGGCTTCGGGAGGGAGAGGAGCAGGGATTCGACGCGCTTCCCCTCCCCCTCGCCCAGAAGTCCTCTCCTCCACGAGAGCCAGGCCGCCCCGATCATCCCCCACGCCACGGCCTCCCCGTGGAGGAAGTACCCGTAGCCGGTGGCGGCCTCCAGGGCATGGCCCAGGGTGTGGCCGAAGTTGAGCACCCGCCGGAGCCCCGTCTCCCGCTCATCCCGGCTCACCACCTCGGCCTTGACGCGGCACGCCCGGTGAATCGCCCCCTCGAGGAGCTCGGAGTCCCCGGCCAGGAACCCCTCCCAGTTCCCCTCGAGCTGGGCGAATAGCTCTCGGTCGCCGATCAGGGCGGTCTTCACCACCTCGGCGAGTCCGGCGTGGAGCTGCCGTCGTGGGAGGGTCCCGAGGACCTCGGGGTCCACGAGGACGAACGCGGGCTGCCAGAAGGCGCCGATGAGGTTCTTCCCCGCGGGGTGGTTCACCCCCGTCTTCCCACCCACGGAGGAGTCCACTTGGGCGAGCAACGTGGTCGGCACCTGGATCCAGGGAAGGCCCCGGAGGTAAGTGGCGGCCACGAACCCCGCCACGTCCCCCACCACCCCGCCCCCCAGGGCGCAGATCCCGCAACCCCGGTCGAATTTCTTCTGGATCAAGGAATCGTACAGCATCGCGGCCGTGTCCAAGGTCTTGGCGCCCTCCCCCGGGGGGATCGCGAGGAGCTCCGCCGCGTACCCGACCCCCTCCAGGGCCGCGAGGGCCGTGTCGCCGTAGAGCCCCGCCACCGTCTCGTCGGTGATAACCGCGATCCGCCGCGGGAACGCACGTTCCGCCGCGATCCTCCCGAGCTCCGCCAGGAGTCCCCGGCCGATGAACACGGGGTAACTCCGTACCTCGGCCGGGAGCACCACCTCAAGCGTCCTCATCCCTCAGCCTCTCCAGGACCTCCCCGGCGATCTCCTCCGGGGAACGGCCGCGGCATTCTACCACCACATCCGCCTCCAGGTACCGGGGTTCCCGGGCCGCGAGGATCCGCGCGATTCGCCCCAAGCGCGCCCCGCCCTCGTATCCCCGCAGCAGAGGGCGCGAGTCGTCGTCGACCAGGCGCGCGGCGAGCACCGCGGGGTCCTCCCGGAGGTAGACGGTGACCCCGGTCCTTTTGAGCAGGCGCCAGTTCCGATCGTCAAGGGGGGCACCGCCCCCGAGGGCCACCACGAGCCCCCTCTCCCGGCATACCGCGGCGACCGCCTCGCGCTCCCGGGCCCGGAACCCCTCCTCCCCGAAGCGGGAGAAGATCTCGGGGATCGGGAAGCCAGTACGGGCAACGACCTCAACGTCGGTGTCACGGAATTCCAGCCCCAGCCGTCGGGCGAGGATCCGCCCCACCGTGGACTTCCCCGCGCCCATGAACCCGACGAGGTAGATGTTCTTCCTCATAGTGCCGTCGCGGCCTTTAAGGCCCGCACCGTGGCCTCCAGTTCCCCCGGACGTGCCCCCGCCTCTACCTCACGCACGAGCCGGGACCCCACCACCGCCCCGTCGGCCCCGGCCCGGATCACCGCCGCCACGTGCTCGGGCCGGGAGATCCCGAATCCCACGGCGAGGGGGAGGTCGGCCACGTCCCGGAAGCGCCCTATCAGCCCCATGATATCGGGCGGGAGCCCACGTCGCTCCCCCGTCGTCCCGTAGCGGGAGACGAGGTACAGGAACCCCCGCGTGCTCGTGGCGATGCGGCGGGCCCGGTCCCCCTGGGTCTCGGGGGTGACGAGGAAGACGAGGCCGAGGCCGTGCCGCTCGGTCGCCTCCCGCAGCGGCCCCGTCTCCTCCGGCGGGAGATCGGGGACGATCAGGCCATCGACGCCGCACTCCGCGGCGGCGGCGACGAATTCCTCCTCGCCGAAGCGGAGGATGGGGTTGTAATAACCCATGAGCACCAGGGGCACGTTCACCTCGCGCCTCACCGCGGCGGCGACCCCGAGGACCGCCTCCGGCGTCGTCCCCGCCCGTAACGCCCGGACCCCGGCCCGCTGAATCGTGGATCCGTCGGCCACCGGGTCCGAGAAGGGGATCCCGATTTCGAGGACGTCGGCTCCGCCCGCGGCCGCGGCGAGGAGGTACTCGGGCGAGCGGCGCGGGTCGGGGTCTCCCCCCATGAGGTACGCCACGAGGGCCCCCTCTCCCCGGGACCTCGCAGCGGAAAAGGCCTCGGCTATCTGGATCCAACCCATCTCACTGCCCGTTACGTGTGACGCGTAAACCCATTACGGGGACCATTACCCATGGCCCGGAAGGCGAGGTCCAGGTCCTTGTCGCCCCGACCGGAGAGGGTGACCACCACAACCGCGTCCCGGGGCATCTCCCGGGCCCGCCGGACCGCCGCGTGTACCGCGTGGGCGGACTCCAGGGCGGGGATGATCCCCTCCAGTCTCGCGAGGAGATGGAAGGCGGAGAGGGCCTCCGTGTCCGTGACCGCAACGTACTCGGCCCGGCCGAGCTCCCGGTAGAGGGCGTGTTCCGGCCCCACCGCGGGGTAATCGAGACCGGGGGCGATGGAATAGGTCTCGGCGATCTGCCCCCACTCGTCCTGGAGGAGGTAGGTCCTCATCCCGTGGAGCACCCCCACGGACCCCCGGGCCAGGGAGGCGGCATGGCGCTCGCCGTCCCCACCCCCTTCTGCCCCGAGGAGGGCGACTCCCTCGTCGTCGGCGAACGGGTAGAAGGTCCCCATGGCGTTGCTCCCCCCGCCCACACAGGCGACGAGGAGGTCCGGGAGCCTCCCCTCGGCGGCGAGCACCTGCTCCCGGACCTCCCGGCCGATCACGCTCTGGAAGTCGCGCACCATCATCGGGTAGGGGTGGGGGCCGACGACGGAGCCGATGAGGTAGTGGGTGTCGCGCACGTTCGCCGCCCAGTCCCGAAGCGCCTCGTTGATGGCGTCCTTGAGGGTTTTGGTCCCCGAGTCCACCAGGTGGACCTTCGCCCCGAGGAGCTCCATCCGGAAGAGGTTCATCCGTTGTCTCTCCGCGTCCAGCGCCCCCATGTAGATCTCCACCTCGAGGCCCACGACGGCCCCGGCGATGGCCGTCGCCGTCCCATGCTGTCCGGCCCCGGTCTCGGCGATGAGCCTCCGCTTCCCCATTCGCACCGCCAACAAGGCCTGGCCCAGGGCGTTATTGAGCTTATGGGCCCCCCCGTGCAGGAGGTCCTCCCGCTTGAGGTAGATCTTGGCCCCGCCGGCGTGCGCGGTGAGGTTCCGGGCGAAATAGAGGGGCGTGGGCCGGCCCGCGTAGTCCCGCAGGTAGCGGGCGAGCTCCTCGCGGAAGCCGGGATCGTCCCGGAGCGAGAGGTACGCCTCCTCCAGTGCCTCCAGGGCCGGCATCAGGATCTCGGGGACGTACCGGCCTCCGAAGGTGCCGAACTTCCCCCCTCTCGGGTATTCACTCAGCCGCATGGCGCACCGCCTCCACGAACCGCGCGATCTTCGCGGGGGATTTACGCCCCGCGTCCTCCACACCCGACGAGACGTCCACCCAGTCGGGCTCCACCGCCCGGATAGCCGCCGCCACGTTATCCGGCGTGAGCCCGCCGGCGAGGACCACCGGGATAGGGTACAGGACATCCCGGACGAGCCGGCTCCGCCCCCAGTCGTGGGCAACCCCCGTGCCCCCGGACTTCCCCCCGGCCACGGTGTCGAGGACGACCCCGTCCAGGGACGTTCTCTTGAGCGCCTTCGCCCTCTCCAGAAGCCCCTCCAGCCCCCGGTTCCCGATCCCGAGGAGGCCCCAGATCGCGGTCTCCTCTCCCACCAACGCCCGCACCTCCCGCCAGCGGCGGGGGGGCAATTCCACGTGCAGCTGGACGACGTCCGCCCCGAGGGAGAGCAGGTCCCGGAGGACCCGGGGCTCGGGGGAGACCGTAACCGCCACCCGGAGGACACCCTCGGGAACCATGGAGAAGAGCTCCGCCGCCCGAGCGAGGTCCAGGTTTCGGGGAGACCGGGGTACCGCCACCACCGCCCCCACGGCGTCCGCACCCCGGGCCGCCGTCATGTCCTCGGGCCCCCTCAGGCCGCAGATCTTGATCCTGACCCTCATGTCGCCGTGAGTTCCCGGAGCAGCGCCTCCGGGTCAGGGGCGCGGAGGAGCGCGGTCCCCACTAAGAACCCGGCGAACCCGGCATCTCGCAGGGCCCGCACCTCCTTCGGCGAGGAGATCCCGCTCAGGGCGAGGATGGGGCGGGTATCATCGGGGACCACCGCGCGCAGGACCTCGACGGGCCGCCGCGGCTCGAGCTCCAGGGTGGCGAGGTCGCGGCTATTGATCCCGATGAGGTCCGCCTCGGACTTCAAAGCCTCTTCCAATTCAGCGGCCGAGGAGACCTCCAGCAGGACCTCGAGGCCCAGCGCGTGGGCCCGGTCGATCATCTCCGCGAGGCCGCAAGACGTGTGTCCCCTGCGGAAGAGGGCGAGGATGAAGAGGGCACAGTCTGCCCCGGTCCGGGCGTAGGCCACGAGCTGTGCGGGGTCCACCAAGAAGTCCTTGGCAAGGAGGGGGACCCCGAGCTCGGAGAGCTCCCGCAGGTGCGCGAGCGACCCCCCGAAGTGGTCTGGGTCGACCAGGACCGAGATCCCCACGGCCCCGCCGGCGAGGTAGGCCCGAGCGACCTCGGCGACGCTCCGGCCCCGGAGGAGGTCAGGGGTCGCGGGGGAGCGGGGCTTGACCTCGGCGACGATCGCCCTGCCCCACCGGGCCCGGACCGCCCGGGTGAGCGATCGGGTCGGATGTGCCTCCCGTGACGCGGGCGGGGAGTAATAACCGGACCTCACCCGGGCCCAAGCACTGCGCGCGAACCTGTCTAGGTGGTCCATGGCCGGTTCGTGAATGCCACGAGCCCCTCGAGCGCGGCGTAGGCTGCCCCGCTCCGGATCGAGTCCTCGGCGAGGGCGAGTCCTTCCTCGATCGAGGGCGCCCTGCCGGCGACGTAGATGGCGGCGGCGGCGTTCAGGAGGATCATCTCGTGGCGCGCGCCCTTCTCCTCTCCCCGGAGGATCGCCCGGGCCGTCGCCGCGGCCGCCGGGGGATCGAGGGGGCCGACCTCCTCCGGGGAGGCCCTCCCGAGGCCGAACGCCCCCGGCCGGATCCGGTAGTGGGTTATCTCCCCGTCCCGGAGTTCCCCCACCAGCGTCTCCCCGAGGAGGGAGACCTCGTCCACGCCGCCGACCCCGTGCACCACCAGGGCCCGCTCCGCCCCCAGTAGCCTCAGGACCTCGGGATATATCTCCACGAGGTCGGGAATCCCCGCCCCGAGGAGCTGGTGCCTGACCCCGGCAGGGTTGGTGAGGGGACCGAGGAGGTTGAAGACCGTGCGGATCCCGAGTTCCCTCCGGGGCCCCGCAGCGTGGCGCATGGCTGGGTGGAAGACGGGGGCGAAGAGGAACCCGATTCCCACCGTCACGATGGCCTCCTCCACGAGCCGCGGGGGCGCCTCCAGGTTCACCCCCAGGGCCTCCATGAGGTCCGCGCTCCCGCACTTGCTCGTGTGGGAGCGGTTTCCGTGCTTGGCCACCGGGATCCCGGCCCCGGCGACGACGAAGGACGCCACCGTGGAGACGTTGTAGGTCTTCACGGGGGCCCCTCCCGTGCCGCAGAGGTCGACGGGTGGCCGGTCCACCGCGGGCGAGATCCGTACGGCACATGCCCGCATCGCCTGCGCCATGGCCGCGATCTCCTCTGGGGACTCCCCTTTCGCCCGCATGCCCACCAGGAACCCCCCGATCTGGGCCGGGGTACAGCGGCCGCCCATGATCTCCCCCACCGCGGCCCCGGCGAGCTCGCCCCCGATGTCCTTCCCCTCCACGAGGAGCTTTATCGCTTCCCTTATCGCCTCCATGACTCCGCCTCCTCGAGGAAGTTCCGCAGGAGCTTCTTCCCGTGGCGGGTGAGCACCGACTCCGGGTGGAACTGTACGCCCTCGATGGGAAACCGCCGGTGCCGGACGCCCATTACCTCCCCGTCGTCGGAGACGGCGGAGAGCTCGAGCTCGCCCGGGAGGGACGAGCGCTCGATCACCAGAGAGTGGTACCGGGCCGCGGGGAAGCCGTCCGGGAGTCCCCGGAAGACCCCACGACCGTCGTGGAAGATGCGGGACGTCTTCCCGTGCCGGAGCGTCCGTGCCGGCCCCACCCGTCCCCCGAAGACCACCCCGATCCCCTGGTGGCCGAGGCAGACGCCCAGGGTGGGGACCTCCGGGGAGACCTCCCGGAGCACCCGGGTGCAGATCCCAAAGTAGCGCTCCTCCTCGGGGCGTCCGGGGCCGGGGGAGATGACGATGCCGGCGGGCGTAAGCTCCCTTACCCGCTCCAGGGTCAGCTCGTCGTTGCGGAAGACCACTGGCTCCGCCCCCAGCTCGCCCAGGTACTGGACCAGGTTGTACGTGAAGGAGTCGTAGTTGTCGATCACGAGGACCATCATCGCGCACCCCCTATCTCCAGGGCCGCCAGCAGGGCCCCGAGCTTCCCCTGGGTCTCCTCCCACTCCCTCTCGGGGACGGAATCGGCCACGATCCCCGCGCCGGCCTGGAGGTACAGCCTATTGCCCCGGGCGAAGATGGTGCGGATCGTGATCGCGGAGTCCATGTTCCCATTGGCTGAGAAGTACCCCACGATCCCGGCGTAGGGCCCCCGGGGCTCCGGTTCCAGCTCGGCGATGATCTCCATGGCCCGGACCTTGGGGGCGCCACTCACCGTGCCGGCGGGGAAGAGGGCGGCCATGGCATCGAAGGCGTCGAGCCCGTCGGCGAGCGCTCCCTCCACCCGGGAGACGATGTGCTGGACGTGACTGAAACGCTCGACCACCATGTACTCGCTAACCCCCACCGTCCCGAACCGGGAGACCCTGCCGATGTCGTTCCGGGCCAAATCCACGAGCATGTTATGTTCCGCGAGCTCCTTCTCGTCGGAAAGGAGTTCTTTCCTGTAGGTTTCGTCCACTGCTGGGTCCCCCGTGATGGGGCGAGTGCCGGCAATGGGGCAGGTGAAGAGCCTCCGACCCCTCGCCGCCAGGAACATCTCCGGGCTCGACCCCGCGATCTGGACATCCCCGAAGTCGAGGAAGTACATGTAGGGCGAGGGGTTCAGCTCTCGGAGGCGCGCGTAGGCCGCGGCCAGATCCCCGCAGAAACGGCCCGAGAGCCGGCGGGAGAGGACCACTTGGTAGATATCGCCGGCCCGGATGTACTCCTTGGCCACACGCACCGCCCCGAGGAACTCCTCCCGGCTCGTGTGTGGGCGGAGGTCCTTCAGCGAGAACTCCCCGGGCGAGCACCCCTGTTTCAGTGCCTCCACGACCTCCCCGAACCGGTCCGGTCCCAGGGAGAAGTAGATGCACCTCCCCTCCCGGTGGTGGAAGGCCACCCCGTCGAGGTAGAGCCCCATGACGAAGGCCGGAAACACCGGGTCAAACCTCTCCGGCAGCCGCTCGAGGTAGCTCACGAAGTCGTAGGAGATGAAGCCCACCAGGCCGCCCAGGTACACGGACCCCTCCCCCCCGGATCCCGCGGCGCGTGGGAGCGCATCCCTGAGGAACTCCAGCGGATCCGTGGCCGGACCGACATCGACCCCGTCGACGGTGAAGCGACCGTCCCGGAGGGAGATGACCCGTTGTGGGGCGAAACCGATAAAGGTGTGCTCGGCCAGCCTCTCGGGGCCGGAGCCGCTCTCGAGGAGGAAGCAGTGGGGAAATGTCCTCCTCAGCGAGAGGAAGGCGCCGAACGGGTCACGGTAGGGAAGTTCCCGGAGGGTTACTTCGAGGGGCTCACGCGGGAGGGAGGATCGCGGGAGGCCAAACCCGATCACCTCGCACGAGATTCTTCACGCACCATCACCTCCTTCTCGAGATCGTTCGTCGTGGCGAACACTTCTTATTTAGGTCATTGTCACCGCATCGTCAAGGGATTCGCGATGTGTCTCCCATGGGTACCGGGGTACGTTCGCCCAGCGGTCAGAGCACGCGGTGTAAAATGTGAGGCGATGGAAAGGATAGTGGTGACCGACGTGGTGGCGGAGGCGAGGCGCGCCCTGGGGGAGAGGCTCCTCATCCTCGCCCACCATTACCAGCGGGACGAGATCGTGGAGGCCGCCGATTACCGCGGGGACTCCCTGGAGCTCTCCCGCCGGGCCGCGGCGTCGGATGCACGGTGGATCGTCTTCTGCGGGGTCCATTTCATGGCCGAGACCGCCGCCGTGCTGGCGAAGGAGGGCCAGCGAGTGCTCATTCCCCGGGAGGACGCGGGCTGCTTCCTCGCCCACTCCATCGACTACCCCTCCCTCATGGAACTCTGGCGGGTACTCTCCGACGTCATGGACCCGGACGAGGAAGTCATTCCCGTCGCCTACGTGAATACCACCGCCGACGTCAAGGCCTTCGTGGGGGAGAAGGGCGGGGCCTGTTGCACCTCCTCCAGCGCGGAAACCGTGCTCCGCTGGGCGTTCTCGCGGCGGCCACGGGTCCTGTTCGTCCCTGACCAGTACCTGGGGCGGAACACCGCCCGGCGGCTGGGAATCCCGGAGGAGGAGATCGTGGTTTGGGACCCCCGTTTCCCCGATCTAGACCGAGAAAGATTCGCGCGGGCGAGGCTCATCCTCTGGCGGGGGACATGCAACGTGCACGTGCGGTTCCTCCCCGAGGACGTGCGGCGGGTGCGAAGGGAGCGCCCCGAGGCCAAGGTGATCGTCCACCCCGAGTGCCGCCCCGAGGTGGTGGAGCTCGCGGACGAGGTGGGCTCCACCTCATACATCATCAAGACGGTAACCACCTCCCCGCCGGGCTCGGTTTGGGCGGTGGGAACCGAGGAGCGGCTCGTCTCGCGCCTGGCCAAGGAGAACCCGGAGGTGGAGGTTTTCTCCCTGGCCGAGGTACCCCCCTTCTGCAGCTATATGTCCCTCACGCGCCCCGAGGATTTGGGCGCGATCCTCGGGGGGCTCCTCTCGGGGGAGGAACGGAACGTGGTGGAGGTGCCCCCGGAGATCCGGGAGCCGGCGCGGCTCTCCCTCGAGCGGATGCTGGAGATCACCTCCAAATAGCGTAGTGAGGAGACGGAGGGGCGGGGGATAATGCCCCCGCCCCCCTTCTTCCCCTCTTATCTACACGTATCAGAACGGTCCACGGTGGTGTAGGCGGTATTGTTCGTCTCATCGCATTCCTCTACCTTGTCTTTGCAATCCACCATCACATGTACCGGGATCGGGAAGGAGAATTGACCCGGGGGCAGGGTTATCTCGGCGCTGACGTGGTCAGTGCTGCCCGCCAGAATCGTTCCCGCCCATTCGGTGGTCGATTGCCCGCCCGCGGTGATGCACACGTACACGTTGGAAGCCTTGACAGCGCCCTCGTTCTTCACCCATACGTCCACCTGTACGTGGAATCGCTGTTTAGCATCGATATACCAACAGGCCCTGAGTTTTTTTACCACGAGATCAGGGCACCCCTCTTCCTGTGCCTCCGGCCCGGTGGTGGAGAATTTCAACCTGAGGAGGTCTCCCCTTACGGTCGCTGGGACGAGACAGGAGGTCACCATGGCTGGACGGACGACGTCCGTGGTCGGAGCGGGGACCGCGAACCCGAACACCGCGGATGAACCGGGCATGATGCCGCAGTCCCCCAGTGGGGCCGTCCACGACCAGCCCGCCGGGTACCATGCGTTCTCCAGCCAACCCGCGGGCCCCCACTGATCCAGGGTGGTCAGGCCGCCGGTGTTGGGAATGAAGAACTCGCAGATGCCGCAGCCGTTATGGAGGAAGTCGATATTGCGCACCGTGTAGATGTAAAGGTCGCGGTCCCCATCGTGGACCGCGCATTCCTCCACCTCGAAGGTCCCGAACTCCGTTTCCACCCTGGTCACGTCATATCCGAAGGCGTTGACGGCACACGAATACTCTTCGCCCGTCGGCCTGGGTTTCCGCAGCGGCGAGAGGGCCAACATGAACTCCAACGGCTGCCAGCCCCCGTATGCCACCAACCAGTGGCGGACGCCCTCGCGCATGTAGGTGGGGAATATCTGTCCCTGGAGGCCCGCCGCACCGGGGTCGTCGCTCGTGTCCACCACGTCGATGGGCCATCCCCCCGGCACCTCTTGGAACTCGAACGAGCGGCCGACGAAATACCGGTTGTGGCCGCGCTCGGGACCGAGCCCCAAGATCACGCCTTCGGCGGACAACAGTTCCTCGGTGTAATCACCATGGGCGGCGTTGGGCTTCAGCTCGAAGGAGATGTTCGGGTAGAGGCCCGGGTCGAACGGCCGCCCCATCACCGCGCCGTACTCCTCACGGAACGTGTCGTCGTAGATCTTCAATACGAACTGGTTCGGGTACCGTTCCGCCACATACCGGGCGATGGCGTCCACCAGCCGGGGATCGAGAGCCCCCCTATCGGGCCGTACCTGCATGTCGGGGGAGAGTCTCTCCGCGAGCAAAACGGTATCCCGTTCGTCTATGGTGCCGTCGCCGTTGAGATCGGGAAGCAAAGCGCGGAATCCGTGGTCCGCCAGCCAAGCGAGCACGATAGCGGCGCACGTGGGCCCGTCGTAAGCCACGGTCCCTTCGAGCACTTCCTCGTGGGAGATGAGCTGGAGGTCGGTTACCTGGAAATACTCCCGAGAGGGCATTTCCTGCGACACGGCCAGGAGACCGAGGAGAAAAAGCGACAAAATCGCCGCGTACGACCTTTTCATTTGGACCACCTCCATCCGCAGTATACTGCTTCTTGGACATTAATTATTTTGGGATGATTCGGGGAGTAAACGGTGACCCATGGCGGAGGGTTTCGGCCATGAAGGTCTATCCAATCTGGTTCGACTCCCTGGGGGCGAAATCGATGTGCGTCCTCATCGAGACCCCGGATATCCGATTGCTCATCGACCCCGGGGCCGCCATCATGCAGCCCCGCTACCCCGCACCGACCGAGCTCAAGATCTACTACCTGGAGCTCGCCCTCGAGGCGCTGGTGGCCGCGGCGGCCCACTCCACTCACATCGCCATCACCCACTACCACTACGACCACTTCCGCCCTGACATCCCCCAGCTCACCCGGGGGAAGATCCTATGGATCAAGGATCCCAACCGCTGGATCAACCGCTCCCAGTGGGGGAGGGCCCGCGAGTTCCTCTCCATCCTGGCCGCAGATCGGGGGGTCGCGCTCGAGGAAGTGCCCCCCGGCGCGGGGGAATATCCGGACCCCCTGGATGAGCTCCCCCGGGCCAGGGAGGACGGGGCACCGGAGGAGCTCCGCAAGAAATGGCGCAAGCGCTTCCGGGGTCTCGTGCGGATATGGGAGAGGGGCCCCTGGGTACCCGCGGATCCGTTCGCCGGGGAGGTGATGTACGCCGACGGGCGGACCTTCCGGGTCGGGGACACCGTGGTCCGCTTCTCTCCCCCGCTCTTCCACGGGGTGGAGTACGCGAGCCCGGGGTGGGTCCTGGCGGTGGTGGTGGAGCACGGCGGCGAGAAGCTCCTCTACTCCTCGGATCTCCAGGGCCCGATCGTCGAGGACTACGTAGGGTGGATCGCCGATGAGGCGCCGGACATCCTGATCCTGGACGGCCCGGCCACCTATCTGCGCGGACCGCTTCAGTCGGAGGCGACCCTCCGCCGGGCGATCCGCAACTGCACGGAGGCGGTGCGGAGGGCGCGGGTGACGATCCTCGATCACCACCTGGCCCGGGAGCCCAAGTTCAGGGAGGCCTGCCGGGAGGCCTTTTCCGCCGGGGCCATCACCGGGGCCGAGGCCCTGGGCCTCCGCCCCCTCACCGACCGGCTTCGGGAGTGGAAGGAGGCGGGGACACTCCACGAGGTCATGGAGGAGGCCCGGGCGGGGGCCCTCGACCGCGACCTCCCGACCCGGGGCCTCACGGTGGCGCTCCACCCCTGAACACGAAGGTCGATCCCTCCCGAGAAATTCTTTCGAATTGGCATAAATTTGTGTGAGGGAATATGATGATGGATGTGATGAAGTATCCGGCGGTGTTATTGCTGGCAGTCTGTTTCGCGGTGATCTCCCTCGGGGCCGAGACGGTGGTCCACGTGCGGGTCGAGGGGGAGATCAATCGGGGCACGGTGCTCGTCCTGCGGGGCGCCATCGAGCGCGCGGAGGAATTGGGCGCGGCCCTCCTCGTCATCTCCCTCTCCACCCCCGGAGGGTACCTCGACGCGGCCCTCCAGTGCCGGGACCTCCTATTGGATGCCCCCGTGCGGACTGTGGCCTACGTCGACCGCGAGGCGATCTCCGCCGGAGCGCTCATCGCCATCTCGTGCGAGCGGATCCATTTCGCCCCCGGTGGAGTCATGGGAGCGGCGACTCCGGTCTACTTCGACCGGGGGCGGATGGAGGTGGCGCCGGAGAAGCTCGTCTCCGCGGTGCGGGAGATCTTCCGCGCCACCGCCGAGGCCCGCGGCCGGAACCCGGACGTCGCCGCGGCCATGGTGGACCGAGCGGTGGAGGTCGAGGGTCTCGTCGAGGTCGGGAAGCTCCTCACCCTGACGCCCGCGACGGCAACGGAATGGGGCTATTCCGACGGTCTCGCGGAGGGGCTGGCGGATGTCCTCCGGGCGGAGGGCATCCCGGATGCCGAGCTGGAGGAGTTCAAGACGAGCCTCGCGGCGCGGGCGGTGGCGGTCCTCACTTCGCCGTTCTTCTCGGGACTCCTCATCACATTGGGGATCTTCGGTCTATTGGTCGAGCTCTCGGTCCCGGGATTCGGGATCCCGGGGATCATGGGGATGGGGTCGCTCGGTCTCTTCTTCTGGAGCCACTTCGCCGTGGGCCTCGCGGGGTGGGAGTCGCTGGGCTTCTTCATCGCCGGGCTGATCCTCGTCTTCCTCGAGATCTTCGTCTTCACCGCCGTGGACTTCGGGGCAGTGGGGATCGTGGGGCTCGGGCTCATCGGCTTCGGGTTCTACACCGCCATGGTGGGGCCGTTGACCGCCCCGGCTCAGGTCTCCCGTGCGATCATCGCCGTCTCCGTGGGCCTGGTCGTGGCCCTGGTGGGGTTGGCCCTCCTCATCACCTTCCTCCCCAGGACCCGGCTCCGCTTCGGTGGAGTGCTCCTGCGGAGCGCCATCGACTCCCGGGCCCTGCGGATCGAGCCCCGGAGCGAATGGGTGGGAAAAACCGGGATCGCCCTCACCGATCTGCGCCCGGTGGGCAAAGGGGAATTCTCCGGGAGGATCGTGGACGTTGTAAGCGAAGAGGGATACCTCCCCAAGGGAACGGAGATCGTAATCACCCGGGCCGAGGGAATACGGTTCGTGGTGCGGAAAATAGGAGGTGAACGCGGATGATCGGGACGATCGTCATCGCAGTAGTTGTATTGTTTGTGGTATGGGTTTTCTTCTACTTCGTGCCGGTGGGGTTGTGGATCTCGGCCATCGCTGCCGGCGTCCCCGTGGGGCCGATGACCTTCATCGGCATGCGCCTGCGGAAGGTCAACCCCCACCGGGTGGTGGGACCGATGATCGCGGCGTGGAAAGCGGGGCTGAGGCTGTCCGTCTCCAACTTGGAGGCCCACTACCTCGCCGGGGGGAACGTGGAGCGGGTGGTGCGGGCCCTGATCTCGGCCGATAAGGCCGGGATTCCCCTCGACTTCAAGCGGGCGGCGGCCATCGACCTCGCGGGGCGCGACGTGTACGACGCGGTGGCCATGTCGGTGAACCCTCGGGTGATCGAGACCCCCAAGATCGGCGCCGTGGCCAAGGACGGGATCCAGCTCTTCGCCATCGCCAAGGTCACGGTGCGGGCGAACCTGGAGCGGTTGGTGGGCGGGGCCACCGAGGAGACGGTGATCGCCCGGGTGGGCGAGGGGATCGTGTCCGCCATCGGCTCGGCGGGTTCCCACAAGGAGGTGCTGGAGAACCCCGACGCCATTTCCAAGCGGGTGCTCGAGAAGGGGCTGGACGCCGGGACGGCGTTCGAGATCCTCTCCATCGACATCGCGGACGTAGACGTGGGCAAGAACATCGGCGCCCAGCTCCAGGCCGATCAGGCCGAGGCCGACCTCAAGGTGGCCCGCGCCAAGGCCGAGGAGCGCCGGGCGATGGCCATCGCCCTGGAGCAGGAGATGAAGGCGCTGGTGTGGGAGCGCCGGGCGGCGGTGATCGAGGCCGAAGCCGAGATCCCCAGGGCCATCGCCGAGGCCTTCCGCAAGGGGCAACTCGGGATCATGGACTACTACCGGCTCAAGAACATCCAGGCCGACACCAGAATGCGGGAATCCATCGCGGGAGAGGAGACCCCACCTAAGGGTGAAGCCCCGGGCGACGAGGCCCTGGCCTGACGGAGATGCGGGGGATAACGGTTGCCGACGAATTGAAACGCCTGCTCGCGGAACAGCCCCAGGTGGCGGTGGTCCTCGCCGAGATCCTGGGGCCGCCCCTGGCGCTGCGGGAGGGGCCGCCGCCCGAAGAACCGCCGCCGGAGGATCAGTCCAAGTAGCCGAGATCCCGGAGCCTGCGCTCCACCTCGCGCTCTTCCTCCGCGGTATAGGCGGAGAGCAACCCCTTCTCCCGGAGGTCCCTCCGTACGAGTTCTTCCACGTACTCCGGGACGGAGCCGGCGCCGAGCTCGCCCAGGTTCTCCGCTATCGTGCGGTAGAGGTCATTGGGGATCGCGATCTTCCTGGCCTTTCCCAATTTCTCACCTCCTCGTCGGGGTCTTCGGGTCCAGTGGAACGACGCTGGAAGATCTGCCCCCATTTTACGCGCCAGGCTGTGTGGTAGACTGTGACGCCGGCCAGGGCGTCGGAAAACGTGCACAGGCGAGGGGGGAGGGATGCTGGAGGCGGTGAAGCTCGAGGTCGTGGACCTCCACAAGAGATTCGGTCCGGTGGTGGCCGTGGACGGGGTCTCCTTCGCCGTCTCCAGGGGGGAGATCCTGGTCCTCCTCGGCCCATCGGGGTGTGGGAAGACCACGATCCTCCGCCTCATCGCCGGGCTCGAGACCCCCGACCGGGGCGACGTCCGCATCGGGGGCCGGTCCGTCCTCGGCCTCCCGCCGGAGCGGCGCGACGTGGGGCTCCTGTTCCAAAACTACGCCCTCTTCCCCCACATGAGCGTCGCGGGGAACGTGGCCTATGGGCTCCGGTTCAAACGGGTCCCCCGCCGCGAGCGGGTCCGTCGTGTGCGGGAGCTCCTCGAGCTCGTCGGGCTCACCGGATATGAGCGGCGCAAACCCCACGAGCTCTCCCATGGACAGAAGCAGCGTGTGGCCCTGGCCCGGGCCTTGGCCCCGGGGCCGGAGGTCCTCCTCCTCGACGAGCCGCTCTCCGCCCTGGACGCCGCCCTGCGGACCGAACTCCGCTGGGAGCTCCGACGTATCTTGAAGGAACAGCACATCACCTCCGTGTACGTGACCCACGATCAGGAGGAGGGGTTCACCCTCTCCGATCGGATCGCGGTGATGCGCGATGGCCGGATCGAGCAGCAGGGACACCCGGAGGAGCTGTACTTCTCGCCACGGACGCCGTTCGTCGCCACCTTCCTCGGAAAGGCCAACCTCTGGCCGGGGACCCTACGGCGGGGAGATGGCGGCGCCTGGGTCGATGTGGCGGGCGCGCATATGCCGGCCGATGCCGGGGATCTCCCGGACGGGAGTGCCGTATATGTGCTCCTGCGGCCGGAGGACATCGCGGTCGGCGAGGGGGAGTTCGAGGCCGAGGTGGAACGGGTCGAGTTCCACGGCGATCGCTGGGAGGTCCGCGCCCGATTTCGTTCACACCCCCTGGTGGTCTTCGCCCCCGGCCGGGTTTCCCCCGGAGGCGTGATCCGATTCGGGCTGAAGCGTCGTCCCCTGGTATTGGAGAGGCGCTCCTAAGGGATGCTCCGCATTTCCCCGCGTCCGAAACATTCGGAGTTGACGCGTTTTGGCGACGTGACGTAAGAAATATGCGTACCTTGATAGGAGGTGAGTTGAATGAAGGGGCATAGGGCGATCGGCGTGGCCTCGGTTCTTTGTGTGTTTTTCATCGTGTCGGTCGTCGGTTCTGTCGCTGAGGCCAGGGACGAAGGGATTGCGTTCACAACGGAGGTCGTCGTGGGGACAGGGGGAGGGGCGCTTCTGGGCTTGGCCGGGTTCTGGGGCGCCACGTGGGTATGTCTCTCCACGGCCGCGGACGCCGGCCTCGGGGCTTTGGGATGCGTCATCGTTGGGGTCTACGGGTATTTGCTCGGGGTTCCGCTTGGGGCCACATTGGGGGTGAGCATTTCGGGCATGGAGTTGGGCGTCGAGGGGGACCCCGTGCTCGCCGCGTTGGGCGCGATCTTGGGTGAAGCCCTCGGCATCGGCGTCCTGTCCGTGATATATCGGGGCGGCGGGGTGACCGACGAGGTCACCGTGGCCGCTGCTCTGGGGCTCGTCCCCTTCCTGAGCGCGGTGGGCGCTGCCATGGGCTATAACGCCGGCCTGTCACCGGACGGCATCGGGCTCTCGAACACCTTCACCACCGAGGCCCGGGACCGTCTGGTGGGCCTCGGGCTGTCGGGCTTGGCCTTCTAACGGATCTCCAGTGGCTCCGGGGTGACTCGTCGCCGATACATAACCTCCGGGTGGCCTTTGGATAGAGGGGAATGATCGTGTGCTTCTAAAGGAGGAAACATGCTCGAATTCGTGGACATGAAGGTGGGCGAATTCCTGCGGGCGCTTGCGGCGCCCACTCCGACGCCGGGCGGGGGGACCGCCGCCGCCATCGCCGGGGCCATGGCGGCCTCGCTCCTCGGGATGGCCGCCTCCGTATCGTTGAGGAAGAAGCCGGAGGACCGGGTGTTACAGGGGACGATCTCCCGCGCCGAGGAGCTGCGGGAAAAGTTCCTAAAATTGGCGCAGGAGGACACCGCGGCCTACGAGAAGGTCGTGGCCGCCTACAAGCTTCCCCGGGAGACCCCGGAGGAGGCGGAGGCGCGCCGTGCGGCGATCCAAGAGGTACTGGTGGAGGCGGCACGGGTTCCCCTCCGCACCGCGGAGCTCTCCTTCGAGGTCCTGGAGCTGGCGGCGGTGGCCCGGGGGTCAATCCCTGAGGCCATCGCGAGCGACGTGTTGGTGGCGGTGCGCCTCGCCCATGCGGCGGTCAAGGGGGCCCTCTACAATGTCGACATCAACTGCCTCTCGTTGAAAGACGAGGCCGCACTGGCGGAGTTCGCCCCGCGGCGCGAGGAGATAGAGGCGCGGGCGGACGAGATCGTGACACAGTTCGCGGGGACGGAGGCCAACATAAAAAAGTGGCTGGGAGAGGAGGACTCGAACCTCCACTAGCGGGTCCAGAGCCCGCCGGCCTACCGATTAGCCGATCTCCCAGCAGGCATTTCAATTTTAGCGGTCCCTCCTGTGCCGTTGCAACCCTCGTTCACGCGGGCAAATCTGGGGGGTCAGGCCTTTACATTTGATGTTGGCGGTGGAATGGTGTCCCATGGCGAGGCCGCTGAGGCTGGAGTTTCCGGGGGCCCTTCTACCACATCACCTCCCGGGGAAACGGGGGACAGCCCGTCTTCGTGGACGACGAGGACCGGCTGGAGTTCCTCGGGATCCTCGTCGAGACCCCGGAAGCCGGCCTCTCCCGGGGCATGCGCCGGCTGAACGGCGTCTACCACCAGGCCTTCAACCGGAGGCACCGCCGCCCCGGCCACCTCTTCCAGGGAAGGTATAAGTCCATCCTGGTGGAGAGGGATGCCTATCTCCTGGAGGTCGCCCGCTACATCGTGCTCAACCCGGTGCGGGCGGGATCGGTGGAGCATCCCGGGAGGTGGGAGTGGTCCAGCTACCGGGCCACGGCGGGGCTCGAGGAGCCCCCGCCATTCCTGGGGGCGGACCGGTTGCTCCCCCGGTTTGACCCCCGGCCCGGGCGGGCGCGGCGGGCGTACCGGCGGTTCGTGTCCCGGGGGAAAGGGGTGGAGATCTGGCGGGAGCTCAGGGGCGGGGCGATCCTGGAGGAGCCCTTCGCCGGGGTGCGGGACAAGGCGGACAGGGATGCGCGGATCTACCTGGCGATATAGTGGGACATGGGTACCGGCTGGGGGAGGTCGGGGCATATCTGGGGTTGCATTACTCCACCGTGAGCCGGATCGTGGGAAAACAAAGATCAAAAGTAAAGGCCTGACCCCCCTCGATTTTCGATTCAGTGCTCGGCGGGGAACCAATTTTCCCGTGCGAGGACTTCGAATGTCACCTGCATACTCGGCACATCCCCCCTCGCCACATATACCGCGACTCCCTCTCCAACGGCACCTTTGACCATCGCCACCGCTTCGTGCGAAAATCCCGGGCACAGGCTTATCGAGTGAACCCCTTCTTGGACCAGTTCTTTGCATACTTGGACTGCCTGGTCAAAGTTCATAAGCTCGACCACCACTACCGTCAGGTCGAGGGTTGCGGTCTTTATCGTGGCTCTGTGCCGCTCGGGGTTGCCATCGGGGGCCATGACGATGGAGGCTACCTTAAAGGGCATATTCTCACCTCCCTGTAGGGAACAAGATTAAGGAATCCGACTATTAAGGAAACCAAAAGGAAATGTTCTGGGTTACATGTCCCTACAAAAAAACGTTACCTTATCTTTCTCTATAGAGCAAATGAGGGCGGGGCTCCTCAGTCCCTGATCATGGCGTGGAAGCCCATGGCAATTTGCTCCATTGAAAAGAACGCTCTTTTCTCGAATCACCCCCAAAGGGTACCCTCTTGCGGGGAACGATATGCCGGGCGAAAGGGGACGTTGCGGCTCCCAGGGAGATCAGGGAGATGAGGACAGTGGAAGGGGAACCAGGATGATCGACGTGTCCCCATCTTGGCCCTTTAGCGGGGCGATTTGATGCTGGGCTATAGGCCCCGGACATTGACGGTTCACACCGTTGATCGGGCCCTCCAGGAGTGGCTGCGAGGGTTCCCGAAGCCCCTGGTCGACCTCTCGAACCTCCAGAGGTTCGATGCCTATGCCATAGCGCTCCTTCTCCTCATCGGGAAGTGGGCGTGTGACGGAGGGGCGCGGTTCCTCCTCCCCGAGAGGGGGGATGTCGCCCGGGCCCTGGTCTCCACCGGGCTCTTCGGGTTCCTCTCCCGGGGGTACTGGACCGATCGACCGTTGCCCGAGCCCGCTGAAGGTGGGACGGGGTTCGTTATCCTCGAGGTGAAAGGAGAGGAAGGCATCGGGGCCCTGGTGGACTCCCTGGCGCAGCGGCTGAGCGCCCGCTTCCCGTTCGGCGAATGGGCCAACCGGATCATCGTGAAGGGGGTGTTCGAGCTCCTCCAGAACATCCCCCAACACGCCGGGGTGGGGCTCCACGGACGTCCCCTCTTCGGGTTCGCCGTCCTGGAGGAGGCGGAGGATCACCTGCACCTGGCGGTGGTGGACCAGGGGGTGGGGTTGGCGGGGAGCCTCGGGCTCAACCCCCGTTACCGGGGAGTGACGACGGCGGAGGCCCTGGAGATGGTCCTGGTCGAAGGGGCCTCGCGGTTCGACGACCCCGGCCGGGGCGGGGCGTTACGGGCCATCCGGGAGACGGTGCGGGCGAACGCCGGCGAGATGTACGTGCGCACGGGGAACGGGGCCTTCCTCCAGGAGGACGTGGAGTGGAGCGTGGGGGAGGTCCCGGAGTTCCCGGGGGTCCAGGTATCGATCCGGCTTCCCCGGTACCTCTTCGAACGAGGGGAGAACTGATGCGGAAAGGCTTCTTCAACGAGGCGACCTTCTCCCTGGCGGGGTACGGCGCCAGGCTCGGGCTGCGGCGGGAGGGGATCACCGTGGCCGAGGAGATTTGGCGCGCGCTCGCGCGCGTGAAGCGCCCGGGGGTACTGCGGGTGGAGCTCGGGGGGATCGAGGTCCTGAGCGGGTCGTTCGCCGATGCCGCCCTGGCGGGGCCCCTCTCCCGCCTCGTCGAGGGGGCACTCCCCGAGCGGTACATGTACGTGGCCGCCCCGGACCCCGAGGTCGTGGAGGACCTGGGGACGAAGCTGGAGCAGCGGAACCTGGCGATGATCGCCCTCCTCCCCGGCACCTGGGACACGCTGGGGTACCTTTCCCCCTCCCTGAGGGAGGCCCTCTCCCTGGTGGTCGACCGCGGTGAGACGACGAGCGCCGAGCTCGCCGAGGCGCTCGGGATCTCCCCCAAGGCCGCGGCGGTGCGCCTCAAGGAGTTGGCGAAGGGGAAGTTGATACACCTCGCGTCCGAGCCCCGTCCGGTGGGCGGGATCCAACGCCGGGCGATCTCCTTCATCCTCCCGTCTCGGTAAGTTATAATAGCTTACCGAGGTGGGAGATGGAACGGCCTATTGAAGTCGTAGCCTGGTTTCCTGTTGACCGGCGCTATCCCGTGCCGCTGGTCGTGGTGCGGGACGGGGTGCGCGAGCGGGTGGAGAGGGTCCACCTCGTCCACGAGCGCTGGTCCGCCGGGGACCTCCTCCTCGTCTACGCCCTCACCGCCGGGGGAAGTTGGCTCCAGCTCCGGTTTGACACCCGACGGGCCCGCTGGTTCCTGGAGGAGAGCAACCGGTTGGAGGGGGCATGATCATCTTCCACGTCGACATGGACTCCTTCTTCGCCTCGGTGGAGCAGCAGGCCCGCCCGTGGCTCCGGGGGAAGCCCGTGGTGGTCTCCGGCCGGCCCGACATCTATTCCGTGGTGGCGGCGGCCTCCCGGGAGGCCAAGCGCTACGGGATCCGCTCGGGGATGACCACGTGGGAGGCCAAGAAGCTCTGCCCCGACGTGATCTTCATCCCAGGCGATCCGGCAAAATACGAGACCGTGACGCGCCGATTCCTTGAGATCCTCATCTCCTACACCCCGATGGTCGAGGTCTACTCCATCGACGAGGTCTTCCTCGACGCCACCGACCTCGTCCCGCGGTACGGGAGCCCCATCCCCCTGGCCCAGGAGATAAAGGCCCGGTTCCGAAAGGCCCTCGGGGAGTGGATCACCTGCACCATCGGGATCGCCCCCAACAAGCTGCTCGCCAAGCTGGCCACGGACGAAGCCAAGCCCGACGGGATCCGGTGGATCAGGCCCGGGGAGGTCCCTGAGGTCCTGAGGAAGACGCCCGTGGAGAAGGTGTGCGGGATCGGGCCGCGGATCGCGCGGCGGCTGTCGCACATGGGCGTCTGGACCCTGGCGGACCTGGGGCGGTACCCGGCGGCCTACCTGCGCAAGGCGTTCGGGGTCTATGGGGAGACCTTGGCCCTGTGGGGCCGGGGCCTAGACCCCACCCCGTTGCGGCCCTACTGGCAGGAAGAGGAGGAGAAGAGCATCGGTCACTCCCACGCGGTCCCGCGGGCGCTCCGCCACCCCGAGGGGGTACGCAAGGTCCTCCTCTACCTCTGCGTGAAGACGGCCCGGAGGCTCCGGTCCCGGGGGTTCGCCGGCCGGGTGGTCCACGCCATGTTCCGGGACGGGGAGATGCGGTACCGCGGGGCCCAACGGGCCCTCTCCACTTCCACCTGCGACGAGGAGCGGATCTACCGCACGGCGCTGGAGATCGTCGAGGGGCTCGGGGGCTTCCCCGCCGAGACCACCCTGGTGGGAGTACGGGTCACGGGCCTTGAGCGCATAATGGGTTCTCCCAGGCCCCTCTTCCCTCGGGACATCCGGAGGGAGAGGCTCCTAGAGGCCCTCGACCGAATCCGTGACCGATTCGGGGAGGACGCGGTCTACCCCGCGTCGATCCTCGAGTGCCGCCTCCTCACGGAAGCCACCGGGGGAATGGGCCGGGAGCGCGAGATCGCCCGCACATTTCGGAAGTCTTCTCAATCGAGCTCAGAGCCTGCGGTCCTGCCCGAGTGAAGACAACGAGTGCATCAAAAGCTTAAGTCCATTTTCTATAGCTATAAATTTCTGAAGGGTACTATGGAAGCTGAGAATCTCCTTTGGCACCACGGACCTCCCAGACAGGCGGCACCGCCACTGCCCCGAACATCTTTCCCGCCACCCTCTTCAACGGTGGCCGCAGGATGTATCGCTTACCCTCATGCACAATCTCTACCTCTCGTACCTCCAAAAGGCCCCGCAGCTATTTCTGAACGAACTTGCTTGCTAGCTCGATTATAGATTTTTGAACTTCCAGGACCTTCTCGAATGGCGCACCACGCTCAAGCAAGTCCCACAGTTCAATGACCTTTTTCATATAGTCACTCCGAAGGGGTTCGGGAACTAGACCATAGAGAGCTTGGCCTATGTGGTATTCAAAATATATGATTTTTTCTCTTTTTCCTTCAATAAATTGGTCCGGATCCTTGCATATCCTCTCTCTAAGCATGTATTCAAATAGCAGTGCTAACTCCAGAGCTTCGTCCAAACCGAATTTTTCACCGATGTCCCTATACACCTTGATTCCTTGTTCAAGATGCACACACGCATCCATCGGCATCGGTAACGGCACTAAACCCTTCTCCTTGCCTTCCCCAATGTCATCTCCGCGGACTTTTCTAGCTGCCGAAATAGGATCTTCTGCTACTTCTTTTTTTATTTCTTCTAAAGCCTTTCCCTTCAGTTTATCTATTCCCTCAGCAGCTTTTTTCGCCGCCTCTCGATGTATTGGTTTCTTCAAAAGTCGAGCCGCTATCTTAAGCACTGAAGAGAGAATGTCTAAAATATCATCGGTGTCATTGTCACGGACCAGAATCCTTAGGGAGAATTCGAATTCTTTTTTCCTGCAATCTATTTCACATTCTTGAAAACACCATTTTTTAAAACACGCGAGATAGCCATCCTTTTTTCCGCCGTCAGTAAGGTCTAACGGCTCCTTCTGGCCGGCCGCAAAATCCCCAATCTCACCAGTGAAAAACGGGAACGTGCCGCAGATAGTGTCGAACTCCCCGGCAACAAAGAGGTCACCTGCGCCTCGTGCGAAACCGTCACCATCATCTTCAATTCCCTCGACTTTGGTGATATAGAGACCGATTCTATATTTACATTTATCATTTTTTTTACCCAAAAAGAAGATCTTAATCCTTAATGTGATGGTCCCGTTCAATTTCCCTTCTTTCCTCAGCTCTACCTTTACGTCGGTCGAGATCGAGGGCGCTTTTTGTTCAGCTTGATGGGATAAGTAGCCAGCAAAGTGAACAGGAACCGGTTGTGATCCAAATGAAGATGTAGTTGTGATGGAATCAGTAACGCTATCACTTAATGATTTAACCCTCTTGTCGATTTCTTCGGCCAGCTTTTGCACTAGAGCAGGATCTGGAGGTGATGTATTTGGATCATTCATTATTGCAGAACCGGTGATAACAAGGTATTGCTGCCGATAGAAAATGAAAAGTTTGAGCCCCGAAGGAGAGGTCAAGGAGGAACATTCCTCTCCAATGGTTTCCAGTTGGGATGCATCGGACAGCTCAGCTTTTGCGAGATCATAATCATCCTTGGCATCTGTCGAATTGGCGAATTGACAAACCATTGCCCAAAGCAACTTGTTGTCCATTTGCCAAACACGAATATAAGCAGCGGTTGCCAACAATAGATCGATCGCTCGGGGATCAACGGAACCTTCAAGAAGAGTATTCCATTCCAAAGCAATGCATTCTGGGAAAAGCTCACTAATGGACGTAGACGCGGGTAAGACCGACATCGAGGCCAAAGAAGTGATCATTACGACATGAGCGACGATTAACAAAGAATAGCTTACAAAAGTCTTTAACCCAACCCCACTTTCTTTTGCCCTGTCTACCACCTTTTCACCTCCTTCAAAAATCTTCAGCTAAACCGGATAAATTGAACAACAAAGGTGAATGCTTCCATGAAATAGGGCCAAAAATCCTTCTATCCAGGTAGAGATACAGCCTGTGGCAATGCCTCCCCAGTAACTCGGCCTCTGCTCTTCCCTGAAATGTGGTCAAAGTTGTTTGTGAAAGGTGTTTTGAGAAGTTAATCATTGCGCCCATCCCTCTATGCGACCGGGAGAAAAGATAGCGAATCCACCTCTCCGTTTACTTTTCTATAACTATATTTTACTAATAGTTAAATGGTTAGTCAAGAGCAAAATGTGGCCCTGCCAACAAGAAGCTCCTCAGCCCACTAAGACCTGCAAAGGGCCTGATAAACTATCCCAGGAGGTAACAGGGCTCCCCAGGTTTTACAAGTGACCGGGGATGGCGTCCGCGTTATGGTCCTCAGCTCTCGGGGAGCTCCACCGCAAGCGCCTCGAAGAGCTCCTCCTCAATGTAGATCGGGGCGGAGAGTCGCAGGGCCAAGGCGACAGAATCGGAAGGCCTGGCATCGAGCTCGAGGGTTCTCCCGTCCGGAAGCTTAAACCTCAGGCAGGCGTAGCAGATCCCCTCCTCCATCTTCGTGAGATCCACCTCTTCCAAGGTTCCCCCGAACCTCTCCACGATCGCCGCCATCAGATCGTGGGCAACCGGCCTCCGGGGCACCGTCCCCCGAAGCGCATAGAGAATGGCCATCGCCTCCACTTCCCCGATCACGAGCGGCACACACCCCTTGCCATCGACCTCCTTGAGAAGAAGCACCGGGCTCCTCGTCTCCCGCTCCAGGCCCACACCCTTCACTTCAAGCGCCTTCATCATTCCACCCCCTAAAGTCCCTTCCTCTCCTCGGGGTATTCGGGACGGTTCGCGTCTTGGGGCTCGGGGTATACATAAACCCACTTCGACTCCTCGTGAGACACCGTGGTATGGGACGGTGGTCTATCTGCATTGAGGCCCGAACTGGTCTACTTTTGGGAAAGAGGGACCTGTCGATGGTCCACTAGCTGAGCCTGAGGGACTTCGGCGGGCGGAGCCTCACCGCGACGGTAATCCTCTCGGGGAAACCGATACCCCACCGACCTCATCTCCCATCCCACACCCCGAGACCATCCTAACCCTCCGAAAGCACGTTGCAAGCTCAAGACCGCAAGGGTTAAAGTACCCTTGAAAGTACCGCAGTAACCCGTGGTGTTAGACCCGGTTGTCTGCGGCAAAAGGAGGGAAGTGCATGGCCACGGGGACCGTTAAGTGGTTCAGTAAGGAGAAAGGCTACGGGTTCATCTCGCAGGACAACGGCCCCGACGTCTTCGTTCACTACTCCGCGATCCAGGGGGAGGGCTTCAGGACACTCGAGGAAGGCCAGAGAGTCGAGTTCGAGATCGAGAAGACCTCCAAGGGCCTGCAAGCGAAGAACGTCAGGGTGATCTAAAGGGAAACGCAGTAACAGACCTCCCGAGCCATCTTGAGGGGGCCATTGAGGGGGTTTAGGGTAGGTTTTGCATCGTGACGCCGAAAAGCATGCCCTGATCCCGCGAAGTTCCTTACAGCGACAAAATTCGGCGGTTTCCGCGCCTTTTGGGCAGTCGGTATACATCGTCCTCGTGGGATGGAGGGTTAAACCTCCTCTTCGAGTCGAGCCAGAAAACGCCCTATCTCATGACGGTAAATCTCCCTGAGCGCCAAGGCGTCCTCCGGGACAAGCTGGATCTTTTCGGGTCGAGCTTATATGAGTAGGCGTGCCCGAAGAAATGGCGAAAAGCCCGCAAAGAATCGAGCAACTTGAAAGCCCCCTCGGCGAGCAACGCAGGCCTCACCCCTTCAATGGAAAGTCTCATCCGGCGCAGGAGTTCCCGACGGTACCTGGCCGGCTCTTCGATCGTGTTTTCGAAGAAATCGGCGATCGTCTTGAAGAGACCCTCAAAAGCACAATATGAGGTTATGAAGCTGGTAGGCGAGGCTTTCCATGGCAATTGGATCACGTCGTTTTCTCCTTTCTTCTATCTTTTCATAGACCTTGCTGATTTCCTTCAGATGGGCTTCGATCACCGCTTTGAGGACGTTCAATCTCTCTTTTTTCCATCGCATTCCCTCTTGGATTATTTTCCCTTCAATGAATGATTTTCCAGCTGGATCACGTCCACATCGACACCGAGCTCCCCTGAGAGGAAAGCCATGGTCCGGAAGAAATCTTCACCACGGAGGCCCGCGAAGGCTATATCGACGTTCGAGTCATCGAAATAACGGTAGGGTTTGGTCAGAGAACCGAAGACATAAGCTTCCTCAAAGGATATCTCGCGGGAGAGCTTCTCGAGTGCCCGAAAACGGCCGCCAAGAGATCCCTACGCCGCCGCTCCCGGAGCTCCCTTTTCGCCACGAGGGCTTGGTCCAGAATGTGTGTATCGAAAGCTTCCTCTCCGGACATCGCTTTCGCCTCCCGCGTCCTTCCCACAACAACTACAAATCGAGGGGTCTCATCCAGCGTGTCTCGTCTACAGCGCAGGGCCACACCCCAAAGGGCGGCACCATCCCGGTGGACACCGACTGGATGAGAGAAGAGGCGGGGGCAGCATTTCAGGTCGAGCGGACAAAGCCGCAGACCCCAAGAGCTACCCCCCCGCCTTAAACCCATAATATCACGATCTTCCCCGGCTGTCCCCTCACAAAATCCAATGGTAGACCCCGCGCGGCCGACCTCTGAAACCCGAGGGGATGTTTTAGTGTATAGCAAAGCGAACGCGATATAGACAGGGGGTGAGCCAAAGATGATGTTCTCAAAGAAGCTGACGACGGCTTTATTGACAGCGGTATTGGCGACCGGAGCGGTGACGACCGGCCAGATCTTAAACCCCGCCGTGAATGTCCAAATTACCCTCACATTGGGAACAGAGGAGTTGCTCTCCGTCCCCGGTCTTTGCGTCGTCGAAAGGAAGGACAACTATCTCGTGATTAGGTCGAAAGGCCCGGTGGTGGAATGGTCACTGCTCGCCGGGGCCACCTATACACAGGGAGAGGTGCCGCCGGGCCAGCTCACCCAGGTTCCCTTGCCCCACTATAAGACCTTCATCCTCACCGTGGCACGGCCGGTGCTGGGGAAGATTGGCGTTATCATCGGCAGGGAGAACGACGGCCGCCTGGGATACAAGGCCTATGTAGGAGGCCCCTTCACAACCCTCCAAGTCCCGGGACTCGGCTTTACCGAGGTGGTCGTCCAAGGCGGCAATCTTTACCTACACATCCACTGTGACAACCCCGGGGTTCGGCCCGTCGAGTACTCGATCCTCTCGGGCGCGGACTACTATCAGAGCGAGGCCGGGGGCTGGGCAAAGCCCGAATTCGCGCCGGCTGACAAATACGAACCGCTGCCCCATTACCGGACCTTCATCTTCGTCATGGCGAGGTATGGCCGCATCGGGGGAATGATCGCCCGGGAGAACGACGGCCAAGTGGTCGCGGTAGTGTTTCCCCTTGGGGCGACCTTCACGAGAATGGCCGTGCCCGATCTCGGTTCAGTCGTCCGGGATGGGGATCGTCTGCGCATCGAGTGTTTCAATCCGGGACGAAAACCCGTCGAGTACTCCATCCTCTCCGGGAACACTTACCATCAGAGCGAGGCCGGGGGCTGGGCAAAGCCCGAGTTCGAGCCGGCGGTCAAATACGAACCGCTGCCCCATTACAAGACTTTCATCGTCGTCATAGCGCGATATGACGAAATGGGCATCATGATCGGCCGGGAGAACGACGGGCAGGTGGGGGCCATAATTCTGCCATGATGGCGTAGGCGCTGCGATCGAGTCCTACCCAAGTGGCCGGTTGCCTCTCCCCTTGAGCGCCGTCCTCAGGGCCGCCGAGAGGCGGCCCTTTATTATTCACTTCGACATCGGGGTATTTGGGGGAAGCCAGAGAAGGCGGCCTGAGTAACAGCGGCGCGGACGCTACTGTTGGTTTCCCATGCTATTTACAAAACCGGCGAAAAGTTCGGCCCACCTCAGGAGATGCGACCTTAACATCTAATACAACATCTGACCCCAGGGGCGCTCAATAGGTTATACGTTCACACCACCTTGCCGGTGCGTTGGGACAAAGTGCGCTGGAGCGCCTCCACCATATCGGTCCGCTCCCAGGGGGGATCGAGCTCGATCCGGCCGAAGTGGCCGTAGCACGCAAAGGGCTCGTAGATGGGGCGCCGCAGGTCCAGCCGCTCGATGATGGCCGCCG